>ERZ1673737.1687-NODE-1687-length-20405-cov-4.898575_pt1 | contig 20405 bp, 17 predicted proteins | sample MGYA00580211_ERZ1673737 | MGnify/ENA primary metagenome ERZ1673737 (study PRJEB41218, sample SAMN15661789) | gut metagenome | host: Homo sapiens | place: Canada: London | collected 2015-08-20/2019-03-30 | study: EMG produced TPA metagenomics assembly of... | reverse complement strand
CTAAGCATATAGATAATAAAATTGAAAAACAGCGCATCAAATGATGAATAATCAGACCTGCATTATTAGCTATTTCATAGGAAGTCCCATCAATTACCTGATATAGAGCTAAAAGGGCAGTATATGCATCAAGACCCGGAATTAAAGGAATAATTACAGCTGTAGTAAAAATTGGGCGAGGAGCTTTTAATTTAGGGGCAAAGTAGATAAATAATAAAGAACTTACTGCACAAGCCAAAAAAGTAGCTACAGCAATTTCAACGCCAAAATCTACAAATAAAATTGTTCTTATAAATTTGGTAATAAAACCACCTAAGGCTATATAACTTAAATACTTACGAGGTACGGCAAAAAGCATGGCAAAAGCTGCAGCCACAAAAGCTGCAGCAAGAGCTTGAAAGATAAAATCTAAATACAGATATAAAATACTAGACATTGTACAACCATGTAGTTAAAGACATTGCACCTAAAAGACCTGTAGCTGCGGCTGTAGTCAATACTGCAGCATGCTGTAGTCTAAAAATTCCGGTTTCAAGATAGCCTTTAAAAATATCTAAAAAGCCGTTCATAAGTGGATAACCAGGGACTAAAAGTAAAGTTGTAGCCATAACAGAGAGTCTTATCTCCGCATATTGAGAATCTAATAAATACTCTGAAGCTATAAATGTAGTACTACAACCTAAAAAAGCCGCGCACATAAAAGTAAATACGGGGAAAAATCCAGCTTTAGTTAATGAGAAACGCACACTCATCAAGACTAAGCCTCCTAAAAAGGCAGCTAATGCCACCTTAAGATTTCCACCATTTAAATAAGCAAAAGCAGAAGCTGCTATAGCTTCAATAAAAATGAGCTTATTTTTTCCATAAGTCTTTACCTGTAAAGACAAAATGGTATCTTTTATTTGTTCTAAGTTCGTTCTTTTTCCAGAAATAATATCTAGGCAAATTCGATTTAAAGCTGTAAGGGCTGACATATTAATTCCAAAAGCAGAAATCTTTCCTGAAAAATAAAATCTCTCACCCTCTTCGTTAATACTTACACTCATTTGTGAACGACTTAAATTAAGCTCACAATGTGACAGCTTGAAGCTTCGGGCTAACTGTTCGGTTAAATTAATAATCAAGCGAGTTTCTGCACCACATTTGGCCAAAGCTGTACCCATAGCACAGAGGATCTCTCCCTTAAGCTTTATTTCTTCCCCATTATCAAGCTCTCTCACAGAAAAACTCCTTAATCAAAAACGCACTCACCAACATCATTAGCACTGCGACCTGAAATTACCTCATGAGTCCAGGATTTCTGAACCATCTTGCCATCTACTTTTAAATAGATGTATTCCGGGCAATGAACCTTTGCATCAGATTCTAAATTTAAAGATTTAGGAGCATTCCAAGCAGCTTCCATAGTGGCAAAAGAAGGAGCAGACACAATTAAACAACCTAAGACCAAAGCTTTTAAAGAATTACGCATTTTTTTACCTCTATAAAATTTTTTCTTGCTACCAATTGGCGCGGACATAATTTTAGATAAATAGGATTATCAAATTGTAAATTAAGCAAAAATTTGAGGTTTATAGATATAAAGTTGTAATTGGCTAGATATGCTCTATTATTAAGTTATTGAATTTTATGAAATGTTTTTTTAATCTATGTGATCATAGTCACGTTTTATTTATACTTTGTATAACGTTATTTATCTTGTTGTTGCGGAAAATTTATGCAAAGTCCCAAACTTGAAAAAATGTTGCTTTTAAAAAGTGGCAAAAAATATTATTTGTGTACCTATAAAAACGCCTGGGACGCTCAAAAGCAGCGATCATATCGCTGTAGCACTACTACTGTAGGTAAGATTATTTCTGGCAGTAAAACAGGCGAAATCGAATGGAAGAGTTTTTATTTAGAACTTCATCCTGAATTAAACTCATTTAAGTCAATAAGACGCGAAGACGGCAGTATTAGCTTTAAGATACGTAAAATATTTTCAGAGAATAGTAATCATGAACAGATTACTAGAATGTTTGGTGCCTTTTGGGTATTAAACAATCTCATAAAGCGTCTGCCTTTATACGAAGCTTTAAGACTTACCTTTAATCAATATGATGATAAAAATAAAATTTTATCTATAGCCTACTTTCTTCTCTTTACTAATGAAAATGCTTATACCTCTTTACCGCAATTTTGTAATCGCGTGCAACTACCGTGGACTGAGCCTATAAGCCAAGCTGAACTCCATCGCCTCTTCTCAAGAATCAGTGCCGATAAAATAACCTCTTTTTTTGAGCGCATTCATAGTCTTGATAAAGATAAAAATCAGCGCACTATTATCTATGGTTCCACTTCCCGCTTCCGTCGCCCAAGAAGATTTTCCTGGTCAGCTCGTGAGGATATTACACATGAGGATATTACCTCTGGTGCCAATATAGTCATGGCTTGTAATGGCGATTCTGGATTACCTCTTTATTATCGAGTCTTAGGTAATAAAGCACCTAATATCATAGCGCTTAGACATCTATTAAACGTCAAAGCTAAAATTCAATTTGACGATCAAGCCTTATTTGTCGGCGATAGAGGTTATGGCTCTTTAGCTGAATTACGTGTCTTTTTACAAGAAAATATTCATTTTGTTCTAAATGTAAAACGCTCTCATGCCCGTTTATCTTCCTTTTTAAATTCCTGTAAACCAAGATTATTTTCTATAAGCTCCTATCATCCTTCCATAGGTTGTACGTCTGTAACCCATAAAATTACCTGGAACTATACAAAAGATAATGAATTCTATAAAAGACGTTCCCAAAAGATTTATCTGCATATCTATTTTGACGAAAATATTTACAATGCCTCACGCCAAAATTTAAAGCAAAAGATTAGCCTAGTTTTAGATAATCTAAAGTCAGGAGAAATCACAAGCTCAGATGAACTAGAAATCTTAGAAACCTATCTTAAAGACAGCAAAGATGGTTTATTTACAGTTAATGAAGAGGCTCTTGAGCACCATCTTTTCCATCATTCAGTAAGAATGCTTATCTCAGATACGATCTCAGATCCAATTGAAGCTTATTGTTGTTACTTTGATAGAAATGAAATTTGGGCTGCCTTTAAACTCTTTCAAGAAAGACTTGGCTCTACTCGTAACCATGCCGCAGAAGATGAAAGTTGCCTTGAAGGTAAAAGCTTTATTCAATTTTTAGCCTGTAGCCTAGGACAAATTCTCCGCAAAGCATTATTCAAAACTAGAATCAAAAGCTGGGGCTTGCCTTATAACTGCGATGATGTCGTAATCAAAATGTTAAATGCCATTGAAATCACGGCCGCAGATGACAGTATTAGCTTTAGTGAAAGTTCTTCTAAGATGAAAGATGTCATGGAAGATCTAAATATTCCTGATCCTAAAACTACATTCTCCCTCCTAGCCGATCTCAAATGCACTCAAGCTGCAGCTGAGGCTGAACGCAATGATTGCGAGGAAAATACCAAACATGAAAAGCTAAGCCGTGAAGAATTGATTTTTAAAATTCTCAGCAATTAAAACTTACATTCAACTTTAATATTTTTTATATCTAAGCCAGATTTTTTTGTTAAAAATTTCTGGCTTTATTATTCATACATACTTTTATATTTTTACTCTTATTTTTTATAAAATTTGCGTCAAAATTTAATTAAAAATTAGTAGCTAAAAATTTTACAAAAACTTAACGTTTTTAGACAAAATAAATACATAAATATCTTTAAAATTAAGTTATTAAATATATTTCTAAATAAAAATACACTCTTAAAATCTAAAATTTTAGTTTAAATTTTATAAAACTATTTTCATAATCTTTATTATTTTATAATTCAATATCTTAATTTATAAAATGTAAAAAAATTGCGCTTTTTGCTTTAATTAAAAAAAATTATCAATTAGAATAATGTTACTTAATCAACAAAAATCAAGGATCTGACCTTTGTAAAGATCTTGTTTTTCTTTATTTTTAATATATAAATCATAAAGATATATGATAAATAAAAAAGCATTTGTATCTTTGCAATTTTTTGCAAACTTTTTTCAAACTATAGGAGTAAGCGATGAGCACAAACATTACATACGCTAAGTCATTAGTCCTAAATTTTATGGGTAATGCCCCAGCTTGGTATAAAAACACAATTATTGCCTTTTTAATTATCAATCCTCTCGTAGCATATGTATCCATGTACGCAGCTGGTTGGCTGTTAATCGCTGAATTCATTTTCACCTTAGCTATGGCTCTTGAGAGCTATCCTTTAGAATCAGGTGGTCTAATTGTCGCCGAGGCCTGCTTTATTGGCATGTGTGACATGGAAATGGTTACCCATGAAATTTACGGCAACTTAGAAGTACTCTTATTGCTAATGTTCATGATTGCAGGCATTCACTTTGTACGAGACTTCTTATTGTTCTTCTTTACGAAGATCATGGTCCATGTCAGATCGCACGTGATGTTAGCTTTTCTCTTTTGTTCTCTGTGCGGTCTTATCTCAGCTTTCGTTGATGCCCTTACAGTATTAGCTATTATTATTTCAACTTGCGCAGGTCTTTATCAGCTATATATATCTACTATCTCTGACAATAAATTAGCATTAGTAAGTGTTAAAGATAATGTCATTCCTGGCGAATATAAAAAAGATCTTGAGGAATTTCGTGCCTTCTTACGCTCAATTTTAATGCATGCTGCTGTTGGTACTACCATAGGTGGAGTCTGCACCATCGTTGGTGAACCACAAAACTTAATTGTAGGTAATATCTGTGGCTGGGACTTTATAGACTTTGCCTTACGTATGTCGCCAATTTCCCTTCCTATCGTAATCTTTGGTCTTGCTACCTGCTTTTTAATTGAAAAATATAAACTCTTTGGTTATGGTCACACTATGCCTGAGTCTGTATATAAGATCTTAATCCAACAGGACGAAAAGAATTATCAGCATATGAGTCGCCGTGATAAGCTCAACCTTATCATTCAATGCTTATGCTGTGTATATTTAGTTACGGCTTTAGGTTTACATTTAGCTTCAGTTGGTATTATCGGTCTTTCCATCATTATCTTTGCTACAAGTTTTTGTGGTGTAGCTGAGGCAGAAATTGGTAAAGCATTTATCGAATCCATGCCATTCTGTGCTCTTTTATGTGTTTTCTTTGCTGTAGTTGCAATCATTTCAGATCAAGGTTTGTTTGATCCGATTATTGCTTGGGTATTTTCAACCGACGAGCAATACCATCTACCAATTTTCTATCTAGCTAATGGTATTATCTCTGCAGTATCAGATAACGTTTTTGTGGCTACCATCTATATTCAACAGGTTCGTGACAGCTTATTTGATGGCATCATTACTCCTGAGCACTTTGATAATTTAGCTGTTGCCATCAATGCTGGTACTAACTTGCCATCTGTTGCAACTCCAAATGGTCAATCAGCCTTTTTATTCTTATTAACCTCTCCCTTAGCCCCGCTCATCAGATTACCTTATTTAAGAATGATGTGGATGGCTTTACCATATACCATTGTATTAACCATAGTAGGTTTAATTTGTACTTGGTTTGTAATGCCAGAAGTTACTACCTGGTTTATTGAAGAAGGTTTTCTTGATATTGCAACTTTAGAGAGCGTTGCTAAGCCTTAAAAAGCTTTGCTAAAAATAACGTCTTCTAGGCTTCTATATATGAAAAAAAGTTGTTAACACATTCTAAAATGTCACATTTATAAGCCCATTTACATAACTTTTGTAAATGGGCTTTATTTTTGAAAATAAAAGCTAATTTTTATAACACGCAAAACTAAATTTTTACTTACATAAAATTATTTTTATAAATCAAATAATTATTATTATATAATTTTATAATATTACCTTTTACGCAAACGTTAACGGTAACAATTTATAAAAATTTTGTAAAATTTAAATTTAATATTTACCAAATATTATGAAAATTTAGAACATTCTAGATTTTTTGTTGATTTATGAAGTTCAGCTCTAACAAAAAAGTAAGCTTTTGCTTAAAATTTGCATATTAAAAACCATAATTAACAACGTTAAAAAGGACTTAACTTCATGTCAGCAAATCTCACCGCGCCCAAGGCGTTTGCCCTAAACTTTATGGGTACTGCGCCGGTCTGGTACAAGTTGTTTATTTTAGCCTGCCTTATCATTAACCCGATCTTATTTATGATTTCTCCGTTTGTGTGCGGTTGGGTATTAGTTGGTGAATTTATTTTCACTTTAGCTATGGCGCTTGAATGTTATCCACTACAACCTGGTGGTCTTTTAGCTATTGAAGCCTGCTTCCTAGGAATGTGTACTATGGACGGCGTCAAACATGAAATTTTCAATAACTTAGAAGTTCTGTTATTGCTTATGTTCATGTTAGGTGGTATTCACTTTGTGCGTGATTTCTTACTTTTCATCTTCTCTAAGATCTTAGTAAAAGTTCGTTCTCACGTCATGATTGCCTTCCTTTTCTGTTTTGTAGGCGGTTTCTTAGCAGCATTCGTTGATGCTTTAACCGTTTTGGCAGTTATCATTGCCGTATGTATGGGCTTATATAGGGTTTATCACACTTTCATTTGTGGTGATGCCGCAACCTCTCGTTTATCTGACGATCACTTTGTACCTGATGAGTATAAAAAAGATCTCGAAGATTTCCGTGCTTTCTTACGTTCTATCTTGATGCATGCAGCCGTTGGTACCACCATCGGTGGTGTTGCTACCTTAGTAGGTCAGCCACAGAACTTAATCGTAGGTAATGTCTCCGGTTGGTCCTTCGTCGAATTCTTCATTCGTATGTCACCGGTATCCATTCCTATCTTCTTCTTCGGTTTTGCTACTTGCTTAGTTGTTGAGAAATTAGGTTGGTTTGGCTTTGGTGCAAAGATGCCTGAGTCTGTTTACAAGGTTTTAGTACGTCAAGATCAAATCTATTCTGAAAACCTCACTATTCGTGACAAGTTAAAGTTAGGTGTCCAGGCCGCTTGCTGTATTTGGTTAGTTATTGCCTTAGCCTTCCACTTTGCAGCTGTAGGTTTAATCGGTTTATCCATCATTGTTTTAGCTACTACCCTCTGCGGTATCACCACTGAAGAAGAAGTTGGTAAGGCCTTCACTGAGTCCATGCCATTCTGCTCTTTATTGTGCGTATTCTTCGTTATTGTTACTGTTATCGCTGAGCAAGGCTTATTCATCCCTTTCATCGAATGGGTATTCTCTGTACCAAGAGAAGCTCAGATTCCGATCTTCTACTTAGCTAACGGTATTATTTCCTCAGTATCAGATAACGTCTTCGTAGCTACCATCTATATTGAGCAGGTACATGCAGCTTTAGTTAACGGCATTATTACAGGCGAGCACTACAATGACTTAGCTATCGCTATTAACGCTGGTACTAACTTACCGTCAGTTGCTACCCCTAATGGTCAGGCTGCTTTCTTATTCCTTTTAACCTCAGCCATAGCTCCGCTCGTAAGACTTCCTTACATGCGCATGATGTGGATGGCCTTACCATATACCATTGTTTTAACTATTGTAGGTCTCATCGGAACATCAGTTCTTTTACCAGATCTCACTCAGTGGTATATTGATATGGGCTGGATCACTTCCGGCGAGATTGAACATGCGGCGGAGGTAGTCAAGTCAGCCGTCGCACACTGATACACTGTCTAAGGAGATATCAAGGTGTTACGGTTTATTAAAGAATTTTCCCGCACTAGATTTTGTTGGCTTTTGCTAATACTTTTGGGTATCAGTCTTGAAGGAGCGGGACTATATTTTCAATATGGCTTACACCTTGATCCCTGTGTCAATTGTGTCTATGAAAGGGCCTGGTTTTTAGGATTTATCCTTGCAGGCCTAATAGGTTTCCTCACTGCCCCCTTTTGGTTTTTTAGATTAATTGCAGTTTTTGTCTTTTTATTCTCATCTTTAGGGGGATTCTTTACTGCTGTTGAACACTATGACAGCACTCAAGCAAATACTAATATCTTCGCTAGTACTTGCAAATTAAACGCTTCTTTCCCTGACTTTTTAAAGCTTGATGAGTGGTTACCTTGGATGTTTAAACCAAGTGGCAGTTGTGGTCCTTTAGATTGGAGTTTTCTCTCCTTATCTATGCCACAGTGGTTAATCATCATCTATGTATGCGGAGTCCTTTCTTCCATATTGATACTCTTATCTTTCCTAGTTAAAAGTCAAAGATACAGTCGCTACGACAGATACTATCATTAAAGAAAAACCGGCTTTTGCCGGTTTTATGATCTAAAACAAAACATAAATTTTATACAATATATTTTTACGCACTAATTTAATACGCACTTTATCATTTTATTTTTTTAAATAATCTTCTTTTTTGGGATTAAAAATCTATTTATTACTTAATAATATTTAATATCCTATCGAAATTTGGCTTATTTTTTATTAAAATTTAATGCACTAAATAAGTGCTTTTATTTTAAATCAAGCATAAATGCTTTTGTAAATATATACTGAACTCACATTTTGATTACAAACACTAGTTAAAAGGGCGAAACAGTCATGGCGATGATTAAGCTTGACCATATCAATAAATTCTTCGGTGATCTTCATGTATTAAAAGACGTTAATCTTGAAGTTGCTGAAGGTGAAAAATTGGTAATTATCGGACCTTCAGGATCTGGAAAATCTACAACTGTACGTTGCATGAACTTCTTAGAAGTTCCAACCTCAGGCCATGTTTATATTGATGGACATGAATTAACCGCAAAGAATAAAACTAAGATCATTCGTGATTACGAGTCTATGGTTTTCCAATCATTCAATCTTTATCCTCACTTAGATGTTTTAACTAATCTCACCTTAGCTCCAGTTAAAATTCATGGAAAATCCAAAAAAGAGGCTACAGAGCTAGCTATGCATTATCTAGGCGTAGTTGGTCTTAAAGATAAAGCTCATGTTTACCCTTCCACTTTATCAGGAGGTCAGCAACAGCGTATCGCTATTGCTCGTGCTTTATGCTGTCAGAGTAAAATCATTCTCTTTGATGAGCCTACCTCAGCCTTAGATCCCGAAACTATTCAGGAAGTTTTAGATGTAATGGTTAAGCTTGCTAAAGAATCTAATATCACTATGGTGGTTGTTACCCACGAAATGGGCTTTGCAAGACAAGTAGCTGATCGTGTAGTCTTTATGGCAGATGGCCAAATTGTTGAAGAGGGTACTCCTGAACACTTCTTTAATAACCCTCAACATGAGCGTGTAAAGCAATTCTTAGGCAAAATACTCAAACACTAGAGAAAAGGAGATTATTATGCGTTATTTATCTAAAGTCTTAAGTGCAGCTGTTGCAGCTTCAGTCTTAATGACCTCTCAGGCTTTTGCCGCTACTTCCGATATTCCTGAGGTAAAAGCTATTCAGGATCGTGGTGTTTTAAAGGTTGGTGTTAAGAATGCTGTTATCGGCTTTAGCTTCCAAGACCCTTTAACCGGTGAATATACAGGTTTAGAAGACTCCTTAGCTCAAATGATCGCCGATAGCATGGGTGTTGATGTTGAGTTTACTACTGTAACTGCAGCAACTCGTTCAGAGCTTATTGATTCAGGTGACTTAGATGTTGTTTTAGCTACTTTCACCATCACCGAAGAGCGTAAACAGCACTGGGACTTCTCTACTCCTTACTTTACCGATCATGTTTCTGTTTTAGTTGAAGACAGCAGTGGTATTAAGTCCATCGCTGACTTAAAGGGCAAGACTGTTGGTGTTTCCTCAGGTTCATCCTCAGCTCGTGCTTTAACTCAGGCTATGATTGAGGCTAAAGTTATTGATGGCAAGGACTTTGATTATGCAAACTTTGATCCTGCTACTTGGTCTGACGGTGTAAAGTTCCATCAGTTTGATGACTACCCGGCAATCTCTACTGCTTTAAGCGCCAATGAGGTTCAAGCCTTCTGCGTTGATAAGTCTATTTTAGCAGTTTACAACACCAAGGGTCGTTCTTATCTGCCTGAGCAGTTCTCTCCGCAAGAGTACGGTGCTGTAACTAAGAAAGGTTCAGGTTTATCTGCCTATGTTGATAACCTCATCAAAGGTTGGCTTGCAGATGGCACCATCAATAAGTTAATCGAAGAAAATAATCTTAATTAAAATTTAAAATGCTAACCCCTGATTAAATCAGGGGTTTTAATCTTAACTTTCGGAAATTTTGCATGGAAACCCTATTTTCACCCGTAGCCTGGCTAAAAGTCTGGACTTACCGGGAAACCTTTTTGCTTGGCTTCCTAACTACTATTGAGACTGCTGTCTTTGCAATCATTATCTCCATGGTATTAGGCATTCTCTTTGGTTTAATGTCCACAAGCAATAAGGTCTCTTTGCGTATCATTGCACGCATTTATGTGGAATTTATCCAAAATACTCCCTTATTATTGCAGATATGTTTTTTATACTATGCTCTGTCTTTCTCTGGCAATAGTATTGGTATCTTGCTCTCTGGTATTGTTTCTATCGGCATCTACCACGGCGCCTATATGGCAGAAGTAATCCGTGCTGGTATTCAGTCTATTCACAAGGGACAATTTGAAGCCGCTCAATCTCAGGGCTTTAACTATATTGGCATGATGTATCACATCATTCTGCCTCAAAGTATCAAGATCATTTTGCCACCATCTGTAAATCAGATTGTAAATTTAATTAAAAACACTTCCTGCTTATACATCATTGGTGGTTCTGATTTAATTTCTTTAACCTACAGCTTTGTAACAGGTATCAATACCGGTGGCGCTTATGGCCCGGCTTACTTAGTTTCAGGTTTATTATTCTTTATCTTCTGCTTCCCGTTATCAAAGATGGCAAGTTCTTGGGAAAACAACCTTAAAAAGCGTGACCAGATGCAAAACATGAAGAAAAAGGCGACTGTTGTAGAGGAGAGTTCCGATGTTGATTGAAGAATGGGCCGCCAGTTTTAGTATCTTATCTAGAAGTGCTATTTGGATTTATATCTTAAAGGGAACCTTGTTTACACTCATCATCTCTGCCATTGCTGTAGTTATAGGTGTAGCTTTTGGTTCAGTTTTAGCCTTGGTACGCAATTATTGTAACGATCCTAAATACAGGATTTTCAAATATGCAGCCATCGCCTACATTGAAATCTTCAGAAATACTCCGTTATTGCTCTGGATTTTTATTTGTGTAGTTTTTTGTCCTTGTCCAGAGATTTTTAAACACCGCTTGTTCGGCCTCTCTACAGTAGAGACTAGCTTATTATTTAAAGCCTCCGTAGCTTTAATTCTATTTGCATCCTCTGTTATTGCTGAAATCATCCGTGGTGGTTTAAACTCTGTAGCTCGCGGTCAATTTGAAGCTGGTTTCTCGCAGGGTTTTAATATCATACAGGTAATGTTCTATATCATCCTGCCTCAGGCTTTACGTAATGTAATTCCGACTTTATTAAGTCAGATCATTACCACCATCAAGGACTCCTCTTACCTAGCTAACGTAGCTACTATTGAATTAATGGCTCGTGTAAGACAGTTATTATCCTCAGCAAATATGTACAATGGCTTAAATGCAATTAACGTCTCTGATGTATTTGTACTTTATGGTTGTGCGGCAGCAATTTACTTTATTATCAACTTCTCCTTGTCAATCTTAGTACGTCGTTTACAAAATAATAAACCTAAAAATCGTCTAATTTTGACTGAGAATTAAAGGAATATTGGAAATGAAACCCTATGTAATTACAATCTCGCGTCAATTTGCAAGTATGGGGCGTACTATCGCTCAGCTTATGGCAAAAGAGCTCAATATCAATTTTTATGATCGCGATATTGTGGCTGAAACTGCCAGACGCTTAGGACTCATGAAAAAAGATATTAGTGATTATGATGAGCAGGCCCATGAAGGCTTCTTTATGCGTAAGAACTACCTTTTCCGTTTCTCCTCATATTCAATTCGCGACGAAATCTTTGAAACTCAAAAGAATGTCATCTTAGATTTTGTCTCAAAAGGATCTTGTATCATTGTTGGTCGTTGCGCCGATAGTATCTTACGTGACCATCCTAATGCTTTACATGTTTATGTCTATGCACCTTTTGAAAAGCGCTTAGATAATTGCATCAATAAGCTTATGATGGAAAAAAAGGATGCTATCAACGCCTTAAAGAAAGTCGATACCGCACGCTTAGCTTATAGACGTATTTATTGCCCTGATTGCAAGAGTGATTTTGACGATCGCGATTTAATGATAGATAGCAGTCGCTTTGGTGAGGAATTAACCGCTAAACTTTTAGTTGATATGGTTAAAAATACCCTTGTTAAAGAATAGATCTTTATAGATAAGAAAAAGGACCTGATGGTCCTTTTCTTATCTTTGCTTTGAGTTTTTTTACTTTATTTTAACGATTGATTTCAAATTATTTTTAAAGTAAAGGCATATCTAAAATTGCCGGCTTTAATTTATAGGTTGATACCTCAATATCCAAACTTTGCGGCTCTGCAAGTTTTATTTTATACAAATCTTCAAAGTTCTTAGAAGTAATTGCAGCTAATTTTGCAGGTGTAGTATTTTTAAAATCAGCAATATATTCTGTAGTATAACGCACGAAAGCCGGTTCATTTTCAATACCACGTACCGGAATTGGCGCTAAATAAGGGCAATCGGTCTCAACCATCATTCTATCTAAAGGCACATACTTTAAAACCTCTCTCACATTATCAGAAGCTTTAAAAGTAGCAATTCCTGTAAAAGAAATATAAAAGCCTAGATCAAGACAAATACGAGCCATCTCCACAGTATCAGTAAAGCAATGGATTACTCCTCCACTATCGCGAGCATTTTCAGACTTCATTAAAGCTATAGTATCCTTTGAAGCTTCACGGGCATGGATAATTAACGGCTTTTTTACCTCATGAGATAATGCAATTTGTCTTGCAAAGGTATCAAGTTGCTCAGCTTTATTATCAGGTGAATAATGATAATCAAGTCCACACTCACCAATGGCTATGGTTTTAGAATCTTTAAAGCAAGAAGCTAAATCCTTCTCCTGCCATAAAGAGGCTTCCTCTAAATTTAAAGGATGAATACCTGCAGATAAATATATATTGTCATAACCTAAAGTAAGTTCTTGTTGTTTTTTAAACTCCTCTAGGGTACAAGCAATAGATAAAAAATGTGTAACTCCACATCTATAAGCTCGTTTTAAAAGCTCAGGTAAGGATGAAAAAGCTTCGCTTTTATAAGATAGCGAAGCTAAATGGCAATGCGAATCAATTAAATAAGGCATAATTATAAATTTTTAAAGTAACTATCAGTACTATGTAAATAAGACATGGCCCAATTGTGGAATTGAGCTAAGCCTGTATCTAAGGAAATTTTAGGATAGAAGTTAAAATAACGAATAAACTTTTCATTGCATGAGGTAAGATTCCCGCACTCACCTAAAGGGCTTTCACAAGCATAAGTCTTAAGCTGTGTATTATTAAGTTTTTCATACTTTGAAATAATATTTTTGACAGAAATTGCCTCACCACTACCAATATTAAAGAACTCACAATTATTGTCACTTTCAAAACTCATCAAGCACTTTAAAGCCTCTATAAAATCGTCAATATAGAGAAAATCATGGGTGAGCTTACCACCATCATATAAATCTAAAGGATCATTAGTGGTCATCAATCTTTGCAATTTAAATAACAAAGTATCAGGGCGCATGAATGGTCCATATACATTAAAAATACGCATATTGACAGATTTGATATCATAGAGGCGTCCATAAACCTCACATAACTGCTCCCCCATTAGCTTAGAGGTAGCATAAATAGAATTAGGCTTTAATAAATTTTTATCATCCTCAGTTAAAAGTAAACCTGCACTTTCACCATAAATAGCGGCTGAGGACGCATTGATCAATAAAGGACGCTTATTTTTAAGAGATCTAATTCCTTCTAAAATCGACTCTAAGCCTTTTACATTAGCTTTAAAGAAGACTGATGGGGATAAGGTTGCAGCTTTAACTGAAGACAAAGAAGCGAAATGGAGGATAAGGTCAAAATCTCCATCCATAATCATAGCCTCTACTGTTGGAGTATCAGCTATATCAAAGCAATGAAACTCAAAATCTCCATTCTTTGCATAGGTAGAGCTTGCTAGTTCTGAAACATCTAGGCCTAAAATACCTAATCTATCAAACTTAAGGTAAGCTCCATAGGTAAAATCATTAAGATCGTCAATACCTACTACCTTAAAGCCTAACTTAAGACAAGACAGTGCCGCATGCATGCCTAAAAATCCCGCTACACCTGTAATTAATACCTTTTTACTCATCATTTTTCTCCTTTTTAATATCTTCAGGACTGATGAGCAAGGTATCGCCATACATACGAGCATTTTTTAAGTTCTTAAGCTCATTGAGTTCCTGATGGTCTCGCAAGGCCGAGCGTCCAATAATTCTAAAGTTATTACGGCAATAATCAAGATTAATATTGTCTCGCGTACTTGAGCGCAAATTCATATCTTTATTATAGAGTTTTAAAGTCCAAGGATTATTTATACCTATATAGCAGATATTAAAATTTTTAGATTCAGAAATCTTTTGATCTAAAGCCTCTCCAACTAAGGTATAACTTACCGAATTATTAATTTCAGGCATGGCAAAGCCTGCAGTAAAGCTCATTACCAAGACACCAATACCAAAGGTCATAATACCTTCTGTGGCACTTGAGCGGGAAACTTTAAAAATAGCTAAAGCACTAAAGAGCATTAAAAATAATAAAGCACTGATAATATAAATGCTATTTAGACTAGGAATTTCCCTTTTTACATAAAAATAAGCAAAGAATAATAAACCAAAAGGCAATAAACCTAAGACAAAGGTTAATTTTAAAATCTTATCGCGAGAACCATATTTTTGATTGTAATACACCAAGAAATACGCCAAGGATGGCAAAGAAGCAAAAACATAAGTTACATCCTTTGAGCTAGGAATTGAAATTAAAATCAACGTAGCTACAGGAATTGAAATTGCAAAAATAGCCGAAAGCTCAATTTGTCTTCTCTCAGATAAAATAATTTTAATTGCTGCATAAGCTGCACTGATACCTAAGGGAAAAGATAAAACCCAAAATGCAAAAAAATAGAAGGCAAAATTATGGGATGAACCGATCTCTCCTATCAAACGTAAATAAGGCTCTGTAATAAAAAGTCTAATTGTATAATCAAGACCAGCTTCTATAAAAGTCAAAACTAGCCATAAAAACATTAAAAAAGCGATAATAAAAAAATATTTTAATGGCAGGATTTTAAAGAAATACTTACGTTTCTTTAAAGCAAACAATACCATTGCCAAGGTAAATAAAGGAATGAGCAGTCCTAAAATACCGTTAGTGAAAATAGAAGCAAAAATCAATAACGGAATACTGATATCTCCCGTATCAACCACAGGTTCTTGTTCAATAATAAAAAGCTCAGCACGTTGTTTTATCAAACAAATTGAGGCCACAACTAAAAGTGAGAACAAGACAATTGGTTGAGCTAAGAGCGCAGCTGTCATCATAAAAGGCATAGATACAATCATTACCGCGGCTTTATTGCGATAATTTGAGCGAAGCATACCGCCTAGATTGCGATCTAATAAAAGAATAATACCTATAAGAGAAAAGACATTTAAAAATAGCATAATGGAACTTGTCGGCAGGCCATCAAATAAAATTGCCACCATACAGATCCACATATATAAGGGTGGAGTTTGCGTAAAGGGTTTTCCATCCTCAAAAAAAGAAAAAAAACGATTGTGATCGATTGCATCTTGAGCTGCAGCAATATAATTGAGCTCATTTATAGGGCTTAATTCACGCAAAAAAACCGCAGGTAAGGCCGCAGCAAAAATTAAAAGACATAAAAAGAAAGTCTGTTTGCTGCACTTAAATTCCATAAAAAACTCGAGATAAAAACTAAAATCTAAAAAATAAATTCTTATATATTATAGCAAATACTCAGCACTTAAGTTTTAAAAGGGATCTTTGAAGGATTTTTAAGAGTAAAAAAAAGAGTGGTTTTACGTCTTCTTGACGTAAAAACCACTCTCTTATTTTATAGATTAAATTTGATTAAATTAAACAAGTACTAAACCAAGGTACTAATACGATGAGGAAGAATACTAAGGTATATCCGATAAAGAACGGAATCTCACCCTTAGCAATGCTACCCATTGAAAGCTTTGTTACAGAGGAAGCTGCAAAGAGGTTAACTGCTACAGGAGGTGTCATAGTTCCGATTACGTTTGAAATAGATACGATCATACCAAAGTGTACAACATTGATACCTAAGCTCTGAGCTACTGGCCATAACAGCGGTACTAACAGTACGCAAGTGGCAATACCCTCTAAGAAAGTACCAAAGATTAACAAAATGAAAGCAACAATTAAGCAGTAAGCTGTGGCACCTAAGTTCATGCTAGTAATGAGATCGATAAGCATCTGAGAAATACCAGCATAGGTGAATAACCAAGCAAAAGCTGTTGAAGTTGCGATGATGAAGAGCACCATTGCTGAGCCCTTACCTGAATCAATGATGATAGACATCAAATCCTTCATCTTAATTTCGCGATAAACGAAGCAACCAACAACAAAGGAATAAACTACAGCAACTGCAGCTGACTCAGTCGGGGTCATTAAACCTGAGTAAATACCACCTAAGATGATCACAGGTAATAAAACAGCCCAAATAGCTTTGTAGAAGGCAATAGAAAAATCTTTGATCGAGAGCTTCTTATCAGACTTAGGCCAGTTTTCCTTATGAGAGAGGAAGAAGCATAAGATTGCTAAGACAATGGTAATCATGATACCAGCAACTAAACCGCCCTTGAACAAATCACCAATAGAGCTTGAAGTAATGGTACCGTAAACAACCATGATGATTGACGGCGGGATGATCGGGCCTAAACCACCGGCTACTGCTAATAAACCTGCAGATCTCTGCTCAGGATAGCCACGCTTAATCATCTCAGGATATAACATAGCACCGATGGCAATTACGGTTGCAGGAGCTGAACCTGATAAAGCGGCGAAGAAGGCGCAAGAAATAATCATTACGTAGAACAAACCGCCACGAACACCACCAACAAGCTCGTTAGCTAAATCTACAATACGTCTTGAAATACCACCACGAGTCATCAAGTTACCGGCTAAAACGAAGAACGGAATAGCCATAATGCCACTTGAATCTAAGGCAGTAAAAATACGCTGACCGACTACAACAACCGGCATACCTAAATAGAATAAAGTTACTGCAGTAGATACACCTAATGCTAAAGCAATCGGCACACCAATTATCAACAATACTGCAAATAAACCAAATAAAATAATGCCAGTCATTTATTTCTTCTCCTCTTTTTCAGGTAATGGAGATTTAATTAAGATACCTAAGCAGTAAAGTTGGACCACTGTGATAATGAAAAAAGCAACCGGTAAGGATAAGTACGGAAGCCACATCGGTAACTCTAAACCGGCAGATACCTGACCTGAGAGAACTTGTTTTTTAATAATAGTTAAAGATGTCCAGAAAATAGTACAAGAAAAACCGATAATCACGACTTTAACGATGATCTGCATTACTCTCTTATAAAGAGGACTTAATTTATCAATAACTGCAGTAATGTTAATCTGAGAGCCATCACGAAGACCTGCTTCTGTGGCTAATAAGGTCATATAAACCATGCAATAACGAGCTAGCTCATCAAACCATGAAATACCAGCTCCAATTAAGTTTCGATTTACAACCTGAGCAAAAGCCGCCGCAGTCATAATAATAAAACAGACTGCGATGATTGCATTCTCAAGCTTAATTAAGCGAGTTGCAACACTATTCATTTATTTTCTCACCCTAGCAGTATTCAATGAAAGGGGGTATAAAAATACCCCCTGCTCTAAGTATTAGCTTTTATTAAAATTATTTCTTAACAGACTTAACTGCATCAGCTACAGCATCAACCCACTCTTGTGGAACATCAGCACGGAGCTTCTCAACCTCAGGTAAAACCTTAGCCTTCATAGCTTCACGATCGACGTCGTAGAAGGTAACACCTAACTTCTTAAGCTCAACAGTAGCCTCGTCGTTGATCTCCTTTAAGTTCTGACGCTGCCATGCAACAGCATTCTTCATAGCCTCTTCTACCTTAGGCTTTAACTCATCAGGGATCTTATTCCAAGCCATATCAGAGATACCGACTAAGATGTAAGTGAACTGGTGACGGGTATTGGTTACGTTCTTGATAACCTCGTAGTAACGGTTCTTTAACATATTACCAATAGCATTTTCACAAGCATCGATAGTGCCCTGCTGTAATGCGGTGTACTGCTCAGGAGCCGGCATCGGGGTAGCGATAGCGCCAGTAGCATTGAAAGCGGCGATCTGCATCTTGTTTTCCATGGTGCGGATCTTTACGCCCTTGAAGTCATCAACAGACTTAATAGGATTCTTAGAGAAGGTATCACGGAAACCAGACTCTAACCAACCGATGATGTGAATACCCTGCTCGGCAGCCTTGGCCTTAACTAATTCACCAATCTTACCGTCAGCTGCAGCATGAGCTTCTTCAACAGTATCGAACAAGAACGGCTGATCGAGAATTACCATTTCCGGAATGAACTGAGATAAAACGGTGTTAACAACAGTGATAACATCGATAGTACCCATCTGAGCACCTTCGTACATATCACGCTCACCACCTAAAGTACCGCCAGCAATAACCTGGACTTTTACCTTACCATCAGTTAAACGAGCACACTCATCAGCAAACTTCTGACCGCCCATAGCATAGCTTGAGTTAGCCGGATCAACGAAACCCATCTTCAAGTTGAGTTCTTCAGCGGCAGCAGAGCCTACGGACATAGCTAAGGCAGCAGCTAAAGCGGTAGCTTTAAATAGTTTCTTAAAATTCATAACCGTCTCCAAAATGTTTGTAATTAAAATTTTTTTATTACAGGAGTCTTATGCTCAAACGTCTTGAGTAAAAACTTACATTCTTAAGAATAAATGAAAAGTTCAAATCTTCAACTTTACATTTTAATATTTGTATAGCTTATCAAGTTTTTAAATAATATTCATCAGATCTTTATCGCAAATATTGACATCAATTATATTGCATAACACCTTATTTTAAACAAATCTTAATTGCTTATATAAGCGATTTATACACATTATTTCAAATTATTTACTGCCTTTATTAAGCTTTAAATGTATAAACGACTTGATGCTTGTATAAAAGATTTTAAAACTTATCAGATCACTAGACTACAAAAATTCGTAAAAAAACAACCTATATAGAAATATTTTTTATACTTAATCGCATATTAAACAAATCAGCACATTTTGCGGCACACCATATAAAACGTTTGCTTAAATGTTAATAAAAATTAAAAATTTTAAGGAATTTTTTTATAAATTTATATAACTTTAGACTAATTTAATTTTATTCAATTAAATTGTTTGCTTTATTATAAAAAAATTAAATATTACTTTTTATGCAATCTAAAAGCTTACAAATAATTATTTTCTTGTATACAAGATTAGGAATTTCTCAAAAGACGGAGTTGCATTTATATAATCAAATAAAGAATATTATATGTTTATATAATTAAAATCTATATATTTTACGCAAATAAAAACAACTTTTTTTTTTGAATTTACGAGGCTTTTTCTATAAAAATTGCTAATAATTGCGATTTAAAATCAAAAGATATTTATCAAAAACTTATTTATACTTTTTATCTGATCGCTATTAAGGTAAGTTGTAACTTTTGGCTATAGAGTACAATTTAGTCAGATGTATCTTAGCCTTCAATAAATTGTAAAATAATGAAAACAAACTCCCTTCTATAGAAGATGCCACCATTGCTTCCACAAGAACTGCACTCTGGTTAAAAAGAACTTCTATGTCTTGCACTCTCTGCACAGAAGTAAATTCACGAACGAGCCTCGATATTTTTTCTTTGGTCTTTATTTACAAACTTTAAAAATAACAAGCCCCAGAAAGTTTATTAAACCCTCTGGGGACACCATCATTTTTGATAGATTAAGATTACTGATTTTCTTGATTATCTTTTTTTTCTGATACAGCTTGAGCTTTTAAAGCTTGTTGCTTGTGATACTCTTCAATTTGTTTTTTAGTTTTACTTACAGTAACTAAATATACACCACAGAAAATACAAGCTACTGCCAAAACCTTAGGTAAAGTGACAGTATCTAAACCCCAAAGAATAGCTAAGATACAGGCAACTGTAGGCTGAACATAGTTATACATGCCGGCAACAGTAGGTCTTAACTGACGCATACCGATTACTACCAATAAATAGCAAGCAAAGGTTCCTAAAAGCGCAATATAGGCGATAATCGAGATATCCTTAAAGCTTAACTGCTCCCAAGCTGTGTTTAAAATTG
>ERZ1673737.1679-NODE-1679-length-20464-cov-4.122838_pt1 | contig 20464 bp, 22 predicted proteins | sample MGYA00580211_ERZ1673737 | MGnify/ENA primary metagenome ERZ1673737 (study PRJEB41218, sample SAMN15661789) | gut metagenome | host: Homo sapiens | place: Canada: London | collected 2015-08-20/2019-03-30 | study: EMG produced TPA metagenomics assembly of... | reverse complement strand
GAGCTGGGGAAGTGGGTGTGTCAGGCAACCGGACCAATCACGAGACCCAGACAGCCACGGTCACGAGTAAGTGGCGATGCATTCTTTCCCTTTTGATGATCGGGGAAAATAAGAATCGCGCTAATGTAGGGAAATAGATGCAATCTTGGCTTTCATCTGTGGCATCCGTACTGTCCTACATTGTGCGACCAGCACAGGGATCTTGAATCCGGCTACTGGATGGAAACGCTTTGAATGGTGGCGTTCTGATGCATTCCGAGACCCTAATGTTCTATCCCAAACCATTACCTCTATCAGCACCCGGTCCCTAGAAAGTTGATGCCTGGCCCTAGTTGGAGAGCCTCCATGGCCATCTCGGCCTCTTCATCGCCACTCAAGCCGTCGAGGTTCTTCAACTGCCAGAACGACCGTAGACCCTCCACCAATCTAAGGGTGAAAGGCGCCACCGCATCGATATCCATGGGAGCAAAAGCCACCCGAATGTATCGGTACGCCTTCTCAGCAGATGTGGGCGTTGCAGCGAACATACTACCCGGCCCAACAAGACACAGATATGGTTTCTTGGTCAGATGGATCCAACAGGCCTTGGAGAGCCGCTCGCCACTGAACTTAGAACGCAAGGGGTGGGTATCAAAGAAGATCTCAATCCAAGTGAACATGCCGCCCATCGGCCAGACAAAGTCAAACATCTGCACCCGATCTATTACCTCCCAGTCCTCGACATGATCTACTGTCGATCCCTTGTGGAAAAGGTACTTGTTCTCTTCCAGGACCGTGCACATGGCTTGCATGCGCTTTTCATAGCTACCGCGTAGACCTTCCAACCAGCGGACCCAACCGTCCATGTGCCAACCCGCAGACACTTGTTTGGACCGAGCGGTGTTGTCCTCTTCTGACTTTCCAAAGATCATCCCCGCCACTAGAGACTGAACAAATCCAGATGGCTGCTGCGTAGTAACCTCTGTAATCCGAGTGAAGCGCTCGATAAATGCTGGCTGCGCTGTAATCCAGCCAAGCCGACTGCCAGGTGCGATGGTCTTGGAAAATGTGTCCAGTCTCACTACCCGGCCCTCGGTATCAATAGATAGATATGAGGGAACCAGTGAATCCAGGAACGCATAGCCTGACGACTTCCCCTCTGCGTTGTAGTTCTTGGTATATAAATTGGGCTCAGGAGACGAGCCACGATAATGAACAGTCTTCTCATACGCAGATGGAAACTGCAAATTCCAATACGGTTCATCTTCGACGATAATCACATCGTATCTCTGGCAGAGGGCGTAGATCTGTTTTCGTCGCTCGACTGAAAGTGTACCTCCGGTAGGATTCTGGCCGGTTCTGTAACAGGCAGTTAGTGTAATCCACCCACGACAACTTCCGTCCAAAGTAGGTTATATACTTACGCTACAGTATACATCAAATGAGGCCGGCGACCGCGCCGGAAATCCCAATTCTCCAACACATCCTTCAATCCACCTTTACCAGTAGCAAGCATACCTTGGCCATCCACCACAACGCTGGCAATATTCAGTCCGCGAGGCCGAGCCGTCTGAATGGCATTCATATATGCCCACTCCTCGCACAAGACACCTTCCCGCTGTTGGATCCAGTCCCGGTCGGGGTTCCATATATTCGTAAACGCCTCGACTACTTTGTGAAAGCCATCGGTCGATCCGCAGGTCATGATGATATCGGGACCACCTGCATATGGAATATTTGGGTGGAGATGTTCGCGTGTGAATTGTCGCAGGAATGTAGATAGAGGTGCGATGCCTTCAGCGGTGCCATATTGTAGGGCTGTGGCTAGGTCGATTCTTCGTGAAACATCTTTTGTGTGGCTTTCCTTTGGAACTGTTACTCGCACTGAGGTTTTGACGTCTTCGTTGTTGGTTGGTTGGAAGCGTTGTGGTAGCGCGACTTTGGCTTCGAGTGTATCATACGGGAAGTAGGATGGGTGTGGCAAACCTGTAGAGATTGTCAGACATGGTAATTAGATTAAGATATTTCCAGGTGTATTTTACCTCCTGCGAAATTGGCGATTCCGGGGATTTGGAAGTATTTATAGAAATCTTTGACGCTGCTTGGTTTCTTGTTCTTCGTCGCGTAGGATAGGTGGTGCGACAAGTCCAATGGGAGTGGAGCGGTTGCTGTCATGGTGATCGGCGCCAATTCAACGGGCTTGCATATGACAGTATAAACGTGCAAATTAGAGAAAATGGAGTAAATAGAGTAAATAGAGCAACTATAGAGTGGAAATAGAGTGGAAATAAAGGATAATTGTAACCAGAAGCAAGTTGATTATAAAACAATCGGAAACCCCGGCACAACCCCCCGCAGTGCTTGATAAGCAACGCCAGACCGGGGGTTTCTCTGCGTCTAACTCGATCTGACAGGTTGGAACTGGCTTCATTGGCCATTGGAAGTCTATCTTATCTCGTGCCAGTGACACTATGGCGATAGATGGGGGAAGAGTGGCTCAAGTCTCTTGTAACCGAGTGGTTGCTGTATGTGGTGATACTTTCCTAATATGGCGAGCTTACTGTATGAGACAATCGATGATGTGGTATAAGTAGACAATGCCCTGGACTTAAAGGCTCTAGGGATCGAGAAAAGAAAATGCCCTTCTATTGAAAGATCAAATGCTGCCTCCAAAAATTTCATCCGATTCGAATGCCTAAGACAAAAGGTACATATATAACTTAGTCTACTAAAAGATCTTCGGCCAGGTAACGGTGTAAAATAAAATCCGCTACTTACTCATTCTAATTCCTGATTATGAGTTATTGATCTAGATCCTACTACGTCCCGAGAGTGTATCATTGTCCATCTCACATTTGGGTCATTCCAAAACCGGCCTGTTGACATCTGGACCCCCCACCAAGGCTTTTCCCCAATCATCTACTAAAATTAAGACTAGAAGGCGGTCTTAGCGATTGGATAGATCTTCGTCTACGAAAAATCCTTGGTCGCCATCCTTTTAGCATGGGCTTGGCGCTAGCTTTGAGACGTAAGACGTTACTACCATTATCTTAATTGAGCTTGCTGAGGTGAGACAGTATATTATAATTCATTGGCATTCTCAGGGTCTTCCAGGTCCATCAGGATAAATAGAGCGTTGTCTTCTATCTATAAAAATCAGATTGACATTGTTCCCACTAATATAGTGCAGCGATATATATATGACCCCTCTATACGAAAAGACCCCAACAGAAGCACGCCAAATCCTCGAGGATGTCCAGAAACACACACCAGCGCCTGATGTCACCCAAGAACAGTTCGAGATCCCCTATGAGTCCTACAATGTGAAGACTGTCATATTCAGACCAACGAATGCCGGCGGTTATCTGCGTACTATCTTCTACACGCATGGAGGAGGCTGGATCCTGGGAAGGTATTGCCCTACCTTTGTCACCCATTCAGATGGCAATAATACTCACCCATTCTAGCCCCACTGTTCACGGATCTTTGATGGAAGACCTTGCGCGACAAACCAGCGCAGCTGTAGTATTCCCATACTATAGCCCTGCCCCTGAGAAGCAGTATCCTACTCAATTTGAGCAATCATTCGCGGTGTTGAAGTATATTGTTGAGAATGGGGAGAAGCACGACTTGAAGACGGATACACTCGCTCTGGCTGGTGATAGTGTTGGCGGTAAAACCACTTCTTTTGACGAAGAGGAAGGGCCATAACTGATAACTTATACCCATAGGCCACATGGCCATCGCAGTAATCCAACTAGCCCACACCCGCGACTTACCCATCAAGCTGTGCCAACTGATCCTCTTCTATCCGGTCACCGACACAGCAGAGAAAAGTGCCACATATACAATCTACAAGGACGGTCCTTACCTCACCGAACGCACGATGGACTGGATGATAGGTGCCTTTCTACCGAACGAGGAGGACAGACGTAATGCGCTTACCTCGCCATTGAAGTATGCATCGGGTGAAGAGTTATCCAGGTTTCCTCCGACAACTATCTTTTTGTCGGGGACGGATCCCCTTATTGGAGAGGGTCGGGCTTTCGGATTGAGGTTGCAGAAGGCTGGTGTTGAGACTGCCATCTTGATGGCTGATGGGCAGATTCATGATTATGTTATGCTTGAGCCTATTCGGAGGACGGCGACTGCTAAAGCTGTTGTTACGCTGGCTGCGCTGCATTTGAAGAGGGCATTGGGTGTGTGAGTTGTATATACTGTTTTATATACCTGAGTTGTTTGCCAATGAATCCGTTTGTAGGGTCCATTCAGCTTGATGTAAAGCATTTGAAACAAAGAAATTCCAATTAATATTAATTTCTGTATTACAAGAAATCCCAATCAAACATGAACTTTCAATTAAAGAAAGTGTCATATAAAAGTCTCGGTAGTTCTCAACTAACAATCGAAAACCGGTTGATGCCTGAATGCCTGACCATAGCCAACACAGTTAATCTCCGACACAATCCGCAATCTTCACCCCGCACGAGCTCAAGCTCCCAACAATGTCACCTAACCCCGAAAACCAAGACTTAGCCGAAGAAATCGAAGCAGTAAATGCCATCTACGAACCAGACACAGTAACAGTAACGCGCACCCCCAACGGCATATCCAAGAACACACTCGACCTGGGCAGTCCCGCGCAATCCAACGACACTGCACACACAACAGTGAACCTCCAAATCCCAGGCCAACCTCATCTGTCATTTATCATCGGGTTTGAAGCCTCATACCCAGATTCCAGACCTACAGTGCTAGGAACAGCATCGACAGCCGCGCGCGGCGAGGGCAAGATCGCAATTGATGTGCTGGAAGATATTGTCCAGCGAACATGGCAGCCCGGGGCGGTATGTCTGTTCGACGTGATCAGTGAAGCTGTGGAGGTCTTCCCGGAATTGAATATCGGCGGAGGGGGTAAAGACGAGGCTGGTGAATCGGGAGATTCGTCAATTCAAGCGCAAACCCAAAATGACACATCGACATTTGATGACGCGACGGCAGAGAGCTTTGAGGCTTTATCGCTTCGTGATGCGTTTGGCCTTGGTAGCCCGCCTGATTGGATCCTTTCGGATGTTGTTACGGAGAAGAAATCTGTGTTTGTGGGTCGTGTTGCGCGAGTTCAGAGTCTTGCGCAGGCGCAGGCTTACCTCGATCATCTTACTGCTACTGATCGAAAGGTTGCTGCTGCGACGCATAATATTAGTGCGTGGCGGATTCGGCAGAGGAAGACTGAAGGGAATGGGGAGGAGGGGGAGACGATTGTTCAGGATTATGATGATGACGGGGAAACTGCTGCTGGAGGGCGGTTATTGCATGTCATGCAGTTGATGGATGTGTGGAATGTGGTTGTTGTTGTTACGCGGTGGTATGGTGGGATTCATCTTGGCCCGGCGCGGTTCCGGCTCATCAATGATGTTGGTCGTGATGCGTTGGTCAAGGGTGGGTTCACCAAGGAGGAGGGGACTGCTGCTGAAAAGGGAAAGAAGAAGGGCAAGAAATGAGGGAGAAACTCGTTCTCTATCCCTGATTGCTTCAGTCCTTGGGTTTTCCTCTTGTGATGTCTTTTCACATGGGAGACGTCTGGCCCCATAAAGGACAGGGATGATGAAACAACCGTGCCCGTTTGACGGGATGCATTGATGGAACCTCAGCAGGCATCGATGAGTCTAGTATCTTCGGATACGACCTTCCTGAAAGTGATCAGGGGACACTTGACATCTATCCACGACCGAACTTGACCAGAGAGGGGAAATGCTGCTTGCTTGGCTCATCTCACCACCTCGAGACAATGTCAGCGCCTCACTTGCCCGCACAAATAGATCTGCACCTCAATCAAGCGTCAACCAGGGGTCTCCAGTGCGAATGAGCATACGGTGGGACCTCTTGTTCACTCGGGCACAATAGGACAAGTGTCTGGCATGACCTCTGCGCAAAGGCCCAAATAACAGAGTCAGAAAATCTCTACATCGGCAAATGTACGACCCGGCAATCATTCGAAGAGAGCCTTCCGATATAGCGCATATTCCAAATCGAGTAAACATGGTCAAAGACGACATACTGGGTCCAAGTCCAGGTCCAGGTCGACCGTCAAATTTTCACCTCTAGCATCCACCCACAACCCGAAACACTCGGATAACCATCGTGTAGAACCAGCAGAAACCGGGTTGTGCGGGATAGCAGCGCATGCGAACGGTCTGCAGCCATGATGCAGGGTCTACTGCCAATTTCCACGCTCACACCGAGATCCCGCGGATCCAACATTTGACTGCTCTATTTTGAGGTTATACCCACTGTAGACGCTTAACGAAATAGTCATGCCCATGCGATAGGAGTCAGGAATGAGTATATGAAGGTTAAGAGTAAGTATAGTTAGATAGAGATCAACATTTAGTTCCCATAGCAGGAGACAACCATGGTGCAGTACAGTGCAACGGACGAGTCATAGTGGTTGTAGATATGGATTGCGATCTTGCTTCGGACACAGATCGGAGTCTCCAGTCGTTCTAGGTTGGGATAGCCGAGATTTGTGATCTGTTGAAATTACAGGGTTTGACCCCGGGGACAACTTCAATGCCGACATTTTGTATATCTGAAACGGGTCTAGAAAGAGGTTATGGGGGGTTCGCTTGGAACCGCTCGAGATGATTGCTTTTTTCTCCATAGAATGACGGATTTCAGATCCGCCATGTACATCTTCAGTTAAGAGAGGTGGATCTATCGGATCCTGGACCACGTTTTGTGAAATTGACGGAGCTTGACGTCTGTCAACTGCAACATGCTCGCTTGGCAGGTTCTGAGGATCTTCAGACGCTAGAACTGCACCGTACCTAAGGAGATTGGGCAATATAGATTGATCGCGGACTTTACAGAGAATTATACTATTCCACCCTGGTCCGCGAGATTGGATGGAAATTATAGCGCGAAGCGTACCCCACATAAGTGCCGGCAGATCCAGTAAGGGCTGAATCGAATGACACGGGGCTTTTGAGCTTTTGACGTCGAGTAGATTGATTCTGCGTCATCGCAAGATATTTGGGTTTGTACAGGTCGCAAGGGGAAGACGTTAGCCAATTCTTACTGGGATGGGGATGAAGAGGTGCATAGGGGTCGATCTGTCAGGCAGCGTAACATCAAACTGCCGAGTGATTTGTCCTCGACCCGCTGGCAAAAAAGACGGCGGCTACAGCCACAGCCAATACACAGAAACATCGTGTGCCAGCGGTTGATGGTGCGACAAGCCAGGGGCGGTGGAGGTGGTGCCTTGCGCCGCTGGGCATCGTGGTTGGCCCGTCATCAGCCGCCCAGCCTCAGACCGGCAGATCGCAGGGTCTGGGGGTTAATACCGAGTGTCCTACTGGTCGTGGGCTGGCAGTTTACGTTCGATGTTCTCTGTCGGATATAGCAGTTTTCTCTTCTGAGTGGAGGCGAACATGAAACATCCCAGCTTGCCTCCACCTGAGCGGAAGTACAGATCGACCAAGCGGATGGGATACCTTGGCCCTGAAGAGGAGATCAAACCTGGCGAGTGTGTCTAGTTAATTGCTATGCAGTGTAGCATCGTCTCCATATTCCAAGAGTCGGATTTCCGTTGTCACTTAGTGGGCCCGAGAGTTCTCCATGTATGAATATAAAACCCCCCGGCCAATGCTGCATGGTTCTTCCTTTTTTCTCTGTACATTCCAGTCTCTTCTTTTCTTACTTTGACGGTTCGACTACCAGGCTAGTCCTGTGTTTCATTCTCTCCTTTTTCTTGGTGGTTTTGCCTGTGGCAGACTCCGACATTCCCTTCTGATTCACAAAGAAATCACATTCACATTCATCAAAGACACTGGGATCAAAAGCTTAGCTTATTGTTTCTGAGACATCGCGTCACTTGGCCCCAAAAGGTATTGTTTGTTCCCGTCTTTAATTGGTTTTATTGTCTGGAGGCTGGTGAATAGAATCCATGACGCATTTTGTTTCGTCTGATATCAGAATCCTATTCAACAGGTTGTCATTGGGATTGTTCTATATCTACCGCCTGATATATCTCCAGGCTCCTGTCCTTCTTGCTTCTTGTTTCAATATGATATCTTCGCTTCAAGCACTAACATCCTGCAGCTCTTCATTCTTTTCAACCAAACCACCAAGGTCCAATCCTTTTGACTGCTCTTGATTCCATTCGTCTGGCACGAATCGAATCCACTTGCAACTGTAAATTTCCGTCGAACCAGATTTGAAACCCAAAAGTCCATTTACATTCACCATGATGTTCACCAAGTCCAACATCCTGGCTGCCATGCTCGGCGCCTCTGCCGCCAGCGCCCATATGATTATGTCCTCGCCCACTCCTTACAGCAAGGACACTCTTAACAACTCTCCTCTGGCAGCCGACGGCAGCGACTTCCCCTGCAAGCTGCGTGACAATGCCTTCGAGGCCCCTACCACCGAGACCGTCATCGGCATTGGCGAGTCCCACCCCCTGACCTTCGTAGGAAGCGCCACCCACGGCGGCGGGTCCTGCCAGATCAGTTTGACCACCGACTTGCAGCCATCCAAGAGCTCCGAATGGAAGGTGATCAAGTCCTTCGAAGGTGGCTGCCCTGCTAACGTCGACGGCAACCTGTCCGGTGGCGCCGGCGCCGCCGACCCCGACACCTTCAGCTTCAAGATCCCCGAGGGCATCGCCGCTGGCAAGTACACCTTGGCTTGGACCTGGTTCAACCGCATCGGCAACCGCGAGATGTACATGAACTGCGCTCCCATCACCGTCTCTGGCGGCTCCTCCAAGCGTTCCATCGACGAGGACAACGAACTGTACTCCAACTCCACCCAGATCTTCGACAAGCGCTCTTCCAGCTTCCCTCCCATGTTCGTCGCCAACGTCAACGGCTGCACTACCAAGGAGAGCGTTGATATCCGCTTCCCCCAACCAGGTGAATACGTCGAGTACCTCGGCAAAGCCTCCAACCTCGCCGCTGAAGGTTCTGAGGCATGCACTGGCACCCCTACCTTTGGTGGTGACGGTGATACCAGCTCCGGATCTTCCTCATCCAGCTCTGGCTCCAACTCTGGCTCCAGCTCCGGTTCCTCCGGCTCTTCTTCATCTGCTGGCGCCAGTGCTCCCAGCGCAACTGCCTCTGTCGCCGTGGCCCCGGCTCCTGTCGCTACCCCCTCAAGCGCCCCCTCTGCCCCTGACGCTGTTCCCTCCGCCTCGCAGGCTGAACCTGCTTCACCATCGCCTTCTACTGGCGGCTCCACTACTAGCTCTGGCACTTTAACGGGTGCCTGCAGCTCTGAGGGCCAGTGGAACTGCATTGCAGGCACCTCCTTCCAACGCTGTGCGAATGGTAGTTGGTCTGCCTCGCAGCAGATGGCTGCAGGCACTCAGTGTGGAGCTGGTCTGAGCTCTGATCTTTCCATCACTGCTACCATGCAGGCTCGCCATGTCTCGGCTATGCGCTTCCGTAAGCGTCACGTCGGCGGACACCATGCGTGACTATGAGACAAAATGATCTGCTGGTATCGGATGTTGTCTTTGTCCTCCATTGGACTGAATATTCTTACTTCTCTTCTCTTCTTTCTCTTTTACTTCGTTTCCGCTGCCGGCTATCTGACCTGGAGGGACCCTTTTCATTTCGGTGCACATGTCATTTCTTTTCATCTTGTATATTTAGGAGATGCGGCTCGGAGAGTTTCTCTCGAGTTCAATGAACAATCATCTTTATTGTATGAGACTTGTCATGCAGTAATCCATACTAGAAGATCATTGGCTTGTAAGTTCGCTATTTCTATTAAGACATTATTGAATTTCATAAAATAGGTGCGATACCATAGGAGCTTTGGTGGCGACAGTCAGTAGACGTACCTCAAGACTCCTGCCACTCAAAGGCGTTGAAGGTTCGGTTGATTAGATAGCATATCAGAACTTGGATGAAGTAATTTTCTTCAGACACGAAAAAAACGTTGTCTGCGTTAATCAAAATCGATATCTGACGACCGACCATACTATGGCCGGTTAAGCAAGTCGACTGGGCGTAAACATTAAGCGCAGGCACGTGACATCTCATACTGGTCACGTGGAAGTGGATGATATGATGGGACCGCTAGTCCACATCAGGCAGTCAGGGCTTAGGGTTGGCCGCCCCACCACAGTTTCTCACTAAGCGAAAAAATCCACATCCAGGTGAAGCCCCCAAAGTGCAGAGATTGGATCTTCAACCTCACCTCGACACCGACCAGCAACAATGGCCTCCCGCCCTACTGTCTCGATCGCCACGGCTGAGGGCAAGCCCTCCGGGGCCTCTCACCCCCTGCCCACCGTGTTCTCTGCTCCTATCCGTCCGGATATCGTCCAGTATGGCTCGCCAAAATGAAGGAATTGATCGTTGGAGATGCTGACGGTCGCACTACAGGCAGGTTCACGTTGGTATGGCCAAGAACAAGCGCCAGCCTTACGCCGTGAGCGAGAAGGCTGGTGAGCAGACCTCTGCTGAGTCCTGGGGTACCGGTACGTTTACACACCTTTCGACATTGAAGAATCGAGTCCGGACAGCGAAGACGTTTGCGGGATACAGATTTTTAATCATATGGGAATCAATAACTGACTGGATCTGCTTGGATTGAATAGGTCGTGCTGTCGCCCGTATTCCTCGTGTCTCTGGTGGTGGTACTCACCGTGCTGGTCAGGCTGCCTTCGGTAACCAGTGCCGTTCCGGTCGCATGTTCGCCCCTACCAAGGTCTGGCGCAAGTGGCACCAGAAGGTCAACGTTGGCCAGCGGTATGAACACCTTTGAAATCGGTGCATTGAGTTATGGTGGACTAATGAACTTGCAGTCGTTTCGCTACCGCCTCCGCTCTGGCTGCTTCTGCCTCCCCCGCTCTCCTCTTCGCCCGCGGTCACCGTGTCGCCAACGTCCCCGAGGTTCCCCTCGTCATCGAGTCCAAGACCTTCGAGAACGCTGCCCTGACCAAGACCAAGGCCGCCATTGCCCTCCTCCAGGCTGTTGGTGCCGGTCCCGAGCTCGTCAAGGTCCAGAAGTCCCGCAAGCTCCGTGCTGGTAAGGGTAAGCTCCGTAACCGCCGCTTCCGCCAGCGCCGCGGTCCCCTCGTTGTCTACAACCCCGAGACCGACGGCAAGGAGCTCGTCAAGGCCTTCCGCAACATCCCCGGTGTTGAGACCTCCCCCGTCTTCTCCCTCAACCTCCTCCAGCTCGCCCCCGGTGGTCACCTCGGCCGCTTCGTCGTCTGGACCTCCTCCGCCTTCCAGGCCCTCGACCAGGTCTACGGCACCACCACCACCCCCTCGGCTCTCAAGCGGGACTACCTCCTGCCCTCCAACCTGGTGGCCAACGCCGACCTGTCCCGCCTCATCAACTCTTCCGAAATCCAGTCCGTTCTCAAGGCCCCCAAGGGCGAGGCCCGCACCAAGCGTGTCAACGTCCAGAAGAAGAACCCTCTCCGCAACAAGCAGGTCATGCTCCGCCTCAACCCCTACGCCGCTGCCTACTCCAAGCAGAAGCTCGGCCAGCAGTCCGTCGAGGGTGGCAAGCCTACTGCTCCCGCCGAGGCTTTCCTCAACACTCTCTACGAGAACTAAGCGGTTTTCTTCGCCCCTGCTATTTACTTGTTAACGCAAGTTGACAATGTGTAGTCAGCAAAAATGAATCAATGCCTTTTTTGCAATACCCATGGGTTCTATTTGGAGTAGTAATGTGATCGGTTCTGTTCTTACTAAGTGACCCTCGAAATCTTTGTATACTTGTGAGTTGCGTAGCGTAGACAGATTGGGGTCTCGTTGTGTTTGTATCTTGCCCACTAAGACAGCATCTGTTTAGCTCTTGCTGTTGCAGTATCCATTGCCCTTGTTACGAGTTGAGCAGCACTTGCAACCATGATATCTTGTTCTTCAGTAAGCATTATTATTGATGACGACATATCTTCCAAGAGTGACCTATACTCAGCCATGTTCTCATTACTTCCGATAAGACAAGGTTATTCATTGTCGGCAGATATATATCCCTGTCATTTATATTCTACTCTCCAAGCCCAACCAAAAGAGAGACTGTAATTATTCGACTTTCCTAATCATGAATGTTTGTAAACCCGCCCAGGATCGAGCAAATGATATCCCATCAATCCAATCCAATCATCATATGCCACCTCCCTTCTTACCTAGGCACAAACATGCAGCACATTGCAACAACAAAAGATTAAATTATGCATAAAAATAAGTCCCGGTGGAACACACAGCCTCGCTTGTCAAAGTAGCGCAAAGCAATTTCTAGCCAGCATGATATGACGCCACAAACTGTAGGTCGACCCGCACGCCTAACAACCGTCGAGGATCATGGATCCTTTTTGCGCTAAAGCTATACTAAGAGATGCACGGCACTTTGGTCTTCTCTCTATACCTCTCTCGCTGACTCTCCGTGTCTAACGGGAAGATGTGATTCCACTCAAGCCGAAACGCCGGGTAAACTGTGGTTGAGAGGATAGAAAGATGGAGATGAGGCATTTCGCATGCTATTGTATATGATCTTCATCTATTATACTTTGCACTTGGCTTGCCCCGTCGGTTCTTGCTTTGCAGCTGCAGAGTCCATTCTATACCGCTTGTAGCCAACCGAGCGTTATCCACAATGGTATAGAACAAGGTTTGGCCCGTATTTTCCGTATCTGGTCCGTTCTACGACGCCCTTGCTAGTCCATAGTTAAAGCTATACTTAATTAAATCCAAGGATTTCTGTGGCAGCGCGGACGCCATGGAATTACTGGATGCAAAGCCAACGGGCATCGCTAACCGAGAGATAGTTCTGGATATCGCACAGCGGTCGAGGACGTGCGACGGAGATTGCCAAGAACACCGTCAGGGTCCGCGGCTGATAGTCTCAGGCACTTGCGTGCCCGGAGTGGCGGGGGAAGGATGTACAGTGTACGTCAGTTCGCAGTGAATAGCCTTTCTCTTTCTTCAGTTTCTTCAGCAGACGGTGACATCCGACTGGCTGGTCAGATATGACTATACTTGTTAGGGAGAGATGGTGAGAGGTGGCAGAGCTCCATTTTTTCGCTTAATTGAAATGACGTCGGGATTTGGGGCTATTACATACTTGTAAAGTGGTTCAATGGTTTGTTCTTCTCGGAATTTGGCCTAGTCTTTACATTGTAATGCAACATCACCATAATAACCGAGATATCGGAGGGGGAAAATTCTCCGATCCGAGCGCCTCGTATAAAAGGAGTGAAAAATCTAAAAATGTACCTATGAAACATGCCAAAGAGCGGTCTCGGTAAGATCTGCCGAATGTGTGGGAGATGCATACGATACACTTGTAACCGCGCTCAGATTGAATGGCGTCTTGTACTCTATTCGCAGATCATAATGCTATCTACAGGCATGTCTCACCTAATACGAATTGGTTCAGGGGTGCGGAACAAAGCGCCTTGCGCTATCGGGATTGACCCGACACTAGAATGTGGAAGGACGCAAAACATCAATAAGTGCAGTAGCAGAGTTGCAATACAGTAGCGTGATTAGTGTGGAAGCAGGGTATCAGATCGAATAGAAAGATTTATAGTACTCCGTACTCCGTACGAAGGTTTGTTCCCATCACGCCACAGCTTTAGTCTAGACCCCCAATGAGAGACATTCAATATGATGATCTTGGTACGGAGTACATAATTGTGCCCTAACAGGCCTTGAAACTTACTCACTTAACTGTGGGTGTGGATTGCTCTTCATACAAATGTCTCAACTCTCCCCTTTTCAACGGATTATTTCTCCCGTCGGTATTTATTCGGAGAATTGGGCCTATGATCTCGGGTGGAAATACCAGATGGGAATTGGCTCAAAACTGCCGAGTTGGAGTACGGCGAAGTCCCGAGAAAAACTGGGTAAGGAAAACCTGGGGCGAATAAAAGTATAAGGGAGGCGAAGAAGAAAAGCTTCTCGCGTCACTTCGTCTCAGGCGTTCCCTAGAACAGAAAACGCACATCACCCTAAAGAAGGGGCTGAGTCCAAATGGGACGACGATCCCGAGTGATGGCTTGCAGATCGGATCGCCAGGACTTGAGACATAATACGTGGTCTCCGGAGTGCATCGCCGTTGGAGTTCTGTAAGAAGCCAAGTGGGGAGATAATTCTAGCGAGTTATTGGTTCTGGCTTGCTCAATGGCACTCTAGAAGGCCAGGGGTCCCTGTCGTGCATCCTCGACCTCATACTTGCTACAGAAGCTCGTTTTCCATTGGGTATGAATCGGGATGTACATCAGTTGTCCATCCCTTTGATTTAAGAGTAATATAATACAGTGTACAGTATCACGCCGTAAGAATCTGCACCGACACATGCCTGCCTGGGTACATGTCTCCGAACTCAATCCCACCTGTGACCCAAATATTTAGCAATATAATACCGATGGTCTCGGCTTTGATTCTCCATAGAGTATAAAGCAGTTCGGAGTTGGAAAATATGGAGACCCGAGGACCTCAACCGAGGGTCCCTGTGCAAAAAAAAAAAAAAAAAGTGAAGCCATCTCCACTTATGGACCACGCGGTCCAGCGATCTTCGCCAGAGGCTATCCAAAAGTGAGATAAGCCCTGCGGCCCCTACGCTGGAAGGAGGATTTGCCCGTCTAGGCATCTAGTCGCCCCCGCCACTGTCCGGCCGAAGGCACTTAACAGACCCACCGTGAGGGTATTCGCGGCCAGCATTCCGAGTCCAAAACAAGCTTACCTGTTATTAATATTTATTTACTTTTCTTTTTGGACTTTCCCCCGATGAACGGCAAATTTTACCTTCGGGACTCACCAGTCTGACGTTCTAACATTCAATGTATCCGTATACATCTCGATATTGCCCGTACACGCTTACTTTCTCCCTATATAGCGAGGCGCCGTATTCCCTCAATATACCTTCACACTTTGTGAGATCTGATTGCAAACCCCGAGCGGACTCTATTGGTGCGCATCCTCGCCAGAACATGAGATTGGTCATGCTGCAGAAGTACTGCAGAGTGGATATTCCACACAGGCCTTGCCTTGCGCCCAGCAAAAGTGGCCAGAGTGTACAAATTTTGTACATCCTTGATCCCTGTGGGTCATTCGCGATTAATATAAAGATGCAGTAGACTGGGGCAACCATGGAATAGCGGAAGAACCAGGGGGAGTCCACTGTTTGCCATTTTATACTGTATCACGATTTCCAATGCGTAAGTGACTACATCTCCCCACTCGGGACAACAACGGTAGTCCAAAAGCAATTGCCGTTAGGCCAGGTCCCAGATTACGCCATCTCTTGTATTTGGGACCGGGTATGACGCCAAGTCTGAGGACTGAATGCCGATATCATCAGGAACTGTATGTAGTACCCACTAGAAATGGAAATGGCTTCAGGACTTTTGGTTAGACCTGGTTTTTAGATCACTTTCGGGCACCGTTTTCCGGCGTAAACGGACGTGCATAATAAAAAAAGAAAAGGTCCCTGGGGCTCTGTTAGAATTTTCCATCGGCGTTTCGAAGTACATAGTGATTCCAAAAAAAGTTTAGATTCCACTGTCGATCGGTTTCGAATCATAAATAGCTAAAATAAAATGAAAAGAAAAGAAAATATCCAAAACGGCAGTGTAATTACAAAGTGTACGTCGAATACACTTGGGCATACTGCGTTGGCCCTCCTGTTTTTTGAAGCCTGACAACGTTCCCCTCCTTTCTCCTCCTCTTCGGCTTCGATTTGGCTTCTTTTGTTCTTTCTGCTTCTTTGGTTACTTTAATCTTCCCCCCTTTCCCCCTCTTATCTCTCCGATCTCCGAAATCTTACCCTCTTGCAGGGGAGCTGAGGCTTGGAACTCGTCAGGGGATATCTGGAGAAGAACCGCCCCGTTACCTTAGTCTCTGGAATCTACCGCGCTACTCTTAGCCGTTTTTTTCTTTCTCTTTTTTATTGGTAGGCGGCACTTCTTGCGAGGCTGTTTTGACTATAATCAAGCGTGCCACCGGCTCCTACATCGGGTGCTATCAGGGTCTGGTTCTTTTTCTCCCGGGGGACCTAGGAGCCGTGCTCTGAATTTCCGATTTTTAGGTCTATTCACATGTTGGACGCCACTGTTTCCTGTGCTTGTCCTCGATATCCGGGACCGAAGATCTCACAGCCGTTTGATCATCCGTGCTACTTCCGATTATCTCGATAGTCCGTGATCCTTGGATTGGGCTACAAGCGCGGGGCTCTCTCTACAGCAACGACGGCCCGGTTTCCGTGACTCCTTGGGCTGGTGGACTCCTGCAACATCCTGGACACTAGGCTGAAGCCTGGCAAACCGTTACACTTTTTAATGCGAACTACTAGGATCTTGCAGCCACCCCGGTACGGAAACTATGTACCCGAAACCGTGATTGCTCGGGAATATTGCCAAATGGTGGTCTCTTAAGCCAATTTCAATCCCTTTCTCTTTCGATTTCACCGGCAGGGTATGCACGTTGGCAAGAGCTGCGTGCTTTGAGCGCATAAAATCAGATACCCAACCCGCTGTCAGCACCTGTACGACTCCCTTCACTTCGTGGTTGCTTATTCGGGCCACGAAACCGTTCACGACCGATCTACTCGCCAGATTGAAATCCTCTTTGGATTTCAATTCGACCACACCATCCTACTGCTGTTCTTTGGGCACCAAAGAGAGTAGAATCGGTACGTGTGAAGCACCGAATTTCCTTGCGGAGAGAGATTGAGAGACCTCATTGCTAAGTCTGGTTCTTTTCAATAGAACTCTTGTCTGTGCATTATCTCTTGAGGACTGGAATATCCAACTGGCTCCGCGATACCCAGAGAGTACGCCGCCGAACTACCCCAGGCCACACCCACTCCGTTCCAGTACATCCATTGAAGGACAGGCCATTGGAGACAAGAACTCGTCACACCGGGTATCGAGTCTGTTATGTAGACAGTCGGTTTCCGTGGACCATTCTCTTGCCCAATATCACAACCGTCATGTCAGGCTACTATGTTGGACCCTTTGGTCGTATGTTACCCACCACCGGCCCATCCTCGGAGCAGCAATCCGAGCGTCCAGCTAATTTACAAGAATCCGGGGAACCCCCATACCAGCTTCCACCCCCGCGTACACCGGCCAGTTTACAATTTGGATCGGATCCCTTCCTGCGCCAGCGTCAGCAAGAAAACCCCGAGAGACCTTCAGACATTAGACGCCAGAGGACAGAGCAACTTCCCTCCGTGAGGCAACTTCTTACCCCAGTGACCGGTTCCAACTCTCCTACATACAGTCAAGCATACACTTCATCCAGCACTGAGCGCCGTGAATCTTCGTACGCATACCTGCGTCATGAGCCGAACTTGTCTTCACAGCTTTCACCAACTGCCGTGCATGAAAGAGCTACAGGCCACTCCGAAACCCTTCCACAACCACAGACTGGCAACTTGCCTCCGTTATCACAAGTGGCCTCTCTGCATAGTTCAGGAGATATAAGGCACCACACACCAACGAGGAGTGACCCATCTGCAGTCGGTTATCCGCACGGCCATTTACCATTCCACAGCACACCATTCCATGATAAATTGCCCAGTGCGGAACTATCATCACCAGAGGCTTCTGGTCGACACGAAAATACCGTGAGACCACATGTGGTTGACGAGCGATACATTGAAGGAGAAGGAATCTGCTACGTTTATGCAGATGGATCCCACTGCCCCAAGGCCATTGACGGGATTCCTGTGAATGCAAATTGGGGTGTTACCAAGGCCGGAAAGCCGAGAAAACGCCTTGCGCAAGCATGTCTGATCTGCCGTGAGAAGAAGATCAAATGCCAACCGAATTTGCCTAAATGTGACCAGTGCCAGAAATCGGGACGGGAGTGCAGGTTCGAGAACGCGTAAGTGGTGTATTGGACAGACCACAGTGCGAGAAACCTGATTTGGATTGTTGCTAACTTCTTCAAGTCCTCGTGGAAACCGTGCTTCTGCTTCCATGCGAGGATCTCAATCAGCAGGACCATCTGGCAGACCCGATGGGAGAGATCCCTACGCCCCCGCCGGCCATTCTACTCCAGACAATTCCCCGTCACTTTATAACCTCGCCCGAGCCTCCCATAGCGGTACTTCCCTTCCTGGAACAGGCGGCCACTCACCAACATCAGAGGGCTCTATGCTCACGCCATCAGGCACAGAAACAGCATACGAGACCATGGCTGATGCGGACAGAGCCTATAGATCGCGCGCGTACCGATTCCCGCCACCCTTCCCTGGCACGGATGATACCCTCGGAAGATCGGCACATATCGAGAGCAGCCGCCAACCGGAATACTCTGAAATCCTCGGGGAGCTCAAGGACAACAACCCTGATGATCCATTGGTGGGCTCCTGGCATCTCGATCCTCACGAAAGCGACCCGGAGATGACGATGCATTATATTGAATGTTATTTCACGCACGTGAATGATGGGCTGTACCACATGTTCCCACATGCGCGATTTGCCTTGTGGCTGAAGTCATACCCCAAGAAGTCCGCAGAGGACAAGATGTTGCTTTACGCCATGATGGCATTGGGATCTGTCTTTTCAGACAGGTCGGACAAAGTGGTAGCTATGAGGCGTTACGCTCGCATAGCACGATTTGCCATCAGTAGAAGCCAGCATGCCCTCTCCTTGCAGCTTGCTCAGAGCCATATCATAATGAGTCTCTGGTACTATGCTACAGGATCGCTGGTCGGGTCCTGGGATTCGATAGGTGCAGCAGGAAGAGCGGTCTTTGGCCTTCGTTATAATCTGGAATCTGGGGGTGTCGTCGTGGATCAGAACCAGGCCTGTGACTATAGTCTCCACCCCCAGGCATTGATAGAGTGCCGTCGTCGAACGTTTTGGATTGCTTTTGTGCTTGACGTAAGGTTCAATCCGCCAAAAAAGAAAAGCGGGAATTCTGATAGCTGACAAACAAATAGCGCTTTTCTAGTCTCTATTCCGCCTCGTCAACTTTCATCTCGTCAGATGCGGCATTATTACGGCTTCCATGCCGCGAGGAAATCTACGAAACTCAACAATATGCGACGGCACCCTACTTCCAATCATTCTTAAACCAACCGTCATCTTCGGACGACGAACGCCCAACCCTAAGCCCAATGGCCTTCTTGATCGAACTCATGGCCATCTGGGGAGATGTTTCCCTCCACGTTATTCGTTTACCACACATGCCCCCCGAAGCGTACGCCCGACTCGCCGAAGAATTCCATACGACCATCGTCAACAAAACAAACACCTGGATGACCCGACTCCCCGAACATCTCACATTCTCATCTATAAACCTGGAACGAAGCATCCTGGCTCGAACAGCGGACACCTTCATTTCAATCCACCTGTTTTACCACGCTACTTTGATGAAACTATACAGACACGCCCGCTATCAGAGTCTCCGAACTGAAGTTCTAAGTCAATACATCCACCGAGCCAGATACCACGCCATCGAAATACTCCGCATCGCTCCTACCTTCGACCAATTCGCCAAGGAGATCATGTCAGCCCGATCCAGCACAGATGTCGCCCCTCCACAGATGACCCTCCTCAATCCATTCCTCGGCTATGTCATTCTATCAGCCGTGGACGTTTTAAGCGCTGCGGGCTTGGCATCACAGTTACAAGAATGCATTTCCTACGTCAGAGGTGCACTACTCACAGTCCAAGAACTTAGTCGCTACTGGGATAGTTCTCTACAGCTCGTCTCCGCACTCCAGAGACGACTGGGTTTGATGATCGACTGTCTGAACGAGCGAAGCGTCATCGAAGAGAAACAGGGCTTTGCTCTAGATGGTTCTTCTCTCGAGACGAAGGTCCACGCTGGCGCGTTGCCGTCCCACCCCCCTGGCAGTCTTAGTGAAGATCTCTTCACTGGCACGATGCCTCGTGCGGTACTTTTGAATGCCCTGCGAGTCGATGATAGCATCCTCTCAGAGAGCAATATTGCCTGGATCAAGGATCCCTGAGATGGTCCCCCTTCCCTCTTGATCTTGATATTCATCATCTTTTTTGTTTTAACGTCTTGTTACTCGAAGCGAAAAGTTTAACCTTGCATGGCGAAATGATTTGATTTTCAGGCAATACATAATGTCTCTACACGATATGCATCACCGGATTACCCGCGTTCTACCAACTCTTATTTCTGTTCTATTTTCTCATCTTCCCTTATAGCTCTATTCTTCTGATATTAACCTGTTTTCTGGCGTTCTTTTTCAACGTCATGGATACTGATGCCAAGCGCGAGGGCAGTTTTGTTTCAACTTCGGTATTAGGTACCCTGCATAGAGGGGAATATTGGTTGCATGGCTGTTTTCGCTTCTCTTCGTCAGCGCTACCTATTGCATCTGTATTATAGTATAACGTTTGCCTCTAATCTTGTCGCGTACTTCAACGCGATATTCTGTATGTACATATTTCACTTAGGTTGGCGTGGTGGGGGAAGGGGGAAGAGAGAAAAGTTTCACCGAAGAAAACTCTGCATTTGTGTTTCTGGTC
>ERZ1673737.1678-NODE-1678-length-20473-cov-3.962337_pt1 | contig 20473 bp, 20 predicted proteins | sample MGYA00580211_ERZ1673737 | MGnify/ENA primary metagenome ERZ1673737 (study PRJEB41218, sample SAMN15661789) | gut metagenome | host: Homo sapiens | place: Canada: London | collected 2015-08-20/2019-03-30 | study: EMG produced TPA metagenomics assembly of... | reverse complement strand
CCAGCAGATGGTTCCTGCGCTTGACTACCCCGTTGAAGGATATCGCAAGATGCTTGATGTCAAGTGAGTGGGAACACACTTAAACAGAATAACATGATATTCACAGCTTTCTTTTAGCGTTCTTGGAACATTCATCCCTGCCAAGCACTGTGCTCGTATCTTCATTGAGCAGAAGACTCCCGGCAGCATCGTGATGATCGCGTCTATGTCTGGCCAGATCGCCAACCGGGTATGCCTCCTAACAAACCGATTACACATAAGCACAAGACGCTAATAAGGTTTTTACACACTAGGGATTGACCTGCACCGCATACAACTCATCCAAGGCCGCTGTCCACCAAATGTGCCGATCCGTCGCCCAGGAATGGGGCCAGCACAACATCCGCGTGAACACCCTCTCTGCCGGAGTAAGGAATCCTTTACATGTTTCCTCGACATAGCCAGTTTTAGCTAATGGTTCACTAATTAGTACATCCGCACTGCCATGACCGATGCTCTCCTCAAGGAGAAGCCCGAGGTCGAGGAGACCTGGATGCGCGGCGCTCTTCTTGGCCGCCTAGGTGCCCCTGAGGACTTCAAGGGACCCACCATCTACATGCTTACCGACTCCAGTGCCTGGATGACTGGTGCTGATCTCCGTGTTGACGGTGGCCACTGCGCATCGGCATAAGTCAGTATTGCTTCATGAAGTGAGGAACGATGGATGAAATAGACGTGGCATGTTTACGGCGTTTGATTTTGGATTTTGATACGGTATACAAAATTCTTAAGAATAGATATTCAATTGCACATACTATTTTTGAACAAGCTGAGCCTGAGTGGTCTGAGGGTATCTACAAGAGCGCTCTTCGCATCTCATCAAAATTGTACCATTTTCTCCAATTACCTAGGTGCAGTGAAGAACGCCACCTTCGTGTGTATGGCAGTTCTACATAAGTCAGTCAGCTTGGATTCACATAATTGAGCAAAGATCTACTTACCTCAGGCACCTCAGACGTTGTCGAAGGCTTGTCAGTGGTAGTTACAGAAGGCGTTGATGTTGTCTCATCAGCATGATCTTCGTGCTCATGCTGAACACCCGGGCAACCGACTCCCGGCACGGCAATATCATAGGCATAAACCTCTAATGCAAAGTACTGAAGAGTTTCCGAGTCATGAGTTGACAAAGTGGCATTCTCCTTCGCCTGGTCAATAACCTCCTCGTAACCATCTGCAAAGTGATCTATCCAGTTCTGTCCCACGGCAGGGACATGGTACAACCGATGCAAAAGGTCACTTGCCCAGAAAGTGTTGGTTTCGGATCCAGAGACAGTGTATCCAAGGCCGCACATCGTGGAGAGGGAACGACGGGTTTCGTAACTTAGGTCGCAGATAACGGTTTCGTGTGTGGCATTTTCGCCGCGCCAGTGTCCGGCCCAACCTACAGGATGAAATGTTTAGCATAGCAACTCTCAATAAGGGCAGAGAGGTGCCTTACCCTCAAGCTGGCAGTTTCCATCAGGATTGTCGCATCGGAACAAAATATCTTTCTTGTCACCGTTGACCACAACATCAAACGCGCCAACTGCTTCCATGGAGGGACGATCGCCAAAGTACTTTCTGTAAATTGCACTTTCGTTGCTCCATCTCAGAATATGATCTTTAGCATGTTGGGCCAGAGCAATAGTCTCAGTGAGACCTAATTCGATCTGGCGATGTTGGGTTGCATTGCAGCTGGAATGAATGGGATGTTGATTCACAGCGCCGGCGTTCCAAGGTGCAAGCCCGGTCTGAGAGAAGGGCTGCGTCTGATTCCCTTCAGCTGTTCCCGAGGTAGGAAGAGCTACAGCAATTGCTGCTGAGGAGAGTAAGAAGTTGAGGAACAACATATTGGCGAAGGAAATTTGAAATCGTGTTTACAAATATCGTAGCAAGCCGCCTTCTTGCAGCCTTTATATACGCATGTCTACCATGCTTTCAATCTACCACTCCCTATCCACCATCTGTCAATCATCACCTCAACTGTTTGCCAAGGGTGGCTTTTGTCATCCTCGTTTACACTGTTTTCGTGGTCTAGTTTATTCACGCAATACCAAATCGAGGATAGGAGGCGGGATATTGGTTTATTCCGTTTGGCGTTCGGGGAATTATATTTGCCAAGAGAGGACCTTGAGGGCTTGTTTCTCCGTTATGACCTAGCTTTCCAGCCAGAAGGAGAAATTTTCGATCTTTGATGCCAAGAGAAAGGCTCGGCGGAGGGTTGCCAAGAGGCTTGGGCGGGAGTACCTTGGAAGAACAAGAGAAAAGGAAGCGACCTGGTCCGATAAAAAGACCCTCTTTGACGGCCAGGGTTGCTCTTGGCGGACAGCTAGAAGAGTCTTCCGCTTGGCAGCGGGAACCTTGGGGGTGAGACCCTGGGATATGTGCTCTCATCCCAGGTACCAAGCTGCCTTTTTAGAGAGGATTGTCGGCCTGCAATCTACCATTATCTTGAAAACCTATTCCCTTCTTGGGACTTCATTCTCGGTTATATTTTACATTACTTGTTTAGGGCGTTGTTTCTTGCAAGATGCTCATTCTCAGGTCCTTCCTCATATCCCTCGGCATTGCTGGAGTATATGGGCAGACCGCAACTACTTCAGCCCAGACATCATCCGTCACTGGGTGTCATAGTCATGGCTCGGATATCTATTGCATTGACGGAGATGGCCATGAAGTCTTGGTCTCGGCAACATCAACCCCTACAAGTGGAGTACCAGCACAGTACACCGGGTGTCATTCCCACGGAAGTGAATCGTAAGTGGCCAACATCTGGCTCTGTCACAGTATGCTAATGTGCAAAGCCATAGATACTGTATGGATGCAGATGGAAACGATGTTTTAATCCAAGAGGAAGAAACTACCACAAAGAGTGAGACTGAGAGCGGCCACGATACCGATCACAGTGAACATGTTCATGGGGAATCATCCAGCGAAACCAAAACGAACTGCCATTTCCATGCAGGTGTTGAGTCAGTTTACGAAAGTCACTTCTCGTGATCATTGCTAACATTCCATTTAAGACATTGCGTCAGCGAGGGTGAATCAGAGGAAGATAGCCATGCCTCGTGCGGTATCCAGACACGAGACTACGACGTGCCTTTGAGAATTGGCACACTTTTCGTCGTTCTCGTCACTAGCGCAATTGGTGTCTTTGCTCCAATTCTATTGTTGAAGCTTCCCTTTGCCTCTATCAATGGCGTGGTATCGACCGTCATCAAGCAATTTGGAACTGGTATTATCATTGCAACAGCTTTCGTCCATGTAAGCGGTCTCAACTATGTCGATCCATCACAAGCTAACAGATCCGGCTAGCTGTATACACATGCCAATCTCATGTTCACCAACGAATGTCTTGGGGAGCTCGAGTACGAAGCCACTACTTCCGCTGTCGTCATGGCCGGTATATTCCTTGCGTTCTTGTTGGAATTTATTGGACACAGAGTTGTCGTCGCTCGTAACAGTAAGAGAAATGTTTCCGAAGCATCAGCATCTCCTTCCGAGTCCCAGCAAACATCCCAAAAGGGCCAGTTTGATCATCCCCAAAGCCAGCAGCAGCCCACGCTGGCCTGTCTCGGCCACAGCCATGGCCCTCATGACCCAACTACGCCCAACAGCAAATTTTCAGTCCTCGTCATGGAAGCCGGTGTTCTTTTCCACAGTATTTTGATCGGTCTCACTCTTGTCGTGGCTGGAGACTCCATTTACAAGACACTCTTGGTTGTCATTGTCTTCCATCAATTCTTCGAGGGATTGGCTCTCGGTGCTCGCATTGCTACCCTTCCGGGGGCCATTTTCCCTTCCAAGGCAATTATGGCGACGGCGTACGCATTGATCACACCTATTGGTATGGCGATTGGACTTGGTGTGCTGCACACCTTCAATGGTAATTCCAGAAACACATTGATTGCCCTCGGAACACTGGATGCGCTTTCTGCTGGTATTCTGGTGTGGGTTGGTGTTGTGGACATGTGGGCCCGCGACTGGGTGATTGAAGGAGGTGAAATGTTGAATGCACACATTGGAAAAGTGTTGACTGGTGGCCTGTCCTTGATCACTGGATTCGTATTGATGGGTCTACTTGGGAAATGGGCTTGAGTTTGTTAAGGCACACTTAGATTTCAGTCTGATAAAGCAACCCCGAAAAACAGGTTGGAAAATACTACGTGACGAGAGAATCTGGGGCTTTCGATTGGTACAAAATGAAATATATCATATTCGCTGGCATTTCTAATTAAGAATGAGCATCATCAATATGCTTGAACTCAAATGCTAACATCAGAAATTATGTCATGTCAATCGCTCGCGCGTAGAGCTCCTGTCTTGTTTCTCCTATGGAAGACATCTTGCTTTGAAATGTTAGGATTTGGACTTGGGACTACGAATCATGCAATATAGCTGATGTGTTTTCGGTCAGTCATAAAAATGGGCAGTGTAGCCATGAGCACATACCTTGCAAACATCCCCTCCATCCACACACTCAATCTCCCTGACGAGCTCGAATCCCATCTTTTCATAGATGCACACATTGGGATATCCTTTAGAGCTCTCAAGGTAGCACGGCATTCCCTCCTGGTCGGCCTTCTCCATCACACTTTCCATGAGCTTCTTTCCCACGCCCATGCCACGAGCCTCGGAGTTCACACCGACAACATTGCAAAAGTAATATCCACGAGGATCTTGCCAGATAGAATCATGGGCGGTTTGCTGCACCTGCTTCCAGATCCAGTATCGGCGCACATTCAGACCCCCACGCCCAAAGAAGAGAATATTGTTCATAAGTTGGCGGAAAGAGAGAAGCCATTCTTGAGCCCAGACAGACCAAGTCTGTGGTCTTGAAGGAGCCTGTGGCGAATACCACCAGCCAACTCCGACCACTGTTCCCGGTGGTAAACGGACTTCGAGGTCGTTTTTGGTCTCATTCGCGGCACGGGTTATTTTAGCGACATATATGGGGCAGTCGCAGTTAATGCCGTATTGAAAATGGGCCGCGAGGGAGGCTGCGTTTCGTTGGATGTTGAACTATAAAGACCCGTTATTACTTGAATCTCCACTTCGCTTTGTGCCACTTTTCTCCCCGAAGCCACAGAGCCTCAGGGGTATGACGTTCGGGCAAAGGTAGCTCGTACCTTGGATGGATCATCAAATGCCCATCGAAAATAAGGATCGTCCGAAAATGCTTTCTGCACACAGTCTACAGCCCCAGGTATGTCCCCCTGGGCCAGCGGAACAATCTCGATCGCCATAGTTCTTGGCTTGCCACTACGGTTTCGCAAACGGCGATGGTCGGTTCAACGGACAGGTTTAGAGGCCCGGGTACTTTTTCTACTGGCTCTGCGAAGAGGTTGAGACAGAGATATAGTATAAGAATGCCAATGAAGCCGTTGGGGACAATGAGAGAAAACCTCCATCTAAGTAAAGTTGAAGTGGTGATGATCCACAAGTTGATGGGGGAGAAGGAGAGGGTAGCGAAGTCTTTGTTTATGGTAAGGTTGTCAGCAATCCAGAAGGTGATGGAAAACAGAATCCGAGGAAAGGAAGGGTCCTCATATAGCTGAGCTCAACGATCCACTTTGTTGATTGTCTCACTTATCTTGTCCTTTCTAATCAGCCTGTCTCACTAGCCTTTCTAGGCAGCTCCAACCGGGGTAAGTACAGACAAACAGTGGGGGGTTGCACCGCGACCAGGGAGTCCCGGCGGTAACCGCAGCGGAACGAGACTGGTTGGAGACCACATGACAGCTTGCATAGATAAAGGATTTTCAATATGCTCGAGTGTCTTGAGAATGCTGAATCATTCGATGAATCCATTGATCTCATATGCAATAAAAACGCGGGGATCGGTTGTGTTGGCCTCGTATTGGGCCATGTGGGGGAAACTAATCGCAATTAGGAAGGTTGTTGCGGGCAGAAAGAGAGAATAGATTGGCTGTGAAGCAAGCGGACGGATACCGCGTATTAGTCTTATCAGTTGAGATGTGATAACAAGGATGGAATGGAATTTGGGAGATATAGATCGGGATCGCATCTAAGGTCCTTAGTGCGCACTTTATTTCCGATGGTTCAGGAACCGGGTCTGTTAGCCTCAGGAGTAAGTAAGGGCTAGAGATTGGTTTCTTCGTCATAGAATCTACGCACAGCGTGGAGATAACTGTGGACGAATCCTTTTTAATTTCTTAAAAATAGGTTAAGACAGGCAGGAAGTTATTGCGGAGTTTTTACTAGTGTTGTTGGATCGGCAGGTTGGCCAATCTCAGTCCTATTCCCGAGCTGTAAGCAAAGAAAATCACAGGCCTATCCGGAGAACAAAGAATATAGCAAAAGGCTCTTGTGTCTATCTCCTTGTGTGGTCAGCCTCCCCTTGTTTGTTGCCTTTCGTCTGTGTCAGGAAAGTAACAAAGGATTCTACCCCACCATTGCTCTCCTTGTGTAATGGGGCTGATATTTACTTCGAAAGCCAGCTTAACGTTAGTGCAACCTAGAAAAGGTACAAATAGCAACGTGTCGGCCGTCCTGTTAGAATCCACGACATCAAGCCGTTAACAGCATCTCGCTGACATTCAATCTCTAACCCTAACCACGGTACGTCCTTGTCCCTTACCTTACTACTAAAATCCCCAAAAATGGATCCCATTAAGCGAGTTGCCGTCATTGACATCCTGCAGGAACAGACTCATATCCTGGACAATTTCCCCCATCGTTACTCCGAGATTCCTCAAAAATTCGAAGAAGCTATTTACCTATTACGAGAGCTTCATCTGGAAGCCTCCGAAGCCGGTCACACGCGTTCTCAAATAGTGTGCCATTGGTCTCGGTTTTGGTTGAGAGGACATATCAGAACTCTTGAAATGGGATGCGACAGGGAAAAGGGCGAAGAAATTGCACGAAATATCGAGTTAAGAATCATTTTCGAGTTATTGGAGCCAGATGAATGCTTCTGAGATCCTGCTGGGAAATTCTGAAATTCCCATCAAAGTTATCCATTACATTCTTCATCTTAGAGCTTTGTTATGTCTGGGTAGCTGATGGTAGGAACCAGACCGAGATAGCTCATACACATCGAGAATCAAAACATAAAAACCAGATGTTCTGGTAAAATCATTGCTGGATTGTTATTTGAATCACGCTTAAAACGCAAAGTATACGTAGATCTCCGCTGATAATAAGAGGTAGTGTCATTTCCACTATAATAAATGAACATGTTGTAATTCCATTACTTACTTCTAAGCACAGCGCAAGCCTGCATCTTGGTCCAATGTGGCTAATTCACTTATCTAAACCCTCAAGTGGGAAGGATCGGGCGAGGCGGATCACAAGGAGAAGGGACTGCGGAAGGATGGAGGAAAGACAGACTACGAGACTCATCTCAGTCTGAAACCATTGCATTCAACCTTGATCCTATAGAATGTAAGCGTGGCATAAAAATAAATCACATGTCACTGTTAGCCAATATAGCCGATATGTTATGCAGTAATTCTTGGGAAAGTAACCACAACTGGATTAGCAAATTCCGAGTAAGTGTTTTTCCAACTAAGAGCTCAAACCATCAATGGAATCATTTGCCCATTCATGCCAGCGTTCTCTAGTTTCATGCGTAAGGAATAGATAAATTTACGTACCGTGCTGTTTCAAACCCTGGCGTTAAACCGCCGGAATGAAACGTACTGCCAGGAATTGCGACGGCTTTTGGTGGAGGCTCGGTTGCCCAAAAACCCCCTTTTCAGCGGCACCGTCTCGTCCTTCAAAAAGACTTGAAGCATGGGTATTCACCTTGGGCTTATCTTGGCACTCCAAAGTGGAGAAATGAGATCCCATCGAGGGTACGTCGGTAGATGCAAAATGGGATACAGCTCCGGGGAACGAAAAGTGAGCCGTGCCAACAGATGAGTGTTCCTTACTATAACACTGGTCTCAAAAGGCGGCTTTCTGGTGATCTATTTGAGCTCAATTGATCCAGCAATGTTGACCCATATTAGTTAGACATGTCGAACATCACAAATAATCTATCATCAAACTGCTCTGCTAACCCTCAAACCCGAATATCATGAGGTTCCCAGAACTAGAGCCTATCGCCAGAAGATTACCTCTTACTTGTACAGCTGAAGAAGTTGGTCGGTACTCAGGCGAAAGCCACATCACCTTTTCCCCTTTAACGGATATCCACTCCCTTTCAACAAACACCCCAGCTTTGGTTGGGACCGAAGCGAAGATCTCGTCTTCTGAACAGATATCAAGTGTTCCCTTATCTGTTTTCAGTTGCCGACCGTCATCAGAAAATTCTAACCCCAAAATTTTCACATCCACCATCAGGATCTGCTCAATGTATCCGGTATCCAGATTCCAAAGCTGAATTGTTTGGTCTTTGGTGCTGACCGCCAGCCACCTGGCTTCTGGAGAGAATGCAAGTGCACAGAGTAGATCTTCACGGATCCTCAATGTCTGGCAGAGGGTTCCGGTGGATACACTCCAGAGCTTGATCGACCCATCCAGCGAGCCTGAAGCCACAGTGTCACCATCCGAAGAGAATGCGACTGCTTGCACCCAGTCTTCATGGCCTTTGAATCTATGTTGAAGGGCCCCAGTATCCGTGTCCCATAGTATGCATGAATTGTCTGATGATCCAGATGCGACTAGCCTGCCATCGGGGGAGAATCTCAGTGCTTTGATCCAGTCACTGTGGCCCAACAGTGTATGAAGTAGAACTCCAGTATCAAAGCTCCAAAGTTTGACGGTACAGTCCGTGGATCCCGTGGCCAATATATCCCCATCACGAGAAAATGCCACAACTTCGACGGAAGAAGTATGGCCTTCAAGCACTCTATCCATGTCTCCGGCAGTGTTCCAAATTCTGACCGTCCTATCTGAAGACCCTGATGCTATCTCCAGACCGCTGGGAGAAAACGCCAATGTTTCAACTGATTCTGTGTGTCCCTTGGACACTTCTGTGTCAGTTGTGTTGACTTTCGTATCCCAGATTTTGACAGTTTTATCCCAGGAGCCCGACGCCAAGACCTGTCCGTCCGGTGAAAACGTCACGGCTTCAACCCATGCAGTATGACCATTCAGTGTTTGTTGGAGAGTCCCGTTTGTCATATCCCAGAGCCTGACTGTCTTGTCAGATGAGCTGGACGCCAGAAGATTACCAGTCGGGGAAAATGCCAAGTCTTGTGCAGGACCTGTATGGCCACGCATAGTATACCGGATGACACCTATCTTTGGATCCCAGATTTTCACCGTCTCATCCAATGAGGCTGATGCGATCATATTTCCATCGGGTGAGAATGCGATTGCTTCAACGGCATTTTCATGGTCAAAGGTATGCTGAAGCGCTCCAGTGAGGGCGCTCCAAATCTTCACCGTCCGATCCCAACAGCCGGACGCGATCAAATCCCCGACTGGCGAGAAGTCAATCGCGCGAACATGGCCAGTGTGACCTTCCAAGGTATGCAATAGATGCCCAGTGTCGGTTTTCCAAAGTTTCACAGTCTTGTCCTTGGAACACGATGCCAAAGTCTCATTCGCTGAGAATTTCAACGAGATTATTTGGGCCTTATGGCCTTTGACCTTGTGTCGCAAAGTGCCGGTGTCCGCCTGCCAGATCCGGATCTTGCCGTCTGAGTAGCCCGCTGCTATAAATTGATTGTCAGGCGAATATGCCACACAATAGACGGGAGCCCCTTCGCCGTCCAGGGTCATCAAATTGGCACCGCTGGAGGTATCCCACACTCGGACGGTACTGTCCAGTGAGCAGGACACTATAGTTCGCCCATCCGGAGAAAATGAAGCTTCGAGCATAGAATCAATATGACCATCAAGGAGATATAAGAGAACCCCTGTCGATATGTCCCAAAGCCTGACGGTCCCGTCAGTGCCACCAGATGCCACCATGTCGCCTCGGGGGGAAATGACAACTGATTTGACTGACTGTGTGTGTCCTTCGAAGGTCTGCAATGCGGCGCTCCAATCCTCCTGGATTGTGGGTATTTTGATTATGACGTCCGGTATCTCCTGCTGAAATCTTTTCCTCAGCCAGCTTTTGGTTGGTGCAAAGACTAGCGCAGAGACGTAAACTTGCAAAGGAGCAATTGTAAGAGCCAAGGCGTTTTGTAACACGACTCGTTTAGCATCATGTATCAGACTTTCTGCAGGGTGGCTTGGGTCCGGCTGATGAAGGTTAGCATTTTACTACTGGCCATTACCTAGGATAAAGCGCACCTTGATTAATGACTGTAAAGCATTGATGGAGCCAATCGTCTCTGGGATTTTCCCCAAAAGGCTCATTATTTCGAGCCAATGAAGGAGATGTGTCTGTAGAAATTCATAAACTTCCTCGACATGCTCAAGAAGCAATTCGCTTTGTTCAAGATGGTACACCCAGAAGCAACATGAATATTTCAGGTCTTCCGACACGTGGGCCTCAATCGTCTTGCTCGAGATTTGACTATTCAGCACCCCGGGACTCCGTAGCTCACATATGTCTCTTCGAAGACCACCGTCTGGCTTCGACATGATCCTGAGGCACCGCAAGAACAAAATCTTGTGCGTTTTTTTCTCGTCGACCCACAGTGGTGATTCATTGCGAACCAGCGGATCGAGAAGGAAATCACGGAACGATAAGTGTAAGATTCTGACCGGCGATTGCTCATCATCTGGCACACAAAGGACCGAGTGCAGTGCCTTGAGTCGGAGATGAACTTTTCTTTGGTGGATGTTCAGAAGCTTCGCCAAAGCGAGTGTAGAAAGGGGGGTTCCTAATACTATGATTGCACCAACGACTTCTTGAAACTCCTCAACTATTTGCCTCTTTTCCAGGTCATCTTGGTTCACTAGCAATTGATCAAGTATGGGTAGATACGTGCCGGCCAACTTTGACCTCAAGCTGAGTGTTTGGTATTCAAGCACCTTTCGCAGACGGTCTTCTGGGTCCCATGAATGGTCGGCGATGAAACGACATATGGTAGCAGCGAAGATAAACAAGGGTACTGCCATTTCAACCAAAATGCGTATCTCTTCATCGCCGGGCCAGGTGTCGGGAAGTGAGTGTTCTTTCCGCGTTCTCAAAAGCTTCTCCTGCATGAAGACTGAGATATCATGCTCAATGATAGCCTCTGGTATTTCATGGAGAGCAATGCCATGATGATGGGGTGAGATGTCCTTGAAGCCGAGCCGGATCGGCAACTCGGGTCGGCTTGTAACAAACACTCGAATATCTCCAGCCGATGTTTCATTGACAAGCGGTAAGAGACGGATGATAGTCCTGATATCTTCTTCGGACTCGCATTCATCCAATGCATCAATCATGATAATCACATCAGGCATCATGGCCGGGTTAACATCTCTTAGCGCGATCAATGGCTGAAGGAGAAGCTTATTGAATTGCTCCACTAAAGACTTTGTCAAAATCATAGGGTCGTCTTGAATCGCCTCTTGGATCAGGGGTTTCATTTCGGGGATACGAGCAATGAGCTGTTTTGTAATGGTTGGAAAGAATCGAGCTGCGGTTCCACGACTTCCTTCGCCTCGTTTGAAAAAGAAACTGGCACCCAACCTGCCCTTTGTCTCGAAATCCTTGGCCAATGTGCGGCAAACGGTCGACTTTCCGGTGCCAGCCATTCCGTTCAACCAGAATATCGATTTTCCTTTTGGCGACTGGGCCCAAGCAACGATCTCATTGCGAAGGTCCACCCTGGTATTTGGCAAGCATTCATCCTCGTATTGATTGATGTACGAGTCGAACTCAGAACCCTCTGCGACAAGCAAGCTATCCAAGGAAATATCCTGCTGGATCGTATTTATCGCATGCGATGCCCCCAAAAGAAGTGGACTGTGGGAGTATTAGCAAAAACCCATAACAGACCCAATAGCAAAGTCCTTACGTCTGATCAATCTGCAACGAAAGATTGAACAGCTGTTTCCAACTTTCCAATGATCGCACAAACGCATCAACCTCTTTGGACCGTAACGGCCACCGTAAACTCCGAATTCCAAGTTTCACCATGGCTCTTCTGGCCGAATCCTTTTCATTCAAGCCAGAGTTCAGTTTTTGTTGTAATCTCAACAGCTCGCATTTACAGTGCTGTATCATGGGTGCGATCTCACGGGTTGGGAGCTTGGCAGCGCAAGGACCGTTCAGGAGCTCTTGAAGTCTCGCAAGAACATTGGAAAGGCTGTCGACCTCTTTGGTGAGGCGTTCAATGTCGGTTCTGGCATTTTTCACCGCAATAATGTACTTCCCGCAGACTTTAGCGATAGATCCTGCCAATTCAATGACTGCGATCACATTGGCTGCGGTAGATATGCCGTCCATCGCCAAGGCCAGATGAGCCACAGGGGATCAATTACTGCTTGTGATAAGGAAGGGGTCGGGATTCCTGTGGAGATCAAGCATCGATGATTTCGGTTTTGAATTCTCTCATATAGTTTCTCAATCAACTCTCTTCTCTGGGGTTCTATTGGCCCAGCAATCCTACAGTCTGACCACGCAACGCCTCTAGTTTGAATGTATCAAAAGTTTTAAGAGGACCCCGCATGTGCAGAACTTTAGCGCCGATTAGGCGAGTCTACAGTGTTCTCCACAATCATGGATAAGTCAGCTTGTCCATTAGTCATGTATCGAGCACGTATAAATTGCTAGTGTAGCTACAAAATTATAGGACGACGCATGTACTCCCAACTCTTAACAGGCAGATAGCAAGGCTACTAGCTATAATAAGCGACAAAAGGTTAATAATTAGGGTGATACCTATCTCATCTCATTTTGAAAACTGCGGGGACTCATAGAGCACTAGTAGCCTTGTGGTGAATTGACATTTGAAAAACCGCCCTATCCCGGATTATTTGGCTCCCGCAGCTGACGGCAGAAAAATGGACATTAACCCCACACAGAGCTTAATCAATGAACGTGGTTGTGCCATGACTGCTCTTCGAGAGCTCCCGACGGGCGACTATGTTTGGTTCAAACGATCTAGGCAGCTCCACATGTCTCTGATTCATGTCTCTAGGATTTTGTCCTTTTTTTACGTGCCAAATGATTCACGTATATTGGTTGTTACAAAGGATGCCTCAAACCTTTTGTATACTTGCTGCTGCGCTTACCCTAGGTACATGTGTATCGTATGTTTGAGATATCAGCCCACTAGATGCTTCGCCCATGCATTGGGTGAGGGTTCGTCTCAGACATGCATATATCACTAATAATGATGGCTGGACTGACAGACAGATGGGTTGAGTCCTATGGGCTAAGTGTTTAGAACCAAGAATATTTGGAAGTAAGAAAAGGGATTGTTTAGATGGTTATACTAAAGCTCTAATTTTACGTATTTGGCATGTTGGAACTTGAACGATTACAACTCAACACCTTCGATCGGCGAGTAATTTAGAATCGAAAATTATGGGAAGATGGGTAAATGGCAAGACGGTTCCATTTTGTCACGATATCTATCTTCCGGTTGGCAGCAATTTGTTCACCTGTCAAATTGAACAGTTGAAATCATAGTCTAGAATGCGGAGATAAATCCAACTGTATTCTCCGTGTCTTAGATCAAAGGTACATTTTGTATGGTTGTGGTTCCGATCAGATCCGTGAAACCTTTCATGTCCTCTGGGATTCTGAACGCCTACTTCGTTCCACAATATCCGCTTGAAATTTCCCTGCGACATAATTCTCAGCGCCGGTCGGGCTGTTTACCCTGAAGGCTCAAACAACTAACATTTCAATCTGTAGATCTCGGCTATCTGATCGGGGGCTACAAGTGAAACCTAGCTTTCTTCTTAATAGGCAACTTTATTGGTCAGGAATGCTGCTCGGCCACCGTTGAGGATAGGGACATGTTGATCAACGCAATGCCAGCGGCAAACTACTTCATCGACCACTTAATCCTGAGCTGGTTTATCTTGGGCATCATAACATGCCTATTAATTGGTTGGGTCTCACTTAGTAGTTGCATAACCGCGCTACTTGAGATTTAATTAAAAAGAGAAAGCGCTAAATCATGTCTATAGTTTGGTATCTCGAGAGCACCAAAGTTATAAATTTGCTTGTATCGCTCCAGAACTGTCTAAAACCTACCTTTCTATCTTTCTTAATTTCTTCTTTGGCTCACGTTCGTTCGTTATTGTTGTCCACTTCCTACCAGTTTGGCTTTTCTTTCTTTATGCTTCTTTTCTATACTTCAAAACAGCAAAATGCGTGATGGATACAGTAATGAGGAGAGGAGGAAGGAATTTGCATTGTTTCCGTGTTGGTCTTTCGGGCATTCGGCACAATAACTGAGCAGCAGGACTATATCGAAACACATGGAGATAAAATTTGAACCTCTTGCTCAATTTCGTGACATGATATGAGTTTTCCGATGGTCTGTTACCCTGGAATCTCTGATAATTGAGCTTGTGACCAACATCGAGTTAGAGTCCTGATCGCAAGAGATAAAGAGAGAAATTCTTCCGGGAAAGACCAGATGAAATGTTAGTGGTCATTTGGAAATGATAAGAGTTGCTGTTGATCACCGATAGATCTGCAAGCCCCGCTAGAAGAAGCTCACTACGAAGTACCTAATATCTTGGCGCCCACACAGGTAATGTTGAATTTCTGCTGTATTTTGGGTGATGCTAATTGATGTAGATCCCCGCCGTATTTGGATTCACGGATTGAACCTGCCTCGGCAGAGTGTGAAGGATGAAGGTGTTGTCTCTGTATGCGGCATTTTATGTTTGTTGCTGCCTAGCCTTGGTGTCTTGGTGGTGTGTTTGTATCTTGACCTTTTTCTGTTGGCATTTTGTCTGTTTGTGATGTGTACTTTCTCTTATGTGTTACGATTTGTGTCCAATTTTATGTATCTGTGGTTTTTATGCTATTTTTCTATGAATGTATACTCCCAATGAACCCTGTACACTTGAATTGACCAATCACCGACCTCTTCTGGGTGAGACAAGCTTTAACCGGTAATGGATCCGAGTCCTCAATCCACATCAGCATACTTTTATCATCGCCTATTTTTGGCTATTCAGGCCTTTTCTAACGGTGAATAAAATGTGAAGTTCGGTTCCAAGAGATCAACAGACCAAGACCAAAAATCAGGCCAATAGGTACCCAACTTTGGACAGGTCAGATTGAAAATCGGAGGCATCGGGGTCAGGTTGGCGTAAGCTTCGCTTTGCGTGGCTTTTGTGTAGCTCGGTGTTTTTCTTTACTTTTCGCTTCTCGCTTTTCCGCTTCCCACCTTCTTTCTCTTTCTTCCCTCTCACCATCCTAGTCTGCGTTCCACGTGAATTGCACTGCAACTTCGCTTTGCAGCCCTAGTGGCTCCCACTCATCATGCACTGACCCGACGCTACTCTACCATCGCAAACGCCACGATCCACAATTCTCCGATCCGAGAAGACCCCATTTCGAGTCAACATCATGGCCCTCACTCACGCTGCCATCATTGTCATCGTCCTGGTCGGCTGTCTCGCTGCCACAGCCCTGGGCGCATCACTCTTCAAGCATTATAACCCAAACCCGGATGCCGAGGATGGCCGGTTCAGCGCGGGCTACGAGCAGAAGCTGTACATGGCGGAAGTGCGGGCACGCGGGTTCAACGGTCTGATTCAGGCCTGCTCAGATCCCCGAGATCTCGAGGCGCGCTGTATGTGAAAGTGCCGAGTTCATCTCTTGATGCTCTTTTGCTAATTGATAATCGCGATTAGATACCCCAGCGGGGTCGGGCTACTATCGCCCCCACACCGAGGTCAAAGACAGCAGTTCATGATTTTCCTCTCTTCTTACTCTTACGAACTCGGTTACGAATACGCTTTGCATCTTTGAAAACAGTCTGGGCAATATGGAGTTACGTGGAGTCACGGTCGGACTATTCCGAGGGTGCTATGGATTTTTCTATTTTTAGCGAATGACCGGTCTGGAGGGGCAATTTGTTCATGGTTACGGTATAGTGGCCCCGGATCTATGTGGGCGTAACTTACCTTGTTTTTCTAGCCATGTGAAGCCTTTGATGCAGATTCTGATATCTCCAGCATTAGCAATTGATTCAATCAAAATCTCTGTTTTCTAATATCTCTTTCCGTGCTTTCTGAGTTCGGCGCATCTACTCAACCTAGCTCTATCACAATGCCCGGTGAACTGACCTTAAGGCAATTACTTACAAAGACATGGATTGTTTTGCTTCATCTCTATACGTTTGGCTCAGGCTTAACGAATGATGTCAAAATTGAATCAACCTCCATGAACCTAAACCCCGACAATCGCCCAAATCTACCAAAGAAAGCGGCTCACGTCTAGCTAGGCGATCGAATGCTGCCTTCTTCTGCATAAGCACGCTGCAAAAATACCGATACTAGTTGAGAGAGATTCCCTCCGGCCGCCAATACACCCACTATCTCTCATGCATATCCATCGCCTTCACCGCAATACTCCCACTAGCAGTCCTGGAATATGGCGACAAAACATGTCTAGAAATTTACATCCTCCGGTGGATGGACACCGACATTGCAATAATAGCCTGTCTAGTCCTGCCACACGTCCAGCCCCAACTCCAATTCCCAGGAACCCAAAATATCCCCACAGCAATCCTTCTCCCCTTCATCGCGGCCTTGACATCCGCCGTATGCGGCGGCGTCATGTGTCGCTTCAGCCATGTCATTCCACAACTCCAAGTACCCGCCATCGTGGCATACCTCCGAGTCGGAGCCGGTCTCGCCCTCGCTACGGTCCTCGATGCAATTCTCATTTTCTAGTATTTCAATTGCTCGTCCCCACCGCATACACAGTGTGTCAAGATATGATCCTCTGCGGCCAATTCGGCCAGGGATCAGTCGCACTCCAAGTCCTAGGCCAGGCCGTATATTCCAGTAGCATTGCAGCGTATGACGGGGGGAAATTCCTCCACAGCACATGCAGCTGGCCCGATTGGGTTTATCCGTTTGTTCTTCAGGCTACTTTCTTGGGGTATGCTGCGTTCTGGTGGTGTTTTGCTATCATACGTGTCTGCCGTAGGCCGTGTGTGCAGCCTAGGTGGCTGGAGGCAGATGCGTTTCAGTCTTTCGGCTTGGTCTTTGGTCTTTCTCTAGGGCGCTTTCACTAATGCGGCTGCGGAGTTTGGGCCTGTCTTGAATCGCCGGCTTTTGCCGTGTTCTTGACTGGCCTTTTGGTTTTGCTTGTTGATATTGGCTTGTTAATTTTTTTTATGTTCAAAGGGTTTGTTACTGGGCGCATTTGGGGGCTGGAACATGGGTAGAGGGCGAGGTCTTATCTCACCGGGGAGCTGGGGACACCAAAGAGGTTTGAGGGAATTGCTGGTTGCGAGGCTTTGGTTTTGGTGTACGGAATTCGCGAGTAACGCCGAATTCCGAAGCCATTTGTGTTGGGCTTGAAGTCTCTTCTCGCACATGACGTACTCTACTTGTGCCGGGTGAACGGCTAACTCGGCCCTGCAAATTTTGATGTTGTTGATAGCGAAGTCATTGTCTCGCAAGGGTCGTCACTGCACTAAGTGTGATCGGCATTCGGGGCAGGAAACTGCCCGAAACACGTCTTTTATCGCGAGGCTAAGGGGTTCGGCCCACTGGGATGCTTGGCAGGTCGCCTTTTGGGGCTGTAAGCAATTCAAGGTGTTAAAGAACATTGACACGTTGTCTGGGCATTCATCATATTTCCATCATATACGTGGCTATGGCTATCTCCCAGCGCAAACTTCAATAACGCTATACATATGTTGAGGCTCCCATGTTGAGGCAGTGAATGTTGCCCTGTGCCCTTCACTGCCCTTCACTCGCGGGCGTACTGACTCGGCCCCAATATCCTTGACCACAAACAATCGAGACGTCTGCCGATCATGATCCACAGCTTCAAGTAAGAAGTTACCCTGAAGCTCAAAGTCAGTCCTTGGGGCTTGGCATCGCAATCATTTCTCAATGCGGTATGGAACATGTATGCCTAGCCTCGGGCAAACCGCGATCGGGACACCAGTGAATGAGAGGATGTCAATTTGTGTCAGATGTCTCGTCAAAATGTCAAGCTTTCAGGCAGCACAAATAACTTCAATCATTTTAAGCAGAAAAACTGCCCGTATTCGGGTGTTTCGCCAGATGTTCTATTTTCTCCACATGGCTCGTGCTCACCTTGGGATACGAGTACGGTAGGGTCAAGAATTCTTTAGTTCAACGCACTTTTAAAGCTTGATCTTCTGTCTTTGAGTCTTTTTTTTTACTCTTCACATCAATCCAAACTCTCTACGTTCCCATCATGAGTTCTCCCGGGTCACTTAATTATGAAAGCGACACAGCCAGTGAGGAACGGTAAGTAAAAACCTTTGAACAAAGAGAACAATACCAGCCCATATATTCAAATTGCCCCTATATTTGCTTCGCATATCTAACAAAATCCCAGAATTCCATCACATCCCAAAATCAAAATCCAAGCCAAATTCCAAATAGCACGCCCACCCCCAAAATCTCATCAACGACTCCGACTCAGTCCCAAATTACTCTTGCAAATCCAACAACTACCCCCAAATCACCGACCAGTGCCCGTACTAGAAATATGGCAACCACCACTTCGCAAATCAAAATTAACAAGAGGATTTCCCCATCGCCCAAAACTCGGCACGAGGGATATCTATGCGACACTCAATGAACCCTATGTCACCACTACACGACAAAAACAGCCAAAAGAAATATCAGAAACTAGCGATCAATGTACCCAAGAAAAAGACATCATCGCAGCAATGTGTAACCAGTCAAACGACGACCCAGCCTCGGCAATCCACTTCCGGGACGCACGCTGTATCTGGCAAGCCAGTCCAAACCCCAGCACAGCAGAATCCGAGCGAGGAACCCGGCCATCAAACTACCGCTTCGTCATAAAAAACACAGTTAACACCACCGGATCCGAAGAATGTCGAATGTTAATGCAATGGGAGAAACGACCCCTCCCGAATTCAAACGGTGGACAAGATGGTGACGCTGATCAGTTTGTTTTGGTGGTGATTGATCGAAAGGCACGGCGGAAGAGTAGGATTGCGAGTATGACTCGGGATGGGGTGGAGATTACTGTTCGGAAGAGTTCTGTTTTGGAGCATTTGCGTTTGTGTTTGTTGTTGACGGATCCTGTTGCTGGCTCTGGGGGTGAGGATTTTTATGGGAACTTGGAGAATTGGCTTTATACTCATGTTTTGACGCTTGGGGTTTGGGTTGCTTCTATGGAGGGATGGTTGAGTTTATGAATCAATACCTCTTTTTATAAATTTAGGGATTGGGGATTGCATATCTTGTATATCCGTGGTGTAAATGGTGTTAGTGTTAGGCTTCGACTTTTCAAATCGAGAGGTGAATCGGTTTATGGTACATATGTATACAGTCAAGGGTTGGTTTTGTGCATGGATCTAAGACGAAAATGTCCGTGAACTTTGCTTTCATTTCAATTCATTATCACTGGCTGGCACTGTTTACTGTCCATGTCCACTCTCAAAGCTCAGTAAGTAGTGATTTCCTCCTCAATAGCCTTGATCTGCAAAGCCAAAATGCGGGAGTAATATCTGCAAAGAGCCAGGTTGCCACCCATAAACCAGAATCCAGGATGGCCACTTCGCCGCCAGATAGTCCGGAACTCACCCTCCTGGTCAAGTCCCCAGACATCACCAACCCGATCAGCCACCTCATCGCCGAAGATCAACCGAGTATTAGATCTCATGTTTTGGTATCCAGTCGCAAGAACAATCTCGTCGGCGTAAATCATCGAGCCATCCGCAAATCGCATTCCCTTTGGGAGAATCTCGCTGATTTCCTGGCCTTGCTTCACGTTGATTTTGCCGTCGATGATCAGCTGACTGCCACCCACGTCGATGTAGTACCCGCCTCCGCGCTGGTAGTACTTCGTGATAAGACCGGCGTCCATAGGTCCCATATCAACCTTAAATCCCGCTTTTGCTAGTCCCTCAAGGATCTTGGCATCGTTCTGGTTCATCAACTTGGTGACTTTGACCTGCTGCGCCTTGAACAGAGGAAAGGGAATGCTGTTCAAGTAGACATCTGCGTCCTCGATTGGGGGTCCGCCTTCTTCGTACAAGCCTTTCAACCCGATCGACGTGATGGAGTTGGATGTGATCACACAGGTCGAACTGCGCTGGACCATGGTCACGTCGTATCCTTTCTCATAATAATCCTGGGCGATATCGTGTCCGGAGTTACACGAGCCGACAACAACCGCCTTCTTTCCCTCGGAGTTTGGGTTCGCACCGGGGAACTCCGAGCTGTGGCAAAGACGATCGCCCTTGAAGTTGTCCATCCCCTTGAAAATGGGCACTTTTTTCTTTCCCGAGTGACCAGTCGCCTGGATGATGTGGCGTGGGTGCAAGAGGCGTCTCTCGGAGGTCCCGTCCTCCTTGCTGCGCTCTAGCACGACCTCCCATCGCTTCTTGTCCTCGTCCCACGATGTAGACCTGACTTCGGTTCGGGTCCAGAC
>ERZ1673737.1661-NODE-1661-length-20686-cov-4.428288_pt1 | contig 20686 bp, 18 predicted proteins | sample MGYA00580211_ERZ1673737 | MGnify/ENA primary metagenome ERZ1673737 (study PRJEB41218, sample SAMN15661789) | gut metagenome | host: Homo sapiens | place: Canada: London | collected 2015-08-20/2019-03-30 | study: EMG produced TPA metagenomics assembly of... | reverse complement strand
GGGACTGCAACCCATCCAAAGATCAATGTTTCGCTCGTCCGTTTTCCAATAGTCTGTGCCAAACAAAACCTCCTTAGCACAGGCTGTTCGACCCATAACATCTTGGAAAGCGAAAAACTGCTCTGCAAAACTCGTCACAGGATCCGATGGTGCTGTTGACTGAGATAGTGTATTTTGTTGTGTCCTTCGAAGTCGAATCAGATCATTGGCACCTTTGAGATGGATCGTCCATTGTTGATCGCATTTGTCTACTATCTCATATAGACATAGCATTATCATGATAACCAACAATTCGGGATCCATGGAGCAGGTCAAAGTTCCCTCGGAGGAGAGACGTCGGCGAAGGTCTCTCAGGGCCTCTGATTTGAACCGCAGTCCGATAGCACTGTAGCTCGGATTGAGCCTTGACCAGTGGCATGCTCCCAATGCTTGAATCGCCTTGAAGAGAGTGGGAGATGCAGACAGGCAAAACGGAAGAATGACGGAAGCAAATGGCGACGAGAAAGCAGAGCTGGCTGTCGTGCGTGGACAGACTTGTTGTAGATAATAATCGAATAGCTCTCCATGCCCCGATTTGGAGAGTTCTGGAAACAGCGCGAGGGAAGGTGGAAGACTGACATCGAAATCCATGGCCAGTCCACCGAGGTAGGGGAGATGCTGTAGCCACGACCATAGTTGATCAGCCGTCTCATTTCTAGGAAATAGCGAGTTAGAGCTCTGGGCAACGGTGATGATCGCATTCAGCTCGTTAAAGTCCACATTGACTTCATCTGGGCGTTCAAAAGTCGAAACACCGCTGTTTATAAAGCCCCAAGAGCGAACATTCGGTACAGGGCACCACTCCTGTATAGAAGAAATGGAACTAGGAGTGGATGGGCTCGCGGTTTGAGATTTGCTCCAAACGCCCGCACGACCAAAGGCCATGCCACGACTGGCGAATTCCGATTCCCATTTCAGAACCAGGTTCTTAGTGCATGGCAATCCTTTCTCCCAGCAGCGTGTGCAGCGAGGCTTTTTGGTGTCACAGCGGACACGACCCGCGCGACATTCTTTGCAGCCATCGCGAGACCGGGTCTTGACCGGGCCCGTGCGGTCTGCAGCTTTTCTTCGTGGCATCTGAGAATTAATTTCACATGGTCTAGTGGATGAGCCCTGTCGGGGTCTGGATGAAGTTGGTCGAGTAGTTGAAGGAACAAAAAAATTGGGTCTCAGTGGCGATAAGGGTCTATCGTCCCCGCATATGTCAGAGCGGGAACCATTTGGCACTTTTATATACATTTTACAGCAGAGTTGAATACTGTAGTATATGTTTATTCTTAAAGGTACTCTGCTATTAAGACTGTTCCTTTTTCCACTCGGCTGCACAGTCACCAAATGTGACAAATTCGACATCCTGCTGCTTGAGCCAACTGATCATTCGGTCGATCATGCCAGCAACATGGGCCATTCCACTAGTATCCGGGTGCAGCACCAAAGGGAAGATGAATCCCTGGGGGCTAGAATCCTCCTCGGCCTTGTCAAGGGCTTCGCTGTACAGGAACTCAAACCGAGACTTCCAATTCTGCTCAATTGTCATCGGGCTAACAAACCCGTGAGAGTTCTCAGCAGCTGGAAGGAACTGCATCGGGGTCATATCCTCCATATACCAATTACAGGGAATTTCAACCAGGGTTTTGGAAGTCCTGGCCGCCGGGAGAGGGAGAGGCTTCATCCAAGTGGAAGCAGAATTGGAAGGCGAGAAGTCAATGGCCGTGGGCTCGGGCATTTTAGGGATAAAGTAGAGCGCCGAATCATGATGCGTGAGAGAAGAATCTAGTTGACGGTTAGTATTTCATTGTAGGAAAAGAATTGCCACCGCACACCGTATAAAAATCCAAGCTCCTCCAGGACGTCAATGGTATTCGTTCGCAATTGATACAAGGGGGCTCTCCACCCACGAGGCTTTTTCCCTGTCAGGTCGGTTGCCAACTGCATACATTTCGTGATAACGTCCCTCTCCTGAGACTCGGTCATTTGGGCGGAACCCTCGTGGGCGTATCCATGACAGCCGATTTCCGCACCAGAATCGACAATCGCCTTGGTCTCTTTCGGAAATGACTCCATTGAATGACCCGGAATGAACCAGGTCACCAAGGAAGCGATTTCATGTTTCTTAAAGAGTCGGAGTAGGCGCGGCACTCCTACTTGGGCTGCGAAGAAGCCACTGCTGTAATCAGCGAGATTGGTTGTGGGAGAAGCACCGGTGCCTAAGAAGCCTGACACGGCATCGAAATCGACCGAGAGTAGAATCCGAACTCGTGGTTTAGACATGGTGAACTTGAAGTGGTGGGGAGTAGAAAGTAGTTAGGAATAAAGTTGCCCGGGTTGACCGAAAGGGAAAGACAAGCCGATCTCTTTTTTTGCCGATCCCCTATGCAACCCTCAGACCCGGTCTATACTTGTCATGTTAAGTGAAAAATAATTTACTGGCTTCGTGTTTGAGAGACTATTGAGTTAATACCTTGGTAATTTCTGAATTGGCGTCTCAATTGCCATACACTTCCTTAATAGTATTGCACTCTAGCAGTTCAAGAGACGTAAATAGGACGAAAAGCATATAAGTCAGCTCTGGTAGTTTAGTGGTAGAATACTACTCTTCCAAAGTAGTGGCGGGGGTTCGATTCCCTCCCAGTGCATCGTTTTTGTTTTTGACTGATCAGCACGTTATCTATGAGTTAATAGAACACGCCCTTTGATCGACATGGCCCCGCATGCAATTTCTATGCGTCTTCTCCTATATCTTTACGGTCTTACCCTCTAAACAACCACCTTAACTTGTACAATGGCCTCCCGCACATATCTCGCCTTTCAGCATGACGCAAGTCTTCACAACCTTGAGACCATTGTGACCGCTGTTCACCCTTTCAATACACTGGACGAATCTAGCCGGCAGCTCTTCAAGGATGCCGACGATTGCCATGTCGTCGTGACTGAGAAGACCATCTTCCATCCCCAGGGAGGCGGTCAACCCTCCGACATAGGCGTGATCAAAGGCCCTGCTAGCACTTTCACCGTCACGGCAGTTCGCATGGATGCCAATGGACAAGTGCTTCACCTCGGCCTTTTCGAGGATTCATCTTCACTTTTCAAGGATGGGGAAGCAGTTGAGCAGGCAATTGATGTCGAGAAGCGTCTGCTTTACTCCCGCCTTCATACCGCAGGCCATGTACTCGGTTCCGCAGTCCGACATCTGCTGGAGAAGGAGATAGAGAACTTCGATGAATTGAAGGCCTCTCACTTCCCCGACTCAGCAGCATGTGAATTCAAAGGCTCAATCGAGGGAAAATGGAAAGACCCTGTCCAGCAGAGACTAGATGAATATATCGCTGCCAAGATGCCCGTTCAGATCGAGTGGTGGGACGAAGATGATTTCCGTTCGCGCGGACTGGAGAGATTGATACCAGATCGCAGTCTGGTCCCCGCTGGTGAAAAGTCCCGTGTGGTAAACATTGTTGGGGCTGAAGTGTATCCTTGTGGAGGCACGCATGTCGATACTACGGACTTGTGTGGGCCTGTGACAGTGAAGAAGATATCAAGAAAGACAGGCAACTCGCGTATCAGCTATGTGGTGAAACAGTCTTGATTATACCAGGCACTCGGATACATGAAAGCCTAAAGAGGGTCGCTCAATAGATTATGCCTTACGATACTAAGTTACTTGCATGGGAGAGCCAAGAAATCTTGACAAGATAGAACCGCCAATGTGACTATTTCAGTTTTAGAGAACATTGGGTAAAAGTTATGTACAGTCAATATACTCAGTTCATCGAGATGGCTCGGTTTCTTCAAGCTGATAGCTCTCCTGAGACGGGCCAGAACGTGGATTGATTGGCAGCGACAGAGCCTGCTCCTCGTCATCCAACCTAGTAAAGCCGTCCGGTCCAGCGAGGTCCGATTTGTCATAGGGGATATCACACAGAACCGAGCGCAGTGGCGGATAGTAACGGCGGTAGGAGAACCAGGCTATCAACATGCCCAGAAGTCCTCCGCATGTTACATCGTAGACATCGTGTCGATAATCATCCAAACGTGAGATGGCAACCAACAGAGCACATAGCAATGGAAAGAATGCCAACAGACAACGCCCAAGATCCGTGCGGGGCCTGAAGACGTGCATTTGACCGCATAAGAAACTATATATTGGGTAAGATTGAAGTTTCTCGGGGTTGGGGCTGACCAGTACTCACAGAGATAGGTAACCCAGACCACCAAAGGAGAAGCTGCTGTGTCCACTAGGAAAGCTCCTCCATCCCTCTTGTAGAATGTGCTGGTTTGGTTCTGTGCAGACGGTCCATGCGACCAGCGCATTGTTCGATGTACCTCGAGAGGGTTTGCAGCGTGATAGTAAGTCTGGACGTGGCCTTCCCACCGCATTCTTGATTATGTCCGTGAGGAGCGATGTCAACATCAAGGCGACGAGAAGCCCAAGTATCGTTACTTGTGTCTTTTGCACACCGGGACGACACATTGCGGACCAAGTAAGGATGATGAGAAATGGAATGACGCCGGCGAATATAACAGACCACACTAGATCTATCAGCAACAGATGTGTAGGTTATGCGATTGCGGAGGACTCACAAACAGGGACTCGTTCATGAACAGCAAATGGGTACTGGATGGCCCTATTGTCGAGGGAAAACATGCGATGAAATGGCTCCATGAGTTGCACCTAAACATCTGACAGTTAGTATCATATAAACCAGCTGGTAATGCGACTTACCAAGACCCAACCTGCTACTAGAAACCCCAACGCGATGTAGTCGGCGGCATAGGAGCGTTGCGCAAAACGAGCAGCGGCCCCGGCGAGCCCGACGCGCTGTAGAATTGGGGTTGACCCATTCCCCAAACCATTGTGAGGCATGCCGATGTACTCCGGATATCTCCAGAAACCCCGAGTCGATCAGAAGTTGAAGCGGCGCATGTTGTCAACACATTGCGGCCGCACGGACCACGCCGCTCTCCACCCTTCATCTTCCTTCACCTGCGCCTTCGTTCTTCTTTCAATCTTCGCTTGCCCACACCCAGATCATGGCTGATCCGAGTCAGCCACCTGTTCCTACAGCTTTTGCGCCCCCACCGCCGCTGTGGAAACACTTTACACGCGAGAATCTGGACAAGCTCGAGCATATCAAAGCCGAAGCTTCCAAGGACGAAGATGGCCGGCCAAACAAGAAGAAGGAATGGTCAGCAGCAGAGCTGCGCGCTCTAGAGGTCCCAGATGAGCTTAGATATCTCGTGCCCCCGGATATTCCAACGGGGCAGTATAGCGTCTTTGGGGAATTGCAAACGGTTTGTTCCTCTACCTGAGATGTCTACAGTAGAAGATGACTGACTGTGACTTAAGATGTCGACCGTGTTGCCATCATTGAAAGACCAGGGAATTGAACAGCTCTACCCAGAACCTGCCACAGCCGACGCCGACCAGGACCCTTCGCAGCCCTCACCTCCTTTCAACCATGCCTATTACCTTCTCAAGATCAGCAAGTCCCTCCTCCTTAATTTCCTGGAATTCGTCGGGATTCTATCAGTGTCCCCAGAGCAATATCAATCCAAGGTGGAGGATATGCGCAACCTATTTATCAACGCCCACCATCTTCTCAACCTCTACCGCCCGCATCAGGCCCGCGAATCACTCATCATGATGATGGAAGAGCAGCTCAGCCACACTCGCGAGGAAATCAAGCAAATGGACAAGGTCAAGGCAGAGGTCGAGGGTGTCCTGGAGCAGTTGCAAGCTGAAGGCAACCGCGTGGGCTCCATCGAATCTACGGAGAATACCAACCCGAGCATAGCGCTGAAGGAGAAGGCAGATGCCCACTCTCGGCTGATTTGGGATTTACTCGGCAAAGAGGAGTGAAATCATTGATGTTCGATTTATACGCCACAAAATTTTCGTCTACGGATTGAACAACTGGACTGGTTCAACCATCTCTTTCAAATGATATCGCGCTGGTTACCTGGCTTACAAAGCGTCAAGCTTGGGCATGAATATACACGCGAGCGATGCAGTTTCCCAAGAAAAAGGGCACCCAAATTGGCAATGAAGTTCGTTACAGTCTCGACTGGCGGCATGGGCGTGAGACCCCATCTCATCATGATAGTGACCACGAATGTATGAATTGCATGTCATGTGGGTCGTGCTACCGCTGCACGGATTTTGATAAAGGCTGCAAGCCTCGGCCATCAGGGAGCTCCTAGCCTTGCGCCATACAGTGGATTGTGATCGACTGCCCCAAATCCATCGCCTCAGCTCAGGTAGCCAGGGTGGCAGTCTGTTCTGAACGTGAAATGAAGCAAATTGCCTTCTGTTGCCTGCATAATAGCAAGGGCGAGGATTCTACTCGATCAGATGGATTGAATGGTAGTTTCCTTTGATTAGTGTGTATGAGACTATGCCGGTAGCATCACTGAAGAAATCTACCAAATATTTCATGCATAATACAATTCATGTCATCGTAAATCCTATTATTGATAGCCCGTAAACCGTGTATCAAGTGGTGGCCAGTCACCGGAAAAGATCCCTCAATCATTTCGCCATGTGGCTGGCACGCTGCTCTGCCCAGGCCTTGTCAATGGCACATTCAGCTAGTCGCTTCAACTCCATAACGAAGTCGGCCACCATCTTGAAGTGCACAAGCTCATTCTCTGGCAGTTTTCGTGAAAACACACGCTCCATCATGACAGTGGCAACCTTTAGTCGGTCCAAATCTTCGCGCGAATGTGGATCCAATGGGTTTTGAAGGATGCTGCAGAAGATGGTGAGTAGCGCAGACATGGGGTAGAAGATGAGTGTCCTAGAACAGTTAGCTTTGACCTGTGGACAGTAATAGACCACTTACCAGAATACCCCATCGACCACCACATGTTCTGCCGCCTCGAGGTAACAGAGACTTGATCGACTGGCCTCTACCGAAAGAGCCATACTCGAACTCACTCCATCCACCATGCCACTTTGCCCTTCCATCCATGATTTACACCTACCACTTGCTTGGTGAATGATAGCCATGCACAAATGATAATTTAACCGCAGCATGACACTGTGCATACCCATATTGGGATCAGACGTCTCCGGAGAAAAGGACATGGTTGGACGCCATGTCGGAGGAACCGAAAGACGCCACTCTTCAAGCTCGTCATCTAGTTCCCGAATTGACTTGAGAAGCTCGGCATCGGATTTTCGAAGACTGCTCACTGAATAGAGCTCTCTGTGCGCGCGAGCCTTGATTATGCTCAGACGTAGGTCAAAGGGGAAGACTGGTCCCAGGAACGGCGCATCCTCGTCTTCCACGTCCAGGAATGCTCGTTCGAGATAGCCCGGCGGCAGTGTCAGGTCACAGTTTTCATCGCTGATCGTAGGCGGCTGGCCGGTGCGGAGCGAAATATCTTTGTCCATTGTGTAGCAGATCCAGAATAAGTTTCGTATTTGTTGGTCCTTTTGCTGGCGGCGTTTATCAAACGAGTAGGCCTGGCCGTCCGGTACGTTCCCACCAAGCATAAAAATCAATCGTGCTGTGATTCCGGCATAGTAATTTGTTGCCTGCATATTTCCAGCCGATAGTTCAACGAGAGTCTAGTCACCAGTCAGTTGTCAAAGTAGCATATACAAATTGAGGGGCTAACTTACCAACATGGTGAGAGCCTGGGCAGAGTCCAGACTAGGACTCTCTTGAAGCACTTGAGGCATCAAAAACTGTGCTCTCGTAGCAAGTAGATCATGGTCAACTGGAGCTATGTTCAAAGCAGCAACCATTTCCTTCACAAGAGGAAGGCGAGAAGAGAAGCTAATAAAGGCAATGACACAGACTCGCGCACTAGCTTGTCCATAGCCGAAGGTGGGACTCGGATGTTTGTAAGCTGTTCTGATGGTCTCATCAAAGAGTTCAAAATCTATGATGGGAAAGATGCGTCGCATCACCTTTGAGGCCTTGAATGCCTCGAGGTGGACCTGCTAGACCCCGAAGTCAGGTAATTCGAATGGATTGAGAGCATTCATATTCATCAGAAGGGTATTGAAACTCTGGCCGCGCTCTTTTTCCCATGGTGCTCGTGCTGGGCTGAGTATGTCAATTGGAATACTTTGCCCTGTACGAGCTTCAATCCATGCCCGACCCTCAGGGAAAAGAAATGGCGTGCCAGTAAGTAGGCTGATGACGCCCAATTCTTTTCCTGCGAAATGAACGCGAGCTGATGACGAGTCTGGGGGCTGATGGGTGTTGGGGGAATTGCTGGCCGTTGTACTGGCCCGAGGAGATTGAGACGTATCCTCACATTCTGTTCGGTGTCAATGAGGACTTTGTTAAATAATTTTCAGAATAGTAGTGTACCTGATATTTGATGTCGCGTCAAATTCTCTGCTAGCAGCCGCTCAATGCGGCTAATTCGCTCCGACAGCCGTGAGACTTTGGGGCGACTATATTGGTCAGACACATGTATAGGAAGTACAAAGGGAACATGGGGTGACTGACCCCTCATCATCATCACCTTTCCTTTTCCTGTGCACTACTCGATCGAACGTGCAAGGAATATTGTGGTGGCTGCACCAATTACACTGCGGAACCGCGGCGTCGCATTTAATCTTGGCGGCATTAGCGGCGGAATCGGCTAGAGGGTCATAAGATATACCTTTCGCTTGTAGCATGAATCACAAGCACGGGCGGCCCTCTTACGGGGTTCAACTGCGTTCGAAGGATCCATTGGAATGATGTCTACAGGACTTGGATGCTCGGAGAGGGGAACTCCGCTGTATCCCGCTGACAAAGATACAAAGAAACTCATCCCGCTGACTCAGCTATTTGCGAAATTTAGAGTTTCTATAGTTGGAGAGTACAAAACGTGGAGATGGTGGAATTAGATGGAATGATAGACAAATGGTTCTGATGTATTAAGATAGACGGTACATTATGGCTGGAATGGACGTCCTGGTATCGCATAGGTGTGCAGACTCCAGAGAAATTAAATCCCCAACGCTGATCACATTCTTGTTTTTGCCGCTCTATGCGGTCAGTCGAGGTTCAACCGCAAGGAAATTCCGAGGAACTGGGGGGCTTCGGTCCGAATAGAGATGAATCGTGGCCGATGGCAGCCAGTTCACATCACAGTGCAGATACAGCAGTCGCACTCTTCATCTCCGCAGTCACATCCGAAGCATGGCTTGGAAACAGACTTGATGGGCTTTTTAATCGAGCTACCGGAGCTGCTAGAAGGGAGGGTGAAGTTGAAAGGCTCGGAGACGGAGGTGACAGCCATGGTGGAGAGAGGTGTTGGAACTGGTATACATCGCGATTAGATGAGCAACACAATCAATACGAAATAGAAGCTTACCTCAGGTCAAAGCCTCGAGTCAAAGTGTGTAGGGCTGAAGACAGCGGGTTGGGGAAATGAAGAAGGGAGAAAATATAGGCCAAGCAGGCAACCATATATCGTCTGTATCCCACTTTAGACTGAAACTGCCGAAATTAGAACCCAAGAATGAGACTGAATGCCCGACTACTTAGTCCTGGAAATGTCTCCCACGCTGGTTTTTGTGTCGATCAAAACGGGCCAGCCACACACGTCACAGGGTCTACCTCATGAAAGCCTGGGGAGACGACGAGGGTGGTACGAGGTTACAGGGAAAGTTGGACGGTTACAAAATTCGAAGTGTAGAATCAAAGCATGCAGTCATTGACAGTATGTACAGCAGCAACTTTTGAGGTGTTCATCAATCATCGCCACAGTGACCGGGGTATCGTCTAGTCATCTTGGGCTTCCAAGCCATATCCGTCTATCCATTATATATCCTTTTTGTTCATCAATCCATAACAGAAGCAGGCAGCCTTTACAGCTGCTCCACCCAGGGGGCGGCACCAGCCTGCATCTGGTTGAGCCACTTGACAAGCTCAATGAGCTCGGCGCGACGCTCATCCTCGAGCTGGTCCTCGTCACCAGTCAGGACAGCCTGGAAGACGGGGAGCAGGTTGGGGGTGAGTTCACGGATGGTGGCATCCTCCCACTTGTACATCTGGCAGATCATGCGGTAGAGGGGCTCGTTTTCCTCGAAGTCGTTCTTCAGGGGAAGAATGTTGACGAGAGCAGGGAGAACCTCCTTGGTGGGCACGCTGTCACGGTGGCGAAGGATCATGCGGCTGACACAGCCAGTGGCGTTGTCCTGCAGACGGGAAACATCCATCTCGAGGCAGGCACCGAGACGGCTGAGGATGGTGGGGAACTCCTTGGTGATCTCGGCATCCGCGTTGGAGTGCTGGACGAGACGACCAACGGCGTAAGCAGCGTTGGACTTGGTCTGAGGATCCTCGTCGGCCAGACGGTGAAGCAGCAGCTTCAGGAAAGTACCAGTGAAAGGAGTCACGGCGGCACCCATGCCGTTGATGCACTCAGCGAGAACACCGACAGCGGTGGCGCGCTCGAGAGACTCGGTACTACCAGCGTAGCGGAGGATAGTCTTCTCGAATACCTTCCAGAGCTCAGCGAAGCTCTGACCCATGGCGGCGGCCATGCCGGAAACAACATCCAGCGCAGTGTCGACGACAACCCAGTCGAACTCGGAGGTTTCTTCGCCGGCCTCAAGGGTCTCCTCTTCGGGACCGAACTCAAGCTGGCAAGGGTGCTGCTTGGTGATGATGTCGGTCACCATCTGGATCACGTTGTGAAGCATGGTCTCGTTGGCAATGAGAGCGGGACCGCAGAAGCGGAGATTCTCAGCCATGTTGCGGTTGATATCCGCGACAGTAGCACTAGTATTCACCATTAGCAATCAATTCTGGACAAATCGATGAGTGAATAAAAAGGTAGTAGGAATGCTTCTCAGACTGTAGACTTCGCCGTTTACATCAATCGCGACTTTTGCGCGTCAAAGTGAGCTGGGTTAAGCGGAAAAAGTTCATCATAGAAACTTGACGTGGAAAGGAAATAACGAAAGCAATAGGGAAATGTATAAAACGTACCGGTCGTCCTCTTCGGTCCACATCTTGACGGTGGCAGTCATGAGGATCTCGCCGAACTTCTGGACCTCCTTGGCAGGCTGGACCTGAAGAGGCAAGCCAGGCTGCCACTTGGGCATCTGGCCAGTCTCCTCGGCGATGGTGAAGAGCATAGCGTAAGAGCGGTGCAGAGTGCTGATGGTGCTCTTGCGGACACCCTCGTAAGGGTGCTCAGCAAGGGGCATGACAGTCTCGATGGTCTTCTCAAAGTAAGGCAGGAAGGAGCTACGAGTGTGGGTGACAAGGTCACCGATGACCTCAACAGCGATCTCTTTCTCGAGGGACATGGGTGTAGTGGCGGTGATATCATCCCAGTCATCCTCGTCCTCAAGATCGACATCCTCGATCTCCCCATCATCCTCGTCATCAGCGCTTGCAACCTTGACCTTGCGGCCGTTGAAGGTGACTTCCTGGCCAACGAGATCCTTGGCGGAAGTGCCGAGGTCGACATCAAGGTCGTCCTCATCCTGCTCAATGCAGTCGAACAGACCCTTCACGACACCCTCAAGGAAAGGAGAGAAGTGCTCGCCGTAGACCTTAGCCATAGCACCCCAGAAGATGTAGGTGCTTTCCTTGAGACGGGAGTGACCAAGGTGCAGAGCCTCCTCAGTAGCGCGCATGAGAGGCTCAACGTAGGGCTGGTAGCGCTCGGGGCCAGCAGCGGCGGCCATCTCGCCCATAGAGTCGGTGACACTGGCACGGAGGTCGAGCTCGTCCTCGCTGTCCTTGACGGCAGCGAACTCCTGGAGAAGGTGCATGGACTCGTCAAAGAAGGAGAGGAAGGAGTCACCGGCAGACGAGGCAAGCGATCCAAGAGCACCGGCAGCAAGGGCCTTGATCTTGAAGTCGGGAGCCTTAAAGAGCTTGTGGAGGATAGGAACAAGCTCGGACTGGTAGGGAGCAACGTCCTTCTCATCAAGACCGTCAACGACGGCATCAATAGCGCTGATACCAGCTTTGATGATGTCGACAGTGGGACCTTCCTCCTCACCGTTGTACTCCTGCATGGCGCTGGCCAGGTTCTGGAAAAGCAGGGGCATGAGGCGAGCGTGCTCGGCGCTGAGGTCCTCAACGAGATCCTCGGCAAGGCGAGCGACAGCGTGCAGGGAGGCCTGACGGACCTTGGGCTCCTGGTCGGCAAGAAGTTGGAGAACCATGGGGAAGATCTCTTTCATCTGGGTGCTGATGAAGTCAGGGGCACCCTCTACGCACATGCCAAGGGCCATGATACCGGCGCGACGGTAGTCAGGGTTGGAGTTGTTGAAGTATTGGCCAAGGGCCTGGAGCAGGGGAACAACGACCTGGCTGGGAGGCAAGCTCTGGGAGAGCATGTCGAGCAGGCCAAGGGCGGAGCGCGCAGGGGTAATATCATCATCACCAAGGGCGGTGTCACCGAGCTCCGTAACGATCTGAAGAGCAGTACGGGTGAGCTCCTCACCGATACGCATACCTTGAACCTTGAGCTTGCGGTATTGGATAGTGGTCATCAGGAAGCTGATGGCCTGGGTGCGGACATCCTCATCAACTTCGGTGTTGGCAGAGATCTGGTTCATGAACATGACCAGGTCCTTGAGGTGTACGGTAAGCAGGGCAGGGTCGCAGCCAAGCAGAGTCTGGAAGACCTCGAAAGTCTGCATGACGTGACCGTCCTCTTGCTGATCAATGGAGTCCTTAAGGATGGCAACCATGGCGGGGACCATATCCTGGAAGGCCTTGACGGGAGCCTCATCCTCCTCGGAGTCAAGGTGCATAGCAAGCTTGCTCAGGGAGAGCATGGTGTTAATGCGGACCTCAGCACTCTCGGGGTCGCGGATGGTTTTGTTGAAAAGGCTGAAAAGGTCGGAGAACTTCTCCTCGAAGCCCTCACCAATGGTATCCAGGATGGTGAAGAGAATGTAGATAGCCACGGCACGCTCGGCTTGGTTGCCACCGTTGCCAGCCTGCAGCAGGATGTTGGGCAGGTCGGCCCACTCGCCGTCGTTCAAGTCAATCTTGGCAACAGCGGAGATAATCTGAGCGATGGAGTGCTGGACGAGAGAAGAGCTCTCGCCCATGGTAGAACGAAGCAGCTGCTCACGGATTTGGGGCTTCTGGTCAGCAGAAACCTTCACCCAGTGCTTGGCAACGAGCGAACGCGACTCGACAGCAGCGAGCTGACGCAGGTTCTGGTCCTCATGGCTGGTGGCGATCTGAATAAGGAAAACAAGGGCCTCGGGCTTGTTGTAGTACTCCTTTTGCAAGATTCCGGTGGCCTCCTTGACGTTACCCTGAGTGGCTGTATGCGAGGGTTAGCGAAAATGTCCTTAGCTGCAGGGGGTCAAGGTATGACTTACGGTTCAGGATGACCTGCAATTGCTGCAGGAATCGTTGCTGATCCATGATGGATAGATATAAATTTTTTTCGGTCCAACGGTCAGTTGTCCCAGGCCTTTACAAGCTCAGGCCAGTCGTAAAATTGAGCAGTTTGTCTTAGACAAACAACTCAAAGGGGGTATCACAAAGCAATATGGACAGAAAAAGAAAAGAAAGGTGGGAGGAAGGAAAAAAAAGGAGAGTAGTGGGGGAGAGAAGAAAACAGAAACGGAGCGGAAGAAAAAAAAAAAGTTAGGGGAGTGGGTTGTCGCCCAATGGGGCTTAGTGCGGGAACAACAGTCAACACGCGATTTTGGCAAATTGAGATGACGTTGTGAATTGGCTATTATGAAAGGATTGTAAGGGATAATATGTGAATATGTTAAGGGAGACTAAAGCAACTAGTTCAATTCAAATGGCTATAGCTCCTGTATCCGAAATTGTCACAATCTCATTTATGGAGATTCCATCAGCTGCAATATTGAACAAAATACAGATCTAGAACCCCAAAATTTCACCTAATATCTGACCAAAACTCCATTTCATTCCTTAGCATGTTTGCATATGTGGCCCAAAAGTTTGCGCGACAAGAAAACACTCAGTGCGCGTCGCGTACCGTGTACTCCATCGGGCATATATCCGGACGTTTCAGGAGACCCACACACTAATGCAGCGTCAAACCAAAGAGCCATCGCTTAATATTCTTCGGAGTCATAGCCGTCATCGACCAGCAATGAGCGGTAGCCGCGTGAAGCGAGATTGGCCTCTAGGCCACCGTCGGATGCAGGGTCAAAGTAACCTATATAAATGTTAGCAAGTCAACAAATTGAACGCGGAGGAAAACGTACCACCGCCGCCAAAGTAGCTCAAAGCAACCGGCAAGAAGATGAGGGCATGGGTAGCAGCGAAAACAACCAGGGCCAGCCACACACGGAAGTAGTAAATCTCGAAAATCTTGCTCCGAGTAAAGGCTAAAACGCAAACACCCAAGAGCTTGGTGATGGTGATACCGCTGAAGACGCTTCCACCAACGTTGACCAATGCCGACCATGCTCGAGCATCCTTGCCGCGGAATTTGGTGGGCACTTTCTCCATAATGGGTCGAGCAGGGAACATGAATGCTCGAGCAATGTGAGCACAGAATTCAACACCAATGCCTACGCAAATGACCAGGTTGACAAGAGACACGGCGTTCAAGGACACGCCCGCGATAGCCATCGTGCCAATGATATCGACCACTGTCATGACCACCGTGGTAGTAACGACAGCACCGGTGGCAATTGAACCCAGTAACATAGAGGTCAAAACAAAGATAATGGCAACGGCCGATCCCAAGAGTGTACCGGTGAGTCGAACAATGGAAACATATTGGTCGAAGAAGATATAAAACTTGGAGTAAGGGAAGACATCGATATCGTGCTCTTGCGAAATACCATCTGAAATCCGGCGAGCTGCGATATATGCCTGAATAAACGCGTCCTGGCTCCGGAGCGGTGTATGGCTGGTACGGAAATGACTTGCATCAATCGTGTCGAGCTTGTCATTAATGACCAAAGCGTTGCTGTAGGGGGCCTTACCACCCAGAGGACAGGAAGCGTCGGTAGGAGCATCAATCCATTTTTTGGCATAATGGATAAATTCGGACCCTTCCGGCATTCCATACAGAGAGATGTTCCATGGGGGAATCCGATCCTCGAAGCAAAGTTTGCCATCCTCTTTACAGCAGTCTTGCTGGGGATTCAACCAGTAGAAAAAATCATCAATCCAGCTGGCGGCAGAGCCTGCAAGATAGGACACGTCTGGACGCTTCGACTCTTGCTCGAGAATAAAAGGTAGGGAATATTCTTCGCAGGTAGTGAAGCGCCCACAGAGTTGTTGCTGGTGATTCCGCTGCGTGACATTCACGTTCCGGGTCACAAAGTAGACAGGAGGCCCGACGCCGAAATAATCGTCTAAATCATTGAAGTACGAGATCAGGTACGAGTCACTAGGAAGTGCAATCCGCTGGTCTAACCCGAGAGCAACCTTCGGAATGAGGGCCAGGCCAGCGGTCAAAAGGCCCAAGAAGAAAATGATAACACCAGCTTTCACCCGGCGATCCAGAAGAAAAGGGGCATAAATACGGCGAATGAAGGTCTGCAGACTACTCTCCCCTTCTTGGTCATCGTAATCGTTGGGGAAACCGAACGAGCTTGCCTTTCGAACAGTGAGGCAAGGCAGACAGTCTGCACGAAGACTCTGCACTCGTCTCTGGTTCAGAGCCAATACGGCGGCGAACATCGTGACCTGCAGGATGGCGTTGATAAAGACAGCTCCCGCAGCATATGCCGCAAAGTTCTTGACCGCAGGCATACCGACGAAAGTACCTAGAGCAAAGGCTACAGTTTCGGTCAAGGCAGACAGGAAAATGCTGGGGCCGATCCGACTAACTGCTCGGGCTACTCGTTCATCAATCTCTTCATCGGGGTGACTGAGATTGACTCGCTCAAACTCGTGAACAATCAAAAAAATGTTATCCACGCCAACTGCCAGGACCAAGAATGGAATGACTTCGGCGATGATCAAGGTCACCTTGACCCCGGCCGCGGAGAACAGACCGACTGATGCAGATACCGACATCAAAACAATGACAATTCCCGCAATACCCAGTGTGAACTTTGATTGAACAAGAGCATTGGCCGGGTTCGTTAACAAAGACCGCCAAGTAACCGTAGCCGATCCTAAGGCAATCGAGGCGTAAAAGAACATGATCAGATAGCTGATGACGACGATTTTCGCATCCGTGTTGGTAGACTTGTTGAGTTCTTGCTCCAAGCTGACCTCGGAATTGAAGGAGACGCGAATGCCTCGCTCTGCGGCTTCTTCTTGGACCACCCCCAAGATACCCTGGAAAGTATTCTCCCAGTCAATGGCCCTTGCTTCGCCATCTGTTCCTTGGGCATAGTTGTTCACCACCCAGGTGGTAATTAGTGCCTTTGAGTCTAGAAAGTTTCCTGTCTCTTCATATCCCCCAAGAATCATTTCTGGCTTGAGAGGCTGCGAGAAGTCAGGGAGACAGCTAGGGTCTCCAGGTGATTCAGTGCAGTGAGTCAAGCGGTCCATCCAGGTATCCGGGTCAAGATTCCCAGCTGAGCCACCGAAATACCCAGTGACAGACTGCACAACACAGGCTTCACCGGTAGGCTTGAAGCAGATGTCGTCGAGGTTGAGAGCCAGGTTCACGGAGATCATGCGTCGCACACGAGACTCCACATCGAACCACCAGTTGAGGGTATCATAATCCAGAAGCGGTCTAGAATCGTTCCCTGGGCGGTCGTTCACCAAGAATGCTTGTTCAGCTCGGTAGAATGGACCAAAGTTCTGATCGAAGAAATCTTTCTCTTGGGCGGCTGCCGACGATGGACTTACCCACAAGCGAACAGGATCTGTCTCAACTGTGAAGCGCAGCCAGCCCAGGCTCAGTAGCACAACGACGATCACGCTGGAAGATGTTGTGATTGCCGGGAATCGAGCGCAAGCACCACCGATGCGATGGAATAAGGCGGATAGTAAAGAGTTAAGTTTGTACACCCCTTGCGGTTGTTCGATATACCCCCCATGGCGGACGACTTCCCCTTCATCCTCGTCATCGCTGGGCGTAGGGTCTTGCAGCAGGCGCACTCGCTCTGGTTTGCGGAACCGGCGTTCCTTGTAGGTCACGTAGCTGGCCAGGGCCATCACGAAGAGTAGGAATGTGGAATATACCAAGATGACGGCAAAAGAGAGACACGGGAGGAGGCCCACGTGGCACGCATTGTGAGTAGACACGGCAGGTAACTCGGGGCATACATCTGGGCAGTCGACACAGGAACAGCGGAAAGCTTTGTCCGGGCCGTTGCAAGCCTTTGGTTTAATCGATAGAGCCTCCATGCCTTCTGAGTCTAAGCCAGTAGGCTCTGTATGGTAGTTGATCTGGAATGGACTTCCAAGGAATTTCTTGTCCCCCAAAAACTTCATAAATCCTGCATAATCTTTTGCACCTCCTCCGATAAAATCGATGGCTTTGCCGCCGGATGCACCGTTTTTGACGCTTTTGCAGCTGTCATAGAAGCCGCTTTGGTACTCCTCGGACCAGATATTATCCAGCTCAGTCACCAATCTCTTGTCGCCTTTCTCTTCGGTTTTTGTCACATTGACAAAGAGTGACTGGTCGGGCGAGCAAGTGAAGGTACAGAAGATGTTGAAGAAGTTATCTCGGCAGGCCGGACAGGACGCGATAATCCCTTCGGCTAGTTTGAGGTTTTTCGCGAGCGCGTCAACCTATTGACATGTTAGCATCACAGGCATGTAATGATGAATGCAGTTTGGCGTAGGGGGCCAGAAATTGGGGTTATCATACCTGCTCATCCTTACAACAGACTGGACCCTCGCTCCATTTGCTGCCACATAAATTTACTAGCTTCTCGCGCACGGAGTTCTCCGGTTGCTTTGCCAGATTATTATCAGGACATGGCAGCTCCCCTCCAAATATAGACTGTTTCCCACAATGTCCACGAATCGCACACCGGCCCTTTTCATGGATTTTCGTCTCACCCTGCGCAGCCACGACGATGGGCTGGAGCGCAACAGAGCCCAGCCCAACGATCGCAGCAAGAGCCTCGGGCCACCGCATATTGCGGTAAAGACCAGTGGTCGGTAGCTATATCGAAGATATCTGGCAAGGTGATGCTGTCAACAGCGATGACCGGCCATGCGCCAGTCGTACGGGGGAGGGATGGAAGCTACGTCGAGCTCGGAAAAGGTAACTTAATAAGAAACCCAATGATGTTCAAGAGGTTCAAGGATCAATAACTAAGGAGAATGAAGGATGAAAGACCATGGAAGTCTTCAATGACAAGGGAGAAAGCAAGTGACGTGAAGGCGGAGACTACCCGTGAACATCCCCCGCACGGTCACGCAAACAAGGAAGCTAACGTCAGGCACAAACAAGCTTACCTGAGTACATGTGTGGCGATGATTTGGTAATGTACTCAACTGTCTTGGGGTAAATCGGACCGGATTAAATGTTGATTATAATTGTTTTGTACTAAGAGACAGTTGGTAATACATATATATATCCTTGGAACTACCTTGTCTTTCACTTCAGCTTTACTGGGACACGGTGGGACGCTTCTCAAATGCTCATGATTCATTCTACTAATAAAATACAAAGAATTGACCGACTCCGAGCTGAACCGCATTCTATGAACAGGAACTCCTAGTCTCAAAATAGAGACAAATATGACATCTGCACCGCCAGTGTTTCAGTTAGCGATGAGAACAGATGCAAGAGCTGAAGGAGGTATCATCAAATAAAAATGAAAAAAGACATAGCCGTATGCCCAGGGGGAATCATCACAATGAGGTCTGGCAACATAAAGCTTAGTAGCCCTCATCCTCGGCCTGTTGATAGGTGTGGCGGGTTCGGGTGGGATCTTTGCGCATCTGCTGACCAGAACCTGTGAATCCCACTGACAAAAGTTAGTAACGTGATACTCGAAGTAGAAAAGAGTACATACCTCGTGCGTTGACACCATCACCAGTGCGGAACATGCTGTCTTTCTTGCCAAACTTGCCCCTGCCCTTGGTCTTGGCAGCAAAGTCTTTCCACTTGTTCTTGCCCTCCTCAAGCTCGCGATTAGCCTTGACCTTGCGGGGTGCCTTGGCGGGACGAGCCGAACCATCGCCTTTGGCCTGGTCGTTACGAGCCTGGGTCGCCAGCGTAGGATTGATATCTGCTGCAGCGGAAATCACACCGGGGGGTGGGGCGGGCGAAGATGCCGAACTGCCTGAGGTTCCATCAGCCTTGCGCTTGCGAGAGTCAGTGCCAGAGATGGGTCGGATGTCCTTGGCTGTCAAGTTTTCCACGTTTGCATATGACTTGAATGAAACCAGGTAGACCGGGTTGGCCGAGGATCCGGTGATAGAGGTGATTTTGGCCGGGTAGAACGAGTTGTCGCCAGAGACCCAACGGGCCAGGACGTTGTCGTTGACTGAGAAATTCATTGGAGCAGGAGGGGCTTCCTCTGTCGCAATGGGTTTCCGGGCGGCATTATCTTTGGGTCGAGTGTCCTTGGGAGGAGTAGGGTTGGTCGGCTTGAGTTCGGCGATGGAAGTTTCCGTGAGGAGTATGAGTTCTTCGAGTTCAGTTTGGAGAGCCTGGAGTTCCGTGTTGTCGGGGTCTACCTGCAAACTCGATACAACGGTTTCAAGCTGATCATGTGTTAGTCCGCATTCGCGCGCGAGGATAGTGTCTGGCTGACCTGAAGCTTGAATTCCTTCACCTCTGCCTCCAAGGCAGCGACATCAGCCATGATGGAAGATGGGATCTGAAGATACAACGATTTGGAGAATGGAGATAGAAGCGGAGGCAATGCGGAGATAATTCATGATCAAATTCGTGACTTCGTAATCACGTGATTATTCACCGCCTTCCTATGTCACCACTAACGTAACTTAATAATGCCTTACATACATGGATGGCCATGTCCAGGTAAGTATCTATGTAGCTCTAGAGGTAAGGACAGTTCATGTAGAAGAAACACCATTGGAGATACAATTGTACAACCCCTCAAATCAGGCCTGGTGTACGGAATCCGTACACCAACATGTATACAGTGAGGTCCCTGGTGGATATAGGTAAGAACCCTGGGGTTGTGATAAGCATAATCTCCTTTAACCCACTTTCGACACGCAAGATCCGCATTAGATACGCATCTTAGTCTGCTGATTCTTGTTTTTGTTGGGGTTAACAAACGGAGTAGGGATAGACATCTTAGAGTCTTAACGTCATAGACGGTAACGAGAACGAAGACGAAGGTACCTGGGAATGCCTATCATGGCATTGGGAGGTCTGGCCTGATCATGATCGGATCGGATCCGACACTTGGATCCCCGAGAGTCGGAGAATTCCAGGGATGAGTCAGGTGTACGAAGTAGAAGCTTGAAGAAACTCCACCTTGGCCAGTGAGAGAAAAGAATCGAAAAGAAGTTTTGGCGCTGATTTCAAAGCATGGCAGATCGGTCCGAGGGGGCGACCCCAATGATCCAATCGGAGGGCTGTATGTCTCACCGCCCGTGCGATCGCCTCTCCCCCCTCTATCTCTTTCATCATTTCGCTCATACTGCAGTACTAACCAACTCCCATCCCTCTCTCCCGCTGACACTTGTTTCAGGCATCAGCCTCGTTCCAATCTTGAGCCACATTGCCGCAATCTGCCTAGCGGGGATTTTCCTCGCCTCAGGCCCCTCAGCCTCTCCAATCCTTTCTTCCTTTTCCCCCTCCCCCATATTGCCCC
>ERZ1673737.1660-NODE-1660-length-20700-cov-81.480116_pt1 | contig 20700 bp, 15 predicted proteins | sample MGYA00580211_ERZ1673737 | MGnify/ENA primary metagenome ERZ1673737 (study PRJEB41218, sample SAMN15661789) | gut metagenome | host: Homo sapiens | place: Canada: London | collected 2015-08-20/2019-03-30 | study: EMG produced TPA metagenomics assembly of... | reverse complement strand
TGAGCAATGTGCTTAGCAATGGCAATCGTGGTGCACGCGTGACAGAAGTAGATCCCGAGACACAGGAGATTGTATTTGAGTTGGAACTGGAAGATGCAATTTATCAGCGAGTTTATCGTATGTCTCTCTATCCTGACAATCAATAAATGCATTTTTACTATAAAAGATTAATTGAGAATAATAAATAAAAGGTAATATTGCGCCAGCGGCATAACGACACGACACCGGCACAACCTTTCGTCCGTCTTGGCGAGAGTCAGAATAGTGCGCACCCGAATCTGACGGACTGGAGACGCTTGCCGGACTTAAAGGCAGACAACCAACAGCGGAACGTGGTGCTTCCTCTCAAGTTTGCTAACGGGAAGTATGCCTTCTATACCCTCAGCAAACTAAAATTTCAGTTTCATTGTTTTGTTGTTGTAAATAATATCTTTTTCAATAACAGACACGTGTCCCGATTCCAAAGGAGTAAAAATCTGAATCTTGAACTTTCTATTCTCTAATTTAGGCGGCATTTTACCGATAGGAGCAAATAGAGTAAACGTTTGATGTTTGTTATCCCATTTCATTTGAATCGCTGAATAACCTCCTCTCTCATAGGCATAAGTTTCATTATCGTCTTCATAAAATAAAAACTCTGCATCTTTACCTGCATAAACTGATAACATAATTTCAGAGCCATCGTCTTGAGCAACATATTGAACCACTTTATTACGTGGAACAATGGAACCGGCTTTTACAAATATTGGCAGCTTTTCCAAGGGAGCATCATATTTTATTTCTTGTCCTCCCTCGTAGCATCTATTGGAGTGCAAGTCAAACCAATAGGTACCGGAATGTTGTGGTAAGTAAATCAATTCTAATGTATTAACATCCGAAATAGCCCCCTCCCGATTATAATACATTGGTCTGGTTATTGGATGAATCATTAATGCATCCCCAAACATATAACTGCTCCCGTCATCAAACGTTTTCCGGTCGTCAGAAAAATCCACTACTGTACCACGCATCATTGCCGAACCTTTTGACGTAACCTTCCAAGCTTCTGAATATATATATGACAAGAGTGAATAACGAAGATGAATCATCTCAACTTGAATGTCATAAAATAGGCTGCCGGGCTCGCCAAAATGCCAAATCTCACGTGGCACTTCCGTTCCATGAGCCCGGAATATCGGAGAAAGAGCTCCGTACTGAAACCACCTTGTGTATAATTCCAAATAAGCAGAATCTTTAAGCCCCTTTGCATACCCTCCATCGCAAGAAGATATGTTTCTATGGATTTCCGTACTTATCTCTCCGGTTCCTTCACCTGAATTTTCCCTACTTCGCACTCTAAAGCCACCGATATCGGTAGTCCAATAAGGAATGCCGGTCATACAAATATTAAGACCGGCTACAAGTTGCTTTTTTAATACATCCCAAGAAGCATAGATATCTCCCGACCATATAGAAGTGCCAAATCGCTGCTGCCCTGCAAAAGCAGAACGAGTCAAGACAGATGCGCGATTATCACTCTGCTTCCTTAAGTTTTCATACATCATTTTAGTTAATACATACGAATAAGTATTGAGATAACGAGCAGCAGATCCGATAAAAGTCTTACCGGCTTTTTTACTCCACTGAGTCTGCTTTTCAGGATATAGCCCGTCTTTATAAGCCGGTTCTGTCGCATCCAACCACCAAGAATCCACACCTTTGGTATAAAGTCCCTGATACAAATGGTTCCAAAAGATTTTTTGAGCTGTGGGAGCATATATATCCGCTACCTTATAACCTGCCCATGTGGGCACATCATACAGCACATTGGCTGAATCCATCTCTTGATATATTTTCGTGGATTTTCCAAAACCGGGCCAAACAGACAATGTTAACTTAACATGATACTTCTTATGCAAATCTTCAATAACCTTTTGGGGATTAGGATGAGTGACCGAGTTAAAAACCATGCCATTCCACGAATCGAGGTTTTCTCCCCAATATTGCCAGTCTTGAACAATATTGTCTAATGGAATATTTCTCATTCTGTAAGTTCTCACCACATCTTGAAGCTCATCAAATGTCTTGTAGCGTTCCTTTGACATCCAGAATCCAAAAGCCGATTTGGGAAGCATTGGCGAATTCCCTGTCAATTCGCAATATCCCGACATAGCATCCTTCATATCTTTCCCCACTACCAAATAATAATTTACTCCATCTCCTATCTCAGAAGTAAAAGTAGCTCCATCAGGAGTATCTTCAAAGGTGGAGCAAGAATAATTATCCCAAAACAACACATAATTTGAAGTGGATACAATAACCGGATTTGCTATTTCACGATTGGCGTGCACCAACAATTCCTTATGCCCCCTATAATTATAAACTCCATCTTGATACTGCCCCAAACCATAAATAGCTTCATCGGGCTTTAAAATAAAGGTTTGGCTCACAGTATATGCTTTTTCCCCTAAGTCATCGACTTCAGAAAAATGATTACCACCTTCTACGAGAATCGTGTCACTGTTTTGAACATCAGTAAAAAGAACCCTATCCTGCAAAATATCATAGGTTGCTTCTACCTTTGCCGATTTTAAGATAATCTTATTTTGCAATGAACGACATTTTATATCCTGTGCTGCAAAAGCTTTATCATTTACAATAAGAGAAGGCTTCTGTTCTTGTCCTGCAGGATAAGTTCGGACATGTATGATATTATCCTTTAAAAAAGATATCTCAATTTGTTTTTCTTCAAGAGAAATAGTAACCCCATTTTCGTTCTTTTGTACAGAAGAAAGGGAATATTTTTGCCCATAAGAACTGAGTGAAACAATGAAAAACAGAAAAAGTATTATTCTATTCATAATTAATCATAACTGTACAACATAAAAATTTGTTTGAAATGATACTTTCCGGAACAATAATAAGTTTACAAACACCTGTATATCAAACATTCCTCTTATTCCAGTGCTGCAAAAAATCTAATAAAGGAATACCCGATATGTCGACAAAGACAACCATAAAATTTGTATCTTTAATTCGATTCCTGAATACAAAGATAGAGATTTTTTGTTATAGTTACTTTTTTTGTATAAAATAAAAATGAACCACCAATAATTGAACTTGACGATATTTATAATAAAGATGGATTTTTGATTAAAATGTTTGGAACAAAATCTAAATCATGGGAATATGAGAATGAGATAAGGTTAATATATTCAACTTCAAAACGGAAAGGATATAATCCTTTTGCATTAAAATCGATTTATTTTGGTTTAAATATGGATGAAAAGCATCAAATACAAATAATAGAAGGATTAACAAATAGAGATATAAGATTCTATAAAATGTAAAGAAAAGCAGAATCATATAAGCTTATTTCTATATTGATTCATGAAAATAAACGTATCATTAAGAATAAATTGGTACTATCTCAATATGAAATATTAAAAGAAAGCTACAATCATGCCATTGAAAATTTTCATGTATTATATAAAGGTGAAAGTATGAATAAAGAAGCATTGCATAATTTTGTCTTGAAGTTCAGAGAAGAATACACTACAAAAAATACTAATATTTATGTCTATAATAAAAGTGACATAGCTAATTTAATTGATAAATATCCATTAAATGACAAAGAAGCAGAGCTATTGCTGAATCATGGTTCACTAATCCTACAGAAGTCTATGTTAATCTATCTTGAATCAGTGTAAGCATCCGATAAAGTACACATTGTATTTTTCATAAATAGAAAACCCGATATTAACTTTTGATTAAAATTGATATCGAGTCTTTTATTCTTCACCATAAATATTTAGGGATATTCCTAAAATAACGTGAATTCGATATGAGTGATACTGAGATTATGGTTATTCGGTGGTTTCCGCTGTTTCAAGCATTACTACAAAGAATATGCCTGTAAACATCTGAAACACCTTTTTCCGCGTCAGGTTTCTTATAACCGTATTCATTAAAAAAGTACTGCCGGGAACCTGTACCGGCATCTGTTTTGTCGACTCTACTCCTTCACGTGTTTGTCGTAACCAAAAAATCCTTATTCATAAAACATTTGAGGAACTTACCGAGCGTGGAAAATATTCAATGGGATGGTTCTTCGGATTCAAGTTGCATCTGATAATCAATGACAAGGGTGAGATTCTCAATTTTATGTTCACACCTGAAAACGTGGATGACCGGGAACCATTGAAGCAAGGTAAGTTTCTGGAGAACAGCAAAGGAAAACCATGTGCAGACAAAGGATATACTAGTCAGACTCTGTTTGAGAACCTTTTCCTTAATGGTATACAGCTTGTCACTAAAGTTGAAAACAATATGAAGAATTCACTGATGAGTATTGCCGACAAAATTTTGCTCAAAAAAAGAGCCTTGATCGAAACGGTCAATGACGGACAACTTGCTATTTTTTAATTTTATATCGAATTCACGTTAAATAATGTTCTATGAAAAAGGTAGAAGATTGGGAGAGTTGAACGAAAAAAATCAAGAGAAAAGTCCACGTAAAGTAAAACTTTTTTCTTAATTTAGAAGAAAGAGGGACATTCACTGAATATCACAAATTATGAACTAGGGACTTCAAGGAAAGAAACTTCTAATCATTCAATCAGATTTTATAAGTCCTTTCCTATGCTAGAAACAATTGGAAGAATATCGTTATGGTAACGGAGTATGGAAGAAATTTAACCTAATCTTACCTAATGGATTTAAGTTATAAAAATGAATAAAACCAGAGAAGAAAATCATAATTCCTCTCCAACTGTTTTTGTTAACTGATACAAAAACATCAAGTACACACATCACAACTCCAGCCCAACAACAGATATCCATTTTCCTATTTTTAAATTCTCAGACACTGCCAAATCAATAGCCGCCTCATTATTTTTCGTCTTGTCAGTCAAACCAACACATAAAGTATACTTTCCTTGTAATTTTGCCGGAATATCAAACTGACTCAGATAATTGTATGACATCCCCTTCAGCCATTCGGAAGGTTCTGCTTCCGGTTCTGTATGCAAGAATACAATCTCCTGTCTTTCATTCATCAAAACAAAGCTAACCTGATACTTATAATTCCAATTAGGATGATTATTAGGCAATACACCCACACCATAGTTTTTCCATGAATGAAACAAAGTCAACGTTTTGTGGTCTTGCTCCACCTTTATATAGTCCGGATAAAGACGATAACCGCCTAAAGTTATAAAACGCTGAACTTGGTCCGGCAGCTCTTCTATCCAGAATTTGCACTGTAAAGGCATACGCAAATCCAGCGTGTTACAATGGCTGTCCAAAGCATCAGTCACAGAAACGGTAAAAGCTTCTTTGAAATCGTTCATGGCAAAACGTTTGTCTCCTTGGAAATGCTTGTATTTTGAGTTATCACCATCTTGTGCGTTAAACCACCAGCATCCCTCACCAATAAGAGCTCTTTTTGGGAAAAGTTCGTCATGCACCATCGCACGTTCTTCATTAGAAAACCAAAAACTGCCTATACCATCCCTACGGGGAAGAAACCCCAACTTATCATATACAAGCGGCTTGGAGAATCTATAGTCACTCTGCGAAAGATTCATCACTGTAAGCACTTTTTTAAAATGCCTTGCATACGATCCGGTTACCTGTCGGATGACAGTTTCCAAATTCTCCTTCTTTTCGAGTGCTAAACCATGTCCTTCTCCCCATCTTCCCAATCCATACGCATCAATATAATCCACCTCATCCGGATTGTCATATTCTTTTGCGAAAGCTTCTACAAACTTATCTAGCTTTTCAAGAAATACCGGATTGTCATAATAAGGCTGAGTTTTGCCTTCATCATCTATTGGGCTTTCTGTAGCTCCGGCTTCGTATACATAGGATGGTACCCCATCTACGCCATGAAAAAACACCCTAAATGCCAGTTTAAGTCCTTTGTCTTTAGCTTTTTGTATATACCATTTATACTGTTCATTATAAATCCATGCATATTTACCTTCTTCAGGTTCCAGATCTTTCCATAGCATTCTGATATATAATATATTGGCATAATCAGCAGCCTTGCATTCTTCCATCTGCTCCCAAAAAACTTCGGGGGTATAGATGTTGCTTTTATTATGGCGTGTTCCCTGAAAAGACCAACCTTCTTCGTACATCATCCATCCCATGGCAGGATTTTTTAGTACAGTGGTCAAATTCGGGGTATAATTTACCCATTTGTTTACTTGGGCTTGAAGTGAAGCAAATCCCAATAAGTACATACAGCACAAGAGAATTGCAGCCAAGCGTAAAACAGAAATGCTTTTCATATGATCAATAATTATCCAATTTACCAAAAAATATATATCCTTATAGGAAAATCATTACCGGAGATTTCCCCATAAAGAAGATTAGTGTAAAGATAAGTTCTAATTTCTCTTTTCTTTAAGAAGTCAGGTAAAAGAACTTAGCTTCCGTATCTTATTAAAGATAATTTTAAGTTTTCGGTGCAAAGTTACTACAAAAAAGTGAAATGCGGAAAGATATAGTGATAGAATTGAGTTACAAGGGTTTTGGTTGAAGTGGCGATAATCCGTGAAGCCATTACAATCCCTGCCGAAGCCAAATCCTGACGCCGCTACGTTACTTGTTCGTAACCATGCCCGAAAATGCGACAAACGGGTACGAATAGCGAAACAAGGCTCTAAGGAATAGTGAGTTATCCATAACTCATGCGAAAAATCAGGTTACGGAAAAAGATTGCGCCGTTCCTCCCCGTTTTGCGTACCAACACCGGACTCTTCACCAACTAATTTTGAAACCCAAAAATTAAGGACAATGAAGAGTACATTTTCAGTAATCTACTACCTCAAGCGTCAGGTAGTGAAAAAGGACGGGACAGTTCCCGTCATGGGACGCATCACGGTGGACGGCAGCCAGACACAGTTCAGCTGCAAACTGACTGTCGATCCGAAACTGTGGGACACCAAAGGTGGACGTGTCACGGGCAGAAGCACGGCGGCACTCGAAACGAACCGTATGCTTGACAAGATGCGGGTACGCATCAACAGGCATTATCAGGAAATCATGGAGCGTGACAACTTCGTCACGGCGGAGAAGGTGAAGAACGCCTTTCTCGGACTGGAACACCGCTACCACACGCTGATGCAGGTGTTCCGCCAGCACAACGAGGACTACGAGAAGCAGGTGGAGGCAGGCATGAAAGCCAAAGGCACGCTGCTGAAGTACCGCACCGTTTACAAGCACATGCAAGAGTTCCTCGACATCCGCTACCATGTGAAGGACATCGCCCTAAAAGAGCTTACCCCGGCTTTCATCTCCGACTTCGAGATGTTCCTGCGCACGGACAAGCACTGCTGCACCAATACCGTGTGGCTGTACGTCTGCCCGTTACGGACGATGGTATTCATCGCCATCAACAACGAGTGGCTGACGCGCGACCCGTTCCGCGAGTATGAAATCAAGAAGGAGGAAACAACACGCAGTTTCCTGACCAAAGATGAGATCCGCCTGCTGATGGAGGGGAAACTGAAAAACGCCAAACAGGAATTGTACCGCGACCTCTACCTGTTCTGCGCCTTCACGGGGCTGTCGTTCGCGGATATGCGCAACCTTACGGAAGAGAATATCCGCACCTACTTCGACGAACACGAGTGGATAAACATCAACCGCCAGAAAACGGGCGTGGTGTCCAACATCCGCCTGCTCGACATCGCCAACCGCATAATCGGCAAATACCGGGGACTGTGCGGGGACGGCAGGATATTTCCCGTTCCGCATTATAACACGTGCCTTGCCGGTATCCGTGCCGTCGCCAAGCGTTGCGGCATCACCAAGCATATCACGTGGCATCAGAGCCGCCACACGGCAGCCACGACGATATTCCTCTCCAACGGTGTTCCCATCGAAACGGTCAGCTCCATGCTCGGACACAAGAGCATAAAGACGACGCAGATTTACGCAAAGATAACCAAAGAGAAGCTCAATCAGGACATGGAGAACCTTGCCGCAAGATTGAACGGCGTCGAGGAATTTGCAGGTTGCACCATCTAAAAAGAAAAGCCATGAAACGTGACACAATCATCATCGAGGACAAGGCAGTCAGCGTAACCGGTAACGACGTGTGGATGACCGCCACCGAAATAGCCGGATTGTTCCATACGACCGTCCCGGCAGTGAACGCCGCCATCAGAGCCGTCCGCAAGTCGGACGTGCTGAACGACTACGAGGTGTGCCGCTACATGCAGCTTGAAAACGGGCTGCACGCGGACGTGTACGCCCTTGAAATCATCATCCCGGTCGCTTTCAGGGTGAATACCTACAACACCCACCTGTTCCGCACATGGCTGGTGGGAAAGGCACTCTCACAAGAGAAACGGCAGACATACGTGATGTTCATACAGAACGGAAAAGCCGGGTATTGCTGATTGCACATACCCCATAAGACAAGTAAACGGGTAGCACCACAAAAGGTGTCACCCGTTTACTTTTTCATGAAACCGCCTCACTCCAGCGGCTTGCGGTAGTTCGCTTCCAGTACCCCGCGCAGCCCCGTTTCCGGGTAAAGCACCTTCCCTCCCAAAAGTATGAAGGGCAACACGCGGTTGTTGCGGTATTCCTGCAAGGTGCGCCGGCTCACACGGAGCAGTTCCGACACCTCGCCGTCCGTCAGGTAACGTTCCCCGTCCAGCGGAGGACGGTAGCTTTCCAGAAATGCGGACAGCCATTTCGAGCCTTTGCGCATATCCTGCACCACAGAGGCTATCGGCTCGTCTTCCATCGTAAAAACATCGTTGTTCTCGTTCATCATAACTTCGGATTCAGTGGGTGAATAAATCAAATCATCTGCCGTGCGGATAGAGCGTGCCGACAAGCGGTATCAGCCGCTTCACCTCCTCTGGCTTGTAATAGAACCTGCGGTTTATCTGCGAGTAGCCGATAAGCCGCCTGTCACGCAGCGTCTGCAACGTGCGCGGGCTTATTCTCAACTGCCCGCAGACCTCCTCGCCCGTGAGCCATCTTTCCATGCGCCCCGTGTCGCTTTTGCGCCTCAGGGCGGCGACCTTCTCCGAGAGTGCGCCGAATGCCGCCACCATCATCTCGAAAGTCTTTTTCTCGATAGATACTATTTCCATATTCATGTCATTTAGAGTTTGCCGCAAAGGTAACGAAACGGCATACAAGACGTATCGTTTTCCGCTGAAAGGCTGCCTGTTGCGCCGTTTGACCGGGTTACGGAGCCATCTTCCGCAAAAATCTTACGTGAGTCACGTAGTGAGTTGTTAAAGCCCCTTTTGTTTATTGCCGAATTTTGTCGCAGAAACAAAAAGAAAGGACTGAACATGAAAGTGATAACAATGGAAAGTTCCGCCTACAAGGAGATGATGGCGCAGATTGCGAACATCGCAGGGTACATCCGCGAGGCAAGGGACGAGAAGAAACGGAAGCGGGAAACCGAAGACAAGCTGCTTGACACGGCACAGGCGGCGAAGATGCTCAACGTGAGCAAGCGCACCATGCAGCGTATGCGCACCGACCACCGTATCGAGTATGTGGTGGTACGCGGAAGCTGCCGCTACCGCCTTTCCGAGATACTGCGGCTATTGGAGGACAACACAGTAAGGAACGAGGAAGGGACAATAGACACCCTGTTCCACAACCACACGCTGCGCACGGGCGGCAAACCAAAAGGAAGGAGGACATAGGTCATGGAACTGCTCACACGAAACAACTTCGAGGGCTGGATGCAGAAGCTGATGGAACGGCTCGACCGTCAGGACGAACTGCTGCTGGCGATGAAGGCTGAGGGGAAACAGCCCACTATCACGGAAAGCATCCGCCTTTTCGACAATCAGGATTTGTGCATGTTGCTCCAGATAAGCAAACGCACCCTCCAACGCTACCGCAGCGTAGGCGCATTGCCCTACAAGACGCTGGGCAAGAAGACCTATTACAGCGAGGAGGACGTGCTGACATTCCTTTCCAACCATATCAAGGACTTCAAAAAGGAAGATATAGCCTTCTACAAGGCTCGTATCCATAATTTCTTTCATAAATAACCCATTAAAACATTTTTCAGATGGCAAAGAAAAAAGACGAAAAGGACGTGCTGGTAGTCCGTGACGAGAAGACAGGCGAGATCAGCGTGGTAGCCGGGCTGAACGCGGACGGCACACCCAAGCGCACCCCCGCAAAAGCGGAGAACGCGCAGAGTTTCCTGCAATTCGACCGACATGGCGACGTGCTGGACAACTTCTTCAAGAACTTCTTCCGGCAGTGCAAGGAACCCAGCCGCTTCGGTTTCTACCGCATTGCGGCAGACCAAGCTGAAAATCTCTTAGAGGTGATGAAGCAACTGCTGAAAGACCCCGAAGCGAACAAGGAGCTGCTCGCCCCTCACAAGGTGGACACCTCCGACTATGAGAAGAAGGTGCAGGAAGAGATGGCAGCACAACAGACAGAGAAACAAGAACCTCAAAAACAGGAGAACATGGAACAACGGAAAGAACAGCAACAGGACAAATCCGAACAGATGCAGGGCAAACGTGGCTACCAGCCCATCGACGAGAGTAAAATCAACTGGCAGGAGCTGGAGGACAGATGGGGCGTAAAGCGGGACAACCTTGAAAAGTCCGGCGACCTTACGAAGATGCTCAACTATGGCAAGTCCGACTTGGTAAAGGTCAAACCGACCTTCGGCGGCGAATCATTCGAGCTGGACGCCCGCCTCTCCTTCAAGAAGGACGGTGAGGGAAACATCAGCCTCGTGCCGCACTTCATCCGCAAGGAGCAGAAGCTGGATGAGTACAAGGAACACAAATTCTCCGACAATGACCGGAAGAACCTCCGCGAAACGGGCAATCTCGGTAGGGTCGTGGACATTGTGGACAGGGAAACGGGCGAGATCATCCCCTCCTACATCAGCATCGACCGCAAGACGAATGAAATCACGGACATTCCGGCAAGCAGGGTGCGCATCCCGGAGCGCATCGGCAAGACGGAAATCACCACGCAGGAGCGGGACATGCTCCGCGCCGGACTGCCCGTACGCGACAAGCTCATCGAGCGCAACGACGGCAGAAAGTTCGTCACCACCCTGCAAGTGAACGTGGAGCAGCGCGGCGTGGAGTTCGTGCCGGGAACCGGCAAGTCGCCCCGTACCGCACAGACACAGGAAACCAAAGGCGACACATCGAAAAGTCAGGCGCAGGGCGGGGAAAATGCCGCACAGACCAAGAAGGAGCAACGCCGCAACACGTGGACGAACGAGGACGGCAGCATCCGCCCCATCAGCAAATGGAGCGGCGTGAGCTTCACCGACCAGCAGAAAGCCGACTATGTGGCGGGTAAAGCCGTGAAGCTGGAGAACGTGACCGACAAGCAGGGCTTCCATGCCACGATGTATATCAAGTTCAACCCGGAGAAGGGACGCCCGTACCGCTACGACACGAACCCTGACAATGCACAGCAGGTTGCTCCGTCCAACGAGAGCCGCACGCAGGTGGCGGTGAACAACGATGGCAAGACCAACGAGGCTACAAAGAATCTGAGAGAGCCGTTGCAGAAAGGTCAGACCAACCCGAAGGACGCCCGCCAGCAACAGCAGCAGGAGAAGCCGCAGAAGAAAACGGGCAAGGGCATGAAAATGTAATCCCGTGTCCGCCACTGAATCCAAAATAAAATCCAAAGTATCAACAAAAAAGAAGAAGACATGAAGACAATCATTGCAGAAAAGCCCTCCGTGGCACGTGAAATCGCCCGCATCGTGGGCGCGACAAAGAGAGAGGAAGGATATTTCGAGGGAGGCGGTTATGCCGTGACATGGGCATTCGGACACCTCGTTCAGCTTGCCATGCCCGACGGCTACGGCGTGCGCGGATTTGTCCGTGACAACCTCCCGATTATTCCCGACACATTCACGCTCGTCCCCCGTCAGGTCAGGACGGAGAAAGGTTACAAGCCCGACAGCGGCGTGGTGTCGCAGATAAAAGTCATCAAAAGACTGTTCGACACAAGCGAACATATCATCGTGGCGACCGATGCCGGACGCGAGGGAGAGCTTATCTTCCGCTACCTCTACCACTATACGGGTTGCACCACTCCTTTCGTGCGCCTGTGGATCAGCTCTCTCACCGACAAAGCTATCCGCGAGGGACTGCGGAAACTCGAAGACGGCAGCAAATACGACAACCTCTACCTCGCCGCCAAAGCGCGGAGCGAATCCGACTGGCTCGTGGGCATCAACGGCACACAGGCGTTATCCATCGCCGCCGGACACGGCACGTATTCCGTGGGGCGGGTGCAGACACCAACGTTGGCTATGGTATGTGAACGCTACTGGGAGAACCGCCGCTTTACGTCCGAAGCATTCTGGCAGCTCCATATCGCAACGGACGGTTGCGACGGCGAAGTCGTGAAATTCTCATCCTCCGAGAAATGGAAAGAGAAAGAACCGGCGATGGAACTATATAATAAGGTAAAGGCGGCAGGTTGCGCCACTGTCACGAAAGCCGAGCGCAAGGAGAAGACGGAGGAAACTCCCTTGCTCTACGACCTGACCACGCTCCAGAAAGAAGCCAACGCCAAGCACGGCTTCACGGCGGAACAGACGCTTGAAATCGCGCAGAAACTCTACGAAAAGAAGTTGATAACCTATCCGAGAACGGGAAGCCGCTACATCCCCGAAGACGTGTTTGCCGAAATTCCCAAACTGCTCGCTTTCATCGGCACACAGCCCGAATGGAAAGACAAGGTGCGGGCAAAAGCCGCCCCGACACGCCGCAGCGTGGACGACGGCAAGGTGACAGACCACCATGCCCTGCTCGTCACGGGTGAGAAACCGCTCTTCCTCTCCAAAGAGGACAATACCATCTATCAGATGATTGCCGGGCGCATGGTCGAGGCATTCTCTGAGAAATGCGTCAAGGATGTGACCACTGTCACGGCGGAATGTGCCGGAGTGGAGTTTACCGTAAAAGGCAGCGTCGTGAAGCAAACCGGATGGCGTGCCGTCTATGGCGAGGAAAAAGAGGAAATTACCATCCCCGGCTGGCAGGAAGGCGACACGCTGACACCGAAAGGCTCGTCCATTACCGAAGGAAAGACCAAACCCAAGCCGCTGCATACCGAAGCCACCCTGCTCTCGGCAATGGAAACGGCGGGCAAGGAAATTGAGGACGACGCACTGCGGCAGGCGATGAAGGACTGTGGCATCGGTACTCCCGCCACACGCGCCTCCATCATCGAAACGCTTTTCAAGCGCGGTTACATGGAACGCTGCAAGAAGTCGCTTGTTCCCACCGAAAAAGGACTTGCCCTCAATTCCGTCGTCAAGACGATGCGCATCGCCGATGTTGCCATGACGGGCGAATGGGAAAAGGAGCTGGCGCGTATCGAGCGCGGGGAACTGTCCGACGACACCTTCCGCAAGGAGATAGAGGCGTACACACGTGAGATAACCTCCGAACTGATCTCGTGCGACAAGCTCTTCGGCAGCCGTGACTCCGGCTGCGCGTGTCCCAAGTGTGGCACGGGCAGGATGCGGTTCTACGGCAAGGTGGTACGCTGCGACAACACGGAGTGCGGACTGCCCGTGTTCCGGCTGAAAGCGGGACGCACCCTGTCCGACGATGAAATCAAAGACCTGCTCACCGAAGGGCATACCAAGCTGCTCAAAGGGTTCAAGAGCAAACAGGGCAAGAGTTTCGATGCTGTTGTCGCCTTTGACGGGGAATATAACACGACTTTTGTGTTCCCGGAGGCTAAAAAGGACAAGAAATTTTCAGGACGGAAGAAATAGTATTAACTTTGCCACTTGTTCAGAGTAATGAATTGTTCTTCGATACCGGATTACACTCATACTTTGGATTTAGTGGTGGCACTCGGAGGGATACCGAGTGCCTTTTTCTTCCTTTTTCCAACCGATTATCCCGTTAATTATCAATCCGCTAAATCCAAAGTAATGAACAACAAGAAGAAAAACGAGGGTCAGACCGACTTTTCCTATTACGGTCTGTACCTGCTGGACTATCTCCGCACGAACAAGTTTGAACAGGCTGACGACACCGCTTTCATACGGGAACGGGCCGACCGTGCCGCCGAAACGTATGAGAGGGCACGGCTTGAAGGCTATCCCGCCGATGGTGCGCAGGAACTGGCGATGGACACGCTGCTGCGCGGGCTGCATTATTCCCGTTACGCCATCCTCCGCGAAGTCGTGGAAAACGAGTTTGCCGATGAAGTGCCGGAAGAGAAGCGTGAAGCCTTTGTCCTGAAACTGCTGCCGCTTGTCGGCAACGTGTTCTCCGTCTATGACCTCTCGGATGACAATTTCGCCCTGTCTTCCGATTACGACCTGCTCTACACGGAGCTGACGGGAGCAACCGTCCTTTACTTAGACGAATATGGCGTTTAACCGCAAACAGAAACTGCGGGACAACATCGAGGCGATACGGACGGCATTCATCCTTGACAGGGAAAATAGGACAGCGACAACCGAAGAGCGTGCCATACTTCAAAGGTACTGCGGTTTCGGCGGTCTGAAATGTATCCTCAACCCTGCAAAGGAACTGACGGATGCCGTCCGGTGGGCGAAATCCGACCTCGAACTGTTCGCCCCGACGGTGGAGCTGCACAGGCTTATCCGTGAGAACAGCAAGGACGAAACAGAGTACAAGCGGTTTGTGGATTCGCTGAAAGCGTCCGTGCTGACCGCTTTCTACACCCCCAAAGAGATAACCGACACCATCGCGGACGTGCTGGCAGATTACAGCGTCCGCCCCGCCCGTATGCTCGAACCGTCGGCAGGTGTCGGCGTGTTCGTGGATTCCATGCTGCGGCACAGCCCCAATGCGGATGTGATGGCTTTCGAGAAGGATCTGCTCACGGGTACAATCTTGAGGCATCTCTATCCCGACCAGAAAATGCGCACCTGCGGTTTTGAGAAAATCGAAAGACCGTTCAACAATTATTTCGACTTGGCGGTGTCCAACATTCCGTTCGGTGACATTGCCGTGTTCGACGCGGAGTTTCAGCGGAGCGACTCTTTCGGCAGACGCTCCGCCCAGAAAACCATCCACAACTATTTCTTTCTCAAAGGACTGGATGCCGTGCGTGACGGCGGTATCGTGGCGTTCATCACCTCGCAAGGGGTATTGAATAGCACCAAGACCTCCGTGCGTAACGAGCTGTTCAGTCAGGCCAATCTGGTATCCGCGATACGCCTGCCCAACAACCTGTTCACGGACAACGCGGGCACGGAGGTGGGCAGTGACCTGATTGTCCTGCAAAAGAACCTCAGCAAGAAGGAAATGTCGCAGGACGAGCGGCTGATGACCGTGATACAGACGGACACGAAAACCGCCCTGACCGACAACGCCTATTTCATCCACCACCCGGAACGCATCGTGCATACGATGGCGAAACTTGACACAGACCCCTACGGGAAGCCCGCTATGGTTTATCTGCACGAGGGCAAGGCAGCAGGCATCGCCGGGGATTTGCGCCGTATGCTCGACGAGGATTTCCATTACAGGCTTGCCATGCGCTTGTATTCGGGTTCAATCCGGCAGGCAGGAACGGAAGAAAAAGTTGCCGTTCAAAATAAAGTAGAGCGTCCTGCCATAAAATTGGAAACAGTATCCTCGGCGCAGACGGTGGAAACTCCGACAGAAAAGCCGCAACCCGCAGATGAAAAGCCGGAGATAGAACCGCGCCCGCAATATTCCGCAGGCGTGCAGCTCACCCTGCTTGACCTCTGGGGGATGACGGAAGAGGTCAGCCAACCGAAAACCTCCAAAAAGAAAAAGACGGTGAAAAAGGCAGTTACGGCAAAGTCCACTCCGCCCAAACCGAAAGTCACGGTTACACCGACAGCTCCAACTGCAAAACCCGCAATGGAGAATAAGGAGGTGAAAGCGGAGAACACCGCCAAGCCTGCCGACCCGGACGACATCTATGCCACACTGGACTGGGATACCAATCCTCCCATCAACGGTTTCTATGAAATGATGATGGGTTTGACGCCGGAGCGTAGGAAAGAACTTCGGGAACTGGCAAGGCAGCATAACGAGAAACAAGTGGCGGAAAAGACGGAAGTGAAAGCCGTGCCGGAAACTTCCCGTGAGCAGCCACGACAGGAGGAAACACAGCCGGAGGCAGTCGCCGCACCTGCCGTTACAGATACCCCATCGGAAGCGGTGGGGACTTTCCTTTTCCCCGACATCGAAGCGGAAAAGCCGAAGGAGGAAGTCGTGGACCTTTCTCCGCGTGCCTACCACCGCACGCCGGAGATGCACCTGCGCGAAGGGTCGCTGGTGGCTGACCGGGGGCGTCATAACATCGGCTACCTGAAAGACATCACGCCATACGGGGCGACATTCCAGCCGCTCGACCTGAAAGGATACCAGAAGGAAAAGGCGTTGTTGTATGTGTCGCTGCGTGACGCCTACGAGCGTCTGTACCGTTATGAATCGCTCCGGCGCGAGGCAAATGTTCCGTGGCGAGAGCATCTGAATACCTGTTACGATGAGTTTGTCATGCGCTACGGCAACCTCAACGCCAAGCAGAACGTGAAGTTAGTGATGATGGATGCGGGCGGGCGCGACATCCTTTCGCTGGAACGGATGGAAAACGGAAAGTTCGTCAAGGCGGACATCTTCGAGCATCCTGTTTCCTTCGCGGTGGAGAGCCATGCCAACGTAGGCTCTCCCGAAGAAGCCCTGTCTGCGTCGCTCAACAAATATGGTACGGTCAATCTCGACTATATGCGGGAGATAACCGACAGCACGGCGGAGGATTTGCTCACTGCCCTGCAAGGGCGCATCTACTACAATCCGCTCGTGACCGGTTACGAAATCAAAGACCGTTTCATCGCCGGAAATGTCATAGAGAAAGCGGAACGCATAGAGGCATGGATGGGTGACAATCCCGAAAATGAGCGTATGCCGGAGGTGAAGCAGGCGTTGGAGGCTCTGAAAGATGCCGAGCCGCAGCGCATCGCCTTCGAGGATCTGGACTTCAATTTCGGGGAACGCTGGATTCCGACGGGTGTCTATGCCGCCTACATGAGCCGGCTGTTCGACACGGAGGTGAAAATCGCCTATTCCGCAAGCATGGACGAGTTTTCGGTGGTGTGCGGCTACCGCACCATGAAAATCACGGACGAGTTTCTGGTGAAGGGGTATTACCGGAACTATGACGGTATGCACCTCTTAAAACACGCCCTGCACAACACCTGCCCCGACATGATGAAGTCCATCGGCAAGGACGAGCATGGCAACGACATCAAGGTGCGCGACAGCGAGGGAATACAACTCGCCAACGCCAAGATTGACGAGATACGAAACGGCTTCTCCGAATGGCTCGAAGAGCAGTCGCCGCAGTTCAAGGAGCGGCTTGTGACGATGTATAACCGCAAGTTCAACTGTTTCGTGCGCCCGCGCTACGACGGCTCCCATCAGACCTTTCCCGACCTCAACCTGAAAGGGCTGGCAAGCCGGGGTATCAAGAGCGTCTATCCCTCACAGATGGATTGCGTCTGGATGTTGAAACAGAACGGCGGCGGAATTTGCGACCACGAGGTGGGAACCGGTAAGACGCTGATAATGTGCATCGCCGCGCATGAGATGAAGCGTCTGAATTTGGCACACAAGCCGATGATTATCGGGCTGAAAGCCAACGTTGCGGAGATTGCAGCCACCTATCAGGCGGCATATCCCAACGCACGTATTCTGTACGCTTCGGAGAAGGACTTTTCGACCGCCAACCGTGTGCGCTTCTTCAATAATATAAAGAACAACGACTACGATTGCGTCATCATGTCGCACGACCAGTTCGGCAAGATACCGCAGTCGCCGGAGTTGCAGCAGCGCATCCTGCAAGCGGAGCTTGACACGGTGGAGGAAAACCTCGAAGTGCTACGGCAGCAGGGAAAGAACGTGTCGCGGGCGATGCTGAAAGGATTGGAGAAGCGCAAGCACAACCTTGAAGCGAAGCTGGAGAAGGTGGAACACGCCATAAAGTCACGCACGGACGACGTGGTGGATTTCAAGCAGATGGGCATCGACCACATCTTCATAGATGAGAGCCACCAGTTCAAGAATCTGACTTTCAACACGCGCCACGACCGTGTGGCGGGATTGGGAAACAGCGAGGGAAGCCAGAAGGCACTTAACATGCTCTTTGCCATACGCACCATACAGGAGCGCACAGGAAAAGACTTGGGTGCGACCTTCCTCTCCGGCACGACTATCAGCAACTCACTGACTGAATTGTACCTGCTGTTCAAGTACCTGCGCCCGAAGGAGCTGGAACGGCAGGACATAAGGTGTTTCGACGCTTGGGCGGCGATATTTGCCAAGAAGACGACGGATTTTGAATTTAACGTGACGAACAATGTGGTCCAGAAGGAGCGTTTCCGCTACTTCATCAAAGTGCCGGAGCTTGCCGCCTTCTATAATGAAATCACGGACTACCGCACGGCGGAGGATGTGGGCGTTGACCGTCCTGCCAAGAACGAGATACTGCACCATATACCGCCCACGCCGGAACAGGAGGACTTCATACAGAAACTGATGCAGTTCGCCAAGACGGGCGATGCCACCTTGTTGGGCAGGCTGCCGCTTTCGGAAACGGAAGAAAAGGCGAAGATGCTCATCGCCACGGACTATGCCCGGAAAATGGCACTCGACATGCGCATGATAGACCCGAATTACGAAGATCATCCCGACAACAAAGCGAGTCACTGTGCCAAGATGATCGCGGAGTATTATCAAAAATACGACGCCCAGAAAGGCACGCAGTTCGTTTTCTCTGATTTGGGGACATACCAGCCGGGCGACGGGTGGAACGTCTATTCGGAAATCAAGCGCAAACTGACGGAGGACTACGGTATACCGCCAAGCGAGGTGCGCTTCATTCAGGAGTGCAAGACCGACAAGGCGCGGAAGGCGGTGATAGACGCCATGAACGCCGGGACGGTGCGTGTGCTGTTCGGCTCTACCTCTATGCTCGGAACGGGTGTGAACGCCCAGAAACGGTGTGTGGCTATCCATCATCTCGATACGCCGTGGCGACCGTCCGACTTGCAACAGCGTGACGGACGCGGAGTTAGGGCAGGTAATGAGATTGCCAAACATTTCGCCGGGAACAACGTGGATGTAATCATCTACGCGGTGGAGAAGTCACTGGACAGCTACAAGTTCAACCTCCTGCACTGCAAGCAGACTTTCATAAGCCAGCTCAAAAGCGGTGCGATGGGTGCGCGTACCATCGACGAGGGGGCAATGGACGAAAAATCGGGCATGAATTTCTCGGAATACATGGCGTTGCTCTCCGGCAATACCGACCTGTTGGACAAGGCGAAACTGGAAAAGCGGATCGCATCGCTCGAAGGGGAACGCAAGTCGTTCAACAAGGGCAAGCGTGATTCGGAGTTCAAGCTGGAGTCAAAGACCGGCGAGTTGCGCAACAACACGGCTTTCATAGATGCCATGACGGAGGACTGGAACCGCTTCCTGTCGGTGGTGCAGACCGACAAGGAGGGCAACCGCCTTAATATAATAAAGGTGGACGGAGTGGATTCCGCCGATGAGAAGGTCATCGGAAAGCGTTTGCAGGAGATAGCCAAGAATGCCACGACCGGAGGGTTGTACACGCAGGTCGGTGAACTTTACGGTTTTCCGATAAAGGTGGTGAGCGAAAGGATACTCAAAGAGGGATTGGAGTTCACCGACAACCGCTTCGTGGTCGAGGGGAACTACAAGTACACCTACAACAACGGGCATCTGGCGATGGCTGACCCGTTGGCCGCCGCCCGCAACTTCCTCAACGCGATGGAGAGGATACCCTCCATCATCGACCAGTACAAGGCGAAGAACGAGGTGCTGGAGATGGAGATACCGCAGTTACAGGAGATAGCGGGTAAGGTGTGGAAGAAGGAGGACGAGCTGAAGCAGTTGAAGTCCGAACTTGCCGCCCTTGACCGAAAAATTCAGCTGGAGCTTGCGCCACCCACGCCCGAAGTCGCAGAAAAGGAGAATGAAGGGCAACAGCTCAAGCCGGAAGCGGAAGATGTGAGGAACAGGCAGGCGCAATATCCCGAAAATGCACCGCCGCAGATACGCAGTCCGGCGGATAGTATCGTTGCCAACCATGTCATAATCGGGCGTCCGGGACTGTATGCCAAGGAGGAAACCCGGTCCAAAGGATTGAAAATATAACCTAAGGAATTTTATCTGAAGTATTAATAAGGGCTATCCCAAAAGGTCTAAAAGTAAATTTTATCCTTTCTGCAAGTATCTATAGGATGGCAACTGCATTTTTTTCTTTTTGGGCAGCCCTTATTAAAATTTATTCTTATTTTAGGTTATATACATTCATGTCCATTTATGTAAAAAATTCCTGCTGACCTTGTTTATGTCTTGTCAGTCACCATTTGCAAAACCATATTTGACCCTCAAAGAGGCTGAATTTGATAAGTAACTTGCTACATACTCATAATAAGGAGCTAAATAGAACACGAATGGGAAATACACAAATGCTAAACTAAAGAAGATATTGGCCAAAATAAACGCTATACCGAGAGAGAAACTTGATTTTTCAACTTCCTAAAACGGTGTTGTTCAAACATTTCTACTTATTTGTACTTGCCAGTTGAACCTACGCTTCCCTAATAAAATGTCTATGGTAAAAAGTTAAAAAATCCTCCCACTTTTGTTAGATATATTTTTT
>ERZ1673737.1657-NODE-1657-length-20723-cov-4.301287_pt1 | contig 20723 bp, 21 predicted proteins | sample MGYA00580211_ERZ1673737 | MGnify/ENA primary metagenome ERZ1673737 (study PRJEB41218, sample SAMN15661789) | gut metagenome | host: Homo sapiens | place: Canada: London | collected 2015-08-20/2019-03-30 | study: EMG produced TPA metagenomics assembly of... | reverse complement strand
ATATTTAAAAGTGGGTCCTAGCCCGAAGTACCGGCGGCCAAATACTTATGAAACAGCACTGTAGGACTGGTGTTGTTTCGGTAAATTTGGACGGGTGTCTCGGGTACGGGCCGAGAAATAAACCGAGTGTGCTCAAGGGGGAAACTGTTTGCGAAATCCTCTGTAATCTCCTGCTTGCTACTCTCTTAATATCGATCTGTCATTTTTATCTGTCAATTCTACCGATAGGTTCCCCTTTTACTAGATTTCCCACTCATTGCAATACCAGCCATTACTGATTTAGCTTGTTCTATCAGATGGTATATCTATGTGAAGCTTCTGCTGGGGGAGTCCAATAGGGAGGCGTACGTTATCAACGGGGTCCTGGTTGGGATTCATATTGAATATATATCCAATTCCCCTTAAGCCGAATACTTGACCCTAGAGCAGTCTTCGGAACTTCCTGGAGGCCATCTCACGCCATGCAACGTCCACCTGCAGACCTCGAACTAGTCTTTTTCCCGCGCAAGGAAATTCGATCTCTCACTCAAAGACTGTTCGAAAACCGAGGCTGTGTCGCTGTGCCGCTGTGCCGCAACGTAAACGATAATCATGATGACCCCTAGGGATCCGTAGACAGCCAAACCCATACGTTCATAGTACATCATGCTGTAGTATGGAAAGCGGCTCGCTTTATCGTCAAACTCTACAAACAAGGTCTGGACACTATTCGCAATATAACCCCCTATGGAGAGGGCAGCCAGCTCAGGACAAATTAAATGCAACCAAAGGAATATCGGGCATCATCTTCTCTCGTAGGTGTCCAGGGTGGGCCACAAAGACAAACCCAAAATAGAGAACAAAGCCGAGAGGAGGGCCAGAATAGCCATGTCGATGACGTTGATCAACACATTTTCGAACGTGAAGGGCAGCGTGGAGTCACTGGATACCGTATGGTCAGATCCCGCGTGATCCGCAGAAGGACCGCAAAGTGTGTCATCGCAGAGCTGAAGCTGGCAACGAATAGCCAGGCGCGTGCGAGCAAAAGAACCATGAAACGTATCTAGATCGTGTATTTAGTGGAGTAAATGGTGATTGTGTAGTGACAGAAATATTTCTTCCGTGTTTGAGTAGCTTGAGTGCCAGTGGTGTGCGGGCCACGAAAGGAATCAAGTGAAGAGTGACAAGCAGAAAGGTTGAACAGACCATTGCCTCCAGGGACATTTTACATGGATTACATACTGTTCTCGCCGCGCAAGGTCTGAATTATGTACAGAGAGTACTCTATTTGCTAAGAAACATATTACGCCTGTGCTATGTGTGAAGGCGAAAAGTCTATCTCTTGGATAAGAATGTTTGAAGTTGAAGTGCGACTCTACTACGATGCTAATATACAGGAAATACTCGATGTCCTAGGAGCAAGGTAGTTCCCAGAACAGACCTGGGGCATCCCCAGGGCCTACTAGACACGTGGCAAACGTGCCAGCTGCCAGCTTTGCGCTTAGTGAGTGGAAATCGGCATAAGGCTTCATCAGGGGGTGTGTGCCTCGCTTGGTGGACTGTAGACAAGTGAGACTAGGCGAATGAGCAGCAAGCGATCACTTGCCCGATCGGCCTTTGGGAGGACTCGAACGACGTTGCTTCTACCGAGATCGATCTCTCGCGTCCGTTAGCTGTATCCGCTACTTGAGGTACCAACGCCCTAAATTTTCAGTGGACAGAAGATATTCACAGTTGAAACACTTCCGCTAACCACGCCCAATGCACTCCTTTCACAGGGTACTGCGGTCCTAATTCAACGTCGAGCCCTAACGCCATAACACTCAAATACTAACGCCGGTCATCGATCTGAATACTTAAAATCGGCGTGCAATTATGGCGTCGCCGCTAAATTTATCATCCGAGGTGAGGCTGTAACAGATGACAATAATAAGCGCAGTGATACAACCAAGTGATGCTGTCATCCCTGCCAGGGTTGATAGGTCGTGAGACGTTGTCATTGGGGGCCACAGGATATGCGGCGCAGGAGATAGATGCGTCTCCGCCAATGGATCTTTGCCACACCACCTATGCGTGCGTACCAGACTTTGATGCCTAGATAGATGCCTATTTACACTTTTAACCCCTCTTTCTACCAGATATAAAGCATTTTAAACACCCTTTGGATGCACAATAACAGACCTTACAACGGTGTGTCGCAATCAAATTATCACCATGGCCCTAAACACTACGCCCACCAAAGCCACCTCTGCACAGAAATACCCGTGTTCGATGTGCAACAAGAAGTCATTCAAATCGAAAGAAGCCCTTGGGGACCATCAAATTGCTCGACATACTCGCTCTTGTACTAAGTGCGAGGAGAGGTTCAACAGCGCGGAGAGCTTAGCTCAACATATGAAGGACAAGGATCACAACACAAAGAAGGCAAAGGTAAATGACTCTAGTAACGATGTGCATTGAATCAAACTAACGACATGATAGGCACCACCTCACTCTGCAGTCCCAACACCACGGCCTATACCAGCAATGATCCCTTGCACTAAATGCAAGAAGAAATTCTTGAGTGCCGACAGCCTGGCTCAGCATCTAAAGGACAAAGTTCACAGTAAACAGAAAGCGAAGGCAAACTCAACACCAGCAATTCCCACAAGAGACAAATTACAAACAGCAACATCTCAAGCAACGCAGCAACAAGTCCACACGCAAGATCCCCATCCGGTGAAGCCAACCCCAGCAACATTAGCAAGTAACACAGAACATCGTAAGTCACGTATCTCTCCTTCATCATCCACAACTAACCCAAAACCAAATAGCACCACCCATCAAGGGATCGAGTCAGGTTCACCAAAAGTCAACAATTCTAGGCCCCCTAGAACAAGCCCTACTCTTCAAGTACCTACTAGCAAGATGCCACCCAACCCGCCGTCTAACAGCACAAGGATATACCATCTCAAACGAAGACCCCACAACAAACAACGCCAAATGTCTGTACTCCGGCATGCCGCATACAGCACACGCCTACCCCGGCCCACCACGCACACCATCCAAGATACGGAAAGCCCTAGTCCTGACCACCAAAACAACGAAAACAAATGACATCGACACTATCGAATCCATAACGGTCATCGATTTCCTAACCGGCGAAATCCTATACGACGGTATACCACCACAAGACTCGATACAAAATCAGAATTTGGACGTAACGGAAGATGGAATCCGGCGGGCGCGGAATGTCTTAGACCAATACGTCGATGAAAATACCATTCTCGTAGGACATGGTCTAAATGAGGATCTTAACGCCTTAAATATGGCTACGACGCGGATTGTGGATGTAGCGATTGTGACCAGCGAGGCGGTATTTGGGCCACTCTTTACTAACCGGTCTTTGGGGAAGATTTGGGAGTTGGAGGTTTTGACGGGGGAGATGCTCGGTTGGGATGAGATGGGGATTGATGGAGGGAGTGGGAGTTGTTTGCGGGATGCGCTTGCTGTGAGGGAGGTTTTGCTTTGGTGTCTTAGGGGACCGGAGTGTTTGAGGGTTTGGGCTGAGAGGGCTAGAGCTGATTGTTTTGAACAGGTTAAGGGGTGGGAAGGTTTGGAGGGGGATAGCGAGGGCGAATTTGAGGATTTTGACTGCGTTGGCAGAGACGACTTGGTGGATTGAGATGTGTTTTATAGTGGGAATACGGAGTTTGGGCGTTGGTTGATATATCTTGTTTGTCTCCTTGATGCTGAGTTCTCACAAAGATACCATTTCAATTCAGGTATAACTTACCTTGGTCCTAAGTTGTCTACTGTCTCATTCGTGTAATGTATACAGAGAGGGGGATATACAGAATACCAGGGAGGCAAGGCAATTAAGTATTTTCGCCATTGAAACAAAAATAAACAACACCGGAGTCATAAGAAATACGAAAACAACAGGGGAGAGGGGGAATGAAACGCCAAATATACAATCACACAAGGGAAAAAAGTCAAAAAACAAACTTATGGCAGACAGCCGACGCAAAGAGAACATCCAAAGAGCAGAGAAAGCAGCAGCACTCTCATCTCATCATTCGACAAGACCACCGCAATTTTCAATGCACAAATTTTATGCACACCCGAATCAAGATGCAATCCGACACTGGAAAGCATCCCCTAAAGAATGTTCCGACTAGTCTGGCTGCGACTCCGCTGACTAGCACGACTGGGACTAGTCCGACTATACTCATCCTCTTCAAGGACATCACTGAGACGGGTCGGGTGCCGATGACGGGGAGTCATAGACTCCCACCCGGTCCCGGGACCCCATCCAGCACCACTATAATCCGCAGCCGAGACAGGCGGGTAGGGAGCCTGCAATGGTGCAGAGGATGCAGCCGATGTATATGCGTCGTCGGGCATGTAGTGGCGGTCATCTTCGGCGGTGTTATCGTATTCCTCACTTCCCTCTGAGTGAGGGGGTGGGTAGGAGAGGCCGTGGCCCTGGGGATCGTGCGCGTAATGCGCGTATTCCTCGTCGCCGGCGTCGCTGCTTCCTACGTAAGAGTGGTCGTCTGGTTCGGAGGCTGCGGGTGCAGCGTAGGGCACTGAGGTGTTTTGGTGCGCGTAGAGTTGGCCTGGGTAGGGGGCTTTCGAGGAGGCGGGTGGGTCTGTCTTTTTGGGTTCGATGAAGGGGTCGGAGCCTGTTGGTGACATTGGTGTGCCGTCTTCGTAGTATCGTCCGCTTGTGCTGGGTCCGGTTGGTTTGCCGTAGGCGTCTGTGCCCATGGTTGTGGCTGTTGGGCCGCCTGGGTACGGTCCTTCGCGGGTTTGGGGCCGGTTGGTTGTGTTGTGGCGGCTTGGGACGCCGGAGATCATGGGCACTACTTGGACGCCGCCGACGAGAGTTGGTTCGCCGTTTCGGAGGGAGTTGGTTCGGTCTCGCTCTTCTTGTTCGCGGCGGCCAAGTTCTTCCCAGGCGCGGCGGGCTTCTTCTTTAGAGATTTGGAGTTCGCGCCGCATCTCTTTGAGGAGCTCTTCTGCGCGGACTTTGTCCTTTTCGGCCGTTTGAGCAGCGGCAAAGGCATCAGCTCGGCCTTGTCGTTCGGCTTTAAGCTGGCGGTCCAGATCTGCTTGCACTTCCTTGGCTCGTTCCTGCTCCGCGCGGGTGTCGAAGAACCAGCGCTGGAACTTGCGTTCCGAGGAGGCTCGTAGACGTTGTAATTCGACTACTGCATGGAACAGGTTGGCGCCAGCGGCGGACAAGTCGGTAATCTGTCGAGCCAGTTGCTGGCTGAGGGGATCACGCTCTAAGTCCTCGTTGTGCTGTTCCAGCTTGCGCATCCAGTAGCTGGTAAGACCCTCCCAGTGCGAGGAAAGTGTCTCCCATCGCTCAAAAGCATGCGGGAAACCAACTCGTCGCGGCTGTTGGAGAGATTGCGCAGTAGCAGAGGAAGCTGCAGGTGCAGGCTGGGCAGGCTTGGAGAATCCGCTCGGTCCAGTCTGAGCTCCAGCAGCTGCAGCGCTCTGCGAGCGACCATGCTGGGGTGCAGACGCACCCAGGGGCTGTTGACTAGATGCTTGTACTGGCCGAGATTGGCCGGCTATTGGCACTGCACCAGTTGTCGGAGGTGCGGGTTGGTAACCTGCCGGAGGCCCAGTGACGGGTACAGTATCAGGCTGCGCTTCAGCAACCCTATTTGCGCGGGGAATGCGTGTTCGAGGCTGGGAGACATTATCACCGGAAATAGCAGCAGAGTATTGCTGAGCCTGGGCCTGAGCTTGAGCCTCAGCCTGGATTTGAGCTTGCTCATGGTCCAGCTGCTGTCGTTCCAGTTCCTCCTGTTCCCTGTCTCGGGCATCCTGCTCGGCTTTGCGGCGAGCCTCCCGATCCCTTCGCTGTCTCATGATATCCGTCGGTGTGCGCATCCCACTCGGGGGCTGCGATGACCCGGACACAGGATTCTGGGGTACACGGGCTCCACCATTCTGAGAACGGGCATTGCCCATAGGCCCAGCAGGACCAGCTACGCCTACCATGTCTGACATAGAAGCATTCACTTCGTCCCAGTCAGTTGAAAGTTGGAGTGGACCACGGATGGCGTCCTCAAGGGCAAAGAGGATTGCAGACGCAGTGCGCGATGAGACACCGGTGTTGCGCTGCGGCCAATAGGATGTGTCGAGGAGCTGGTAGGGGTCGTCTACGGTCGACCCGTTGTCATCAGTATGCGCTTCGGAAAGTGCCGGACGTAGCGCTGCGATTCCACTGGCTGGAGGCTGTTGCACAGAGCTTTGTCTTGTATGCGCCGGCGGAGGGCGAGGGTGCGAAGGGACGTCTAAGGATACAGCTCGACGGTGGAGGTTCTGTCGGGTCTCTGGCTGTCGGCGAACGCGACGTAAGGTGCGCTGGGAGTGGGAAGCGCTAGGGGGTCGGAATTGGGGGTCTGCCTCAGCAGAGGATGGTCGTTTGGCAGCGGGCTGGCGTTGCCGCGCAAAGGTCGTAAGTGTAGGGTCGTAAACGTCGTGGACTTCGTCAGACGCCCTTGGGGTGTGTCGAGACACCTCTAAGAAGGGTCGGTTGAATTGTGGATTGGAAGGCAATGCGAGGGTGGTTCGTTACTGAGCTGGATAGCTCTCAAAGGGATCGCGATCGGAAATGTCGATCACTCAGGGTTCGTGAGAGGATTACAGCCCCAAAGGCTGTACACTTCGAATCTCGATCCAGGAAATAATGCAATTGAGAGAACAACCGATATGATCTGAGATGAGTTTGGGGAAGAGAAAGGAGAGTGGGAGGTGGCTGGTTAATTGGGATGGCTGGGGTCGCCGCAGCTCAAGCTGCAGCGCAAACGTGTCTCGGGGCGCATGAAGCGCCAACACTGTCTACTCTGGTTGAGAGAGAAAAGATGGGAAAGGTGGAAAAATAGAGAATGAGACCTAAGAGGCCCGAATTGGGAAGATGAGGAATGTAATGGGAATGTCGAGACTCCTCCGTGCCCTAATGCCAACTTCTTGGCCTGCGATGTTTCAGCTGTCAGGTCTCAACTCGGCAATCCTAATCAACCTAAGACCATGTCTATACGAGTCCAAATTGAAATATAGAGCTGTACCTTTAAGAAAGCACCTCTGTAATGTCGAAAATTGGCGATATTGGCGATATTGACGAGAGCCGGCCGCACAGACGATCGGTGGTGATAGATCAATGCAGGGGTATGTAGTAGCAATTATTCACAGTAGCTCATCCATAGCATTGTAGATTATATGTAAGGAAGAAAGTGATGAGGAGGAAGAGAAAAGAACCACAGTCTCGAGTCCACCATTGGAAACAGGACACCAGTGAGGCGAAATTATGCGATCTCCATAGTCCAGCCATGGTTGGGCCATGAGACTAGTACTTCAAGGCCTAATTATATAGTGATGCGTTGGCAGTGCAGAATCACTGGTCATTTTCATAGTTCGGGCACTTAGGACAGTCACCAGCAGGCTAATTTTTGATTAGAAAACGCGCAGTTTATAGCCGGAACTTGACCTGAATACTCCCAGAGTGACACAGCAACATCAATAATATTGGGTCTGGCCCCATTGGAACCAGTGGTTCACTTCGCGCCGGCTCGTTGGGCATTTCGTGGAACGAACTGCTCTCCCCACAGCTTGTCAGGGGTGGACAGATCGATGTTCAGCTTGAATGTATAGAATTGCTATATAGATTTCAACCTAGTTACCATTCAATGAATGCTTCGGATTGGGTTATTAAGTACTTGCAAGCAACTAAGTGTTCATCTCGAGTTCCCCGCAATGACGTCGGCTCCCTAGGTCCGAATCTCGATGACAAAGCAGTTCCTGGTCGAGCTCCAGGGCTCCTTTATTACTATTAAAAAGATTGCTCGCTAATGGCATTGCTTTCCTAAAGTCCATCGATGCAAGAGGCAATAGCCTCGAGACTCGGGCCCTTCGTTTCCACCAAAAAGAGATAGTTAATCCCCACAAAACCTTCCCATACAACGCGCTAACCACGACGCGTCAATTCGACATTCCTCTTCACCAGCCTACCATAGTTCCCGAAGAATATGAATGCCTATCAGAATTAAAGGCACGGAGGTGCTGAACTATCTTTGTACTTACTGGGCTAGATTGAGGCTTTACGCGTTACCAGTCCTTAAATTCATAGGTCGCTACCGGCCACAAATCAAGTGCGTGTACGACTTGATATACTCTCGAGAAACATGCCTTCAGGGTTATCTGCACAAGCCTGATTTAAACCGGAAGACGATCAATTTTCTCGCCTACAGACTCTCGATATGTTTTATAAAAGGGGTATGGGCGGACTTGGGTTCAATTTCTTCGAATGCCTATTGAGATCGTCTAGGCAATGTACCTATTGCGGCAAAGGGGTGGTATTCAAGATACTAGTAAAAAATAAGGCATTAAGTGAATGTCTAAACTGTACTGTATGCTACAGTTGGATTTTTAAATTGTATAATGAATTATTGTGAGTCAGTTGTATAAATGAATCAGAGGGGTGGACGGAGATATATACTGCACAGCGGCTTTCCATTTCACCCAACACAATAAATTCATGTACCTCACCTACTGTTTCATGCGTCTATGGGGCTTTTATAGATATTTATTATTTCAACGAACATCAGTAAGCTTTCCACTTAAAGGGTCTAACTAGACGATATCTTCCACTCAATGCCAAACAGAGCTCGGCGCTAGAGGGCAATAGGTAGGAGAGAACCAGACGCAAACGTGGCCTGCTGTCACAGGTAGCCTTTCCAAGCACTAGATACGTAGCAAGCTCTTTATTAAAATGTTATTATTGTAGGTAACTTGCACTATGTAGTCTAGGTACTCTGCTCTATAGATGTCTTTAAACTCGCAGCCAATCACACCATTGGAATCACTCGCTAATTGACTACTCGTTAGAGCTGATCACATGACAGTGCTGAAATTCACTCCTGACCCCGAGCGCCTCGGAGCGACAGCTAATATGAGAGTGACGTAGGTATCTCGAAGCTCCCTAAAACACAGGCTAAAGCTCAGCAATGCCAATTCCAAATGCCTAGGCGAGGAGACAGGTCCTCGATACAACCTCATTTCACCAAGACACCCAACCGGACAACCACCAAAACAAACAACCATGAACAGACAGCTACATTGGCCATTTGCACCCACATCATGCAAATGCATAACAAGCCCCTGGGAACAGTGGAAGGAAGAGGCCGAGACCGAAGCCGGAAGACCCTGCAAGGGTCCCAGTATCGGAAAATTAGACAGGGCCGGGAGAAGCTCGAAGCCGCGACGCTACGGATGCACGAAGCGAAACCCGGCAGAGTCTCGAAGACCCAGTATTGAGGTAGGTTTCAAACATGCCTTGCAGGGCACAGCATGATCTCAGATCCGGAGCTTGGTGTTTTGGTTCTGAAGTGTTTCACTGTTGTCCAGGCCTTGGGTTGAATGTTGCCCAATCAAGGAGGTCCCTTGCGAAACATTGGGGAGAAGACTTGCGGGGGAAGATGGGTGGGTTCCTTCTGGTAGGGATCGTTGGAGGGGTCTCTGTTCTATTGTACTCTATTTCACGGGGGATGAGGCCTGGGGCATAGGGAGTGCGAGGGAGGTGATGGTCCTCGATTGCTGGCCTTGATTCCTGTTCGCCCTCCTTGAAATCCTGGAGACCCTGGAGATCCTTGGGAACCCTGTGAGGGTGGTACTCGATAGACGGAAACATGCATGTAACCCCGATGCTAGTTCGCGATGACAATTTCGGTCTTCCAGTCTACGTAGTCTGCAGTTACAATGGCGGAGGAATGTGACGAGGATGGGAGGCGAGGGTGTTCTGCAGAGACTGCGTCCCCGGCGAGTTAATCGCAATGAGATCGCGAACAGTGCATGAACCGATAGAGTGTTCCTGTGATGTCGATCAGGGGTACTACTGGGGGCTGCCGATATTTATACATGTGCATGAATAGCTGCACTGCGACGGCCGTCTGTATAGCGGGATGCATGCAAGTCAAACTTTTCAATGGAATGTGGGGTTTATTGTTTTGACTGAGCTCATGTCTCGGGTGTTTTGTCTTGATTAGCTGGAGATGTCGACTTGGGATGAGATGGGTTTACAGCTCTGGTGTATAGACGGGAGTGTTATCCACCAATGTTCAGACATGAGACTGTTACAGTTCGACAATGTCAGGGAAATCTGAATGGTCCGATCATAAAACTAAAGAAACAAAGTTCTTCGACAAGCCAATACAATGAACTGTTACAGCTGCAAAAAATTTGTGATTTGTCCAGTGTCAATGTGCTCCTTGACGGGGTTGTCCGACCCTGGGTTATGAAGGTTCTGGGGGATCTGACCCTGGGAATACAGTTTCTAGTTAAGTCTAGAAAAGTCACTTCTACATAGCTATAACCAAAATAAATCAGAGGCATTTGACTGAGTAACGTAGAGAAGACAGCCACGAAGCCGTGACGTAGGGGGACAATTTGAATGAAACGTTGAGGCTCGAATTTAACGTTGGTTGCTAGGAATGAGCCAGGAATGCACCGACGTCGATGGCGTAGGAAAGGTTGCAAAAGTCCCAAGTGACAGAGAAGACTTACAGATCGCGATCGGCATTAGTGGCTCCGGGCCCCCGAACTGCAGTGGCTGATATCTCACATTTCTCACTCCCAGCCTCGGACTTCTGTCTGCGCTCCACTGCAGGAGTGCAGCGCATGAAGATGCTAGTAACCGCGAGTTTGTTCTTTTTTCTGGCTGGACTTTTGTCTCCCACTCAGCTTGGGTTTGGTTGATCCAAATCATGAACCTGAAGGCAACACGACGAGTCTAATCACAGTCGTACCGTGTCACTTTTCCCCTTGAGCGCATGGGCAACACGAGCAGCACAGTACACAGTACACAGACAAGAGTCTACAGCGTATGCTTCAGGCTTTTCCTCACCAAAGCCCTACGGATCGAGTTCCGCGCCCTTGCTGGGGGGATCCAATGGAGGTCCTTGCTGCAACCCCTAGGGAAGGGGATGCAGGTCGGATAGGTCATGATCGTCTGTGCGGGTCTTTTGTTTACATGCATTGGCATGTCTAGCCACCGAGCCATTGTGCTAGGCCTTGGAGGTTATTTTTGGTCTATAAACGTATCCCTCCCTGTCACACCCTTCTTCATTCTTCTCTCCACTCTTCGCTGTTCATTGTGCCTGGGTCCTAGAGATCCTTTACTCGTCTTTCACCTTGTTCTTGTCGATCACCCATGGCTCACGGAGATCTATACTGTCCAGGCGAGTTGGACGTGTTGCATAGTAACAGATCAGAGACGACCATTTGTCTGCCATCGCCATCACCAGGAAAGCGAATTTCTACCTATTACCCCAGATCCGGTCCTAAGGTGTTGGAGGAATCAAACCTCGACCCATTTTACCTCGAACAATCACTGGCCGACACGCCATCTTGGGATTACAACTCAGAGATGCGCAATGATAGTTTTGAAGACAACAGCCACTACTATACATTGTCATTGACCCCCGGAAAGGACTTCCACGACTCATTACATTACGGCCCCGACCGCTCTACCCTCGCACAGGTCGAATTGGAGAACAGCCTGCGATTCCACCGATACACTCCCTCCACCGAGCGGAGTCCCCTGCACAGCAGCCAGGATTCGTTCAGCTCCGTGCAGACATACAGCACTACCCCAGACCTCACTCCTAGCAGCTCCTTCTCCTCTACATACTCTTCACCCGGCTGCCCTGACGTCGTTCTCCAGGCGACAGAGCAGCTCTACAAGCACGCGCAAGAGGCTCACCCTGAGTCCCGGCGTCGTTTCTACCTCCCTGCCTCTACTCCTCCGAAATATTCTCTTCCTCCCCCTCCTCCCCCGCCGGTGGCTCCTTTGACCCCGGCGGATACTCGTCCTACCACTCCTTGCGAGCCATCAAACGACTCCACTGCCACTATCACCATGGCATATCAGGATGTGACTGGGTCTATGTCAACCCGGTCTCGTCGGAGAAAGCAGCCTCCCACCCTCCCCAACTTGTCTCGCGGCACCAGCTCCCACAGCTCCGGCCGTAAGCAATCTAGCCCGGGAACACGGCCTCCTCTGGATCCTTCCATGATCTCACCTCCATGCTTGATCAACCCCGTCACCATGGAACCTCACATGACACACTTCGACCACCCTCTCTTCATTCCCGCCAATGACTGCCCCAGTCCTGTTCCCAGCCCAGTGACAAGCTCCCCACCCATCTCTCGCCAATGGACAGCAACATCCATGGAGCGGCCATCGACTTCGACCATGGACCCTTGCTGCGAGCAGTCCGTCTGGGAGTCAGACTCAGACAGCGAGTCCGTTGGCCGCAAGTCAATCTCCCGCAGGCCAATTGACACTCTTCGCAAGGTCCGCAGCCGTGCGAAGCTCCGTGGTGCCAAGTCGCAGCCTCGTCTTCACCAGGCCATGCTTGATGACCAGGCAATGGAACAGTTCCCCTGCATGCCAGATGATATCCTCGGGGAACACATTACAGACACTTTCCGCACTGCTAGCATGGACCGACCTAGCACGAGCCGTGATGGCCTTCGTCCGTCTGGACTGGCAACTCTGCGCTTAGTTGCTCCCTCTACTACTTCTCTCGCCAAGCACCCCCCTCGTAAGGACAGCAGAATCAACAGCTCGGACGTAGATCGTTCCGCTGCCGCTGCTTTCCAAGCTCAATTCCGTCGCCGTCAGCGCTCTGATACACCAGAGTGCTCCACCTCTTCCCTCGGAAAGGAGGACAAGGAGAAGTTGACATCATTCTGCTTTGAGCAGCACCCTCAACCTGCGATCAATGACGGTGCCCAGTCCCGTCCACTCTTGCAGCGATTCATGGACTCCCTCCGCTCCTTGAATTGCCACAAGACCACGAAAAAGACAAATGTCTCTGTCATATAATACTTTCAAAATCGGCGTTCCTGCTTCTGGATTCAACAATAACGGACCCACCCCATTGCCACATTATTCCAGCTTTTCTCAACGATCACTCCAACGATTTCTTACTGTCTCACGCTCCACGTGTTCCAACGATCATGAACACTTTCACTCGCTTATGCCGTCGGAACACTCGCTTGGTTCGAGTGTTCCGCACCCCGCGCACAATGAAATTAATGAATCTCCAGACCCGACTGTGGCTGGACTCCGACGCGCCTCAAGACGTTCTCTGCATGCGCCAATCCGCGCTACGAAACGAACATGATATACCTGGTCAATGACCGTGACTATTGACTCATGACTCGATACCCTCGGGCTCACTATCTTTAATTTTCCTTATCGTCTCATCCCCTGTGCATTTTTGTTTGTTTGACAGCCAGCTTGCTGTGTTGTACTACCATGGTTTTTTCCCTCTTGCCTTCATCACGATGTCTTCATCCATGTCTGTTTGTTTGATTTGATTCATGTCCTCTCACTTCAAGACAATCATTTCCTTTTTCTTGAAATCTATGTGAACTATAATTCCATCATAGAGGAACATGGCGCTCGGTGTGGACTGTGGTCTTTGGTTCTATGAGCCCAAAATTGCATTTGTCTTGGATTTTCGTATTTCAGACACAAAATTGGTTTATTACTGCACTACTATTGGATAGACAAAAATGCATAAATCACACATCACCTCAAACCTGAATGATCTCTCGTTACTACGTTGTCAAGGGGACAGGTATCTTCTCCGGAATGTTGGATGGATTGATACAGACGACCTCCTCAGGTATCCTTCAATCCTACCGCAGCCTCAGTGAATATTAATACTAAAGTTAACTCCATGACGGACAACGGCTATGTGTAGTTTCTCTAAAACGTATAGTAGGTCCCCAATAGCCGTTCCACCTATGTTATCCAGCAGTGGGGGACCTCAATTCCAACAACCCTTCATACAGGATTCAAAATATTCTCTAACCGTCCTTTCCCTGGGATGCACCGAGCTCCCCTACTAGCCAGCACCCACCTAGTAGCGACTAAACACGTCCTCACTTTACTAGATGATCCTCCAAACCCACCAGACCCACAATGATCACCCCAATCTGCAGCTGTCTCGGAACTACTTAATGTACGCGACAAGGGTGTGATCCTGGATACTGGGTCTCCCGGCAGAATTACCCACTAGCCCATCCTTACCTGTCAATTTTCGATCCGCTGCTCTCCAGTAGTCCACCCCACCACGAAGGCCCAGATCCCACATCATGATCCATGATTACGAAGTATATGTACAGTGCTGAATCCGCCCTAATGCACCGGGGACGCGGACTTGGATCCGCTCGTGGAGCTGGGGTTTTGTTGTTGGATCGGCATATCCAGGGTTGTTAGGGTTTGGGGGGTATTGTACGACGGGTTTGATGGTTGGAAACCGGTCACTCCGAGCTGTTGATCTTTATTAGATTGTCTCTTCTATCTAGATATCGCCATCCAATGGCTCTCAGCTGAGCAGCATTCAACCCTCTGCTCCCTGAGTGTACAGGTAAACCGTTGTGTGGGGATGGAACGCATCATCCGCCATCCCTTGCTTCGGCCCCTCAACGTCCACCCGCGTACTTCTGAGCTCCCTCGGCTGAAAACACCCACAAAATTATTTTATTCTGATGTTGGATTGGTAGGTAGGAATACATGCAAAGTACAGCTGTATTTCCATCCTACCAAACGGGTTCCTGCCTGACTTAAAATAGCATTTTGATATCACAATCTATAAGCCGCCCCTGTCGAATCGAACAAAAGACCAAGGACCTTCCGAATGTCATTTTGACAGGTAACGCTAGACAGGGGTCTTGGTTTCCCCGGCCAAACAAATCTCCATCCCCTTTGTCGGGATTCTATATCACAAGTAAGGTGTCCCGGTCCACCGGATGCACTGTTTCTTCCCCCGAGACGCAGCTCGGGTTTCAGATAGATCGGAGCTTGGGAAGCTGCAAGGCTCTCGATCGGGCGTTTGGTGGGGATTGGTACTTTGGTTCGATTTCTTTTGTTCTTTCGGTGATGCCTAGGTCTACGTAGCAAAAATGACATATGATGAGTCGAATTTGCCTCGTGCTTGTCAATAAATTTCTTCTTCTTGCTGGTTGCCTTCTAGCTGTGGTTCTATTTGCAAAATCACATCGTGATGTGGCCCATTTCTTCCTGGTCTTTTCTCTGGAGTCTGAATAAATGTCTCAGCACTCGCAAAAAATCAGATCTCGATCCTGCTGCATACCCCTGGCAACACCCGTTCCTACAGGAGTCTGCAGAACATCATCGACTCCTAGTGTCAATGTCTCAGAGAAGCAAAACTGTTTAGTTCCAGACAACTCAGGGCATACAGCCCGGACCGGGCTTCCGCCCAGCCCCGTCCGCATCCTTGCAGGACAGCGGGTATCCAACCCAGGTGTTTGGGACTTGCATTGCCTAGGGGGAATCGTGCAGCACGGGACGGCGGCGGAAGGCCCGAGAGACAGAGAGACAGTTGACCCGTCGTGCAGAAAGCCCTGAGTGCAAACCAAAGAACAAACTTTTCGTCTCTTCGCCCTGGGCCTTTATTGTGTTGATCTTCAACCAAAATACGGGCTTGTCGTCGTATCCATGACAAAGACATTGACCTAGGCCGTGTTTTGCTCGGCGCATGTCTAGGAACAGCTTCAACTCTGCTCCACAGCCTGCGCTGCACTGGCGTTTGCACCGGAGGCCGAGGCCGACGCCGAGTCCGCACTCTCGCCCTTGTTCTCCTTCTCTTTTTCTTTCTCCTTCTCCTTCATCTCCAAGGCTTCCATATTCTCCTCCCACCGGTGAACTGCAACCCTCGCCTCCCACTTCGAAATAACCACATCCCCCTTCCTCGCTAGCTGCGCCTCTGCCGACTCCCCTTCCTTACTCTTACTCTCGGGAACAACCTCCGCCGGTACTTCCGGCGCAGCAGCCCCTTCACCCCCGGCACCAGCGAAAACAGCCTGCACATCCAGCTCCTTCAACGCAGCCTGGTAAAGCGAGCGGACCTGCTCCCTCTTCTGGCGGTGCAATTCTGCCACTTCATCCATATTCCCTTTCCCTTCTTGCGTAGATGTCGAATCACCAGAAGTAGCAGTACCACCCCGCACCACCGGCTTCTTCACAACACCCGGTCCACTCCGCTCCTCGAAACCACGTAGCAATCCTTCCATAATTCCAAAAATTGTACCAGCCCTCATACCCATCTGCGCGCCGACGGGAAAGCCTGCATCGAAGCCGTCTTGGACGTATTGGCCCTTCGCCATCGATACGCCATCGCGGTATCCGGCTGTGACGTGTTGGCGGCGTAGAGAGGGGAGGTCGGATGGCTCGGTTGTAGATCCAGAGGCTGAGGCTGAAGCTGTAGTTGTGTTTGCTGCGTGTTGTGGCGCGTGAAGTTCACTTTCATTGCGTGGTGGGGAGGAGCCGAAAATGTCGTCCAGTGAGTTGTCGGCCGCCTGGTCGGTATGTGTCGAGGACATTGTTGTTGCTGGGGAGGGAGATGCGGATCGGGCGGAGCTTGAGTCTGTGTGGGTTTGGCTCATTGCGGTTGAGCGTTGACCGTGTAGCTGTTGTCTTGGTGAGCTGGTGAACCTGAAGAAAAATTGTTAACACAATCGGCGGGGCGTTCCCCACACTTCCGCCCTACGGTTGTATACTTCCTTTGTTGTCCTTTCTTTCTATTCGCATATTTCATACATATTTTGCGTAATCTGAATGATATTGCTGGGCTGCTACTGAACTTTTAAGAATTTGAAAGATATACCTCTGCCACTTTGCAGAGGATCATGTTCTTTTCATGACTTTCCTGGGGGGGCTACAAGCCAAAAGAAGAAAACCTGTACTGCAACAACTCCTACGAGCTGTGCCTGCCTAAGTGACCACTATGTTAGTTTATGAGAAAGTTGTCAGTTTATTAACGGCGTTTAATTAGACAGCGAAAGGAAGTTGGAGAAGATAAGCCTATGGTTAGCAGCAAAACTTTGGAATCCTTGCAATGCACGTAGTTCCCCGCAAACGGGAAGTGGGTAGGGAAATTGCCTGACGGTATATGTCGATACTCCTCCTAGATAGCTGGTATTCAAGAAGCACAGTAGTTTCCCAACGGATCTGATATCTCTCAATTGGAAGCTTTGCGTCCAGTAGATAAGATTTTTCAAGCGGAAACCAGCTTTTCTTGACTGGTCTTCAGGAAGGTGTAGTCGATGATTCACTGGAAGCAAAGTCTCGTTGCACCACAATCGAGGGTTTGTAAATTGAGGTGGTATCAATAGAACTTAGATGTGAGATATGGGCCTTCGAGTCAAGCGCCAAGGTACGTTACCGGGAATAAACACCACAGTGTATGTTTGAGCATATCATGAGCTAGCGCTATAACTCCACGAATAGGGGGTGTGCTATCCGACTGTCCTTAATATCCAATAGAAAAATCTTCACAGTTTCACGTATGAGAATTATCTTATAACATGCGAGAGAGGCCGTTTCCCGTGGTGTGGCACTCTTCGAATTTACTTTCCCGCGAGACGACTACTTCGCGCGGAGACGGAGCAGTTTTGCATTCTCTACCAATTTTCCTGCAGTCGCTCTTTTTGTCCCCATTGATTTTGTGCCACCTGTTGACAATTGGCTCCGTTATCTTCGCAAATATCCACGATAGACGCTATCTGCTGCTGGGTATACTGCAGCATGGACCGAGCGTAGCCCTTTATAGAGCTACATCTTGTCTCCAAGGTAATTTTGATGCGGAATATCGCTAACTGTGGAGCCACGAGAGAACGACTGTGGGGTGGCCCGTTAGGTTCAAATCCATAAAACTGCTGCGGTTAATTAGTTGCACCACGTGTCGGAAACTCTCTCGGTTAGGAGGGCAGCCTGGCTATAGAGTTCTGAGCTCGCCCATGGCATAGTAGAATCGCGACCGAGGAAAGGTAGCCGGAAATAAGTCGACGCCTAGGAGAGATAGGCTGTGCCTCCCAATGTGTAGTTAGAATATTGGCTGTTATAGGTTTACATGCTCCACAGTGGAACAGTAAAGTACCAAATGTAGATACCATCTAGTAACATGCCTTAATTTCGTCAGGAGTGTAGGTATCAGTCATGACCATTAGACTCGAGTCGATGTGTGGTACCCACATTTCAATAAGCCTACCGTAAAGCGCTGCTAGAAGAAAGGCTGCTTTGTTGAGTATAATAGACCAGCCCTCCTCCACCTTCTCGATGTTGACCGTGCTATATCGGCTATAGTAGATTGAGTTGTGCAGGTAGACATAGCCGTGTCACGGGACGACCCCTACCCGCGAGCGTGGGGGGCGGTCCTGTGACACGGCTATTGACTGCAGATAGGAAAAAAGCCGCTCACCATCGGAAATAATTCCTGAGGTATTTAGACAAAAGAACCAAGTTGGTTTACAATCAACTAGGAGTTCGTGCTGTATATATAGCCTTACTTATTCCCTCTGAATACAACGTCTTGATACTAAAGAGGAGTTGACACATTAAGAATTGATGAGACCGCAAGAAACCAAAAGATAAAGATAACGAAAATTTTGATTGGGAAGGAATTCATCCCTAAACAGTTAGCTAAACTTAAACTACCTGAGGGGAATACTACGCCGCTGATGATGAGACTTTTAACTCGGACTGGGTTGAACTCAATACAACTCCGCTTGTCAACCGTTACGACGACTAAGCGGAACGAGGCGACCCATTCGCTAGTCTCCCCCAGATGAACAACCCTGCCTCGTATGATTTCCCATGTTCCATGGTTAACCGGGGAAAAACGTGACATTACATATATGTGATCTGATTCCTTTCTGAGGCTGTGGCACATAAATCCATTCCTGTCTTTTCTCTCGTCATGCCATAGCCAACCTGTGCTACGCATGATAATATGTATCTTTTTCTCAACAGACACAGGAAGATTGCGAGGGTCACATTTGATATGCAACTATGCCGCAAAAACCCCTCTTAGCCTACCTACACTTACTGCAAGCTGCTGGCTTGCATGAAGGCCAAATGGAAGAAACTATGGTGCCAAGCATTATAACCTGCAACACGATTATGCTAGTGCTCGCCTCGACTGGAGTTTTTGTCAAGCTTCTAATGCTGGGCCATCCTCGAAATCTTGGCACCGATGGTGGTACGTGGTCCATTATCAAAAAAAGACCTGAATTTCAACGCTGAAGAAACGATTATTTTTAAGTCCTTTGCGTTATAAGTTGGGTATGTCATCTTTCTACATAATAGGTGACCTCTTTGGGCTTGCTGATTGTGCATATAGATTTTTGCCTTCGTGTTATGCTTTACTTCTATGTGGAGTATCGTCTCCCGTCTCACACGTCATCCACTTTCAAGCTCTGACACACTAGCAGTGACTAGATATGGATACGGCAAACACATTGAAGCAGTTGAAGCAGACATACCTGCGATATCTATGTTTTTGAAGGTGTGAAACCGTTAATACCTTTGAAACGTTCATTAGTGCTTACAAACACGATAGCTTATCGTCGTGACTGCTATTTCCTATCTCATTGCGATATCTGCTATCCAGGTTTCATTCTGCTTACTATATAAACGATTATTTGCAGTAACCCATGTCGGCTGGGCTTACTGGCTTCTTATAACCATTGTGGTATTGCAGTTTATTGAAGAACTGCTCGTATTTGTTTTTCAATGCTCGCCAGTTCGAAAGCTTGTGGACGCCACTGGTTTAGTACAAGGGAGGTGTTTGGATCTTTACGTCTTCTACATTATCCATTTCACCACGAGGCTGGTTACAAATATTGCTATCTTTACGCTGCCAATTCCAAAATTACTGAAACTTCAGATGAAGCGTGGAGCAAAGGTGGGCGTTGTCTTATTTTTTGGACTTGGGTTATTGTAAGTCTTCGCTGCTACAAGTTCGAGCTGTATCTCAATTTTATGCCTCGGACTGACGTTACACATGCTAGGGTTTGTGCTACCAGCATCATCCGAGCCACTTACTTGAAACGCTTCCAAGTTGACTACACATGTTTGTTGATACTGTCCATCACATTTTATAGCCTTTCCTAACTGCTTTTCAACAGGGGATCTCGTAAAGGCACTAAATTGGTCAGCTGTGGAGGTCTGCACTGCCATATTCATAGCCTGTATTCCTTCATTTAAGGCTCTGATTACCTTGTTTTTCCCTTTACTGCGAAAGTACATGGGATTCTCAAGTGGCAGCACGCCTCATCAACATATCAATGAGGAGAACTCTGGCGACTCTCCTACTAATTATTTCAATTTACCTGCTACCCAGAGAGTCCAAGCCACGCCTGACTGTTTTCCATTACCCTCCCCGGTCGTGGAATATCACGAACCCCCGAATTTGAATATGTCCGGTGCGATACCCACTGTGCCTGAAGGTCGTACCTTACGCCAGGATCCGCGCTTAGATTACATTATCGGTGGCAGTGCGCAGAAATAAGTTAAAGTGATAAATCGATTCGATTTTTAATTATGTTTGTGGAATTTTATGAATAAAATTTTGTGTTTGCTGAAACAGAGTCGTCCAACAATCCAGAGTAAGTAATACTTTAACATCACTGGGCAAGCCCTCTACTGCAAATCTTGCTGAGCAGTCACTGACCGTACCGCGAAAGTACCGGCGGAGTGTCTTGGTGGACAGGGTCTCCAATTTTTGAGGCTTGGAGTGGACTAGGTTGAATGGGTATCCCACAATATTAAAAGGGAGTCGGAGCTGAATCACAATAGCCTCCAGCACATGCTCTCCGAGAACAGATTACAAACTGAAAATCGTGAATGGGGACTGTGGTTGAATCAA
>ERZ1673737.1654-NODE-1654-length-20730-cov-5.456397_pt1 | contig 20730 bp, 18 predicted proteins | sample MGYA00580211_ERZ1673737 | MGnify/ENA primary metagenome ERZ1673737 (study PRJEB41218, sample SAMN15661789) | gut metagenome | host: Homo sapiens | place: Canada: London | collected 2015-08-20/2019-03-30 | study: EMG produced TPA metagenomics assembly of... | reverse complement strand
ATGCCGATCTACGGTCCCTACTGGGGCTACCGCCATCGCGCGCGCCTTACGGTGAGAAACGTCCTCAAGAAGGGCGGCGTTCTCGTGGGCTTCCACGAGAAGAGCTCCTCCTACGTGGCCGACATGCACGAGTGCCCGGTGCTCACGCCCAATGTCTCGGCGCTCCTCGACCCCCTTCGCGCGCTGATTGAGGATCTAGACATGCGCGACCGCATGCCGCAGGTCGAGGTTGCCGTCGGCGGCGACGGCAGAACCGCGCTCGTCTTCCGCACGCTTGACCCGGTGACCCCCGAGGATCACGAGAAGCTCCTCGCCTTCGGGCGCGAGAAGAACCTCGACATCTGGCTTCAGCCCAAGGGCCCGGAAACGGCGCATGCGGCGCTCCCTGAGAACGAAACGAAGCTCGGGCTCGAACTCTCCGAATTCAATGTCCGCATCACCTTCAAGCCTACGGACTTTACGCAGGTGAACCACGCCTTGAATGAAACCATGGTGTCGCGCGCCGTGAGACTCCTTGAGCTCACGCCCGACATGAAGGTGGCGGACTTCTTCTGCGGTCTCGGAAACTTCACGCTTCCGATCGCGAGGCGCGCGAAGCGCGTGATCGGCATTGAAGGGTCTGAGGGCTTGGTCGCCCGGGCCCGCCAGGGCGCGGCCGACAACGGGCTCGCCGCCAAGACGGTCTTCCGTGCGCGAAACCTCTTCACCTGGTGCGAAGCCGACTGGGAGGAGCTTCAGAAGACCCTGGGCGGCATCGACCGCATCCTCATCGACCCACCGCGCGAGGGTGCTCTTGCGCTCGCCCGGGTGCTTGCCAAGACCGACAAGCGCCCCGGCCGCGTGGTCTACGTGTCCTGCAACCCGGCGACGCTCGCGCGCGACTGTGCGGTCCTCCACCACGAGGGCGGCTGGAAGATCCGTGCCGCGGGCATCATGAATATGTTCCCGCACACGGGCCACGTCGAATCGATCGCAGTGCTGGAACCCGGCGAGCGCCCGGTTGAAAAGTCCGATGAGGCGGAAGCCATTGAGCGCCGCATTGCGGCCGAGGGCGACGACAACGTGAAGATGCACCTCTCGGACGAGAATTGATGCATGTCTCGCCTTGACGGCGGATCGCCGTCAAAAAGGACAAAGAGGAATAAAGAAAAGGCCGGCAGATCCGCAGATGGGATGCCGGCCTTTTGTTCAGAGCGTTGGAGAAGAACGCCCTTTTCCCTGAGAATCAGGACTTCTTCTTCGAAGCTCGTTCGTAGGAGAGGGGCTCGGCCTTGCAGGTGTTGGAGAGCTTCGTGAAGAGGGAATAGGCGGCGCCGATTTCCTCAGAAAGCCTGCGGGTGTGTTCGAGCGAGGTTTCGGCAGGGCTCTTCCCCGAGAGCGCCGAAAGGAACGCCCGGGCAAAGGCATCCTTCGAAGCTTCGGGCGAGGCGCCGAGGCGCATGAAGCGCTGCCTCAGGAGCGTGTAGTCGCGTACTTCCGCTTCGGAGAGCGCCTCGAGGAGGGGCGACTTCAGGATGGCATCCGTATAGGCCTGCATCTGGGAGGAAACTTTTCGGGAGAGCTTCTCTTCGGCAGCGAGTTCAGGGATTGCCGTAAGCGCCGCCCAGAGGCCTACGCCCTGAAGGAGCGCGGCCCAGCGGGCGCGAAAGCGCGTTTTCTCCGCGCGCCCGAAGAAGGGAATCGGATTCCAGGGGACGCCCGCCGCACGGGCAATGTCGCTTGAAAAAAGCGTTACGGACTGATCGCGCACGCAGCCGCCTATGGCAGTGCCGAGGTTGTCGGCAAAGACCTTGTCTACGGTGAGTTTGTCGCCCATCTGATTCTTTTCCTCTTTTGGTTTGCTTTTCTTTTTTGTTTTCTGGGGCGATTCGGCGGCATTCTCGCGGCTGCCATAACGCCCTAATTCGGTGCGGAAGTTTAGCTGAGTCGGGAAAAATCAAATATGAGGCACTTGTCTTATGCGGTTTTTCGATTTCGAGATTAACCTTGCAAGAATTTTGAACATTCCGGAGAGTCTTTGCTCTTCCGGGACGAATCCGGCCCGAAAGCACCCCGACGAGGACATTGATGGAGCATTCTGAAGACATCCGCCGCAGGCTCGAGAAAACGGACGCGGCGCTCGCGCGCCTTCTCGCCGAACGCCTGGAGCTTGCCTGCGAACTCGGGCGCGAAGCGGCAGAAGAAGCGCGCCAGGTTCACGGGGCAGCCGGGGAGGCGGGTCTTCCGCCCGGGCTTTTTGAGGAGATTCTCGGGCGGCTTGCAAGGGAGGCGGCAAAGCGCGGAAAGGCTGAGAACTTTCCCTCTTCGGTGCCGCAGCCGAAGCCCGTCGTCATCGTGGGCGGCTCGGGCGGCATGGGCAGGCAGCTCAAAAGCCATTTTGAACGGTCGGGCTGGCCGGTGCGGATCCTCGAGCGCGGCGATTGGGACCGCGCCGACGCGATTCTCTCCAGCGCAGGCACCGTGATCGTTTCGGTGCCGATCGACGTGACGGTTCCCGTGATCCGGCAGCTCGCCGGGCGGATTCCGGCGGACGCTCTCCTCTGCGACGTCACCTCCGTCAAGACCGAGCCCGTTCACGCAATGCTCGCCGCTCATCCCGGTCCCGTTGCGGGTCTTCACCCGATGTTCGGTCCCGATGTTGCGGGCTTCACGGGGCAGGTCTTTGTGTTTGCGCCCGGGCGGGATAATGCGGCCGCCGAACCCCTTCTCGAGCAGATCCGCATCTGGGGCGCGCGGGTGGTTGAGGTCTCGGCCGAAGAGCACGACCGCGCGATGTCGATCATTCAGGCGCTGAGGCACTTCACGACTTATGCCTACGGGACTTTTCTCGCGAAGATTCATCCCGACATCCGGCAGATTCTCGAACTCTCCTCGCCCATCTACCGGCTTGAGCTCGAGATGGTCGGGCGCCTCTTCGCGCAGGATCCGCATCTCTACGCCGACATCATTCTCGCGAGCCCGAGAAATGCGGAGCTCATTCGCCAGTACGTGGAAAACCTCTGGCCGGAACTCCTCGTCATTGCCGGGCGCGACCGTGAGGAATTCATCCGCCGCTTCATGGCGGCGCGCGCCTATTTTGGCGACTACGCGGGGCTGTTCATGAGGGAGAGCGGCCGGATGCTCAATCTGATTCAGGCCGAGCGCGCGCGGAAATAGATCTTCGCAATTGATATTGCGGGACGAAAAAGTATCGGCAAAACCACGTGATAGAATCGCATGCCTGATGAAATGGGCCCGCTCCCGCCTGAGGACGGAAGCGCTTCGGCTCTTTTTGCGCCCTCGCGGAAAGAAAGCGCCCGTCATCTTCCCCCAACACCAATTTCCTACCAGAAGAGAAAAAAATGGCTATTGAGCGCACTCTCTCCATCATCAAGCCGGACGCCGTTGCTAAGAACGTGATCGGCAAGATCTACTCCCGCTTTGAAACGAACGGCCTCAAGATCGTCGCCGCCCAGATGCGCCAGCTCTCCCAGGCTGAAGCCGAGGGCTTCTACGCCGTTCACCGCGAACGTCCCTTCTTCAAGGATCTCGTCTCCTTCATGACCTCCGGCCCCGTCATGATCCAGGTCCTCGAAGGCGAAGGCGCCATCCTCAAGAACCGTGAGCTCATGGGCGCCACGGACCCGAAGAAGGCCGCCCCCGGCACCATCCGCGCCGACTTCGCTGAAAGCATCGACGCCAACGCCGTTCACGGCTCCGACGCTCCGGAAACGGCCGCCGTCGAAATCGCCTACTTCTTCCCGACGCTCGCGATTCACAGCCGCTAATGTCTGACGAGACGCCCGTTAAGCAACCTTCGGGCGACATCCGCGAGGAGTCTCCGAAGGTCAATCTGCTTGATTTCGACGCGGACGGTCTCAAGGCATGGTGCGCGGAAATCGGCGAAAAGCCTTTCCGCGCACGCCAGCTCACCCGCTGGATTCATCGCCACCTTGAAGACAACTTCGAGGATATGACCGATCTCGCGAAGACCTTCCGCGCGAAGCTCATTCGCCTCGCGGAGGTTCGCTCGCCCCAGCCGATTCATGAAAAGAAGTCGGCCGATGGCACGCGCAAGTGGCTTTTCGACGTCGGCAGCGGCAACGCTGTCGAGTCTGTCTTTATTCCCGAGGATGACCGCGGGACGCTCTGCATTTCCTCGCAGGCCGGATGCGCCATGGGGTGCCTCTTCTGCTCGACCGGAAAACAGGGCTTCAACCGCAACCTCACCACATCGGAAATCGTGGGTCAGCTCTGGTGGGCTGAGCGCGAGCTGCGCCGCGACCGCGGCATCACCGATCCCAACGATCGCGTGATCAGCAATGTGGTGCTTATGGGCATGGGCGAACCCCTGCAGAACCTCGAGAACGTCATCCGCGCGCTGAAAATATTCCTGGACGACGACGGATACGGGCTCTCCCGCCGCCGCGTCACCGTGTCCACCTCGGGGCTCGTGCGCCAGATGGACAAGCTCGCCGAAGCCGCCCCGGTGGCGCTTGCGGTGAGTCTGCATGCCGCGACGGACGAACTTCGCGACAAGCTGATGCCCGTCAACAGAAAGCACCCGCTCGCCGATCTGATGGCCGCCTGCCGGCGGTACCTGAAGGTGGCGCCGCGCGACTTCATCACGTTCGAATACGTGATGCTGGGCGGCATCAACGACAGCCTCCGCGAGGCCGACGAGCTCGTGAAGCTCGTGCGCCGCGAGGAAGTGCTCTGCAAATTCAATCTGATCCCCTTCAATCCCTTTCCGCAGTCCGACCTTGAGAAGCCCGACCGCGAACGCGTGCTTGCGTTCTGCCGGCGTCTCAATGAGGCGGGCTACGTGACGACGATCCGCAAGACGCGCGGCGACGACATCGACGCGGCCTGCGGGCAGCTCGCAGGCGAGGTGCGCGACCGCACGCGCCGCGCCGAGCGCCTCATCCAGCAGAAGGCGGAAGCGGCGGTCATTCTTCAGAAGTCCGGCGCAAAGCGCGGGAACTGAAGCCAACTTTTCAACCGGTGGGAGGCTCACCCATGGCAGACGAACTCAATTCGAACACGAAGGGCGGCGTCAGTGCCGCTCCCAAAGCGGTGGAGCCCTCCTTTGCTCCGGCGGATGAACCCCGCGAGGCTTTAGCGCCCGCAGCCGCTCCCCAGGGGTTCGGCGCCATGCTCCGCGCGGCGCGCGAAGCGCAGGGAATTTCCCTGGGCGACATGGCCGTGAGAAGCCGCCTCTCGGTCGCGCAGGTCCGCGCGCTTGAAGAAGAGGACGTTGCTGCGCTCCCCGAGCCCGTCTACGTCCGAGCCTTCATCCGCGGATGCGCGCATTCCCTCGGCCTCGATCCGCAGGCGCTTTCCGAAGACTACATGAACCGCTACGGCAGGCGCGGAGGCGCAGCCGAACACGGTCAGATCCCGCTCTCCGACCCTTCGAGAGAAGAGGTGATCAATTCGACGCCGCGTCACCGCGGCCTCAAGGTGGCGCTTCTTGCGCTCCTCGTTGCCGTCGTCTCCGCCGGCATCTGGGCGGTCTATACCGATCAGTTTGCGGGCATTCATTCAGGGAGCGAAGCGCAGAAGGTTGAGACGGGCGCAACTGAAGGGGATGCGCAGAATGGGGCCGCGAGCGCTACGGCAGAGCCCGCGGCTGCGAATGCGGCCGGCGAAAAGGCGGCCGACGCTCAGGCTCCGGACGCTCCCCAGACGAATGCGGCGCCGGCCAATGCCGCTGCCGCGCAGCCGGAGACCCCGGCAGCCGCCCCTCAGGCACAGCATCAGGCTCAGTCCCAGTCCCAGCCGCAGGCTAATGCCGCGGCGCCTCAGACTCAGGCCGCCCAGACGGCTCCCGCGGGCGTTCCCATCCGGGTCGTGCGCTTTGAGGTGACGAGCCCCTGCTGGGTGCAGGTGATTGCGCCCAATGGCAGGAACGTCATCGCGCGCGAAATGCAGCCCGGCTCTCCCGTGACGGCGGATATTCCGCAGGGTTCGCGGATCACGGTCGGCAACGCCGGCGCGCTCTCGCTCACGATCGACGGCAAGCCCTACGACATCCGTCAGGAAATGAGAAACGGCATCAGCCGCGTCACGCTCGAGTAAAACTATCCGGATAAAAGAGATTCAGCATGCCGGTTATTGAGACGACGGCGCTTCGCCGCCACTACACCACCCCGGTTGAAGTCGTCTGGAAGGACGCTCGGGTGGTCATCGGCGGAGGGCGGCCCGTCGTCGTCCAGTCGATGACGAATACCGCCACGGCGGACGTTGAAGCGACCTATGCGCAGGCCTCGGAACTCGCTTCGGCCGGCTCCGAACTCGTTCGCCTCACGGTGAATACGCCGGAAGCCGCACGCGCGGTGCCGGAAATCCGCGCGCGGCTTGACGCCGCCGGGATCTTTGTGCCGCTCGTCGGCGACTTTCACTACAACGGCCACAAGCTTCTTACGGAAATTCCGGAGTGCGCGGCCGCGCTCTCGAAGTACCGCATCAACCCGGGAAACGTCGGGAAAGGCTCGCGTCAGGAAGAAAACTTCGCCCTCATGATTGAGGCGGCGAAAAAGTGGGGCGCGGCGGTGCGCATCGGCGTGAACGGCGGCTCGCTCGACCAGGCGCTCCTCGGGCGCCTGATGGACGAGAACGTGAAGTCGGGCGGACTTCTGACCCCTCAGTCGGTGCTGAGAAAGGCTCTTGTAGAGAGCGCCGTTCAGTCGGCCGCAGCGGCGGAAGCGCTCGGGCTCCCGGCAAACCGCATCGTTCTTTCCTGCAAGGTGTCTGAGGTTCAGGAACTCATTGCGCTTTACCGCGATCTCGCGAAGCGCTCCTCCTGGGCGCTGCATCTCGGCCTCACCGAAGCCGGCATCGGAAGCAAGGGCATCGTCGCCTCCACGGCGGCGCTTGCCGTTCTTCTTGAAGAAGGCATCGGCGACACGATCCGCGTCTCCCTCACGCCCGCGCCGGGCTCGTCGAGAACGGAAGAAGTGATCGTCGCGCAGGAGATTCTGCAGTCGATGGATCTTCGCTCCTTCACGCCCATGGTGACGAGCTGCCCGGGCTGCGGGCGGACCTCGTCCGATCTTTTCCAGAAGCTCGCCGAAGAAACGCAAGCGTACTTGAGGCGCAGGGCGCCCGAATGGCGGCGTCTCTGCCCGGGATCGGAATCGATGAAGGTTGCCGTCATGGGCTGCGTGGTGAACGGCCCCGGCGAAAGCCGTCAGGCCGACATCGGCGTGAGCCTCCCGGGGTCCGGCGAAAGCCCGGTGGCTCCGGTCTACATCCGGGGCGAAAAGGCCGGAGTTCTGAAGGGTGAGGACATCGCCCGGCAGTTTCAGGATATCATTGAAAAATTCGTCTTCGAGACCTGGGGAACCCGCAAATAACGACGGCTCCGGCGGTCTCTCTCCGGAAGGGGAAGAGGGCGAAAACCCGAATTCATTATCGGGAAGCGTTTTCGAATACCAGTGAGGCCTGATGAAGAGGCATTCCTCTTTGAGCCCTTCTCAGGCGCTTCCAACACGTTGAGAAACCTCAGGCGAAATGGCTAAGGAAAAATTCACCGGCGTCAAGGGCATGAACGACATGCTCCCGCAGGACGCCGCCATCTGGCAGTTTGTGCAGAAGACCTGCGTGGGCGTCCTCGAAGAGTACGGCTATCAGGAAATCCGCACGCCGATCCTTGAAAACACTCGCGTCTTCACGCGCGGCGTGGGCGAAGTGACCGACATCGTCGAGAAGGAAATGTATTCCTTCACCGATTCGATGAACGGCGACCAGCTCACGCTCCGTCCGGAGTGCACCTCCGCGGTCGTGCGCGCCGTGAACGAACACAACCTGCTTTACGGAACTACGCAGCGCCTCTGGTACTGCGGCCCGATGTTCCGCCACGAGCGTCCCCAGCGCGGCCGCTACCGCCAGTTCCATCAGCTGGGCGCCGAAGCGCTCGGCATGGCCGGTCCCGACATCGACGCCGAAATGATCGTCATGCTCGCGCGCATGTGGAAGGCGCTCGGCATCGGTCCCGTGAAGCTCGAGCTCAATACGCTCGGCGCCCAGAACGAGCGTCAGGCGCACCGCGAGGCTTTGATCGCCTACTTCGAAACCCACAAGGACGAGCTCGATGAAGATGCGGAACGCCGCCTCTACACGAATCCGCTCCGCATTCTCGACACGAAGAATCCGGAGATGCAGGATCTCGTCAATGCCGCTCCGAAGCTTCTCGACTTCCTCGGCGACGAAAGCCGCGCCTTCCTCTCGCGTCTTGAGGAGCTCATTTCCGCTGCCGGCATTGAGTACACGATTAATCCGCGCCTCGTTCGCGGCCTCGACTACTACAACCACACGGTCTTCGAGTGGATTACGGACCGTCTCGGCGCCCAGGGCACGATCTGCGGCGGCGGCCGCTACGACCCGCTCGTTGAAATGCTGGGCGGCCGTCCCGCGCCGGGCGTGGGCTTCGCCATGGGCATGGAGCGCGTGATCGAACTCATGCGCGAGGTCGGAAACGTCCCCGAGCGCACTCAGACGGACGTCTACGTTCTGCACCACGGAGGCGACTCGCAGATTGCCGCGATGCGCCTTGCTGAAGAGATGCGCGATCTCGGCGTGCGCGTCATCACGCATCCGGGCGAAGCGAGCATCAAGAGCCAGATGAAGAAAGCTGACGCTTCCGGCGCGAAGCTTGCCGTCTTCGCCACGGCCGATGAGCTCGCTCAAGGCATGGTGGGCGTGAAGGCCTTGCGCGCCGGCGCGAATGCCTATGCCGAGCAGGCGCTTGAGCCTGTGACGGAAGCGGCCGCCCGCGTTGCTGCGGCGCTCAAGGCCTGATTCCATTTTGAAATTGCGGGAAGAAGCGCGCATCCGCCATGCGCTTTCTTTTCGGAAACGAAACTTCAACAAGAGATAAGAGAGTTTGAGCCATGGCTTACGACTTGGAAGAGCAGGAGAGCATTGACCAAATGAAGGCGTGGTGGGACCGGTGGGGCACCCCGGTTACCGCCGCCGTCTGCGTGGTCTGCCTCGGTTTTGCCGGCTGGAACGGCTGGAACTGGTGGCAGAGAAACGAAGCCGCCAAGGCTGCCGGCATGTACGCGCAGCTCCAGCATGCGGTGCAGACGAATGACCAGAAGAACGTGAGCTCGCTCTCGACGGGGCTTGTGACGGAATACGGCTCCACGATCTATGCGCCGCTCGCCGCCCTTTCGGCCGCCAACGTCGCGCTCGAGTCGGGGAACTTTGCCGAGGCGAAGACGAAGCTCGAGTGGGTGATCGAGAAGTCGGGCCGCCCCGAATACGATGCGCTCGCACGCATTCGTCTCGCGGGCGTTCTCTTTGATGAAGGAAAGCTCGACGATGCCCTGAAGACCCTTGAGGCGGCGAAGCCTGATTCGACCCAGCTCGGTCTCTACCATGACCGCGAGGGCGACATCTGGGCGGCGAAGGGCGACCTGAAGAAGGCCCGCGAAGCGTGGACGAAGGCCGCTCAGGCGACCGACCACCAGAATGCGCTCGCGCGCGTCATTGAGCTCAAGCTCGCCAACCTCCCGCAGGAAGGCTGATCGGCCTGAGCACTTGCCCGCAGGGGCCGAAAGGAGAGGAGGCAGACTGACCGCTTTGCCGGCCATTCGCCTCCTTTCTTTATTTCCGGTGCTTTGCAGGAGCGCTTTAAGAGGGCGTTTTCTTTTAGAATTCCGGCACGAAGCTCACCCGAAGGGACGAAGGTCTTCCGAGGGGCGGCTCAGGAAAAATTTTTTCAGATTCACAAATGGCCATCCAGAAATTGCTTCCCATCGCGGCGGCCCTTGCCCTCGCGCTTCCGCTTGCCGGCTGCGGCATCTTCTCGTCGTCGGATCCGCATGAGCCGCATGACTATCCCGACTTCTCGGAAAAGATGGAAGCCCGGGTCGTGTGGCGCACGAACGTGGGCGATGCGGTTGCCAAGAACCTTGCTCCGGCCGTTACCGATACGGCGGTCTACGCTGCGGGCGAAAGCCGCGTCGTGCGCCTTGATCGTCAGACGGGCAATGAAGTCTGGCGTGCGGAAACGGACGGCGAGGTTACGGCCGGCGTCGGTACCGACGGGAGCCACGTTGCCGTTGGCACCAACAAGGGCAAGGTGCAGGTTTTCGATGCCGAAGGGAAGCTCGTCTGGGAGGCGAAGCTCTCGTCCGACATCGAGGTGCCGCCTCTTGTCGGCGCGGGCCGCGTGATCGTGAAGACGTCGGACACCCGCCTCACGGGGTTCGACCTCATCACGGGTCAGAGGCTCTGGCACTATCAGGGCCAGGCGCCCGCCCTCACGCTGAGAGGTTTCTCGCAGATGGCCTGGTCGCCCGCGGGCGTTTTGATCGGTCAGGCGAACGGCCGCCTTCTTGCGCTCAACCCCAATGACGGCCGCGTGGTCTTCGATGCCGTGATCAGTCAGGCGAAGGGCATTACCGAAGTCGAGCGTCTCATTGACGTCGTGGGCCGCCCCTGGGTGGACCAGGAACTCATGTGCGCCGCCGCCTTCCAGGGGAACGTCGTCTGCATGCATACGCAGAACGGGCGCCTCGTCTGGAACGCGCCGGTGAGCGCCGTCACGGGCCCTGTGGCTGACGGGCGCTTGGTCTACGAAGTGGACGACGCGGGAAGACTTCACGCCTACAACCGCCAGAACGGGCGCGAGGCGTGGGTGAACGACAGCTTCCTCTACCGCGGCGCATCGGCTCCCATCCGCGTGGGCGCGGCGCTTGCCTTCGGCGACTATGAAGGCAACATCACGTTCCTCGATCCGGCAACGGGCGAGGCGGTCGGCCGCACGCGTCTCTCGGGCGCCGTGACGACGCCTGCCGCGCAGTACGGTTACGGCGCCGTCTTCCAGACGGTTGAGGGCGATGTGGCCTACGTTGTTGAGGGCGGCGAATAAGACACCCTTCCGAAGGCGGCGGAATTCCGGAGCCGCCTTCCACCAGAAGCGCCGCGCTGGGTCGATAGCGTCCCGGGCGCGGCCTTTTTAATTTTTTTGAACCCCATTTTTTCTCATGCTTCCAGTCATCGCTCTCGTGGGCCGGCCAAATGTCGGCAAGTCGACCTTCTTCAATCGGCTCACCCGCAGCCGAGACGCCATCGTGGCGGATTTTCCCGGTCTCACCCGCGACCGTCAGTATGGTCAGGGACGCGTGGGCTCGAGACCCTACATCGTGATCGATACGGGCGGCTTCGAGCCCGTTCGCAGCGAAGGCATCGTTCAGGCGATGGCCGGCCAGGCGGAGCTCGCGATTGAAGAGGCCGACTGCGTGCTCTTCCTTTGCGACGCGCGCGCGGGACTCACGCCCCAGGACCAGCGGATTGCGCAGCATCTGCGCCGCGCCGACCGTCCGGTCTTCCTCCTCGTCAACAAGGCCGAAGGGCTTTCGGACGCCGCCAAGGCGGAGTTCTACGAGCTCGGTCTCGGCGAACCCTATCTTGTTTCGGGCGCGCACGGCCAGGGCGTGCGGGACGTGATTGAGCTCGCGCTTGAAAAGTGCCCGCCCGAGGAACCTGAGGAGGCGCCGGATCCCGACGCTCCGAAGCGCCTCAAGGTGACGCTCGCCGGGCGTCCTAATGCCGGCAAGTCCACTCTCATCAATTCCCTCATCGGCGAAGAGCGCGTCATTGCCTACGACATGCCCGGCACCACGCGCGACGCTATCAAGGTGGATTTTGAATACGGCGGCCGTCCCTACGAGCTCGTCGATACGGCCGGTCTCAGAAAGAAGGGCCGCATCTTTGAGGCGGTTGAAAAGTTTTCCGTCGTGAAGACCCTCCAGGCGATCGAGGACTCGAATGTCGTCATTCTCGTTCTTGATGCCAAGGAAGGCGTGAGCGAAGGCGACGCCCACATCGCGGGCTACGTCCTCGACTCGGGCCGTGCCCTTGTGGTTGCAATCAACAAGTGGGATCTTCTCGACAGCTACGAGCGTGAACGCTTCAATCTTGAGCTCGAGCACAAGCTCCACTTCCTGCGCTGGGCGCGCATGATCCGCATCTCCGCCCTGAAGCGAAACGGCCTCAACCATCTCATGAAGGCCGTGGACGAGGCGCATGAAGCCGCTTACCGCAAGCTCTCTACGCCGAAGCTCACGCGCGCGCTCCTCGAGGCCGTTCAGCGCCAGCAGCCTCCGCGCGCCCGAGGCGGTCGTCCGAAGCCCCGCTACGCGCATCAGGGCGGCTCGAACCCGCCCGTCATTGTGATTCACGGCAACGCTCTCGAGGACATCGGCGAAAGCTATCGCCGCTATCTCGAAGGCTATTTCCGCGAAGCCTTCAATCTGGCGGGCACGCCGCTTCGGATTGAGTTCCGCACGAAGGACAATCCTTACGTGAAGGACATCGCGAAGAAGAAATAATTCTTCTCACGCCTGATCGTTGATGAATGATGCTGCAGGCAGTCCGGGTTCGGGCTGCCTGCAGCGTTTTTGAGCTGTGCGGAGTGCTTGGTCGGTTTGGGGGCTTGTAATTGACTGCTTGGCACACAAAAGCTACCTTTGCGGCGGTTTTCGTTATGTTCAATTGCCTAGACAAAGCGCCAAACGTCGAGGTAAAAAACGTCCAAACGACGTGATGAAAATCGGCTAAATCACGTGGTGCGTGTTTAATATGTTGATTTATAAGAATATATTGACAGCGCATGAGGGGTGAGCCGCTGAAGCGGAAACTGCGTTTAATTGTCGTTTTTGTAGTGCCGAGAGAGGGGCATCCTTCAAATTGCTTCTTTATTGTGAGATGGAATCGGAACAACTGAAGCGCGCATTGCGGCAAAGGTTGCTTGCAAATTGCAACCGAGTCACTCGATTTCAATCAGGATGAACCCTCAGGCAGTGTTAAGATGCACGCTGTCACTCTGCTTCCATGCGGTCGCGGCTGCTTCTAAAAAGGAACGACATCAGCGGCTTCTCGCAGACAAAAAGGGCGGAGAGATGCGGCGACCCTGAGGCGGCTCTCCTCAGACGAACCCCGAACATGAGCGGTCGCACCCGCCCAAAAGCGGTTCACCTATAGCTGGTCGCCGGATCCATTTGAAAAATAACAAAAAGCCAATACTTATAAGGCCTGCACTGTGCGAGCTGCAGTGTCGGAGAAAAACTACATCATGGCCAACAACAAGGTTCAGCTTCTGCAGGATCCTTTCCTTAATCTCCTGCGCAAGGAACATATTCCGGTTTCGATCTATCTCGTGAACGGCATAAAGCTTCAGGGACAGATTGAGTCCTTCGACCAGTACGTTGTCATTCTGCGCAACACGCTCACGCAGATGGTCTACAAGCACGCGATCAGCACCGTTGTGCCTTCCCGCGCCGTCGCTATGAGCGCCGCGCAGCAGGCTACCCAGACGGCTTCGACGGAGAACTGATCTGACGAACTTTCAGCTTGACGACACGCGCGAGGTGAAGATCTCGCGCGCTTTCCTCGTTGTTGTTTCGGTCGGCCGGGCCTTTTATCAGGATTCGGCCGAGGAACTGCGGCTTCTCACGACGTCTGACGGCCTGACGCCCGTCGGCCTCATGCAGGCGAAGCGCGACAAGCCCGATCCCGCGACCTTCCTCGGTTCCGGAAAGATCGAGGAATTGGGCGACCTTGCCCGCGAAGCCGGGGCCGACATCGTCGTCTTCGACATTGCGCTTTCTGCCGCGCAGGAACGCAATATCGAACGCGTGCTCAATCTCCCCGTGCTTGACCGCACCGAACTCATTCTCGACATCTTCCGCCAGCGTGCGAAGAGCCGCGAAGGGCGGCTGCAGGTTGAACTTGCCCGGCTCGAGCACCTTTCAACGCGCCTTGTCCGCGGATGGACCCACCTTGAGCGCCAGAGAGGCGGCTTAGGCAAAACGGGCGGCCCGGGCGAAAAGCAGATCGAACTCGACCGCCGCATGATCGGCGTTCGGATGAAGCAGCTTCGCGATCAGCTGAAGCGCCTTGCGCGCCAACGCGGCACCCAGCGCCGCGCCCGCTCGAGAGGCGATTCGATCACGGTGTCGCTTGCGGGCTATACCAATGCAGGTAAGTCGACGCTCTTCAATAAGCTGACGCGCGCAGAGTCCTATGCCGCCGACCAGCTTTTCGCCACGCTCGACACGACGGCGAGAAAGTTCTGGCTGAACGACGAGGAAACGGTTGTCGCCACCGATACGGTGGGCTTCATCCGGGGGCTTCCGCACCAGCTGATTGAAGCCTTCAAGTCGACGCTTGACGAAACGGTTCATGCCGACCTTCTGCTTCACGTGGTGGATGCGTCGTCTCCGGTGCGTGAAGAACAGATCGCGGAAGTGAATTCCGTGCTTCACGACATCAAGGCCGACGACGTGCCGACCATTCTTGTCTACAACAAGATCGACATGACGGGGCATGCGCCTGAAATCGTCCGCGACAATGAAGGCCGCCCCAAGGCTGTCTTCGTTTCCGCGCTGACGGGGGCTGGGCTTGATGAACTTCGCGAAGCGGTGTCGGAATTCGCGCACAAGTGGCGCGATGATCACCCGAACCTTCCCCGCGAGCCCGAGGACTGGGAACGCGAGATGGCGAACGACCGCGACGATCCGAGGCTTAAGCGCAAGAGCGCAGCCGAGGAGCTCGCTGAGCTTGAAAGCCTGCTCTGAGTTCGTGAAAGCGACCGTCCAATAAACAGAAAGACCGTTCGGAAGTGAAGTGTTCGAACGGTCTTTTTGCATCCTGAGCGTTCGAAGCAATCTCGTATCATGAGGTGAAAGGCTTTGAGCTTCGGCGAATCCCGAAATGTCCCGATGGAGAAAGGATATGAACGGAAAGGTGTTTCTCGGTGCTGCGGCGCTTCTGCTTCTCTCAGGCTGCACGACCCAGTCGGTTGTTCCGGTACCGCACGAGGTAACGGCCTGTGAAGTCTGCGTGACGCCCGACGCCTCGGACCGCAAGGTTGCCTACACAGCAACCCTCAGCGCGCTCCGGCAGAAGGGCTTCACGGTGCGTGAGGTACCGTCCGGCGCCACGGGCGACTGCAAGACTGTGCTCACCTGCCAGACGGTTTCCCGCTGGGATATGGCGAATTTCACCGCAACCATTGCCTATGAGTGGTTTGAGAACGGAAAGCTCCTTGGGAGCGCCAAGTATCACGCGGCGAACGGCCTCAACTTTTCCAAATACATCAATACAGAAGAGAAGGTGAACGAACTCCTCAACCGGATGCTCCCCGGTACGCCGGCGCTCCCGACGCGCTACTCCGAATAACGGAAGGCGGCCGCAAATTGCTCTAATTTGCAGACCGCCTTAGGAAAAACAATCGTCTCACCACGCTTTCTTCGGAAGCAGGAGCGCCGCGAGACCAAGAAGCGGGAGATAGGAGGCGAGCGTAAAGACCTCTCTGATGCCCGCGATGTCGGCAAGCCACCCGAAGAAAGCGGCGGCAATGCCGCCGAGCCCGAAGGAGAGGCCGAAGAAAGCGCCCGAGACGACGCCGGTTCTTCCGGGAGCGGCTTCAAGGGCGCATACCAGGATGGTCGAGAAGGCTGAAGAAATGACGAGCGCCGCAAGAATCACGAGAAGAATGAGGAGCGGGAGCGACGCATAGGGGATCAAAAGCGCAAAAGGCGCCGTCCCGACAATCGAACCTAAAAGTCGTCTAATGCGGCCACGATTCAATTGACCCCCAGCAGCTTGAGGAATAGCTGATCGCGTTTGGTTGTTTCCGTGGTCCATTTGGACGCACTGTCATTACCCGTCGCGGCGACGTAGTCGACGCAACGGAACCAATCAAGAATTTGAATCAGTGAGTGCTGATCGAGCCAGGCGAGCAGCTTTTCTTCGAGATTCAACTCTTCCTTCGTTTTCTTTTCATTGCTCTTTTGGGCAAGCACCTTTTTCACGTCCTGAATTCTCTTCGTCAGGAAGCAGTGATAGCCCAGCCCGACGAATTGTGCGAATTGTCTGCCGTAAAGGTTTTCCGGATACCACGTCCTGGGCTTGCGTCCGTCGAAGCTGTCCTTGTAGGTCGCGAACAACTCTTCAATCTTTTCGCGGGAGCGGTCTGCTTTCAGAGCTTCAAAGGGATCGCGAATTTCGTTGCTCACGAGGACAAAGTACCCCCAGTATCGCTTGGCTTCTTCGATCTTTTCATTCTTGAAGGAAACCTTGACGCCTTTGCTTGTGCGCTTCACGATGAGGAAGTTGTCGATCAGCTTCTGGGCAGCAGGTCGGAATTCTTCAACACCATCTTCCAAATCTTTCTTGATTGAAAAAAGGCTCTCCTTGAGACGGCGTTCTTGAATCGGAGCCGCTTCCGGCTTGTAACAAACATGAACATACAATCGCCGGGTGAATGTTTCAGTCTGTCCTGCTTCGTAGTCGCCGCGCGTGCGCTGACGAACGATGCTGAAATCGTGCTGGCGACGACGCATGACGGCATTGACACCGACATCAAACGGACAGGAATTTTCGAAAGCGCCGATCTCTTCGCGAACAGCATCAATTTCTTCGCGAACCCATTTGTCGGTGCTGTTAGCGAGCATCAGGAACTTCACGTGCTCGCGCGCGAGGTAAGTCATGTTGGCCTGACAGTAAAAGCCGTTGTCAGCCACGATGACCGGTGCAGAGAGGCCCAGCACCTCAAGCTGCCGTAGAGAATTTGCCAGCGAGATCTTGTCCGGAATGTTTCCCGGCTGCTTGCTGAAAGCTACCGGTTCGCGATTCTCAACCGAGTACAGAACCAGAAGCTTGATCGTATCCAGTCCGTCGCCGTCCTTGTTGAATCCCTGACGCGCTTCGATTTGATGCTTCGAATATGTAGAAAAGGTCGTTGTGTCCAGAGCCAAATTCATGCCCGACGAGGAAACTCTTTGAGCGCGGCTTCGAAAATAGGCTTGCACGCCTGACTCATTACGTCCGACAGACGCAAAAAGCTTGCCGTACACATCCTGCGTGATGGGGTACTCGTAAGGCAACGGGTTCATCATCTGCCACGTCTCCATGCGAGGCAGCGTATCACCATCAGTGGCAACCCAATATCGGGCGATTGAACTCAATTTCTGAGCATCCCCAATCTCGAAGCATGTCTTCAGATCTTCATCGATGCCCGATTCCTTTCCGGCCCATTCGAGAATTTTCTGTAGTCCGACATGCGTGCGCACAGCTTCAACCGGAGGCTCCACAACCTCAGAACGCGATTTTTTGGGGCGAGTCGGGATCATTTCCGTCGTTCCGGCCAGGATTTTTCCAAGAAGTCGGGTAGAGATCGTCTTGGTTTTCTGCGTCTTGGCGTCATAGCCGGTAACGCGTTCATACACGTAAACATCGCCATTTGGGCGGGTGTCACGACGAATTCCAACATGCTTTTTTCCAGTGAGAGGACGTCCCATGATCTACTCCAGTAGTGTACCTGTATTATATCATAGGTACACTATTGAAGTCAATAAAAAAGTCCGTGTGTTTCACGGACTTTTAGTCTGAAAGACCTACTTCCAACAGGGTTTCGTGAGCTCTTTCGACGACTTTTAGGATGCAGAAGAGCGCCCGGAGGGCGTAAGGATGCTCCGCAAAGAGACCCGGGCAAATAAAAAGGACGCTTTTCCCACGAGCGGAAGAAGCGTCCTTTTCGGATTCTCGGTTCTATGACCGGTTCAATCAGCAGAGCTTGAAGAAGTTGACGAGCATGCGGATGCGCTCTTCAACCGTATCGAGCCTCAGGTACTCGCGGTCGGTGTGGAAGCCCGCACCGGCAGGGCCGCAGCCATCGACGACGGGGATTCCCGCCTTCGCGATGCGGTTGCCGTCGGAGCCGCCGCCCGCGTCGACCCAGGTCGCTTCGAACCCGGCTTCGCGGGCTGCAGCGTTGATTTTTTCAACCAGCGCGCGGGTGGCATCCGAAAGCGGCATTGCCGGGCCGCAGCTTGCGGAAAGCTCCTGCGTCACGCCTTCGACCCAGGTGCGGGAGGCGAGCTCGCGGATCTTCTTGTCGAGCGCGTCGCCGTCGGCATCGAACCAGTAGCGGGTGTCGAGCCGGACGAGGGCTTCCTCCGGAATCACGTTGGGGGCGGTGCCGCCCTGAATGACGCCCGGGTTCACGGTCGTGCCGATCTTCTTGTCGGCAAGCTCGTAGGCGGCAAGCGCAAAGCGCATGGCGGCGACGTTCGCATTGGCGCCCGCTTCCGGGTTGTTGCCCGCGTGCGCAGCGCGCCCGTGGAAGCGCACGGTGTAGTCGCCCACGCCCTTGCGGGAGCGGACGAGTTCGCCGTTGGCGCGTGCGGCTTCAACGATGAGGGCGCACTTCGACTTGGCGCCGATCGAGGCGAGCCACCGGTGGGACGCGCCCGAACCGATTTCTTCGTCGGGGTTGAAGGCGCAGCAGATCGAAAGACGCTTGAGATCCTCAGGGCGGGCAAGCTTGCAGGCCCAGTAGGCGGCGAGGACGCCTCCCTTGCAGTCCGAGCACCCCGGACCGTGCGCGTGGTCGCCGTCGATCGAGAGCGGGCGCTTGGCGGCCGTGCCGTCCGGGAAGACGGTGTCGAGGTGGCCGTTCATGAGAACGTCGATATGGTCGGCATCAGGCTTATTCCTCGCGATGAGGCCGTGACCCACTTCGGGGCCGAGGTCGACGAGCTCGGTCGTGAAGCCGATGGAGTCGAAGTAGCCCTTCATGATTTCGGCGGCGCGGGTAACGCCCGCCGGGTTGTGCGAGCCGCAGTCGAGGTTGACGAGCGGAGCAAGATCCTTCAGATAATCGTCAAGGAGTGCCATTTCTGCTTTCTCTCTTCGTGATTGACGGAATGGTGAATATTTGCCCGGTGCGGCGCTTCCTCAGGGATAGAGGAAAAGAGCCGCATGCGCGGAACGCATCTTAGGACGAAGCGGCCGGTAATGTGCCGGGCGGTGAGGAGACAAAAACGCATTTTGGCCGAAAGGAGACGTTTGGAAAAGGATTTCCGCTTCCTTCGTCATGCGGGCGGCAGGAAACTGAAGAATTTATGAAATCTAACGATTTTCTCTGAATGATAGCCATCGCAAGCCGCTAGAATCGAAAGTTCATTGTCTGACCACAGATGGCGGCAGAGATGCCGCCCGATCGGAGCAACATACATGTCGCTGAATGACCCCCGGTGGGGCCGCGGTTCCGACGAGCCGCAGGATAAGCAGGATGGCCGTCAGAACGGCCAGGAAAAGGATGAACGCCAGGACGGCGGGCGCGACGACCGCGCTCCCGCCAACGATGACCGCCGCGCCGAAGGACGCGATGCCCGCGGACAGAACGATCGCGACCGCAACCCCGACGGCGCCCGCCGCGAGGAGGATCTTGATCGTCTCTGGGGAGAGTTTTCGGACCTCATCAATTCCATCATGAATCCGGGCGGGCAGAAGCGCGACAGGAAGGATCCGAGAAGTCAACTGAAGAGCCGAGACGACTTTTCCCGCGACGATGAGGACGAGAATGCGTCCGGCCGCTACCAGCGCAGCGACTCCCCCCGCGCCAATCCGGCGCCCGGGATGCGCGAAGCGCCCCGCAGTGACGGAAACGGCGGCGGAAGAGGCGAGGGACCGCAGGGCTTCATGAGCCGCGTTCCGCGCCCGCCCCGTCAGCTCGCCTTCAATACCGGCAATTTCGGTCTCGGCATTCTGGCGCTCTGCGTTGTCGTCGGCTGGGCCGCGAGCGGCTTCTACATTGTTCCGGAAGGCCAGACGGGCGTCGTCACGACCTTCGGCCGGTACGCCAAGTCGACGGGGCCGGGCTTCAACTGGCACATGCCCGCACCTATTCAGGACGTCGAGCTCGTCGACGTGAGCAGCGTGCGCACGACCCAGATCGGCATGCGCGGCTCGAGCGACCGCCTGCGCGAGGCGCTGATGCTCACCGACGACGAAAACATCGTCGACGTGCAGTTCAATGTTCAGTACCGCATCAAGTCGGGCGACGGCGCGAAGGAATTCCTCTTTAATTCCCGCTCTCCCGACATGTCGGTGACGCAGGCCGCTGAATCCGCCATGCGCGAGGTTGTCGGCAGAAAGACCATGGACAGCGTCCTCTTTGAGTCGAAGGCCGAAATTGCCGAGGCTGTGAGGAAGTCCATGCAGACGATGCTTGACCGCTACGGCACCGGCATCGAGGTGATGAGCGTCGCCATCCAGAATGCGCAGCCGCCCGAACAGGTTCAGGCCGCCTTCAACGACGCCGTCAAGGCCGGTCAGGACCGCGAGCGCGCGATCAACCTGGGCGAAGCCTACATGAACGCCGTTCTCCCGAAGGCTCAGGGTACGGCTGCGCGCCTCAAGGAAGAGGCCGAGGGTTACAAGGCCCGCGTGACCGAAATGGCGCGGGGCGACGCGGACCGCTTCTCCTCAGTCTTCAATGAATACAAAAAGGCTCCGGAAGTGACCCGCGACCGCATCTATGTCGACACGATGCGCGAGATCTACGGGAACGTTTCGAAGATCTACGTCGACCAGAAGGGCGGCTCGAATCTCCTCTACCTCCCGCTCGACAAGATTGTTGAGGCGACGAAGAAGGATGCGAGAAGCGTTGCCGACAAGGCTGCCGACGCCGCGACCCTCGCCACGATGGGCGCTTCGGGGACAGCCGCAGGCGACCCTCAGCCCGCCGCCCGTAGCTCAGGCTACGCCGGGGCTTCCTATCAGACTGAAGACGATCCGCGCGCCATGATCCGCGCCCGCACCCGTTAAGACCTATTCGCCCAAGAGCATTTTGAAATGAGAAAACTTTCCTCACTGATCGTCGGCCTTCTTGTCGCCCTCGGCATCGGGCAGATGACCGACATCGCCGACATCATCTACGTGAAGTCC
>ERZ1673737.1642-NODE-1642-length-20830-cov-4.415451_pt1 | contig 20830 bp, 18 predicted proteins | sample MGYA00580211_ERZ1673737 | MGnify/ENA primary metagenome ERZ1673737 (study PRJEB41218, sample SAMN15661789) | gut metagenome | host: Homo sapiens | place: Canada: London | collected 2015-08-20/2019-03-30 | study: EMG produced TPA metagenomics assembly of... | reverse complement strand
TATACATAGCTGTGTTGGACGAACGACACATGAAATATTAGGCAGTGATAGTTGTAGTTGGGTATGTAATGTCGATCTCGCGGCCAAAGAGTCACGTCGCCAAGGAGACCACAATCCAGGTGAGTAAGTTAAAGGGAGGATGTATTTAAATTTACCTATGCCTATAATGTATTGTTATATACTCAACTCATAGTAAATGTTAGATGATGCACTCCGTAGATCAATCCATGGCGGGTATGGGCAAGGTTCACCAACCTCCACACTTCTTCCCTTTCCCCTCTTCTGCCTCTTCTGTATATTCTCGTGTTTGTGAATTGTGAATTCATCTTCTGTTGATGCCATCCCTGTTCTTGTTGGATTCCCGTCATTCTCGGGTGCCAACCATCGTCTCCAGACTTGCCTGAACCCTCAAGCCGCCTACGTCTACTGCGTCGCAACCAAATTGCGACCGCCCCCCCTCCCCCTTCGAACTTGTCCTCATCAACAATTCCCTGGATAATGTGGTGCAGCACGATCTCATTCTAATTCCAATTCCTCTCTGTCCCTCCCTCGAATTGCGTTAGAATTCACCTACCGCATCCCTAGTGCCCGTCCCCGCTGGCAACCCACGATCCCCGATCGCAGTGCGCGAAACGGTGAGCTCGAGTCTCGCCATTCGTTCGCGAAACATACACGATGGAACCTGGTTGGCAGCCGTATCAGGATCCTCTCATGGGTCACCCTGCGCAGTTTACCACTGGGTTGGCGTCTCATCCTCAGCAACTAGCCTCCAAATACGGTCAGCCACCACAGTCACAGCCCCCCGTCGGATACACATATGAGTCTTTCCAAACTCCTGGCACTGCACCGAAGCCTCCTTCAGCGGGCACCAACTCCAAGTCTGTCTCTATGGCTTCATCACCTACCGCCACCCCCCGTCGGGATTATGTCACCGATGCGGATACCACCATGGAGGACGCCGACCCGTACAACCGGGCAAAGTACCCTTCGAGGCCAAACCACAATCGCGCCTCCTCTCAGTTTTTGAGTCAGGCAGAGGAATCGTCGGCCTCGTCGGCCGCTCGCAGATATTCTCCGATGAATGTCCTGTCGCCGCCGATGTCATATCCCACTAGTCCTGGCAAATCCCAGAGCTCTTATGGATTCCCGTCCGGGCCCCAGAGTGCTTCTCGGCGGTCGCCTGCCCGACCTGAATACGCATCACCCCCACAGGGATACCAATCGCCAAGTGAGTATCAACTCGTGGAGCTGGTCAACTTTGACAGATTTGCTAACTTCTCGATAGCGAACCGCCCTCCTCGACTCCCACCCCTCCAATCCGGTGACCTCAGCCCCGATCAATATTACCCAACCTCGGCCTCCTCCCACATGAGTCCTGGATTTGGAGATTCGCGATCTCCGCGATCTGGCTCGCTACCATCGCAGCCCCCTCTGGTCCCCGGTCGCGGTCCGGTCCCGAAGTTCCAAAAGATCCAGTCTGTACAGGAACTGCAGCCACGCATGAATGTACAGCCCGCATATCGACGCGCTAATCCTGAAGGTGGATTCATCAGCGTGAGTCCTCAGCATACCCCACTGGTTCTATCGCCCTCTAACTAGCTCGTTCAGCCGCTTCAATCGTTGACAACCCACCTTCCGGCCACGTATCGCATTTTCAACCCAGGATTCAACTATGAGTCTTCACGGAACCCGCGGCGAGTACTGACCAAGCCGAGCAAAGGTGTGAAGAACGACGGGTATGATAATGAGGATAGCGATTATATCCTTTACGTCAACGATATCCTCGGCAGCGAAGAAGCCGGTCACAAGTACGCCCATACGTTCTCTTGTGTAGCCGCTATCGAAGCTAACTAGCTTTTTCAACTCCAGGAATCGATACCTCATCCTAGATGTGCTAGGCCAGGGTACTTTTGGTCAAGTCGTGAAATGCCAGAACTTGAAGACGGGAGAAGTGGTAGCGGTCAAAGTCATCAAGAACAAGACTGCCTACTTCAATCAGAGTATGATGGAAGTCTCCGTGTTAGATCTGGTAAGCCTCCCATCATATTTGGAGGCGCTGTCGAACGTCCGCTTACCCTTTGCAGCTCAACAGCAAGTACGACAAGAACGATGACCACCATCTCCTTCGCCTCAAAGATACTTTCATTCACCGGCAACATTTGTGTCTCGCGTTCGAGCTTCTCAGTGTCAACCTCTACGAGCTCATCAAGCAAAACCAATTCCGTGGATTGAGTACGACCCTCGTCCGCGTCTTTGCCCAGCAACTGTTGAACGCGTTGAGTCTGTTGAACAAGGCGCATCTTATTCATTGTGATTTGAAGCCCGAAAATATCTTACTCAAAAACCTCGAGAGTCCAATCATCAAAGTTATCGATTTTGGTTCAGCATGCGATGAACGACAAACAGTCTACACCTACATTCAGTCGCGATTCTACCGTTCCCCAGAGGTGCTCCTTGGTTTGCCATACTCATCCGCCATCGACATGTGGTCACTCGGATGTATCGTCGTGGAACTTTTCCTGGGCCTGCCTCTTTTCCCAGGCTCGTCGGAATACAATCAGGTATGTCGAATCGTCGAGATGTTGGGCATACCACCCACCTGGATGCTCGAAATGGGTAAACAATCAGGCGAGTTTTTCGAAAAGACTCAAGATGAGTTCGGGCGGAAGACATACCGTCTCAAGACCTTGGAGCAATACTCGAGGGAACACAACACGAAGGAACAACCCAGCAAGAAGTATTTCTCTGCTTCGACACTGGAGGAGATCATTCGCAGCTACCCGATGCCTCGAAAGAACATGAAGCAAGCAGAGGTTGAGCGAGGTAAGGTCTGATTCGCCCCATGGTTGACATCTTACTCACTGTCACAGAACTGAACAACCGGGTCGCATTCATCGATTTCGTGCGCGGACTACTTTCGATCAACCCCCTCGAGCGGTGGTCACCTCAACAAGCCAAACTGCACCCATTCATCACCCAGCAAAAGTTCACTGGACCTTTCATGCCACCGATGAACCTTAAGTACTCGACTGCCAGCAAGCCCGCCCCAGGTGTTGAGCAGCAACAACGTGCCGAGGCCGCCAGCAAACAGAGAGCGGCCCAGGCTGCGCATGCGCAGAATGCCTACTCCATGCAAATGAATCAATTCCATACGCCACCACAAACCCAGCCTCCGCCCATGTACAACGGCATGTACCAGGGTGCACCACCCCCATACCCCACCCAGCAGCCGCCGGGCTATGGCCACCAAATGGGAATGATGCCAGGGCCAGGGCCAGGCCAGGTTCCCCCTCAGAGTCTCTACGCACAGGCAACAACACGGGCTGGCCGTCAACGAGCATCCACCATGGATCCTCAGGGTATCCCAACCACCATTCAGCGAGTGGCGAGCCACCTGGATCCGAATGCACCGATTCGACTCCAGCCCAGTCCCGCATACTACCCCCCTCCTCCTGATGGATATGTGGATGCAAACTCCAACCAAAGACGACGCGGCAGCCGAGCAGCAGCTAGCGGCGGCGGCAATCAACGCAACCGAGACTTCATCCGCACCCTCGAAGACGGTGTATTGAGCGAAGGATACATGGGCCAGAACCAATGGCACTAGAACATCCGAGCAGAGGGTATCTGTCACGTCCCGTGTTTCACATGAGATGAGAGCAGGCCCGTCGATACTAGTCTATCGATAACTTTTTTTCTTATCCTGAACCAGCTCCATGACTCTTCAGCGCACTGTGTCTGTAAAGCCTGCTCGCTCTACAGACCCGCTCCTCTCCTCGCCAGCCAACCTGCCTCCCCTTGCCCGGCAGGCTCTTGTAGGTGCATGGGTCACAAAAAAGCCCTTCGGGGGCAGTGGGTGGACGCGGTTTACAAATGATCTCCGACCGCTGATACACGATCTGCATTTGCATTGCTTGCTAGCGCTTGATCGATCTGCACGCTCGCCTCGCGAGTCCAGTGCCCATCAGTGGTCCAGGCCAAGAGATTATCCGCATTATCAACCCTTGTTTCGTTGCGTTTCTTGCTGTGTTACGATTCCAGTTATGTTGTGCAATTTCTGTTCTTTTCTTTTCGTTAGGCAGTGGTTTATCGGTACAACTGACTGTCTGTCCTCTTTTCATGATATCTTGTGTTTCTCTTCTCGGCATAGCCTGGAGCTTGAAAGAACGATTTCTCTGCTCATCTGTTTGTCCTGCCTCCCCGTAAATCTGTTGCTTTTTCTTAAATTTGGATTTACTTGGGAGGGTTGGCACATTTTGTGTGTGCTTTTTTCTGTTTGGATGGTTGTTTCCAAGCCTGCTGAGCATAGTACTTGCCGCTGTGTTGTTTCTAGTCTGGGTTTTAGTTCTTGTGACCCTGTATACAGTAGTAGAACTGAGTTGAGAGAACAATGGAAGCATAGTAACGAGTCAAGTTCATTTGTTCCCCGTATGCAATGTTGGTCCCTCATGGTTCACTATATAACTTGGTGTCGTTCTGTTGTATATTTTGCGGGTGGTGAGATATCTCTGACATAGTAAGGTTGTGAGTCACTAGTCCAGAGGAATATACAGACAAAATCAAAAACCTATGTAGTTGAGTTAAGTAATAAAAGAACAGTCAAAGTCGATAGACTGGGGCTTCTTTGTCCTGAGTCAGCCTAGTCCTAATCGGGTTTAGTCAACCCCTCGCTTAAATTTCGTGTGTGGCTCGCTGCGGGAACCAACTCAACTTTCAGACGGCGACGACCTCACTTTCCCCTTCGGATCGCCATTTCCTATTACCGAAACCGAAAACCGCAATCATGGCGTCGCGTTTCTTCTACGGCTCCGGCAGCGACAGCGACAGCTCGTCTGATGAGGAGGAGGAGGTCTACCAGTCCGGCTCTGAGGAGGAATCCTCTGACAACTCCGAGTCCGAATCCGACTCTGGCTCTGAGAGCGAGAGCGAAGGCGAGGGCAAGGAGAGCGGCAAGGGAGCCAGCGCTTTCTTGCACGACTCTTCCGGCAGTGAGGATAGCGAGGAGGAGGAGAAAGTTACTATTGTCAAGTCTGCTAAGGACAAGCGTCTGGAGGGACTTGAGAACACCATCAAGTTGATCGACAATGCCGAAAAGATCAACGACTGGGCTGTTATTGCCACTGGTGAGTGACACCATGTTCCGGGATTCGAATCATTTTGTGGTTTTGGGTCTCGAAAAACTCCGCGATGGCAACATACCTGGTGGGAGAACGGCATTGACTGACATGGTATGATTTACAGAGTTCGACAACCTTAACCGTCAGATCCTCAAGATCACCGGTCCTACCCCCAAGATCTACATCCAGGCCGTCGCCGAGCTCGAAGACTTCACCAATGAGACCGTCACCAAGCAGAAGGCCTCGAATAAGAAGATGAACGCCAGCAACAGCAAGGGTTTCAACGCCGTTAAGCAGAAGATCAAGAAAAACAACAAGGACTACGCTTCCCTGATCGAGAAGTACCGCGCCAACAAGGATGAGTTCATGGTTAGCGACGTCGAGGAGAAGCCCGCCCCTGCCCCTGCTCCCAAGCCCACCAAGTTTGAGCGTATCGAGAACTTCGCCGCTGCCGCCGCTGCCGGTGGCGAGGACGATGGTTTCGCTACTGTCGGCCGTGGTGGTAAGACCCTCCAGTACACCCCGGAGAGCATCCTCAAGCACCTCCGCGTCATCGTCGAGTCCCGCGGAAAGAAGAACACCGACCGTGCCGACCAGATTAAGACGATGACCAAGCTCCTTGAAGTGGCCACCACCCCCTACCAGCGCATCCGCACTCTTATGACCCTGATCTCCACACGCTTCGATCTCACCAGCACATCCAGCACCAACTACATGAGCCCCGAGCAATGGAAGGCTGCCGATGAGGAATACTCGACTCTCCTGACTGTGTTGGAGGACAACCGCAGCTACATCATCAGCGAGGTTGCCGATGAGTGGGAGGATGACGAGAAGCAGCCCACCGTTGAGGAGGGCGAGACCTTCGCCATCCCCGGTTCCATTGTTTCTTTCGTCGAGCGCCTTGACGACGAGCTCACCCGCTCTCTCCAGCAGATCGACCCCCACACCGCTGAATACATTGAGCGCCTGAGCGACGAGCAGACCCTGTACAACAACCTTGTCCGCTCACAATTGTACGTCGAGAGCCTCGGCGAGTCCGACAAGAACGGAAAGGAGAGCATGAACAGAGTTGTTATCAGACGGTTGGAGCACATCTACTTCAAGCCTGCCCAGGTTGTCTCCATCCTTGAGGACACCAAGGACAAGGCTGTTCCTACCAAGATCAACTCCGCCGTTACTGCTGGCTCCAAGGCCGGTGACATTCAGAGCCTCGTTGCCGCTATCTGCAACTACATGTTCCAGAACAGCGATGGCATTCCCCGTGCTCGTGCCATGCTTTGCCAGATCTACTTCCTCGCCCTCCACGACCAATACTACAAGTCCCGTGATTTGATGCTCATGTCTCACCTTACGGAGTCTGTTTCTTCCATGGATATTGCCACCCAGATCTTGTTCAACCGCACACTTGTTCAGATTGGTCTTTGTGCCTTCCGTGCTGGCCTCATCTACGAAGCCCAGAACACCCTTGGTGAGATCTGCGGTAGCGGTCGCCAAAAGGAGCTGCTCGCTCAGGGTCTTATCCTGCAGCGTTTTGCCAGCTTGAGCCCCGAAGTTGAGAAGGCCGAGAAGGCCCGCCAGCTGCCCTTCCACATGCACATCAACCTTGAATTGCTCGAGTGTATCTACCTCACCTCAAGCATGTTCCTCGAGGTTCCCCTCATGGCCCAGAGCTCGTCCTCCCCCGAGCTGCGCCGCCGCATGATCTCCAAGACTTTCCGCCGTATGTTGGACTACAACGAGCGCCAGGTGTTCACCGGTCCCCCCGAGAACACCCGTGACGGTGTGATCCAATCGGCCAAGCTTCTTGCCGCAGGCGAATGGAAGAAATCCGCCGAGGCTCTCGCTGCCATCAAGATCTGGGATCTCATGCCCCAGCCCGAGAAGATTAAGGCCATGCTCTCCGAGCAGGCCCAGGAGGAGGGTCTCCGCACCTACCTCTTCACATACGCCCCCTTCTATGACAGCCTCTCCATCACCTCCCTAGCGGCCATGTTCGAGCTGAGCAGCAAGAAGATCGTCTCCGTGATTTCTCGCATGATTTCTCACGAGGAGCTCGCTGCCGCCCTCGACCAGGTCAACGACGCCATCATCTTCCGCAAGGGCGTCGAGCTCTCCCGCCTCCAGTCCCAGATCGTCACCCTGGCCGACAAGTCCATGAACCTCCTCGAGTCCAACGAAAAGACCCTTGAGCAGCGCACACAGGGTATGGCCAACGCCTTCCAGCGCGAGCACGGCCCCGGCGCCCGTGGTGGCCGTGGCGGCCGCGGTGGTGGTCGCGGCGGTGGTCGCGGCGGTGCCCGTATCCCTCAGGGAGACCGGAGACCCGGTGGCCAGCAGTTCGGCGGTGGTGCATTGGGCGCAGCGATCAAGGCTTAGATTCTGATGTAATGGCATGTTCTTTTCTCTTTTTCACAACTCTTCACGGTTTCATTTTTCTCCTGTCCATCCATCCCCTATCTCGTGTTAGTACGACCGTTCCTTGCTTTTTAGGTCGGAAAAATTGCCCGTCTTTCTGCGTTTTTTACTTTTGTGATTGATCTCTATGATATTCACGTATGAAATGATCGAGAAAGAATCAAGGTGCATATTGGTTAGATTTTGACGGCTTATGGAATAGATATATCTCTATACTATAGTGACTTGTAACTCTGTAGCATACATTGTAGATTCCTTCTGCTTGAGATCTGTATACAGACGCACTTGAAATCAGTTTTGCTACCTTTTTCACTTACATTCTTTTGTGCACTCCATTTATATCCAATACATACACTACGAACTGAATTTGCCTCGTCATGTATACCGAATTTTCCTGAATGGAACATTAGGAATCTCCTGATCAATGCCGCTGATCTCTGTCAACCTAGATGAGCCCGAATCATACCTTCGTGCAGCCCCTGGAGAAGTATAACAAAGTTCGAACCCGCGTGCTTAATTGCTTCAGAGCCACGAAATCCTTTAGTGAGTCGCTGTTCTTCTAGAGCGTAGTCGAGGCTGGGGAAATATGGTTTGTTGGCGAGGAGTCGAAACGCCCCTTTGTTCAACAGAAAGCCTTCCCAGAAGCCGAAGCGGAAGCACCTTGGTGTACATACATGCCTTCTTTGTGCTGTGGAAGGCTGGTTACTCGAAACGTCTACTCGACTCTTTGACCACGAATCTCCTACCCCTGCTCGTTGAAGCCCCAAAGACACCGTTATGAATCAAATGGACTTTCCCACGAGACCAAAGGACTGGTCACTGGGGAAACAAACGTCTGCTCCCAATCATCTTATTTGATCAGCTACCTGGACATAATCCCTAGGTTTCACCCTCCTTTAGTCTCTCTGTTTTCACCTTTTTTTTGCTTATTTCGAGTACCTCGACTCAAAATGGTTCACAAATAGTAAGTTAACCACGTAGATTATGAAAGACTGATGGCCTACGACTGCCGTGCCAGGGCCGAAGCATCTTGATCTCTTTGTCCCCCAAAATAGCATATTTGATACTCGAGTCCCCTGAGATTATCGCTTTGTTTCAACAAACAGATATTATCCTCTTACTCGGTAGCTCAACCGGCTGCTTTCTTTGTTTTTATTTGCGAGTATCAGTTCCTCACGCAGAGTGAATACAAATATCATCGCCATGGCCTCTCAGTTCATACTTGATTACATTTGATATTGTCGAATATTTGACGACATACCACCAAGGTCTTCTTTTCAAGATGCCACCACGCAGGAGCGCGCGCAAGACCTCAGGCCCGGTTATCAGGTCTTCTTCCAAGGTGGTCAAACCCGCTACCGTCAAGAAACCCGCCCCGAAACCCAGGGCTGCCTCCAAAGGGTCTATGAAAAAGACTGGAAAGGCCGCAGCCTCCAAGAAGGGTAAGGAGGCCGCAAGGTCCCCTACCCCAGAAGACGAAGACCCCATGGATATTGATGCCGACTCCAATTCGCGTTGGCTGATGGACAAGGAGAACTACGGGAAATTTGTTGATTATAGTGTCCTGGCTGCTTATGCCGCCGGGACAAATATCGAAAAGCCACCGCGTGGTGAAAAGCAGCCAAGATGGACCCATGAAGGGGATGAGCCTCTGACAAATTCTTCGCAGCTTCCTGAAGGGTGGAACACTCATGAGCCGGATCTTCTTGAGGACGAGATCGATGAGCAGATTGAGCGATGCCACCAGAGAATCGCCGATAATATCTTCCCTGCATTCTTCGAAATAAGGCTTCAATCGTATCTCGAAAGAAAGAAGAAGCGTGAGGAGATGATTGCATCGGAGCCTGCGGGCCTTGACTTGCAGACCGTTGAACGACTGGTCTCCTTGAGAGCGATTGAAGCTTCTCTCACTGAATCCGACGACGAAGATGTGTATGGTCAGCTTCCAAACATCAGGGCTCTCATGAAAGCCTACAGGAATAAAGAGCTTATGTTCATAAGAGGCATGATCACCTACTGGTCCAAAGGAGTGCTGATCGGTCCACCAGAACCGTTCGACCACAAAAGACACGAAGCGTTTCTCGCGCAGTATGAAACGCATCGGGAGTTCTGGGTTGAAGGGGTTAGTGATTCAGATATTCCAACGGTGTAATTTACTTTTTAACGCGGTTGTTCATAGTTTCTTGGAGCAGGGCCTCCTCAACAGATGGTTTTCTCCGTAATCGGGCCAACCAACAGCTACTACTCGCATGAAGTATGATATCGGCAAGCCTCCTTCCCCAACATTTCACTTTCCTAACGTCTATCTTCTCTTCCATCTAGATCTTCACGGAAATGCGAACGGCTGGTGCAAGCATCAACTGTGCTCCACTTGGGCAGTCATTGTTGTATGATACGGGCGCCGAAATCATGTCCATCAACCAACAGGATGTGGACCAGATGCAAGCCATGTCCGGCCTAGAGCCTCCAACCTTTGGCCATTCACAATTAGTTACTGGCAATGGCGTGGTATCAAGAAGAGTTGTGGAGATTGAAGTTTCTATAAGAGACCACAACTGGGCCGTCATGTGCCCGTTCGTTAAAGTCCTGGCTGCGGTGAATCCCGACAATACAGCAGAGAGACTCACAGGACCTTGGATGAAATTCGTCTTATTTACTGCCACTAGCCCTGGTGCTGATAACTTGTATTTGACTGATAACAAGGCGGAGCTTGTTTATCATCACCCAGCTTGGACAACTGGTGCTGCCGCCGGTACTGGCCCCTAACCATTTGTTCTATATATAAAGCTAAGTATTGATAACTTTTGTGGGTATAACTGCTTAGGTATGGTTGGCCGATAAACCATATTGGCTTTGGTTCAACTTCTGATTCCTGGTTTCAGAAAGCTGAACGCTATTTTGAGCTTTTACTTTTGGAAGTTTGTTCTGGTAGTGTAACAATGGTATGTGATGGATATGTCACTCGGTCCCTGGTTGGATGGGACTGTCAGTGACTAGAAGCTTCTCTTGCCTTAGTCCGATAAGTAGTTGATAGAATGTATTTTTTCCCCTTTTCTTCTTAACTAGCCGGCTAACATAAAACTCGAGATCGACGCTACATTTCCTCTTAGGCTTATTGTAGTAGAGTGGTGCTTCTCTAAAAGAGAAAATCGCCTCCCTAGTGCCTTCAATCCAAGTCAAGGTGAAGCCTTGTACACCTAGGTGAATCGAACAGTATGCTCAAAAACAAACAAAAAAAAGAAGCAATCAGGTGTTTCTTTTCGACCTTGAGGCTTCCAAAACATGATGAAACTCCTGGTAACGTATCATAGTCCTCTTACACAACTCTTCATAGCTTGGCCTCAAGGTCCACGTAGCAATGCGGCAATAATTCAGGGCGGATCACCACAAAGAAAACTCAGTACCTTCTGCCAACTCGTGGAGCCTGCGATTGGGACTTAACCTCCGCCTTAAGGGGCTGATTGCTCGGATACCCAGGTTGAGACCTGCCCACGGAGCCATGCTGCTTGGAGTTCATTGATGATTGAAGCAGAAAGATCTGTTGCTTCGCAGCTAGGAGCTCGTCTACATATCATGAGGACTAGTGTCAGATATGTTTTGGCTCTTTGTCATAAATCAGGGTGCCACTCACCATCCTTTCGTCTGAGCTCCTGATCTTTTCCAGCCAGGAGCTCAGTCATCTGCTGTATTTTGTCAACCAATGCCATTGACTGCCGAGTAACTTTTCGGTCATCGATGATTAGAAGCTATGGTCAAAAGAAAGGTTAGGATTGACGTACGTAAAGTGGTTTTATATATCTGCGATTTGTTGACTTCCTGCATCAGAAGTTCACATTTCTGATCTATCAGGCTCAGAGCATCTACAAGGCTTGCACCGTAGCTGTCCCCCAATGCACCCGAGTTCAATATCCGAGTTGCTGAAAAATCGTGTTAGTAGAACTCACTGGGCAAATCGGGTGATACCTACTTTGGACGCTCATGAAGAAGGCAATGCCCCTCTCAACAGCACCTAGGACGGCCACGGTCACACTGATTGACGCATCTTGGATATTCTCGTCCCCTTGAAAACATTGAAGATACAGTTCAATATCTGAAAAGATGCCAGTGAGGTTACTGAGTCCCTCCAAAGCCTGTTGGCGACAAATAGAAGAGTTCTTGACTGCCTGGTGGATAGAGTAGATAAGCAAGCCATTCCAACTGATTTGATTTCCCCAAGTGCTGTCTTACATCTAGCAGTATAGTAATGGTCCCCAGAATGGGCGTCGCAAACGCGTCTTTCGGAGTAAGTTTTGAGGCAATTCTCATGGCGTTGGCTACAGGGGCGATGTTATCGGCCCCCTTTCGCAGATGAGAATTCAGCTTTCCCACAGCGCCTCGCTTGCTCTGGTATTGAGACCGCGCATTTTCTAGCACCCGGTAGACGCTGTTCCACTCCCGTTTGTCGCGAATATTGTATTCCGGAGATGGTGATTTCGACGACGGTGCAGTCGAAATGAACATGTCCATTGCGATAGGGAACAGACGATTCCAGTATTTCATGGCTTCAACATTCGCATATTCCGGGCGTACAGGGGAGCTATATGAGCTTGTCGGATTCAAAGTAGGAACTGGTTCCTTCTTCGGTGCCCTGGAGCTCGTAGAGGGCTCTTCGGCCTGCACGTTTGCATGGTGGCGGTTCGCTTTGAGAGGGCGACGGGAGGTGAGGCTTTCAAACATGGATGAGAAGTTTGGTAGGTAATGTTCAACGAAGGTGAAAAACAAACCCTGGTGAAGTTTGACCTATTTATCTTTGGCATTGGATGCCACGTGCGACCAGATCTGGAAGCGATAGCTATTGTAGATTCAATACCCCTCCCATTAGCGCTTTCTCAGCCGCAGTTTCATAAATATAGCGGTATAGTGCAGTAGCGTCGTTTACAATAACCGCCAGATTTATATCTAGGATATACATGAGGCGACCAATCACGGAGCTTCAATTCTAGATCCGCGGGGACCCCAGCGCTTATGTGCAGATAATATAGTACCCCCTAGATCTATATATGCATTTCATTCTATCTTATCACGCTTCAGCTGCTATATCTTGGCCTGTCTATTTTAAATAGCAATATGACGGCGCTCCCCTTTACGATCGAGAACTGCCATGGTCGGCGGCTAGGGTCAACTAGAGCTATGTCGACGTTTCAATTTCCATGACCGTGGGTTGCATTGCATAAACTGCACGCGTCAGGTTTTCTTTTCTCTTTTCTAACCTGGAATAAATGTCTAGAGCCCACTAATGTAGGAACTATTTATCGATCGAATTAAAATCGCGCCCAAAGCATGTGGCATATGGCAGCTATACCACGCTCTGCTCTGGCAATCAAAAGCGAGTGCTAGGGGCCCGACTATGCGAATGCTTGGTTTTTGAATGGTTGAATGTGAGGCACGTAGCGGAAGAGATTACGACCAGACAATCAAAGCGAAGACTAACAGACCAAGTCCGGAAGGAAGAAGAACGATCCATTCACTACGAAGAGGATTGCGACTAAAGAGCCAAATGGCAGTCTATGCTTTTATGTATGACACCTATGGTATGCCACAACTGAAATCCCCGAGCTTAAGAAATATCCGTCGAATAGGACAGTCCATGACAGGCAAACAAAATATTCAATGTAAAGTCTAATTCATGCCGAATAATAAAATTTGTAACGGACCTAATACAAGAGCTTGGCTCTCTCGGGTGAATGAAATACACTTAAAGCAATATACTCGTCACCAGTGGGGCTTCGACAACGATATCTCTTTTCTCTGTGTTTGGCCCTTTGAACACGGAGAATCATCAAAACCGGGTAATAAAACACCCCTCAAAGTCTTCTTGTGCACAGTTCAAATGCCCTTAATGCTTCCAAAAATGCTTCAAGGGGTATTCAGGAGGAGCAATTGTTGCAGCATTGACGATCATACTCCGCTCTGAGTCCCATGAACCAGATCGTTATTCTGAGCTCTTCTTAGTATTCACACTTTACGTTCAATCCCGTTCAATCCCTTGAGGCTGATTACTAGTTAATTATACAAATGTACCAGTTCTAAAGAGGAAATCAGCATATATCGAAATAAAGGAATCAGCCTACACGGTGGCTAGTAAGCTGATTTACATCCGCTTTTCTATAAAAAAAAAAATAAAATAAAAAATTTCGAAGTGTAGAGAAAGCGTAAATTTATAGAACCAGCTATCTACAACGCTGGCTAGAGATTCTAAGCGGCTCGGACTTGGTATTCTCGTCCTAAGATAGGATTTATCTTTGGCGAGGCTTACGCCGAAACTCAGACCTCAGGACCTCGGAGCATAGGCAGTGCCAAGAATTTAATGCCATTTGGCCTAATAATGCTCGATGAAATACAATTGTTATGTCTTTCCTAAAAAGGTTCGATCATAGCATGGTGGCGTCGTTTCAACAGAACACTAAAGACATACATAAACGTCTATCTGATCATGCTCTCTACTTCTAGATGCCCGTCAACTTGCTTAATGTACCATTTATATCAGATCTGTGGTCTCTATGACCTACCTCTAGAGGTTCCATCTGGTTGGCGGCTTGAGTCGAACCAAATTAGTTTCATCTACTAGCGTCGGCCATCTATCGATTAGTCGTACTCAGGTGCCAGGTACTATATTGGCGACTAGGCATCTAGAGTACATATCTACTCCAAAGCTCAAACATTGTCTAGCTAGTAAAATTCAAAATACTTTGCTAAGCCGGAAAATTGACATTTCCAAATCATGGCGTACACTCGGTGTAACTTTATGTTGAGTCTGACGGGGAATGACTAGACCGGTCTTCTATGCTTTTGATTCTAGACATTCGAGATAAACAACAAATCAACTCTGCCGGCCTCTATCCCCTAAATGTATTCTCCGGTGCTCTACTGTGCGTCTGGCAACAAGGGATAGTTGGTATGGACTGCTGTAACTGATCATCTAAACGGGTACTTTCGTTATCAGTTGTGTTATTTGCCTAGATGGTGCTATAGAAGTAACTACCATAACAAGGTGTGTATAAAACTTAGATGATTAAGGAGCAAGTATTAAGCGAAGATCATATGGGTGCTTGTAAATTTGAAACCTAGAAACAATTTCCGAAGGATGGTCTTCTTCAATGTTGACATATGATAAGGAGCAAAAGTGAGAAGGTTAGGCGTGCAACTACAAACTTAGCAGCACTGAGCACTGTCCACTTTCACCTAGAGTCCAATAAAGCGTTGGACATGTGAATTGATCAACTCAGAATGTAGAGAATGTCAGATCTAAAACATCAACAGTGTGGCGACTAAAAATAGCCAATGTCTCACCTATTTGGGCTTAGCCCCGCAGCAGTCACTCGCTTTCTCTTCTCTTCTTCAGTTCTTGATTCTCTATGATTCTCTACAGACACTCGTTTTATTGTCGATATTGATACAGTCACGGTCGTTGCCCGAATCGAAGCCTTCTTTCCACACGAATCCACATATTACGGTGATCTGCATGTTTCAGGGTCATCCAGACTGCTGGCCAAGGGATTAGGGTCTTTTTCTGCACTCCACGTTGTTTTGATCGACCTTCTGTTACAGAATTTCTGGGCAGTCGAGAAACCAACGATTTCGCAGTTTTCCACATATACGGAGCTTTTTTGACGAGTCACACTAGGTTGTGCAAGGGGCGTGATCAGTCCAGCTCACTTGCGGCCAAGGGGACAATAACCCCGATCGCTTGATTTTCAAACCTCCCAGTCACCTCACATTTCACATTTCATCTTCAACATGCGGTCTTTCTTTTTAACCGTGCTCTGCACTGTTCTCTTGCTGGGTACACTCTCCTCGGCTTGGCCATGGAGGCCAAATGGGTTGTTTTTAGGCGACTCCCTAGATAAGCGAGCAGGTACAGCAAAATCCATCTGATCCTGTCGTGGTCAACACTAACCTCCTGCGCAGCTACTACCGATGCCACAACCACCGATGCAGCGACCTCTGAAACTACGGCGACTACCAACACCGCGTCCAAGACTTCCTCCGATACCACCACCGGCACAAACTCCAACACAAAGACTGCGACCGACTCAGAGACAACATCTGGCACAAAGACTGGCACCACCAAGACCAAGACCACCGCCACCTCCTCGATCTCCATTGATCCAGCTGCTGGTGCTGGAGGCGTGTCCATGATCACCCCGGGTTCCCTTTCCACAAGCTACTACAAGATCGGCGAGGATGTGACCTTTGTATGGAACTACACGTCCCTCTCGGTCACACCATCTGCAGTCAATGTTGTGGCTTCGTGCAGCATGAACAAGCAGGAATATACTTTGACCTCCAACATGAGTGTGAAGGCCACTGGAAGTGTGGTCTGGGATACTGGAAAATACCAGAGTTCTGCCACCATTCCGTTGCTTACGGCGACTTATACTCTCTTCGTCTATGATGCCAGCAAGGAAATTGATGACACTGCTTCTGCCGGATACCTGAGCTCGCAGAACGGGTATTCCTTCGGAATGTATACCCCGCAGGCTTACACCCCGCTCAATGGTGAGATTCTCTCGTAACTTTTAAACTGCAAGCAAACGCTGACTTTCATAGAATTCCACTGTGCCACCTGCGGCGGTGCTATGTCTGAAACCAGTCGCCAGGCCCTCAAATTCACTTTCGGCATGGCTATTATCACGTTTGCCTCCTTCACCTGGTTTACTGGGACTGCTGGCATATTCTGAGAAGAACTGAGCTGCATCACACTGAATTTCTTATGAACATATTTTCGATAATGGGCGTTGCATTCTCGAAGCGATCTGGGTTCTAATAGCAAGAAAATGGCGTTCCGCAAAGCTGACATTCGATGGGACATGTTTTGATTTTTTTGCATCTATTTCTTCTAATAAGCGGCTCTGAGCAATTGGTTTCTTTACTTCTTTGTACTCTCGGATTGGCACATCAATATACTTCCTACCACCTCTGATAGTGCACATGAACGCTGTTTAGATGCTTTTCTTTTATGCAGGAGATGGTTTGCTGCGTCAACAGTCTAGAAGATCAACAAATTATGCTTCACAAAGATTGAACAAAGCTAAGACATTTATATCAAAGAATCTTGTCTGGTAATCATTGTGATACTCTTGCAAACAAAGAACCCCAACATCTCCCATGCCATTGTCAAATTTCAGACATTTCACGACTCATAGATAACAAGATCATGCACACAACTACTGGGACAAAGCCTCAAACTCCAAACACAATTTAGCTGCACTGTCTTACATCTGATGTGATTATTGCAACAAAGGAAAACACACCCGGCAGTTTGCTCTCTATCATTACAACTCGGAATCCGACTCAGTCCCAGAAAGAAAGGCAATTATAATAAAGAAAAGAACATCCTGGCTGACAATGTATAGCGAAGTATAAGAAGAAGCGGTTGACTCCACTCTAGTAAACTATCTCAAGCCTCCCAGCCCATCCATCCATTTATCTAGCCACTATACCATCTCCAATCCAATGACCAAAAAAGACAAGATAGCCTCCCCTCAACTAGGCTGGATCTGGCCCAAAGATCCTCGCCCCGGAAACCCCAAGAAATGGCCCCGACGCTGGCGCCTTCTAGACGTCCTACAGAACAAAGGACCGGACGTATATGTGGGCGTAATCAAGGACTCCAAATCCAAATCCAGAGCCAATCCCAAAAAGGAGAACGAGGACAACGACCCCTACAACCACACCCACCCACACCCTCGATCCCATTCAGAATCAAAATCAAAGACAGCCCCCAGCAGAGATCAATGGACTCGCTGGGGTATCGACCCAAACAACGAAGAAGCAGAGGCAGCAAACTATAGCCCCTTACCCTGGGTAAAGCGCAAACCCGGCGAACGATACGATTTCCGCACGAGGAAGTATACCGTTCCGAACCGGGCGACGTGGAGCCGTGTTGAGTTTTGTAATGGGCCGAGCGAGAAGGGGAGATGGTATGAACGGTGTGAGGTTCATCGGGTTCCGAGGCGGTATTGGGATCCTAATGGGGAGCTGTATCCGGCTGAGAATTGGCATGATGATATTTATGGACAACATCAGGATTAGATTTTGGGGTTGGTCGGGTGAGAGAGGTAGACATTGCATTTGGGGTTCATTGATGTTTTGGTTCGGTTTTCTAGTCTTGTGGTCGTTAGATTGTAGTTTTGTGGAGTCTGAGTTATAGTAAATTTTGGTATATTGGGATTGAGATCTTGTTTGGGCCAATATGGGAATAAATCATAGTCTAAATGCAACCTGCATGCAATGTGTCGAATGTATATATGCGTGGTCCTTCAGTAGATGATTGTTGATATGGCTGAGGTCGGCGGAGAGTTGGAAGTTGAGCGCCATTGTTGGTCAGGCGGTTGCACTTGACACACGGTGTCTGCTTGATATCCGCATAAGAAGAGATCATATCCTGGAAATGATGTTAGCGCCTTTTTTTTGCCATGTGCAACATCAAACATACTAGCAAGAATGCAAGATCCCATTTGCGTGGACGCGAACCCAAGCAGTCCAACATGGCGATCTCCAATTTCGTCGGCGTCCGACCCGCAATCTTGCTCGAGACCTCCCACTCAGAAATGGGAGTATCAGGCCCAGCCACACCCCGAACCTGGAAGACAATACCTGCCCGGACGAGTGCCACAGCCAGAGAAGTCTCATCCTGGCCCTTGATAACCCGCACCCCGGGCACATTCCTCTGAACGAACCGCTCCAAAACAGCCTGCCATTCTCCCTCGGTAGAGAAAGCCTTAGCACGCTCAGCATCCTCCTCCTCCCGCTTCTGATCATCCTCTTTCGTCCTCTCCTTCTTTGATAACTCCTCAAGAAGCACATCATAGTCCTTCTCCCACTTCCCCGACGGCTGCAGAAGTTGACCATTTGACTCACTGATGCGCGATTCGACATGTGCCCACACAGGCTTCAGTGTTGGATCCCGCCAAAGCGACTGAAAGTTCTGAACATCAGCAACGCGCGCACGCGCAGCCTCGGTCAAACTCTCGCGGAACATCTGTGGTGTCTCAGCGACTGGGTTGTCGGCTGTGACTTTCTCTGGATTTGAGATTGGGACCAGGGGTTCCAAGAGGCCCTGTGGCACGAATTGCCGCAGTTCATGGATCTATTCTTGTTAGACTGGGGATTGTGGCTTTGGAGGAAATGCTGGTCACGGGCTTACCTTGCGTTCTAGCTCTTGCAGCTTCGCTAGTGAGGACACAAGTTGGAGTTCTGAATCCAGGCGTAAGGGTTCGCCATTTTCATTGCTGGCCACTGTCCCTTTGGTGGAATTTTGGTCTGTAGTATTCATTGCTGGAGTGGTCGATGTCGCGCTTTGGCGACAGAGCCAACGGATGGGTCTGGGAGGCCCCTAGCAAGGGTGAATTCCAAGATAAAATCCAAGATCCGTATATTTATATATGAATAGAGCTCTTGTCCTATTGGATTAGGACGGGGTAGGACGAAGAACAATGAAGTGATTGGCGATTCTTTGGTGAATGATGAGATCACAGAGGCTGTATTAAAGGGAAATATTCTTATCCAAGTCGCGTCGTCAAGAGCTAATCAAAAGGGTCTTTTGGGGTATGCTTTGGTTTGATATAAGGATATTTGATGCTCCAAGTTCAGAGAAGAGAGGATGCCAGAGTCAAGGCGGGATCCGCGAACCAATCAATGCGTCTTCAGCCACAGTGCGCCACGGAGGCTGATGTATTACATAATCCAATTTATAGATGTCCAGGTGCGCTTGTGATTTTCATTTTTTGCTCTCTTTAATGTGTTTTAGGTACACAATTGAACGATATTATTCGGAGGTTAAAACCTTCTTGAGCTCAAGTACTCTTCTTTGGCCCTTGGTATTCAGGTCTCTGAGTGAGTCAATCTTGAAAGCACCTTTATCCATGACTACGCCGCTTTGAAGGTCAATTATATTATGATATTATGCTACCAAAGTTTCATCCTGAAATATTTCCTTCGGAATAATTGATATGTCTTGTATGTCTTTGTCGAGCAAATAAATTGCTGCCGTTAGATGTAACAAAATTGATCCATTGTTGTATCTTTTCAAGCTGTCCCCTCCCTTTGTACAGGGTACTATCAAGTAGAAGTACTCAATCCCCGTCTCAATATAAATAGGTGCCAAACTACATACCAGAAGCTTGTACCTCATCAATGAAATCAGAATTTTTAATACCATCGATCAGCATCCTAACAACACACCCACTATACTCTACCTTGAATTCAACATGGCCAGACCTCGTCACGCCCGTGCCAGATCTCGATGTCGTATCAGGGCCAGAGCTAAAGCCGCCCTGGCCGTGAACATAGTCGAACGACCTTGCCAGCGCTGCTTCCTCCGCAAGGAGAAGGTCCCAAGCCACATCTGTCGCCGGCAGCCAAACCGTAGAGCTTGTCTATACTGTCGCGTTATGCACAACCGATGTATCGAGGTATTAGTGGGAAAGTATTGTGACCATAAGTTCAATTCTAACACATCATGACCTAGATCCCGGACGAGATCAAGCCCGCGGTTGATTCTGCGCTCAAATTGGAAGGACGGGCACTGACTGACCAAATCAGATTCATCCGCCAAGAAATCAAGGTTCAAACTAAGAACATTAACCTTGCGAAGAGACAGGCAGCGGAGAGAGCGAAGGATGACGGTGCAGCTGCCGAACAGTTGCAACAGTCGTTGAGGACATCTTTGTTGTGTCGAAACGCAAGTCTCCAGCCATAGATGAGTTGGAGTTACTATTACAGACCTGGGGGCCATACGTAGATTTAGATATTTTGATTTTAGGAATAGAAGATTGCAGAGCGAGATACTGAGCGTCGTTTGCTTTTATTTCCTACTAGATGGGATATTAACATTAATATTAGCCACCATGCTCCGGAGACCCCGTACTATCACAGGGAGACAAGTATAAACATCAGCATATCAAGCCATTACTATAAGGGTATAAAGTAGTGGTTACAACTTCCCAAATCAACCACATTTCCTAAATAATTAGCCGGAATAGCATTGCTCCACCCCTCGCCCTAACAGGCAATCGGGACCACCAGCCTGTCGGCTCTTGCCGAGCGCCGTCATTCGGCACTTGGAAATGCGCGGGTGGCCTCATTCAGTCGCTAGTGGAGAAAGTCCCACAGTCCAGCCAAAGGCGTTCCATACTCCGTGTGAATGGCTCGACTCCAGATTCCCCAGATCCCATCCAGGATCCGCTGCAGATCCTATCACCGCATTCCATTGGACGGCCAGGATATAGCTCTGCCCTCATTATGCGGGTTGGATC
>ERZ1673737.1640-NODE-1640-length-20845-cov-4.150890_pt1 | contig 20845 bp, 14 predicted proteins | sample MGYA00580211_ERZ1673737 | MGnify/ENA primary metagenome ERZ1673737 (study PRJEB41218, sample SAMN15661789) | gut metagenome | host: Homo sapiens | place: Canada: London | collected 2015-08-20/2019-03-30 | study: EMG produced TPA metagenomics assembly of... | reverse complement strand
TGAAGTTTGTCACAGCCACTGAAAGAGACACCAAAGTCGGGGAGGAGAACGATAGAGCCGAGAAGATGGTTGCCGAGAAGTACATCAGACTGTTGAAGCCACACAGTTGTTGAACTCCCTGAAGCATCATCGCAATGATTAATGCTCTCCTGTTCCCACCATGCAATAACTGCTGCCCCCGTTCAAGGGTATCGTGTAACCACTGCGGCTTTGTACCACGAGCTTTACCCTGTCCTAGCTCTGATGCCTCTTCATCAATCTCCCCGTTGATATCGTGCAAGACTCGATCAACCACACGGTCACCTCCAGGGCAATCTTGGTAAATCTTGACTAGAACGGCCTTCGCTCGGACACCAAATCCGGCCTGAACCAACCACCGAGGCGTCTCGGGTAGGAAAGCGAGAATTGCAAGCTGGAAGAAGGCCGGGAATGCTCCGAGGCCCACGATCCAGCGCCAGCCTCCGGTTGTACTGGTGAAAAGCCAGCCAACTATGTATGCTACCACCTGGCCGCCGGTGATGAACAGACTGAGAATAGTAACAAGTCTTCCTCTTGCGTTCGATGGTGCCAATTCAGAAATGTACCTGCAGGCTCCCCCATTAGCAATCTTGCTCCGTGATCAGTCGCATGGTATGGCTTTCATCCTAATCCATGACTTGCAGTCAACTTACAATGGAGTAACCGCACTTGCGCTCCCAACTGCAAGGCCAACAATACTCCGTCCAAGAATCATACCCCAAACCTGGCTTGTGGAAGCCTGGACCAAAGCCCCAAGGGCAAATAACGCATCTGCGCCAAGTATAACTTTCCGACGGCCCAGCTTATCTGCCAGCACTCCGGTGAAAGGACTGGCTATTAATGCGAACAGGCTCGTACATGACGTGATCAGGCTTTTGTCAAGTGTTGTCAATGGTCGATTCGAGAGATCCGTGCCAACTGTCACCAAAGTTGAGGAAATGACTCCTGTGCTGGAAGTTTGAACAACTGTTAGCCGCTATCCGGTAGAACAATGGAGCCGCAACAAGGCGTCTGCCGGAGTAGGGAGCATACTCATATCCAAAGAGGAGCCCACTAATTCCTGCTGAAAAGGTCAACGCCCATATGAACCAGCCCCCTGAGTATTCAAGCTCGGAGGCCAGGCCCTCGTTGCCATGGTCTTCATGGTCATGGTCGGGAGTGTAGGCGGGGGCGAGTAAGGGCACGTTGGAACCCGAGTTGTCTAGTTCATCTGCGCCTGTCATATTCTAAGGCTCTATTTCCAGAGAACTGGAATCAGCTCCTAGATTCTATCAGGGGAATGTCCAATGTTTCAAGTGACGTCTGGGGCTACGATAAGCCGATAAGAAGGCGGAAATCGGGTTCCGGAATGCCGACATCTATATAATCATAAATGTGTATACAGTGACACTTACGAAGTACTGGAAAGACTCTAAGTAACAGCCTTGGAGTATACCATTTCATGCGCTGTTTTCGCGCTGCTTTGGCTTCTCTTTTTTTCACCTCTTTTTTACACATTTTCGAGTGCCTCAAGTTATATGGGTTACCCATGTAGATTGTATAAAGTTAAGAGTGGTAGCGGGAAAGGGCTGATGGCCTATGACTGTACATGCATATATCTCATGCACAGAATTGACAAACTGGTTACACAATTGTCTGTTCTATGTTGGCGTAGCTCGTTGAAGATGGTATTCATATTTTTTTTTTTTTATACTACACTGTACATGTATCTCCCTTTAGTGCTTAGCCACAACACCAGCAGCATCAGCCTGCTCAGTGATCCTCTTCTTGTAAGCATTGACTGTGCCGTCAAACTTGTGCACAGTACCACCATCGCAGACCCAGAGACTGGTGCAAACATTCTGCAACATGGTCACATCGTGGGAAACCATCACAACACCTCCCTCGAACTTGCGGAGCGCATCTGACAGAGCATCCATACCCTCAATATCCAAGTGGTTAGAAGGTTCGTCAAGAACAAGAATGTGAGGATTGGTCAATGACAGGCAAGCAAAGGCCACACGCGATTTCTGACCTCCAGACAGAAGTCCCATGCGCTGAAGACCAGTTGTACCAGTGATACCAAAGCTATGAGAACATATTAGTGACTGGGAGGTGGCCAAAGGGTTAAGAGTTGACTTACGCGCCCAGGTGTCTCCGGTACTCTTCGTCGGTCTTTCCGGGATAAGTCTTAGTCATGAAGCCTACTGCACTGGTTGTCATGTCCAGAGCGTCGACGTGATGCTGGGCAAAAAATCCAATGCGCAGTCTTGAGTTGGTAGAGATAAGACCGGATGTTGCTTCGAGCTGATTGGTGAGTAGCTTCAGCACCGTGGTCTTACCAGCACCGTTAGGTCCGACAATTCCAATACGCGAGTCAAGCTGGACATCCAGATCGACATTCTTGAGAAGAGGTTTGTCCTTGGTGTAACCGAAGCAAACTTCGGACATCTGGACAATAGGGGGTGAGAGCTTCTCGACCTCGGGGAATGCGAAGTGGACGGTGTATTCGCTTTCGGGAGCTTCAAGGACTGGCATACGCTCAAGTTTCTTGATTCTTGACTGGGCTTCGGAAGATTTCGCAGCATTGTATCGGAATTTGTCAATGAACGCTGATAAATCGTTAGTACAGCTCATATGACAGCACGCGACGTCACAAACCTTGCAAGTGTGCTCTCTCGGCCATTTGCTTCTCATATTCGCGCTTAGCGGTCTTCCGACGCTCCTCCTTGGTTGCGTAGAAGGATTCTATGAAATGTTAGAAGGTTTCAGATGCCTTGATCTAGTATTACTTACCGAAGTTAGCACCCCTGTAGTAGTCCAGTCTCTCGGAATGTTGGTGAATAATATCCGTAGCGACTTCGTTCAAGAATGCACGATCGTGAGAGACCACAAGGACTGTGCTGGGGTATCCCTGGAGGTAATTCGAAAGGAAAGTAATAGACGGAACGTCCAACATGTTCGACGGTTCTATGAACAGTCAGTAGGCTACTCGTTCAATAGAGGCAATAAAACATACCGTCCAGCAAGAGCAAATCGGGCTCGCAGAAAAGTGCTCTCGCCAGGGACAGACGCATTCTCCAACCTCCAGAGAAGGTCTTGGTCGGGTACTGCTGGCGTTCTTGGGAGAAACCAAGACCAGCCAAGATACTAGCCGCACGGGACTCGGCCTTGTCCGATTCCATTTCAGAAAGTTTGCTGTAAATATCACTCAAAGTGATATCCAAGCCTTCACGTTGCTCGTCAAGTCTAGCAGCATCCTGGGAGGTGTCTGCCATCGAGGATCTCTCTTCTTCGAGCTCGGCCAATTGTTTCGAGATTTTCTGTGATGTCAATTAGTAACCGTATCGTAATAGTGTATTGGGGGTTCACTAACCGCTTGCTCTCCGAGGAGGTGCTTCCGCCACACATCCGCATCCAGGACTGCCTGCAAAGCAGGTGTATCATCACCAGTAATCTATGTAGACAGTTAGTAACAGCAAACGCAAGGAGATCTAATCAGATATACCTCTTGCTCGACGTGAAGAATTGAAACGTGAGTGGGAATGGGGATTTCTCTGCGACTTAAAGCGCGCAAAAGTGTAGATTTACCGATACCGTTCTGGCCAACGAGACCATAACGACGACCGTAGGCGAGTGTGAAGGCAGCATCCGTCAGGATACGCAGGCCACTGATGGAGATATCGATGTTGTCCAGCTTGATATCCTTGCTCTTGGCCTGGGAGTCAGAGCCCAGTTGAAGAGGGTTGACAGCCATGAAGAACTCCTCGTATGACATAGTCTCATCCGGCTGGTTGAGCAAGCGGGAGGACTCGTAGGTAACGTTCTTCATCTGCTTCTTGTCCTGCTTGGCACGAATCTTACGTTCGGCCTTCTCGAGCTTTTTCTTGTCCACCTTGGACTCGACCTTTCTAGCATTGGCTGATTCCAGGTCGACAGTGTTTCCAGTCAATCCCAGGGTCGAGGACATGTTCCGCTGTGCGCCAACATTGATGGCCTGGTCCAGCTTCTTAGCCTTGAAGGGCATTTGTCTCTGCTCGGCATCAACGCCGTCAGCGGAGCTGAGGCCCGTGATGAACTTCGCGACTAAGTTGCCAATCGTCTCGTAGTTTTGCGGGGAGAAATCTCCAGAAGCGGAGACCAGAAGCTCGGTAACGGCTTCGGCAGCTTCTGACAGTGGGGACTGGCCGCTGGTATCTTCGACGTAAAGGTTTGCGGCATGGGTCAGGTAGCCCTATCAAACGGTCAGCTTCATTCACATTTCCCCTCGCGCATGCAAATACATACCACAGCGTAGTCGGAGACGACATGGTCGATACCAGGAATTTGCGCCTGTATTTGAGACTCCATGGTTTCAGGTTCAGGTGAATGTGACTCACTCCGGCGATAACCTGGGACCTCTAGTACAAGTCGAGCGTGGATTTCTTGTAGTGAGGTCCCCATGATAGAGTGGGCTTTTTGGATGTGTGTTATCGATAAGATCACGTGAGGCTCGATCTATAATTTTCTCGTATTGATGTCGAGCTTCTCTTTCAGTCTCGAGTTTATTATTTGTTTAGTACTGAGCTAGACGGGCTCTTGTTTGATTTGTACTAGATTTCATATCTAATAGGTGTGTGGTTGACATTATCGGTAAATTGTGACATGAGAAGGCCATATAGGGAGGCATGAAAGCATGGAAATAGTAAGAAAAGAACATCAAGCCAGCAAGGCGAAGGAACTAACAGAGTGTCAAAGGCACGTCCAACAGCGTGACAGGTATGCTACTTCAGAAGTGGCATGTCCCAAGGTAGGTGAAGGCACCTAGAACAGTGTTTGACTACTTGGTTAACTTCCCGACGCATTCCACAAATTTAATCGGCGAAATGCATAGAGGTTGAATACCCTTCTGATATTTCTAGTTGTCAATATCTGAGTTGTGGTTAGCCATCATCCTTAGAGGCGTAATGTAAGATATCTGGAATTGTCGACTCCGATATGTGTATTGTGTATTCCTAATCCGCTGTTTGGGTACAGTCGTGTGGTGAATCCTGAGACCACTTATCTTGGTGTGTAGAAATTACATCTCAGTCCCAGAAGACCGCTTTTTGTGAGTTCAGTGGCTTCTGAGTGCTGGCCTCCCGGAGCCGTCATGGTGAATGGCCCAACGGATCGATCTAAAAGGACTCATCAATTTCAGAATCGGAACGAACTTGATCATAGTTTAGCTGTTTTCAATAGTGTTCAATTTCCGTAATTAAACCACAATGACCTCCTTTCAACAGAGTCCAAGTCAACAAAACAAGGTGGTGGACAGGCAGTCAAGTTTTGAATCACATGTGGGTGTTTGTGCTATACACATCTGCAGGAAACAGGGGCCAAATCACCCGATGTCACACGATTAAGATTAGTCCCTGGAGAGGAAGCCCTTGGATGACAACGGACATATTGTCGCGTACCATTTGGTGGCAGCTTCTCCGTCTCCCTGATCATTGCTTGTAGAGCAGTGTCAGGTTTTGAGACGGTGAGCATGATCTTACCTTGAAAAGGTGAGGTGGAGCATGCAGAGTTGACCGCTCTCCACCCTTACTCAAAGACAATCCAGCTGCAGCCGAAGACACTATATCAAAACGGGCGGTCGCAAAATGAAAAGGTGTGGCCAGCCATTCCAGTATACTCATCAACTGGACCCTAGTGAAACCCTCACCTAGGTTATAGACACTTGTTGAAGCGTGCAGAGTGTTTCATAAGTACATGTAGTTTCATGTCGGAGCGATTGCGTGTGATTAGCATAATGAAATGAACCGAGATCGAGATCAAACGAGGGCAAAGGTAGTGAAATCCAGCACGCGAACCTGTCAGGGTGACGTCTAACCGCCTCGACCGCCAGATATGCAGGATACTCATCACAAAATTCTTGCAGGCATTGGAGCACGAGTTGCCTGCATCCTAAAGGCCGAGAGTTGAGCCCCAAAGCCAAAGTGACGATCTTTGTTTGGGTCTATGTTTTGGGAATAGCCCGCCAAGCGGTGACAAGCCAATCATTCGCCCAGAGCATTCAAAGATCATCAAGTGGTGCAGGGAATGTGCTGACCTGCATGTATGACACAGTTGAGACCGGTATAACGGATATTGGCAGGTTTATTTTCCAGCCGCTTGGGGTGTAACCCTGAGCAAGAATAGATCTGAGCATCGAAATCCATAGATCCACAGGTAATTTGGCATTTGCACTCCAGAGAGATTCGACGTGGCCGAAGCTAAGCCAAGGAGACCAATCCCTGTAGCGCCAAATTGACCTTCCCGAATGATAGTATATGTCGATCTGTCAAGCGAGCGACAAGGTTTGACTCAGGGCTTCGGAGAGTCGGCTTGATCGCTGGAAAGATTGAGCTCGGAAAAGGAGAAAAAATTAAACAGCTTTTGAAAGATGAAACACGAGGGCTTCCCCCACTCTCAGCTCTCATTTGACACGCCATGACAGTTGAGTGCCACGTACCCGCAACAAGAAGCGGCACAGATCCGGCAGTAAGAACCGATTCTGGCCGGTGGGCGACCCGCGAGTTTTCCATTTTCATTTGCAAAGTGGAGTGCATGACGATATCAAAACAATCAAACCTGGAGCTGATTCTCCTGGCTATTTCTGGCTTAATTTGCGAAGCGAACAGGTCAATTTGGATCGAAGATCAGTTCCGGGGCGCAGGTCATAAACATAAAGCACTTTGCATCACCATGGACAACGTTGAAGTCATATAAGCTTGCTGAGAGAGACCTTGCATCTCGCTCATCTCGCTCGTCTCGCTTCTTTTGGACTGATCAACTGTATCTTCCAGAAGCCAGCGAAGTGGACCGAGAAAACTTTGTTCAATGACCCTTGGACAGATAGTTTGAGGGCGACCTCCCACATAAAGTATAGCTCCTGAATATCCTTTGAACGTGTGAGCCATGGTTCTGCCTCGGACAACAGTTCATGGCAGGAAACCAGTGGACACCGATCGGCCCCGGGGCCCTTGCGATCTAAGCTAGTCAGGCTAGGGGGCCGAAGAAGCGATCCTAGCCAGCCGAAACCAGATGTGTGGGGAATTCTGGATCGCATGGCTTTTTCGGCTCTCCATTTCCCAGCTCGCTGAGCCACTCGCGGCCCTTCACGGACTTCGCCGTTTCCTGGAAAAAGTCTGGACTATGACGCCAATGCGATGTGAGCCGCAAGGGATGACAGGCCAGCATCCTAATCTTTGCATTTGCAATAACACCCGCATGGTGGGCTAGTGCTTTTTTGGTGTGCTTTCGCCGGGGTATTTCCATGCAGATTGGCGTACATGTAGCCGTACTCTAGACTTCGACGTAGACGGAGTAGGTCAATTGAAGTATAATCAGGGGAACTGCACTCTGCACTGTGCACTCGTCTGTTTCAAAAAAAAATAAGAACAAGAATCAAGAATCAGGATATATGAATTGCTCAAGGGTTCAAGGAGGGGGAATTTATTGATCTCTCCTAGCGTGAGTCCAGGGCGGGAGCTGATAATCCCCGAGTTTTGTTGTTGTTTTCCGTCCCATGGTTCTTCCCCCCATCGCATCGCTCCTTTCTTCTTTCTCTCTTCTTTGAAGGAGCTGGGCTTAACGTCTTTTTTTGCCTAAGTCGATGGTCGTTTTTGTTTTTTATTTGTTCCGCTCATCGCGGCCTAGTTGAGGGATTTCCTGCCGACCGCATTAACACTCCTCCCTATCTCGCTCGTTAGCTTCCCCTCATATGCGCATTCTACTGGAATGTCATTCACAAAGTTGTTCGACCTGGAGCTGAGTGTCGGGGTGCTTGTCACTCTCTTCCGCGCCCTCTGAAGATGGATTACGTATCAACGGTAAGCCAGGGTTGATCAATCTGGGATTACCGGTCACCACTCCGGTCCTTGCAAGACATGTTTACTGACAATGACCCTTAGTTATGTGCGTTAAGCACTGTCGGTATAGCACCCACCGGCCTCGCGCTCGGGCGCGCAGAACGAAGTCAGAAGCCGAGTCTCTTCCGGCGCAAGACCCTCTCTCAAGATCACCCTCTCCTCCCTCAACATACCGCAAAGACGTCCATTGATGCTCGTCCGAAGACAGCTTTACCACCACGGACAAGTGTGGCAGCCGACTGGCGAGCTGAAAAGGAACAAAGTTTGGCAGATAGCGCGTATGGGAACCAATATCAACCAGATCTTCGGCGGGCATCCTTGTCCTTCAGCGCTGTAAGACGCCGTCGTCGGGGTCAAACTTTCACAGCGCCTCCACTGCAAATTCCGGAACATGAATCAACAGACTCGCAAACTGGCCACGTCCGGCGACAATCCACTGGTTGGCTGCGGCGCTTGTCAATGGCCTCGTTCCAGACCGAGAGCCCGACCGCGAGTAGTCCAGTCACTCCGTCGTTCAATGGATCAGCAAGCCCAATCTTTCCTCGCCCGCCGAGTCAGCGAAGGGCCCCGAACAAGTTGGTGAAGCGTCCGGCATCGCAGCACACCAACACACATCCTCTTGGATCGCAGACCATCTCCGGGTCTTCGCCATCTGCGCTGCGCAGGCCAGCCACGAGTCACCAGAGATCAGAGTCGATGCGCCTTCCTTTGGCTTCAGATTTCGAAGATTGCTTCCCCAAGAATCTTCCTGTTGAATCACCAGCGATCGAGGAATTCGAGCTTGATAAGAAGAAACAATGGGCGTCATTTTTCCTTCCCGGGGCTGGTAAGTTGGCCGAGAGACTCTCGCGCAGGTTCTCAACATCAATCGCTCCGAAAGTTCAAAGTGTTCGCCAGATTACGTCTGATCAGAGCGCTCTTCCGGTATTGATTCTCGCCTCTGATGTCGCCGTCAACACTGCTGTGCCCCGAGAGGATCAGTCATTGCCTAGTACCCCGGTCGAATTCCGCAACCCATTTCAGGCAGCCACCCCGGAGCCTGCTTCTGAACTCGTTCTCGAGCCAGCGGAGAACCCCAGTCACAGGCACTCGTACTCTGTTAATGATGCTGAACAAAACCAGACCGTCATTGCCAACACCGTCACCGGCTCTGGTGTTCCGATTCTGGGACGACCTAGGGGTGGTTCTCTGAAGCGTGTGAAAGGGCGCACGTTTTCCATCCCTCGGTCAGAACTGTCCAGGTCGGAGAGGATTGTCGCCGTCCCAACCCCGGACCCCGAGCAACGGCGTAATATCACCGATCCGAATGTCTTCCGTCGCCCACATCCTGTGTCGCAGCCCGGAGGGGCTCTTTCAGCTTTGGAAAGACGTTCTCAAGTTGTGCCACGATCAGTCTCTCAAGATTACAACATTGGCTTGGGATCTCGGTCCGGCTTGGATCCAGTAACCTCGGATGCAGTGGCACTCTCTGCCTGGCAGCGGGCGTCTCGTCCCAATGGCCAGCCTTACTCTCTCCGCCGTCGTCCCAAGGGTTTCTCAATTTCAGGGTCAGACCCATCTTCCACCATAATCGGTTCGGATGATACCAGGGTGTTTACATCATGCGATGATTATGAAACCGACATCATGAGTGATTATTGGGACTCAGTTCGCACACGCGAAACCACAAGCAGCGGACTGAAGGGCCTTCGGATTGAGACGATGTTTGACAAAGCAGGCACGAGTTTGGCCAATGAAGAAGTCACGACCTTAGAGACTCTTCTGCCGCGGGGTTCTTTCGCCGCGAGGTCTTTGGAACGGGATCCTCAACTTTTTACTGATTCATTTCTGGCCTCTCCCCCTTTGACTCAGGTCCCAATGGTTGATAACTCATCAGTTTTGGCCGATGCGCCGGATGAAGACGCCCTCAGCATGATTGGGGCATTGCCTGGCGAATCAGACAGTGCGGTTCAGTCGCCTTTGTCGCTGGCGTTGTCCAAATTCGCCGAACATCCCGACTCTGGCCTGACTTCGGCCAAGGGCTTCGGATCGATGGTAGACGGGTCCAACTCAGATGTGAACAAAAAGACAAACATCTTCGACTGGTCTGAACAGTCACGTCCTGATCGTGAAACGTCGGACTCCGAAACGCGTCCCAGAACCATGCATGGAAAGCAAGCAAATGTTGTTGATAGAAGCAGTCGTACTGTCTGCCGGAAAGCACCTTCCACCGTCCACCTTCGCAGTCAGAGTGTCCCCGTTGTGAGTGACATTCCCACCAGTGACTCACGTCAAACATCTGGGAAGTTCGGCACCTGGGGCTTGGGCAGTAAAGGCGTCAGCGAAGACTGGGATAGCGATTTCGATTTCGACGAGTCCGAGGATACACCCACGGCCGAAAGCACTCAGGTCTCTGAACCAGAGACTATTCGTCAAAGCATGACTGTTCCGAAAGCCATTCTGGAACGCCAAGCCAGTCTTCGCGGTCAATTCGGACAGGTTCAGGAATTGACGCTGCTCGTGGAAGAATTGAAGCGTCTCCGGCACCAGGCAAATGTCTTGGATCTTGTCAGCGGACCTTCCAGTGAATTGTGGAAAGAAGCAGAGGGGATTGTGAACCTTGCTACTATTGATGACGAAGAAGAGCATCGCTCACCTCCAGGATCTCCTTCATCTCTCACATTCAGCTTCGACGAATCAGAAGATGAAGGTCTCCATGCATCTTCCAAGCGTAACAGCGAAGTCTCATGGAACGATGTACCGCAGCGTGAGCGTGAAACTCACTCGCCCCTCACTCAGCTTGCCAAAGACTCGCCCAAGTCCCAATCTGTGCTTGACATCCTGCAGCCTGGTGATAAATCTCTAGAGATTGCACCGCGTGCTCAGAAACTGCCATTCGACACGTCTTCGTTGAAAGATTTGGTGGTTCGAGCTGGTGTTGTGACGCGTGCGCTGAAGGAAGTCATTCGCAAAGCAGAGGGGGTTGCAACCAGCCCCCAGAACGTCTTTCCACAAGACCCCCCGTTTCGACGCATCTTCGACAAACCATCTCACGACGACCTTGCCAGCTTTGAAGCTGCTCTCGCCGACTTGTAATAATGTCTCTGATTTCTTTTTTCTCTCCTGTCACCATATCTCTCCACGATTCCCCAGCATCAGATGAAACGACCCGAAGATCATTTGCATGAGCATCTCCTTTATTCTTTTAATATCTCGGTGGTTCACCGTTGGTCTCGCCCCTTTGCATACCCTCGGAGAACCTCATCTCCTTCACACGATGTGATCAAAAGCGCCATGGCTTTCCTTTTCCTTTCTCATGTACAACTCTCACCCCAATGTACATTGCCACCACCTTTTCCTTGATATTTCAATTACCCTGTGTGTAGCCCACACATCCGAGTCTGTCTCAAACCCCGGGGCTCACGACCTTTCCAGTTTTGTTCCAGTCTTCTCATTCCTTTCAATCATGTCTCATATTTGCGCAGCTCATATCTTTTAATTGTGCTGTATTAATCACGGGGTATTCCTTGTTAAGGCGGACCTGCACTGATTATGTTTTCACACGAAGTCCCATACTAGATGAAAAGCCCTGAACCCAACCATGTGATGATTAAACTAACTGGGGAGAGAAGTCTTATGCATTTGCACTATAGTCTAATGCAGAAATGAAAGAAAAAACAGTTTAATATCCAATTTTTCTCGCAAGGTAGCCTTGGAAGTAGCCGGACTGTCTCTCGTCTACGCACAGTGAAGGTGAACGGATAGTACAAAACACGCTTTGGTTAGAGATACAGTATATGAAGGTCAAGCAGATGCTCAACAGACTCAATATCTTGCCTAATCAATTGAAGAAGTTATATACATCAACGCCGCCCATGTACTGAGAGAAGTGTACTCTATCAGAATGATGCTTTTGTTTCGCCGTTTCTCACTTGGTTGCTTCGAGAAAACTGTAAGCTTGCAGCTATATCAATTCCCAAGCTTACGCTATCTCCTCATTGGTATGAGCCTTCGTTGTCATCACATAGTCTGTGTAGCGAACTTGCTCTTCGCTCGAATCCGGTCACCATAGAGATATAACGATATAGGAATTGGAATCAGAGCCGCTGCTACACAGCCGAGCAGGGCCCCAGCCCAATTTACACCTAGTCCGTTGAACTGTCCTTGATATCAATGATGTTTCACTCCGGTCTCTGGTCTCGCTACTCACCATGTAGGTTACGAAGAGAGGAAAGCCTGCACCAGCTGAAGACCGCAAGATGCTATTTGAAGCTAAAGCATAGGCAGCACTAGTAGAAGCAACTTTGAGTCGTAATCTAACATGCTAATAAGTATACTCAAGGAGAGAATACTCACAATAGAAGGTATGCATCCACAATATAGTTCAACGCTTGGAGGAAGATACTGAACATACCAGATCCAGTCCAGACCCTAGATGCCGTCGGTACAATCCAGTGAATTTAGCCGTGAATCTAGACCATCCAAACCAGAACAGTCCCCCTGAAAAAGCCACACTCTCTAGTATTGCAGGTGGTAGACGCCACTCAGGGATCGGGATGCCGTAGTTGCCGTCCAATTTTCGATTATATAAGGGCTGTACGCAGGGAATGCAAAACCCGCCAATGAACTCTCCAATGACAAGACCCAGGTATGGAAGAACACTGACACCCCTTTCAAAGCCGTGGATTCTTCGGAATACGATGGGGTACGCGGTTAGGAAGAGGTATAGCAGGTCATAGAGGAATTCCATATAGATGCTGAGACATAGCACTATTGGCTCTGTGAAAAGGAACATTAGGGGTCGACTGAGATTCTTTCGAAGAAGCTCGCCTAGAGCGATCTCGATTTCTTCTTGCATGACATGAATGCCCCAGTTTTTCGTGCGTCGGCGGAGCTCGTTAGCTTTTTCGATCAGGAAAACAGGTAGAAATGTCTCGTTCATAAGAGTGCATCGATGATTAGAGCTGCCGCGCCCATTATGCCTGTGAGGTACACTGTCCATCGCGAGCCTAAATGGCTTAGTACGATGAAACCACCGATAATCCATGCCAGCAATGGGCCGGCGAAGACAGTCGTGGCGAAGAGTGTGATGGCAAGCCCTCTAGTGCAGTTGTTGAAAATATCGGAGAAAACAGCTGCCACGACGGCAATTGGACTGCTCCGAAGAACCCTCAAAGAATTGGCATAACATGATGGTTTGGAGGCCTTTCGCTGTTGCAACAGCGAATTGAAACAATACGAAGCCGAACACGGCTATCAAAACTGCGAGACGTCGACCCTGAAGCTCGGAGAATGGTGCCCAAAGTATTGGACCTGTCGCAAATCCAAGCACATACAAAGACAGTCCCAACGTGCCAACTTCGGTGGAAACATTGAACTCTTGTGATATCACAGAGATGCCGGTGGAGTATATGCTGCTGGTGAATGTGGCGTTGAATGTTGTAAATGCGAGCATCACAGCCGTGAGGACCCTTGATAAGTCGTGTCAGTGTTTATGAAACAACCCAAATTACTTACTTCATCTTTGTCGGCCAATTTTAGGATGCAAGGGATCATCGGGGGCCTGCAAATTCGACTAGATAGTCTTCCTCTTCGGAAGATTCGGAGGATATGACTTGCCAACTCCAAATTCCGGAAGTGGTTTCAGTGACAGTCGAAGTTGAGCCCAGCGCCTACTGTTGCATTGTGTTGGCTGCGCTGGGTTGCAATTCGACTAAGGGCCGTTGGGTGTCGTTCTAGGCCGACATTGCGCTGGGTTTGTGCCGTCTGGACTCGGATCATCCAGTCAATTACATCGTGAGATGATGAATTTGATGATCCAACTGATGAGGTTGAGGAGGGATGGTAATCACGTATATCTCACCTTGATATTTCCAATGTCCTCACATGGAAGCTGAACTATACGTGTTTGATAGTATAATATATTGATAAGGAAACAACGACGAGAGAGGTTTTGGGGTTCCAATGGAAAGACGTTCTATCACCGTACTCGCCAGGATATATATATATACTATTGGTTTGAAGACAAACATGGCTGTATCCGTCAAGACAGATCCTCAAATGCCATTGGGAAAAGTTGATATATAACGAAGCTCACCAGGCATAGAATGGAATCTAGGCATTCTGATTTATTAGCTATTTACTAGTCCGGGCACCATAGGCACTCGGCACGCTAACTAACTTAACTTATTAAAAACGCTCTTATCTAATTACGTATCAAACAAAAGTACCTTTGCCAAGAAATACTGCTTCCCACAGAATAATAACTGAGCTCTGTGAAAACAAAAATCACGAATGTAACAGCTATATAGACTTGGAGGGGAATGTCTCACGTGGGGATGCGACAGGTACAACACATTAACATTAACTCATCCGTTATCTGCGTTTCATTGGGGAGGGGGCAGGGCTTGGGAATGACGGGGCCACGCCGGCGTCTCGAATTAAAGGAGCCGACATATGCAGGATCCCTATAAGGACCATTATTATACCCGAATACGAGAAACAACTATAAGTTAACGTTAACTATAACTACCATGACTATAAGCATAGCCAAGCAGAATCAGAAAGAAGGCTTGGTGGAGTATTGAAAAGACGCCCCTTGGGCCCTTACAGTGAGGATACATTAGCGTATACTCGGTAATTTCGACGGCTTCAGGGGCAGCCGCTCGGTGATTGGTGCACACCGCTGAGGCCCCCTATCTACAGCGTACTGAGGTCTCAGAATTCACCTTGCTTGCTGCAGAGAGGAAAGGGAAGATCAGACAATAAACAAAAGAAAATAAGGAGGCCGTACAGAGTACTCCGTACGGAGTACTAAATTAAGAAGTACATATGTATTACAGTAAGAGCTCAGGGGGATGCGGAGAACGGTAAGTTAATATGACTGTGTGCTTAGGGCCCCATATTCTAGAACTCATCTCACTTTCTCCTCTTTTCTTCTTCCCATCTCTCGTTTCCACACTTTTGGCTGCTGGCCGCCGCTCTTTTTGAGGACTTCGTCCCCCGTTCACTCTTTATTGTCTCTAGTTTGGCTAGTTTGACCCTTCCACTCCTTTTTATACTGTGTTGAACTTCAATGACGAGCACCATCTGATCGGCTTTCGCCATTACCGTGTTGATCACGCCCTCCAGACCGGCTTCGACGATGTCTCATGCTCACCATGCCGGCTTGGTGATGAGGCATGCCCCGGTTCGCCGGGATGTCGTCCCTTCGCATCGCCTGCCATTTTTGGTCCCTAGTACCACACCTTTAGCTACAATGCCGTCTCTCGTGGCGCGAGCTCCCGAGTCATCAGCATCTGGCTCGACAAATGGAGAAAAGCCTACCAGTAACATGACCACGACCGTCTTGCCAGTCGTGCTTGGTGCAGGTCTTCCCATCCTGTGTGCCATTATCGTTCTGATTGTGCTTCACCGAAGACATGTCAAGAAACTTCTACGGGAAGATGCAAACGATAAACATAAATCACTCGATTTTGGAATGGATACAGTTGGACCGGCTACACAGAGGAGAGGCCCTGGAGCCATGCCCCCGAGGTCAGAACCCAACCACACCAAGGGCCTGTCTCTCGACGTGGGCCCTTATCTGATCCCCCCGGGCATGAAGAGCTCCCGGGACTCTCTACACTCCATTTCTCGTTCAATAGATGATGACAAGTACCGCCCCGCCACATTTCTGGGCGACAATGGCTCCGTTCGGTCCTTCCCCAGGGGACATCGAGATGAGGCCTCTAGCTTTGGCGGTTCGCCAACCCGATATGGAGCTGCTGATGAGCCTGACTCGGGTCTTCTTAGGAATGCCCAGAGGATGTCTCGCTCTTCCCCGCCGATTTATAGCTCCCCCACTGAATCTCACAGAGGTAGCCCCGTGAATCAGCGCAAGGATTTCCTTGGCCCGGTTCCCGGTGTGACTCCTCCGGCCCCTGTTGCACAGGAACACAGTATGGCCCCTGGCAGTGCCACAACTGACCGGGATTTCACATCCCCGGTGCTGCCTCACCTGGATTCTACCCCCAGTCTCCATTTCGGATTCGAGACCGAGACAAACCATGCCAGTGCGCCTGAAGAACGCCTGAACTTCCCGCTACCTGAGCCTTCGCAATCACCACACGACTCTGGGCACGGCCAGACGGCATCGCAGCTTCCTCGTATTTCCCTGCCGGCCAGCGATGTTACCAGTAGTGACTATGGTGATGATCGCAAGTCGGAGCTCATGATTCCTCCCGTCAACGTCCATGCCACGGATGGACATCATGATGTCCCAAGCTATGAAAACAAGCACCCCGAACTCCCAGAGGAGCCTCAAAACCTGGACAAGCCATATGATGAACACCGCGACACCCGCCGGATGACTCTCGGATTGCGTCCGCTGCCCCCAGAAGACCCTGCAGACAACCCTGAGCAGCGTGCCAATCGGATTCGCTCCTTCTACAAGGAGTACTTCGATGAGAGCAAGACCGGCCGGGAGACCACATATTACGAAGACTTCGGGCCTGAGTTCTATGAGGACGGTGGTTTCGTCTATGACCCAGTCACTGGCGACTACTTTGATGCCGCACCGGCTCCCTTCGCTGAGCCGGTGACCCGTCGTGCTATGACGCCGCCGCCGCGTGCTCCTCCACGCTTCCAGGGAGCCGCTCGTCATCAGGCCACGAACTCTGCAGGCTTCAATGGCTTCTCCCCGGGCCCTCGTTCCTTCTCGTCTGCATCCGGGCCCCGGGCTTTCTCCTCTGCCTCCGGGCGTATGCCTGGTCCTAGAGCTCCCCGGAAGCCGATGCCCCCTCCGGCACCGCTTCAGGTTCTTCCCACTCCTCACATGCTAAGAGATGAATCTCTCATGTCCGCTGTGGACTTTGCTCCCGCAAACGGCTTCCGCGACCAGCGTGCGGGTCGCCCCGAGACGCCTACCGGTGGCATGCGACCTTATAGCCCAGCTGTGCGTGCGCACACCCCGCTGGCCTCTGCCTTTGATGAGCTCGCCGTCATGCCCAGCCCACACGCTCTGCGGAAGTCTGGAACGTACACGAACCTGGACTTCGTACCCCCGCCACGTTTCAAGAACGAGGGCGCCGGCAGCGATGCTGGTAGTATCCGCAGTAACCGGACTGGTGTTTCAAATACCCACATGAACAATATACGCATGGGCAACTACCGCATCAGTCGCTTGCCGGCGGACACGGTCGGCACCAAGGACGATTTGATGACCAGCCTGCGTCCGCACTGGGATTTGAATAACAATAAATAATAGACGGGTTCAGTCTTTTGTCATGACTCTGTTTTTGGACCTTGTATAAGAGCATGTGATGATCTTCTTTTGTGTCCTTTTTTTTTTTTTTCTTTCATCTGGGGTTGCCTCTGGGATCTTATCTTTTCTTTTACTGGAGATCTACCGGCGTAAATAGATCGCAATTTCACTTCTTCTGCCCGGTGGGCTGTACATATGTTAGATCTTAAGATTAAAAGTGTCTAGACTCGGGGGAATACGGTATTGTACTGAAAAACCGGATAGGAGGTCACCATTTCATCTCTTTTAATAGACCGTTGAAGCGAAGAGTGGGCCAAGACAATGCGCATCATCAAGCCGATACGATGCGTCTTTCTTACTGGAGCAACGGATGGGGCAATGTCCCCGGGCCCAGTCTCTCCCTTGTTCACCCGCGGTAGGCCTGAGTCTCTCTGTATTCTCGGGAAATCTCAGATGGAAAATAGCCATGAGCCCTATGATCGCAGGGGGGTTATGACAGTTACATCAAGGGATTACCATAAGCAGGTGTTTGTTGACTGTTGACTACTGCATGCGGGATGCAACTGCAACTGCAACTGCCACTGCAACTCTCTCAAAGTGAGTGCAAGTAATTAAAACGAAGATCTATTCTTACCGCTAAGAATGTGCATACGCTGCAATCGTACGGATTCTCCACTTCCCACTTCTTCCTCCTCTTCCACACACATCTCCCTCTCTCCCATGGCTACAGCCTGAGATTGTGAGTCCTACTTGTTCTCCTCTTCTTTTCTTTTCTTTTCTCTGCTTTTGCTTTTGCTTTTTCTTCTTTTCGCTCCGATTGCGATATCGCCGATATTCCTTCCCCCCCAACACCCCCTGAGCCTCCGACCATAACCCAGTCCTTCTTTAAACCGCGTTCATTATAGTCTTTCGTTATTCAATCCGGTTTTCAATTTTGACTGTTGAATCCACTCAGCATACCATTCTCGATCCCATTCATCCCGATCTCGAAACTCGCCAAACGGTGTTCTGTTTCAGGATCGCATTGATCCCGACCACTAATTTCACTGCGTCGGATCATTGTATCTTCTAATCGGCAATACGAATCAAGATGTCTTCCAAGCCAGGCGCTGCTGCCAATACCAGTGCGGCAGCTGCTGACACTGCGGCAACAACTGCGGCGACCAATGAAGCGGCAGCAACCACGGCCACTGCCGCCGGAACAACCTCGACCTCGGCTAGCCAGCCTGCAACCACCTCCAGCGAAGTGACTACTAGCAGCACCAGCAGCAGTACCAGCAGCACTACAAGCTCGAGTAGTACCAGTAAGACCTCCACGACCGAGACTACTACGACCCCTTCGCCTACATCCACGACCTCCACATCATCAACCTCTTCTTCCACAACCAAGCCGACCACCACCGAGGCCCCTTCGACCACCGTACTCCCATCGACCAGTAGCGGTTCATCCGGAACGACCGTTGTTTACGTTACGTCTACCGCGCCGAGTGAAAACACTGGTGCCTCGTCCATCACATCTTCCAGCGCGACCGACTCTGCCGCTCTCGCAACCTCTACTGGAGCAGCAAGCTCCGGCGGTCTTTCTCCCAGTGGAACAATTGCCGTTGCAGTCGTTGTGCCAGTAGTTTCGGTGGCATTGATCGTCTTGGCAGCCATCTTCTTCTGGCGCAAGCGCAAGGCGAACAAGGCGAACGAGGAGGAGCGTCGCAAGGAGGTGGAGGAGTACGGCTTCAACCCCAACAACGACCCAACTCTCCCCGGAATGGCAGGCGTAGTGGCACCCAAGGACGACACTTCCTCTGGCTACCGTGGCTGGGGAACTACCTCTGCCGGACGCAAGGCCTCCACCAACCTCTCCAGCGGCATGGGCGGTCTTGCCATGTCCGAAGGAAGCAGCCCCGGCTACCACCATGGCGCAACTCCCAGCGAAGGCACTGTGCAATACTCGGATGGAGTTCGACCGGACTCTGGCGAAATTGAGCCCATTGGTGTGCTTGGTGCCGCGCCTGTAGCCGCCAACAACCGCACTGGCGACATCCACCGCGGCCCCTCCAACGCATCCTCTGCCTACTCAGCTGCCAACCACTCCGAGGCATCGGAAGAAAGCCACATGTCTGCAGCACACCCCTCGGGTGGCTACTACGGTGAAAACCCGTACTACGGCGACATCAATACCCACGGTGCCTACGGTGACGAGTCCTATCAGCCCGTCATTCGCGATGTCCAGGCACGCCGCAACACACGCATCGAAAACCCCGGGGTCTACCCACGACAAGGGAATGCCGGTATTGCCCAGAACTTCTAAGCCAGATTTTTTCTTTAATCTCATCCAAAAGCTCGGCATTCTCTTTTCTTCTTGCACAATACTACGCTCTTTACCCTCACCACCGCTGACTACATTCATTTCTTTCGGGTCTCTCATGTTCCAATTCCCGGCGCGATGGACCTTCACTTCGTCATGTCTCTATTTCTCCCTTAACCCTTTTTTTTTCCTATTTCTACCATAATCGGCCCGTGTTGGTTTTGATTTTCGTTCGGTCATCTGTTTGATATATCCCGCGCATCTGGTCCCAGCTGCATCGCTTGCTCTTTTACTCTTTACTGTCACATTCGTCTTATGTTCGTCTTTTTTGTTTGGGAATTGTAGGGAGCTGCATTTTGTACATTTCCTGCTGACCGTGGCGGCTTCCATGCACTGGACATACTCGAGATTTGCAATGATACCTCGCGCGTCTAGAGTGGATTTACCCATCTTTTTCAGGCTTGTATTTGTTAGGAATGAGAGAGGTTTACCTCGAACTTGATTCTAGACTAACAGTCAGTAATATGTGGCTAGAATAAGTGGCTGAGATAGAATGCCCTAGAAAAGTAATATTAACCCTTGTATATACTTAGTGCCCAGGTGGTTGACGGGGGATGTTCGGAAGTGCCAGTCAGCAGGAAACGTGCGTCCACCGTTCGCGGTGATTGGCAACTGCATTCGAGCTCCCCACCTCGGCTTAACCTCCATCTTTTTCCCTTCCCTCTAGATATGGCAAGTCTATAGGTACCTGGTACTTGGTGCCCTCTCTGCCCCGCCATCGTTTCTTGAATCTTTTCTCTAATCCTTGATACGCATTGCCTCACTGCTTCACTCGTCGCCCTGTCCGGAGCAACGTCACACATCTTATCTCTCTGGGTGCTACTCCGCCCTCTCTTGTCCCACTCTCTGTCTCCCCCACCGAACTTCGGCCCTCTTTTAGCTCGACACGAGGCCCTGGTTTCTCTTAGACTGGTCTCGGACGCTTCCCTCCTGTCCTTCCACTCCCTTCTCCTTCCATTGACACACACCCCGCGCTCGACATCGCACAGCAAAGTTCACATCCCACCAGCTCTCGGCTTCGTCTTGCTGAGTACAGCAACCTCAATCTCCAAAGCTCGGGAGAGCTGAAGCTCTCTCCGAGATCGTGCAGTCATGTAAGTCTGCAGTACTGTGCCGGCGCGGTCTATCCCGAGCGGTTACTGATATTGGTTTCATCGGGTAGGAAGTTCGGCAAACAGATTCAGCGCAGGCAGCTAGATCTCCCCGAATATGCCGCCAGCTTCGTTAACTACAAGGCGCTGAAGAAGGTCGGTCATGGTTCGCTCCGCTGGGAATCGCGCGCATGGCTAATTGATTCCGCTCCAGCTTATCAAGCAACTCAGCGCCACTCCTACTATCCCCGCGCAAAGAACCGCAGAGGAGATTGCGAGGGAAGATGACCCTCAGTTC
>ERZ1673737.1638-NODE-1638-length-20851-cov-21.804770_pt1 | contig 20851 bp, 15 predicted proteins | sample MGYA00580211_ERZ1673737 | MGnify/ENA primary metagenome ERZ1673737 (study PRJEB41218, sample SAMN15661789) | gut metagenome | host: Homo sapiens | place: Canada: London | collected 2015-08-20/2019-03-30 | study: EMG produced TPA metagenomics assembly of... | reverse complement strand
CTCTTAATCAGGGTGTCCAGGGTTCGAACCCCTGATCGCGCATTACAAAAGTACTGTTTCAGATGACAAGTAGAGAGCATCGGGGACGGTGCTTTTTTTCGTGCAGTTTGCACAAAAGAGAAGTCCCACTTGTTGACCGTAATTTGTGTTGAGTTCAGGAATCAAAAATTGGCTGTGCTTTTTTCTCCGGTGTACGCCTTTGGACTTGTTAGAATGATTCGGGTGTGTTATATTAGACATAGAACTCTAAAATCAAGTCGAACGTATGCGAGACTTGGCATGCGATTCTGGTCGGTTTGGATGATATTTACTTAGCAGAATCGATGTGCATTTACACACAATAAGACAGGGGTTGATATCATGGGATTTTTTGACAAAGCTTTAAAAAAGGTACAGGATGTGGGAGAAAACATTGCCGCATCAGCAAACAATGTAAAAACAGTTGTTGAGACAAGTGTACAGGATACAATGGAGATCACCGGTCTGAAAAGACAGATCCGTGAATTAGAGAAAGAAATGGATGCACAGTATCTGCAGATCGGAAAGAAATATGCAGAATTTGTAGCAGATATGGATGATGCAGAACCGGAAACAGCAGAAAACGAAGCAGCCGAAGCAACAGAATCTTCAGAAGTGATCGATGAAGTGAAGGAAGAAGCAATTGACGAAGTAAAGGCAGAAGATGTAGCTGAAACGGTCGATGAAGCAAAAGAAGAAGCAGCCGCTGAAACCATCGACGAAGTGAAAGCAGAAGATACAGCAGAAACGATCGACGAAGAAAAAGAAGTATCCGAAGAGCCGGCAGAAGATAAGGTTGCAGAAGAATCTGATGAGGACGAAGAGCCGGTGTTTGATGTTTCTGATTTCCTGACGATCATCAAACAGGATCAGGCAAAGAAAAAGGAGCTGGAAAATCAGCTGGCGGAAGTAGAGAAGAGAGCAAAACAGAATACACTTCTTCGTGAAAAGACAAAAGCGGAAGAGTCTTTTGAACAGGAAAAAGGCGTTCTCGACAAAGCACTTGCCATGGAAATTATTTCTAAGGAAGAATATGAGCAGAAGCTGAATATTGCCAGAAAAAAAGTAGAAAATTTTGAAGAGATCAAAAAAATCGAGCAGCAGTTCGAGATGGGCATTATCACAAAAGAAGAAAAAGATGAGAAAATAAATGCCATTCTGAATGCCTGACAAATCTGGTGTCTGCTTTACAGAATCAAAATCAGGTTGTATAATCGGGGCAGAATGTCGTCCGCTGGATGGACGAAATGGATAAAGGAGATGTAGAAGTTATTATGGTAAAGATTGATATTATTTCCGGTTTTTTGGGTGCAGGTAAAACGACCCTGATCAAAAAACTGTTACAGGATGCATTTAAAGGACAGCAGGTGGTATTGATTGAGAATGAATTCGGCGAGATCGGTATTGACGGTGGATTTTTGAAAGATGCAGGAATCGAGATCAAGGAAATGAATTCCGGCTGTATCTGCTGCTCTCTGGTAGGAGATTTCGGAACTGCTTTAAAAGAAGTGGTAGAGAAATATCACCCGGATCGCATCGTGATCGAGCCGTCAGGTGTCGGCAAACTTTCTGACGTTATCCATGCAGTTGAAAATCTGCATCTGGAAGCAGACGGAGAAGTGAAACTGAACAGTGCCGTTACGGTTGTCGATGTTCTGAAATGCAAAATGTATCTGAAGAACTTTGGTGAATTCTTCAAGAATCAGGTAGAAGCAGCCGGCACGATCATCCTGAGCCGTACCGATACAAAGAAGGCAACACCGGAAAAAATCGAAGCTGCCATCGAACTGATCCGTGAACTGAATCCGGATGCTACGATCATCACAACACCGGTGGAAGATCTGGGTGGACAGAAGATCCTGGACACGATCGAAGGAATGAAGATCGACCTTTCTCATGTAGAAGAAGAGCATGACCATTGCTGTGATCATGACCATCATCACGACCATGAAGAGCATGAGCATCATCACGATCATGAACATCATCATAACCACGAGGGTCATGAGCATCACCATGACCATGGAGAGGGCTGCACCTGTGGCTGCCATGACCACGAGGGACATCATCATCACCATCATCACGCAGATGAGGTATTTACAAGCTGGGGTAAGGAAACCGTCCGTAAATACAGCCGTGAAGAGATTGAAAAGATTCTGAAAACTCTGTCAGAAGACGATTCTTACGGAATGATCCTGCGTGCAAAAGGTATGCTGGAGAGCGAAGACGGTGTCTGGACTTATTTTGACATGGTTCCGGAAGAAGTGGATATCCGTGAGGGAAGTGCAGAATACACAGGACGTATCTGCGTGATCGGTTCCAAACTGGATGAAGCAAAATTAGAGCAGCTGTGGTTTGCGAAATAAGGAACAAGGTAAAAAAAGATGAGTGATTTTAATATTTCAACACCGGTTTATCTTGTGACCGGTGTCCTGGAGAGCGGCAAAACTTCTTTTCTGGATTTTACTGCGAAACAGGATTACTTTCAAATAGAAGGAACAACACTCCTGATCACCTGCGAAGAGGGTGAGGAGGAGTACGACGAGAAAGAACTTCTGAAATACAACACGGTTGTCGAGAAGATTGAAGAGCCGGAGGATTTTACATTTGAGAACCTCCGTGTTCTGCATCGCAAATATCATCCGGAGCGAGTGCTGCTTGAGTACAATCCGCTCTGGGGTGTCAACAAACTGCGTGCGATGAAACTGCCGCTTGGATGGGGCATTTCTCAGGAGATCGTGATCGTAGACGGCAGCAGCTATCAGATCTACCGTGCAAATATGCAGTCTCTGTTCTCAGAGATGGTGCAGAATGCAGATATGGTGATCTTCAATCGCTGTAAATCAAGTGATCCGCTGACCAATTATCGAAGAGGCATCAAGGTTGTCAATCCTTCCTGTGATATCAGCTTTGAGGATGAGGATGGTGAACTGATCGACCTGTTTGAGGAAAACACGCCGTACGATATGGATGCTCCGATTATCGAAATAGAAGATGTGGATTACGGTATCTTCTATGTGGATATGGATGACCATCCGGACAAATACGTGGGGAAAACGGTGAAGTTCAAGGCTCGTGCCATGAAGAGCAAAAACAAAGAGGCACCTTATTTTGTGCCGGGAAGAAAAGCGATGACCTGCTGTGCAGATGATATGCAGATGATCGGCTACATCTGTAAGAGTCCGATCGCTCCGCAGCTGAAACATGGACAGTGGGTTATGGTCACTGCAAGGGTAGCATTTGAATACGATAAGTTTTATCGCGGAAAAGGTCCTGTGCTGTATGCAAGCAAGGTAGAACCGTGCGAACCGCCGGCAGATGAAATGGTATATTTTAACTAAGTAAGCAAAACGCTGGCGAAAGCCGGCGTTTTGTGCATTTGGTCTGATACAGCTTCCGGCGGACTGCAGAGGTGCAGGATATCAGATTTTTTCCGCAGATTGGGGGTTTTATTATGAGAATGTATGATCTGATCAGGAAAAAGCGAGATGGGGAAAGATTAGCAAAAGAAGAAATCGACTGGATGATCCGAAGTTATACAAATGGGGAAATTCCAGATTATCAGATGTCTGCACTGATGATGGCGATTTATTTTCGAGGGATGAATGAACAGGAAACCTTAAATCTGACGCTTGCCATGGCGGACAGCGGAGAGCGGCTGGATCTTTCGGCAATCCATGGGATTAAAGTTGACAAGCATTCGACAGGAGGTGTAGGGGACAAAACATCGCTGGCACTTGTTCCGCTTGTAGCTTCCTGCGGAATTCCGGTAGCGAAAATGAGCGGCAGAGGTCTTGGGCATACCGGCGGCACGATCGACAAACTAGAGAGCTTTTCTGGATTTTCAACGGAAATCCCGGTTGAAACGTTTATAAAGAATGTCAATACGATCGGCATTTCGATCATGGGACAGACGGCAGATCTGGCTCCGGCTGACAAAAAACTCTATGCCCTGCGGGATGTGACGGCGACCGTGGACAATCTTTCACTGATCGCCAGCTCGATCATGAGCAAGAAACTGGCTGCCGGTGCCGATGCGATTGTTCTGGATGTCAAGACCGGAAGCGGAGCTTTTATGAAAAGCGAAGAAGATGCGTTTGCTCTGGCAGAAGAGATGGTGACGATCGGCAAAAATGCAGGGCGTCAGATACATGCACTGATCACCGATATGGATCAGCCGCTTGGTTATGCAATCGGAAATGCTCTGGAAGTAAAGGAAGCGATCGCAACTTTGAACGGCAGCGGTCCGGAAGATTTCACGGAGCTGGTTCTGGCACTCGGAAGCCGGATGCTGATCGCCGGCAAAAAGGCAGAGGATGTCGCTTCCGCAGAAAAAATGCTGCGGCAGTCCATCCAGAATGGAGATGCACTTAGAAAACTGGAAGCATTTGTCAAAGCACAGGGCGGCACAGGAGAAGAAGTTTCTCATCCGGAGAAACTGCCTGCAGCCTCTATGCAGATTGCAGTACCATCGCCGCAGAGCGGCTATATTTCTCATATCCAGTGTGATGAAATCGGAGTCTGCTCCCTGCTTCTTGGCGGCGGAAGAGAGACAAAAGACAGTGTGATCGACCTTTCGGTAGGACTGGAGCTGAAAAAGAAAGTCGGAGATTATGTCGAAAAAGGTGAGACACTGGCGGTTCTGCATGCAAATGATCAGGAAAAAGCCGGGCAGGCAGAAGAGAGATTCCTGCGTGCATACCGGTTTTCCGAGACGCAACCACCGAAACGTCCGATGATTTTCGGAGAAATTTAAAAGAATTTCAAATAATACATATGAAACATACTGAAATTATGGTATAAAGAAAGCGTGATGTAAAATTGAGTGTCTTACTCTGCAAAAAGCAATTTGTATAACTTTACCGCAGAGAAGCATTCCCCCGCTTCAACTGCACGGAGCACTAAGCGGTGGCAGGAGTGAAAATCTGCTCAGGAGTATCTTTATGACATCATTTGTTTAAAACAAAAGAATAAATAATATGAGGAGAACAAGTATGGAACAGCTGATTCAGGAATGGAGAGCATCTCTTCCCAAATTCAGGGAGATGACAGAAAAATTTTATGCGAAAGAAGTAAGCGTGAAAGAATACAAAGGATTTTCCGGAGGATACGGAAGCTATGCCCAGAAAGGCGGCGAGGCAAGCATGCTGCGTCTGCGTATGCCGGGCGGAAGACTGACAAAAGAAAAATTGAAATTTATCGCAGAGATGGTAGAACAGTATCATGTGGACAAAGCACATTTTACGACTTGCCAGGCAGTGCAGCTGCATGATCTGGACAAAGACAGTGTCTGTGACATCATGGAAAAAGCAGTGGATGTCGGTATCATCACAAAAGGCGGCGGCGGAGATTTCCCGCGAAATGTGATGTGCTCTCCGCTTTCCGGCGTAGAAATGGGAGAATATTTTGACGTACTGCCGTATGCAGAGGCTGTGTCTGATTATCTTCTGAAAAACGCAGATAAAGTGACCATGCCGCGAAAACTGAAAGTCGGATTTTCCAATTCTCCGGCCAATGTGACACATGCGACCTTCCGTGATCTTGGATTTGTAGCAACAGAGGACGAAACATTTACCGTATATAGTGCGGGCGGACTGGGCAACAATCCACGCATGGGTGTGAAAGTGGCAGAAAACGTAGAGCCGTCACAGATCCTGTATTATGTGCAGGCGATGGTCAATACCTTCCTGGCATACGGAAACTATGAGAACCGCGGAAAAGCCAGAACACGTTATATGCAGGAAAAACTGGGAAGCGAAGGCTATGTGAAGGCATTTCTGGAGAAACTCGAAGAAGTAAAGAAAAATGAAAAACTGGATCTGAACCTTGCTGTTTCCGGTACAGAAAAAGTAGCCGACGGTGAACTTCAGACAGAAAACAAACGAATCGTGGCACAGAAACAGCCGGGACTGTATGCAGTAAAATATCATCCGATCGGCGGTGTGCCGAAAGTGTCAAAATTTGGCGAGATCTATGAAAGCATCAAAGATGTATCGGATGCAGAAATCCGCATTTCACCGGATGAGACAGTCTATATCATCAACCTGACGGCAAAAGAAGCAGAAAAAGTGCTTGCAGCTACGGATGACGGAGCAGAAACTTTATTCGAAAGTTCCGTATCCTGTATCGGAGCAACGATTTGCCAGGTTGGTGTGCGTGATTCCCAGGGACTTTTAAGAAGACTGGTTGAGACAGCAGAAGAATATGATTTTGCGGACGGTGTACTGCCGCAGATCCATATTTCCGGATGTACTTCATCCTGTGGGACACATCAGATTGGAAAGATCGGTTTCCACGGCGGAGTAAAGAGAATAGACGGTGTGACAGAGCCGGTATTTACGCTTCATGTGAACGGCTGTGACAGACAGGGGCAGGAGGCATTTGGCGAATCTTGGGGCATGATCAAAGAAAGCGATATCCCGGACTTTCTCATGGAAGTTGGAAAAACCGTTCAGCAGGAAAACACCGTGTTTGCCACATGGTATGAAAAGACACCGGAGAAATTAAAAGAGATTGCTGAAAAATATCTGATTAATTCAAGTCGAACGCACGTGAGACTTGGTGCGTGATTCTGGTCAGCGAAAGCTGACATATTCTTCTCAGAATCACTGCACATCCTCGCGGAGCGTTTATCTCAGTCGGAGATTGTACTCCCACTGAGAAAGACTTGTTATTACTCACCACTTGCAGAAGTGGGAGTCTTCTCGACTGAGATAAAAAACTTTTGACTTCAATGTATGCCTGAAAATTGCTCCGTTACAAGGTAACTCTCACAATCCTGCAAATTTTCCTTGCTTTTCAGAAAAAAACTAGCCGTTTGGATAGTGTACAAAATACAGAAAAATTGCTATACTTTTTCTTGGGAAGAGGAACTTATAAACATAAAATGCAGGAAAACAGCAGAGAAAGCGGGGTGTTGCATTGGCAGAAAACAGCATGTGGGAAGAGATGATGCAAGGGGAGAAAATCTGCTATGTAAAACCCCGCCGTGCAATCAGGCGGCTGAAAGCGGCAGATGAAGAGAATATAACAGCGTATATTTATGGGGTCAGCGGTTGCGGCAAAACGGAACTGGTCATGCGATATCTGAAGAACCGGAAATATACGCTGTTTAACGCTGGTTTGGTAACAGTGGAGGAGCTGCGTGAGATCAAGGTTTCCAAGCAGCGGAAAACCGTGGTGATCAACAGTCTGCACGATATGGCGATGCAGAATGATACTGAGGAGATCCGGGAAGCGATCATCGAACTTGTGGAGCGTGAGGATGTGTGGCTGATTTTGAGCGGACGCTGTGCGGTACCGCCGTGGCTGACTGCTGTGCGGTATCGTGAAGTCTTCTATGTGATCGGTGAGCAGGAGCTGCTGTTTGATGAAGATCAGGCAGATCAGTATATTGCCATGACCGGGATGATCTTCAGTGAAGAACAGCTGGCAAAAGAAAAAGCATACTGCGTTGGTATGCCGATCGGCTGGAGCATCACAAATAGTGTCTATTGGCAGATGCGTATGGGGCAGGATGAAAAGGATGTCACGAAACCGTTTTCAGATGAAGAATACCGGACGATGGTGGGAGAGGCACTGAGCCAGATGTGGGATTATCTGGAATATCATGTCTATGACCGCTGGGAAATATCAATACAGGAATTTCTGATGGAAGTTGCAATTGTGGAAGATTTTACCGTATATATGGCGGAGATGATCACCGGACGCAATGATGTAGAATCGCTTCTTGGAAGGATTCAGTGGATCGGTAATTTCATGGATATTGTCCGAAACGGAAGTGAAACGGTCTACAAACTCAGAAATCAAATGCGGATCAGCATGATCCGGAGGCTGAGGCGAAAATACACAAAAGAGCAGATCCGTAAGCTTTACGAAAATGCAGGACTTTATTACCAGATCAGTAAGCAGCCGTTAAAGGCTCTTTCCATGTATCAACAGGTGAATGACACGGAAAGAATCGCCTCGGTGCTGATCGATAACGTTCGGATAGCACCAAACAATGCTTATTATTATGAACTGAAACCGTATTATCTTAAACTGCCGGAAGAAAAAATATGCAAAAGCCCGGAACTGATGTGTGGCATGAGTATGCTGCAGTCGCTGCTTTTAAATACCGAAGAGAGCGAACGCTGGTACCGGGAGCTTCAAAAATATGCAAAAGAACATACCGGAAGTGAACGGCGTTCAGCGAAAGGAAAGATCCTGTATCTGGATATCGGACTTCCGCACCGTGGCAGTGATCATATGGTGGAGATTCTGAAAAATGCATATTTGCTTCTTTTGGATAAAGAATTAAAAATACAGGAGTTTTCCGTTACCAGCAACCAGGCATCTCAAATGAACGGCGGCAAGGATTTCTGTGAGTGGAGCAAGCGTGACCGGGAGCTTGCAGGAAGCATTGGCAAGATTGTGGAATTTGTACTTGGAAAATATGGTAAGGGGCTTGTAAATCTGGCACTTGCAGAAAGCTTTTTTGAAAAGGGCGGAGATAATTATGAAGTTGCGATGCTTGCAAATAAGGGAAGAATGCAGGCGGAGGCAGGAGGCAAGATCGAGCAGTGTTTTGTCGGAGACGGCATGCTTGCCTGGCTTCATATTATTACCGGAAAAGTAAAAGAAGCGGAGGAGCTTCTGACCAGATTCAAGGGTAAAGCACAGCAGGAAAATGCAGAAAGAATTCTGCCGAATATCGATACCTTTCTCGTTCGCTGTGCATTATATGATGCGGACAAAGCAGCGATTGCAAAATGGCTTGCCCAGGCACCGGATGAAGAACTGATATTCTCTATTTATGATCGTTTTCATTATATTACGAAAGTGCGTGTGTATCTGCAAAATGGCAGAAACGAGCAGGCTTATCATCTGCTTTTGAAATGTGCCTATTATGCAAAAGTGATGCAGCGTACCTACATTGATATAGAAGTGAAACTGCTTCTTGCGATCACGCAGTACCGCATGGGTGAGAAAAAATGGGATGAAACACTTGGCGAGGCACTGACAAAAGCAGAAGAATATCATTTTGTACGGATCATCACAAGAGAAGGTGCGGCTATCCGGCCTCTGCTTCAGGCAACCTCCTGGAAGCCGTCGGAAGTGGAGAAAAATCCGGCACAGACAAGGAAAAATAAACAATTCTGGGCAAAGGTTCAGGACGAGACAGAAAAAATGGCACGATTCTATCCGGCGTATTTAAAAGTGGGTGTGGAAGAAGTCACATTGAGTGATACAATGCTTCGAATCCTGAAACTGCAGGCAGATGGAATGTCAAAAGAAAAAATTGCGGCAGAGCTGAATATGACAACCGCTAATGTAAAATATCATACACAGCAGATCTACAAAAGACTCGGTGTTTCCAATAAGGCAGGAGCCGTGATGGAAGCGGGCAAACGAGGACTGATCTGAAAATGCAAAGAAAAGAAACCACAGCATTTACTGACTGAATCGGTCGGTGGTGCGTGGTTTTTTTATCTCAGTCGGAGAAGACTCCCACTTCTATAAATGGCGAGCAACAAATTTGACCCTGACATCATGGCAAATTTTGAATGCAAATTGAACGAGTGTGAATGAAAATGAACGTTTGTGAAAACTATACAAAAACAGAAAGGGAAATTTGTGAATTAGTATGATTGAAATTGAACGAATATGATTGTATAATACAATCATGAAACAGAGAGGCACACAAAAGTGCAAAAGAAAGAGGTAAGGCATATGATTTATACGGTAACATTTAATCCTTGTCTGGATTATATCGTAGGTGTGGAAGATTTTCAACTGGGAATGACAAACCGCACCTGTTCAGAGCAGATGTTTGCCGGTGGAAAGGGGATCAACGTCTCTATCGTTCTGAAAAATCTCGGCATTGAGAGTACGGCACTTGGATTTATCGCCGGTTTCACCGGAGAGGAGATCCGCAGAAAAGTCGAGAAGATGGGCATTACATCCGAATTTATCCAGCTTGAGAATGGATTTTCCCGGATCAACATCAAACTCAAATCCATCGATGGAACGGAGATCAACGGCACAGGACCTTCGATCGGAAGTGAAGAACTTGAAAGATTGCTTAAGAAACTGGATACACTGAAAAAGGGAGATGTGCTGATCCTTGCAGGCAGCATACCGGCAAGTCTTCCGGATTCTATTTACAGTGACATTATGGAACGTCTGGAAGAAAAAGAGGTCATGATCGTGGTGGATGCGACAAAAGACCTTCTGGTCAATGTACTGAAATACCATCCGTTCCTCATTAAACCAAACAATCATGAACTGGGCGATATCTTTGGAGTGGAGATCAGAGAGCGTGACCAGGTAGCACCATATGCGAAGAAGTTACAGGAGATGGGAGCAAGAAATGTTCTGGTTTCCATGGCAGGCAAAGGTGCAGTGCTTCTTGCTGAGGATGGCAGCGTATATGAAAGCCCGGCACCGAAAGGTAAACTGATCAATGCGGTTGGAGCCGGAGATTCCATGGTGGCTGGTTTTACTGCAGGTTATATGCAGAAAGGCAGCTATGAACATGCATTCAAAATGGGCGTTTCCACCGGAAGTGCCAGTGCATTTTCTGAGAATTTTGCCACAAAAGAAGAAGTAGAAGCGATTTATAAAACATTATAAAGATGCCAGGGTCAAAAGCCTGAAACCACGATGTCGAAGTGAGGAACAATTCGTATGGCATTTTTGAATTAGCTTCTTGTAGAAAATCTATCACAAAAAGAAATGTAAGAAAGGAGAACTTATGAGGATCACAGAACTGCTGGATAAGCGAAGCATCAGGATCGACGGTGCTCCAAAATCCAAGAACGAAGCTCTCGACCAGATGGTCGAACTGATGGCAAAGAGTGGAAAAATCAATGACCTGGAAGCTTATCGCCAGGAAGTATACCGCCGTGAAGAGGAAGGAACGACAGGTGTCGGAGAGGGGATTGCGATCCCTCACGGAAAAGGTGCATTTGTAGATAAGCCGGGACTGGCAGCGATGGTTGTAAAGGACGGTGTAGATTACGATTCTCTTGATGGAGAGCCGGTACATCTGATCTTTCTGATTGCAGCACCGAATACCAAAGACAACGTACATCTGGACGTACTGAGCAAACTTTCCGTACTTCTGATGGATGAGGATTTTTCCAGAGCACTGCAGAATGCAAAAAGCCCGGAAGAATTTATGAAGATCGTCGATGAAGCAGATCAGGAAGCACCGGATCTGGATGAAAAACTGAAAGCAGACGAAGCGACCTCGGAAGATCAGTTCCGTATTCTGGCTGTCACAGCATGCCCGACCGGTATCGCACATACTTACATGGCAGCGGAAGGTCTGGAAAAGGCTGCAAAAGCGAAAGGATGTTTCATTAAAGTAGAGACAAGAGGTTCTGGCGGAGCGAAAAATGTGCTGACTGCGGAAGAAATCAAAAATGCAGACTGCATCATCGTGGCAGCAGACACAAAAGTTCCGATGGATCGATTCAATGGTAAAAAGCTGATCGAAGTTCAGGTTTCTGACGGTATCAGCAAAGCGGATAAACTGATAGAGCAGGCAATGTCCGGAAATGTACCGGTTTATACTGCATCGGAAAATGCAGAAGTTTCCGAGAAAAAAGCAGGAGGCTCCAAAGGCCATCAGATTTATATGCAGTTGATGAATGGTGTTTCACACATGCTGCCATTCGTCGTAGGCGGCGGTATTTTGATCGCTCTTGCATTCCTGATCGATGGACTTTGTGTAGATATGACATCATTGACAGCAGAGGCACGACAGAGTTTCGGTTCGATCACACCGGTGGCGGCAACACTGAAATCCATAGGAGATCTTGCATTTGGATTTATGCTTCCGGTTCTGGCAGGATTTATTGCTATGAGCATTGCAGACAGACCTGGTCTGGCAGTCGGATTTGTGGGTGGTGCAATTGCAGCAAACGGAAAGTCTGGTTTCCTCGGTGCATTAGTAGCAGGTTTTCTGGCAGGCTATCTTATTCTTCTCTTAAAAAAATTGTTCGAAAAACTTCCGGAAGCACTGGAAAAAATTGCCCCAGTCCTTCTCTATCCGGTATTCGGCATTCTGATCGTGGGACTTGTTATGACGTTTGTCGTAGAGCCTCCAATCGGAGCATTGAACACGGCACTGAACACAGCTCTTACAAACATGAGTGGTTCCAGTAAGGTTCTTCTTGGTATCATCGTAGCAGGTATGATGGCAGTTGACATGGGTGGCCCGTTCAACAAAGCGGCCTATGTATTTGGAACGGCATCCATCGCAGCAGGAAATTACGGAATCATGGCAGCAGTTATGATCGGCGGTATGGTTCCTCCGTGTGCGATCGCTCTGGCATCTCTTCTGTTTAAAGATAAATTTACAAAAACAGAAAGAGAATCCGCTCCGACAAACTTTATCATGGGACTTGCATTTATCACAGAAGGTGCGATTCCGTTTGCAGCATCCGATCCGCTACATGTCATCCCGGCATGCGTTATCGGTTCCGGACTTGCAGGAGCACTTTCCATGGCATTCAACTGTACGCTGATGGCACCGCACGGTGGAATCTTCGTGTTCCCTGTAGTCGGCAATCCGCTGATGTACCTGGCTGCACTGGCAGCAGGAACCGTAGTCGGAGCACTGATGCTCGGTGTGCTTAAGAAAAAAATAGCCGAGTAAACCCAAATTTCATCATAAAACTTTTCCTCAGAAAAACCGCAGTGACTTTAAAGTTGTAAAGCACTGCGGTTTTGCTTTACTTTCTTATCTGCTATGAGCTATAATAAAAGGCGTCAAGGGATGTAACTATATGATTTTTTTGCAGCATGAAAAGGGGTGGGATAATATGCTTACTAAAACACGACAGAAAGAGATCTTGAAACTTCTGGAAAACAGAGGCAGCGTGACACTTCAAGAGTTAAAAGATCATTTAAATACTTCAGAATCTACGATCCGTCGAGATCTGAATACGTTGGATGCACAGGGGAAGCTGGTCAAGGTTTTCGGTGGGGCAGTTGCGGCTGACAACATGAGCATACGCGATGAGCAGGTGTCACGAAGAGAAGAAAAGAATTTAGAAGAAAAAAGACTGATTGCACGTTATGCAGCATCACTGATACAGGATGATGATTTCGTGTATCTCGATGCCGGAACGACAACCGGATGTATGCTCGATTATATTTCCGATGCGACAACGGCCGTTTTTGTGACGAATGCACCATCGCATGCACAGAAACTGGCACGCAAAGGCATGGAAGTCATTCTGATCGGCGGCAGACTCAAACAGTCTACCGAGGCAGTTGTCGGAGAAGAGGCATGCAGACAGATCGAGAAATTTAATTTCAGTCTTGGTTTCCTGGGCAGCAACGGCGTTTCCGAACGCTCCGGATTTTCGACACCGGATCAGGACGAAGCGATGGTCAAAAAAAGAGCAATCGAACGCATCCACAGGTGCTTTGTTCTCTGTGATCACACGAAATTTTACAAAGTCAGCCCGATCAGCTTTGCAAAATTAGAAGATGCCGTCGTACTGACAGATTCTGCACCGCAGGGCAATTTTCAGGAGATGCCGAACATCGTGGAAATTTCCGAAGATGAGTAGATAGAAATACCAAAAACGGCAAAACTGTAAAAAGTGAAAAGGATGCCGGGAGTGCCTTGAGACAGAGCAATCAGCAGGCATCAAATGAAAAGTGGAAAATAAAGGAGGAAGAAAACATGGGATGGTTGATATTGATCGTACTTCTTTTGATTGTGCTGATACTTTTGCTTTCCTGCGTGAAGATTGTGCCGCAGGCAACCGCAATGGTTGTGGAACGTCTTGGCGGATACCGTGCGACCTGGTCGGTCGGACTTCATGTGAAAGCACCGTTTATTGACCGTGTTGCAAAGAAAGTCATTTTAAAAGAGCAGGTGGTAGATTTTGCACCGCAGCCGGTTATCACAAAGGATAACGTAACAATGCGGATCGATACGGTTGTATTTTTCCAGATCACAGATCCGAAGCTGTTTGCATACGGCGTGGAGAATCCGATCATGGCAATCGAAAATCTGACTGCAACGACACTGCGAAATATCATCGGTGATCTGGAGCTGGATCAGACCCTGACATCCAGAGAGACGATCAACACGAAAATGCGTGCGTCGCTTGATATTGCCACGGATCCATGGGGCATTAAAGTCAACCGTGTGGAGCTAAAAAACATCATTCCGCCGGCTGCAATCCAGGATGCGATGGAGAAGCAGATGAAAGCAGAGCGTGAGCGAAGAGAAGCGATCCTGCGTGCAGAAGGTGAGAAAAAATCTACCGTGCTTGTGGCAGAAGGCAAAAAGGAATCTGCAATCCTGGATGCAGAGGCAGAAAAAACCGCAGCAATCCTGCGAGCAGAAGCACAGAAGGAAAAGATGATCCGCGAAGCCGAAGGTCAGGCAGAAGCGATCCTGAAGGTTCAGAAAGCAAATGCGGACGGTCTGCGTTTCTTAAAAGATGCAGGAGCAGATGAAACCGTTCTGGCACTGAAGAGCTTTGAAGCACTGACAAAAGTGGCAGACGGCAAAGCAACCAAGATCATCATACCATCGGAACTGCAGAATGTTGCCGGCACATTGACAGCACTTGCAGAGACTGTAAAAACCGAGAAAAAAGAAACAGCAGATCCGGTTTGAAAACGAATATGGAGGATAAAAAAATGGATTTAAAAGGACGCAATTTTCTGACTTTAAAAGATTTCACGGCAGAGGAAATCATTTATCTGGTCGATCTGGCAGCAGAACTGAAAGAAAAAAAGAAAAAAGGAATCCCGGTTGACACCTTAAGAGGAAAAAATGTGGCTCTGATCTTCGAAAAGACCAGCACGAGAACACGCTGTGCATTTGAAGTGGCAGCACATGACCTTGGCATGGGAACGACTTATCTGGATCCTTCAGGTTCTCAGATCGGCAAAAAAGAGAGCATCCGCGACACCGCACGCGTACTGGGCAGAATGTTCGAAGGTATCGAGTATCGTGGATTTGGACAGGAAATTGTGGAAGAACTGGCAAAATATGCAGGGGTTCCGGTATGGAACGGCCTGACGAACGAATACCACCCGACACAGATGCTTGCTGATATGCTGACGATCCGTGAACACCTCGGACATCTGAAAGGCGTGAAACTGGTATACATGGGCGATGCACGTTACAACATGGGTAATTCTCTGATGATCGCATGTGCAAAACTCGGTATGCATTTCGTAGCATGTGCACCGGAAAAATATTTTCCGAACGCAGCACTGGTTGAGGAATGCCAGGACTACGCAAAAGAGAGCGGCGGAAGCATCACACTGACCGAAGATGTCAAGGTCGGAACCAAAGATGCAGACGTTATCTACACCGATGTATGGGTTTCCATGGGTGAGCCGGATGAAGTCTGGGAAGAGCGTATCCGCGAATTAACTCCATATAAAGTAACAAAAGAAGTGATGGAAAACGCAGGAGAGAAAGCTATTTTCCTGCATTGCCTGCCGGCATTTCATGACTGGGAGACAAAGATCGGAAAAGAAATGGGCGAACGTTTCAACCTCAAAGAAATGGAAGTTACCGATGAAGTATTTGAGTCTGAACAGTCCGTTGTATTTGACGAGGCGGAAAACAGAATGCACACCATAAAAGCAGTTATGGCGGCAACACTTGGAGCATAAAATTTTATGTCAAGAAAAGAAGAAAAATGGATCAAACGGCTGGAGATCTTAGGAGCCTCCGCCGCTGCGATCGTGATCGTATCCGCAGTCGGGACCTTTTTGCTGGATCGTATTGCCATGCAGCTGATGGCACTGGCTGTCGGATGCGGAAGCATAGTCAATGTGGTATTTATGGTACTTTGTTATTATAAAAAGAAGACCATACCGAGCATTATTTTTATGATTTTTGCACTGCTTCTCATAGCAACTTTTATTATGCAGATCATGGCTATGTAAAAATGCCAGGGTAGACATAAAAGTGGAGCGTAAGCTTCACGATATGCGAATAGTGGAGTGTTATGTGCCAGTGGCACATGTTTAACACTGACCGAAGCGGATCGTAGAAAGAATTGTGAGAGTACGAAGTACGGAACAATTCGTATGGCATTTCAGTGTAACTGTGGAAATACAAAGCAGTTTTAAACAGAGGTAAAAGAACATGAAAAGTAAAATACTGAATCGTCTGCGTGGTGCAGAAGAATTTGTTTCCGGACAGCAGCTCTGTGAAGAGTTCGGCGTATCCAGAACGGCAGTATGGAAAGCAATCAATCAGCTTAAAGAAGAAGGCTATGAGATCGAGGCGGTACACAATAAGGGGTATCGCCTTTTAGGATGTCCGGATATTATTTCTGCGGAAGAAGTAAAAAGCAGACTTCACACGGACTGGGCGGGCTGTGAAGTGAGATATTTTGATACACTTGATTCCACCAATATCTGTGCCAAAAGAATGGCAGAAGAAGGAGCACCGAACGGAACGCTGGTGATCGCGGATAAACAGACCGCCGGACGCGGAAGATGCGGAAGAGTCTGGGAGACGCCGAAAGGCACAGCAATCGCCATGACACTTCTGATGCGTCCGAATCTCCGACCGGAAAAAGCAAGTATGCTGACTCTGGTGATGGGTATGGCAGTAACAAGGGCAGTCAACGAACTTTACAGTCTGAACTGCCAGATCAAGTGGCCAAATGATGTGGTCTGGGAAGGAAAAAAAATCTGCGGTATTCTGGTAGAAATGAGTGCTGAAATGAATGCGATCCATTACTTGGTTATCGGATGCGGTATCAACGCAAATATGACAGAGTTCCCGGAAGAACTGAAAGAAAAGGCCATTTCCCTGCGAATGATCACCGGGGCTGAAGTGGATCGTGCACAGATCATACAGCGGTCTCTGGAATGGCTGGAAAAATATTATCAAAAATTTGAAGAGACGAGCGATATGTCCGGACTGATGGAAGAATATAACCAGATGCTGGTGAACAGAGGAAGTGAAGTCTGCGTGCTTGACCCGTGCGGCGAATACCGCGGAAAAGCACTTGGCATCAACGATGCCGGGGAACTGCGGGTGGAAAAAGAAGATGGAACGACAGAAAATGTCTATGCCGGAGAAGTATCCGTACGCGGCGTGTATGGATACGTGTGAATTACTTTGCAGCGGGCAATTTGCTGGTATCAACAGTAAGAATGCCAGAGGCATTCCTGAACATCGCATGAAACAGAAAGAAGAAAGGAACAACGTCATGAAAAAAGCAAACGAGACAGTCGTTCTGTGCGGAGCGAGTGCCTACGAAGAAAAATATTATCTGAATCCGCAGTTCTCCAAACTGCCGGAGCACATCCGTCAGGAACTGCAGATCATGTGTGTACTGTATACACAGAAAGTAGGCGGAATCCTGATGCTGGAATTTACGCCGGAAGGTCATCTGGAGTTTAAGACCGAAGCGAAAGAAAACGACTTCTTCTATGACGAGATCGGAAGCGTACTGGAGATCAAAAAACTTCAGAATGAGAAACGAGAACTGATGGAAGCACTGGAAATGTTTTATCGCGTAGTATTTTTGGGTGAGGAATTCGATTACGATGAAGCTTAAGATAGGAAATGTAGAGATTGCAAATCCGTGTGTGCTGGCACCGATGGCGGGCGTTACGGATCTGCCGTTCCGGCTGCTGTGCAAAGAACAGGGAGTCGGGCTTCTGAGTATGGAAATGGTCAGTGCGAAAGCGATTTCCTTTCATAATAAAAATACGCTGGATTTGATGCAGATCGCAGAGGGAGAAAATCCGATCGCTCTGCAGATCTTCGGTTCCGATCCGGAGATCATGGCACAGTCCGCCGCCGAGATTGAAGAGCGGCCGTTTGATATTCTCGATATCAATATGGGCTGTCCGGTGCCGAAAGTAGTCAATAACGGCGAAGGTTCCGCACTGATGAAGAATCCAAAACTGGCGGGAGAGATCGTGGAGAGGGTTTCCAGGGCAGTAAAAAAGCCGGTGACGGTAAAGATCCGCAAAGGATTTCAGGAGTCCAGTGTCAATGCCGTAGAGATGGCAAAGATTCTTGAGGCATCCGGAGCAGCAGCGATTGCCGTACATGGAAGAACGAGAGAACAGTATTATTCCGGAGAAGCAGACTGGAACATCATCCGCCAGGTCAAAGAGGCCGTTTCCATTCCGGTGATCGGAAACGGGGATATCACCTGTGCAAAAGATGCTGCGAAGATGATCGAACAGACCGGATGTGATGGTGTGATGATCGGAAGAGCCTCCCGCGGAAATCCATGGATTTTCCGTCAGGTGAGCGAATATCTGGAAAACGGAAAGATCATTGAGCCTCCGACGATCGCAGAAGTCAAAAAAATGATGCTGCGTCATGCAAAACTGCAGCTGCAGTACCGTGGAGAATACACCGGAATCCGTGAGATGCGAAAACATGTTGCATGGTACACCGCAGGATTTCCGCATTCGGCAAAACTGAGGAAAAGAGTGAATGAAGTCGAATCCATGGAAGCCCTGGAAGAACTTCTGCAAAGCTGGGAGTGAGATAAACGCTTTGCAGTTCGTCTTGAAAACAGTTCAACCCGGAAGCTTAAACGGACGACAATATTTTTCGTAAGGTTGAACTGTTGTAAAAAACGCAGAAAACAAGGGCAGATTGCTTGACAAGGCACAAAACGCAAGGTATAATTTTTGATTACAAGATAGCTGCAAAAAGTGGCTATCTTGTTTCACGAATGTATATTATGATGCTATGTGCAGGTGGCACATAAAAAATTATTTGTTAAAAAGTGCAGGAAAATCTTTCGCTGCACTTAAAGTTATGCTGCTAAGAGCGGCATCAGGAGGTAAAGATGGAAGAAAAGAAGAACTTACTGACTTATGCAGGTTTAAAAGCTCTTGAAGATGAGCTGCACGATCTGAAGGTAAACAGACGTAAAGAAGTTGCCGGTAAGATCAAAGAAGCAAGAGAACAGGGCGACCTTTCAGAGAATGCAGAATACGATGCAGCAAAAGATGAGCAGAGAGATATCGAAGCACGTATCGAAGAAATCGAAAAAATTCTGAAAAATGCGGAAGTAGTTGTAGAAGATGAAGTAGATCTGGACAAGATCAGCGTTGGATGCAGCGTCAAGATTTACGATGAAGAATATGAAGAAGAAATGGAATACAAAATTGTAGGATCTTCCGAGGCAAACAGCCTGAAAGGAAAGATTTCAAATGAATCACCGGTAGGTCATGCACTGCTGGGACATAAAGTAGGCGATGAAGTAACTGTAGAGACTCAGGCAGGAGAAATCCATTATAAAGTACTGAGCATCCACAGATCTAATTAAGGAGTGACAACAGTGGGAGAACAGAAGAATCAAAAGACACAGGACGTAAATCAGCTGCTGAAAATCCGCCGCGATAAGCTTGCAGAACTGCAGGCAGACGGAAAAGACCCGTTTCAGATCACAAAATTTGATGTGACACATCACAGCCAGGAAGTCAAAGATCAGTTTGAGGATCTGGAAGGAAAGAGTGTAGTGCTCGCAGGACGTATGATGTCCAAGCGAGTAATGGGAAAAGCATCTTTCTGCAATATCCAGGATCTGCAGGGCAATATCCAGTCTTATGTGGCAAGAGACAGCATCGGTGAGGAAGAATACAAAGCTTTCAAAAAAATGGACATCGGAGATATCGTAGGTCTGGAAGGTGAAGTATTTAAAACAAAGACCGGCGAAATTTCCATTCATGCATCCAAGGTAACTCTGCTTTCCAAGAGTCTTCAGATTCTTCCGGAAAAATTTCATGGTCTGACCAATACCGACATCCGTTATCGTCAGCGTTATGTCGATCTGATCATGAACGCAGACGTAAAAGACACCTTTATCAAACGTTCCAGGATCATCAGTGCAGTACGTCAGTATCTGAACGGACAGGGATTCCTGGAAGTTGAAACACCGATGCTGGTATCCAATGCCGGCGGTGCAGCAGCAAGACCGTTTGAAACACATTTCAATGCACTGAACGAAGATCTGAAGCTGCGTATTTCCCTGGAACTGTATCTGAAGAGACTGATCGTCGGAGGCATGGAGCGTGTTTACGAGATCGGCCGTGTATTCCGTAACGAGGGACTGGATACACGTCATAATCCAGAGTTTACACTGATGGAGCTTTATCAGGCATACACCGATTACCACGGCATGATGGATCTGACTGAGAATATGTATCGCTATGTTGCACAGACTGTTCTTGGCACAACCACCATTTCCTACAACGGTATCGAGATGGATCTGGGTAAACCGTTTGAACGTATCACAATGGTAGATGCTGTTAAGAAATATTCCGGTGTAGACTGGAACGAAATCAAAGACCTTGAAGCTGCCCGTGCAGCCGCAAGAGAACATCACATCGAATATGAAGAACGTCACAAAAAAGGCGATATCCTGAACCTGTTCTTTGAAGAATTTGTAGAAGAACATCTGATTCAGCCGACGTTCGTTATGGATCATCCGGTTGAGATCTCACCGCTGACCAAGAAAAAACCGGAAAATCCGGAATATGTAGAACGTTTCGAATTCTTCATGAACGGCTGGGAAATGGCAAATGCTTACTCCGAGCTGAATGACCCGATCGACCAGAGAGCACGTTTTGCAGCTCAGGAAGAACTGTTCGCACAGGGAGATGAAGAAGCAAACCACACCGATGAAGATTTCCTGAATGCACTGGAGATCGGTATGCCGCCTACAGGAGGTATTGGATTTGGTATCGACCGCATGTGTATGCTGCTGACTGATTCAGCTGCAATCCGTGACGTTCTGCTGTTCCCGACAATGAAGACCTTAGATGGTGTAAATAAGAAAAATGATGTAAATAATACAGCTTCTGAAGCACC
>ERZ1673737.1633-NODE-1633-length-20899-cov-3.857369_pt1 | contig 20899 bp, 15 predicted proteins | sample MGYA00580211_ERZ1673737 | MGnify/ENA primary metagenome ERZ1673737 (study PRJEB41218, sample SAMN15661789) | gut metagenome | host: Homo sapiens | place: Canada: London | collected 2015-08-20/2019-03-30 | study: EMG produced TPA metagenomics assembly of... | reverse complement strand
GTGACTCACGCGTGTGTCACTGTGAATAACTCTGCTTTGTAGAAAGGTGAGTCAACTCGAATCATCGCATGAGATCATCTTCCCCGCCAAAATGTCTTGGCATGAAAACTGTCAACACTACATCTGAGTATTGGTATAACTTCATCTATACCAGCTCCACCAGCCTCTGCCATATTCCTTTAGAATCACGTGGCACTTCCCTCTCTCAACTTCGTGCCTTGATTTCTGCTTAGTGCCAACTTTACCGTTCCTCTCACGTCGCGCATCTCGGCTTACTTACTGTGCAGATCTGGTCCTGTCGATCTCTTCCAAGGTCACCCGATCTCTGCGCTGGCACGCACGTCACCTCTCATTCTGGATCATCTCACAGCTCAACGAGGCTCATTATGGGGAATGGGTCATTTGATGAGGGTCCAGCACCCCAGGTCCTAGGTGAGTGTTCTATTATTGGCTTTGTGAAGCCCGGAGGCTTTTGATCCCAATGAATTCCTTGAGATCTACTTGGGCGGTTGTCTCGGCCCTCCACACAGCCTTTTTTTTCCCGTATTTCAAGCCCCCTTGTTGCATGTCCATGCACATGTTGCATCCGCCACACGGCCTGTCATGCCTATCTTTCTGGCCCATGGCCTATCTCTGAGGCACTTGTCTGGCGTGCAGGGGCTTCTCCTTGCCAATGCTGAGGATCGGACCTGGCGGCCCGCAACCTTTTTGATCACACGCTCATATTCATCTTCTGAATAGGTACAGAGCCTTCAACAACTGCTGAGTTGTCAGCGGCCCGGTCGCATGGCGTTGCATCTGAGTCGAGTACTCGCCCGTCCAAGCGAGCTAAATGTCGTTTTTTCAAATCCAGAAAGGGTATGTACACGTTCTGAGTTTAGTCTTTGGGGGCTTCTTGTCTATTTGGTCCTTGCAATACTCGACGCGTCATTGAATACAGGGCGTGGTATTTCCGGTGCCACAAACAGGCCCTTTTGCGAACGCCTGTTTACAGTATCTGTTATGTTTCCCCAATGGGAATGCTGTGGCCATGGCCAGTATTGCGTAACTTGCTTGTGCCCTAACAATTTGTACCTCTGTTCATGTTTTGGGCCATCTTGATATGAAGTGATGCGTTGTTCAGGTCAGATGCTAACGTCTATCCAGGATGCCGGCTTGGATCGACTTGTCCATACCTTCATGATGCCTCGGCTCTAGAGTCTAATCGGACTCCGTCGGAACATCAGACACCCACTCAACCTTTGGGTGGTGATACTGAAACTCCAGTCCAGAAGATAGTCGCCGATGCCCAGAAGCTCAAAATCGGTGGAAAGTCGAAGAACTCTGCCGCTTCAGCACCAGCCCAACCCCAAAGACCGGTTTCCAAACTGGAGCAATCAGACCCAAGAGAGTTCCAGATCAACCAATTGAGGCGGCGTTACCGCCCACAGGAGACCAATGACGGCCGAGGCTCTATCTTGACCTTTGGATTGGTTCCCTCGGATCCTGATTTCCCATTCGAGCTGGAGAGACTTCAATGTGTTCTTCATGTCCCGAGCTCATATCCCAATGGGCGGCCTACGCTTACAGTGACCAATTCTGAAATGGAAGCTGCATATCAAGCCAATGTTGCGAGGGGATTTGACGATATTGTCGATTTCACAATCCGAACCAATAACCAGGGAACACTACTAACCTGGCTGAACAGCTTGGACAAGCAGCTTGAGAAGCTGCTTACTAGCCTGGAGCGCGGGCCACCGCTGAAGTTCTTCTCGAACGTCGGTGATGCCACTGCCACTAAGAAACCTACAAAGGGCCCAGAAAAAACTTCGGATCAGAGTTCATCGCAGATAAACGCGAAAGCATCAACTTTTCGTGCTGAAAAGCCAACTGTGGCACCACAAGCACGAAATACAGCTCCCAAACTCTCGGCCGAGGCGAAAGCTGCGGCTGAGAAGAGGCGAGCACTCGAGACTAAACAACTCGAGGCACGTCTTGGGAGGATTCCTATGTTCCAAAAGATACAAGATGGGAGAACATTCATTATTCCTGTCCAGCCAATTAAAAAAGATTGTCTTCCTAGAGCACTTCAGGCACTCAAGACTGTGAAGCTGCTTGTTCCAACCCTCTACCCGCTCGAGCACAGCTCGATTAAACTGCAGGGAGTCGACGGCCCAGAGGCGAAAGCTACAGAGACAGGATTCTCGCAATGGGTTGAACAGACCTCGCAGCTGAATCTGGTTTCCCAGATCAACTACCTGGCAAGTAACATGCACAAATTCGCTGAAACACCTCTGCCAGGAGAGGAAGAGCCCAGTGAAGCTATTTCTTCTACGGCCGAAGAAGAGGAAGACGAAGTGGAAGAGTTCACACAAGCTGAGCCTTCAACCCAAGACTCAGAAGATCGACCCCATCTCCATGTCATTCCTCGGCCACCAGAGTGGTCAGTCCCAGACCCGCACAGTGGCGCCGAGGAAGCAACAGATGAATCAAGCTATGAAGAAGGCGAGTACTCAGAAGAAGAGGAAGACGAGGAAGGAGGCGCGCCTGTACCCCCATCACTGGATACCAGCACGCCCGGACGAGGTGTCGCGCTTTCATTCCCATTCCTGGAGCTTTATGGCATCGAGTTGTTGGAGCTCACTACTCTCAATATTACCGTGAAGTGCGATCGATGCAAGACTTCTGCTGATATAAAGAATGTGCCTCATGTTAGCGATGAGAAGGGCGCGATGCCAAAAATGGAATCTTGCAAGAAGTGTGCTAATAATATGAGTGTTGGTGAGTTTGGTATTCTTTGCTTATTGCTTTTGTGATGCTAATTGGCGGTGATGCAGCGTTCCGGAGACAGTTGATGCACACTCATGCCAATCGCGCTGGTTATTTGGATATGGATGGCTGTACTATTGGCGATATGCTGCTGAGGTAGGTTCTTTCGTCGCAACTTACCAGAGGATCTGGATTGACTCGCTCTATTTCAGTAACTTCATCCCAACATGTGCAGAATGCTCAACCGCACATCCAGCACCTGGTGTATCTGCCGTTCGCGGAGAGAGTGCCATGGCCATTTGCCGGGATTGCCATCGCAAGATGGTCTTCAAGATCCCCGAAGTGAAGTTCCTGCTCGTGGGAAGTGCAGCCAGTAAGCTATAACTACCGAATATGCGAGATCCAGCTTTACTAAATACTACCATCTAGTCTCTGCTCGCGGCGCTCTCCCTCTCAAAAGAAAGGTTCGTTGCCCTATACTATCTCGATTGGCCAATATCTAACCGCATAACCAGCCCAAGGAAGTCCTCGGTATCGTCGCAGGACAAGAACTCCCCAGACGTGGTCGCTGCCAGCACTATGCCAAAAGCCAACGCTGGTTCAGATTCAGCTGCTGCGCAAAAGTTTTCCCATGTGATAAGTACGTTCCACTCCATATCCCGCTTCTTCCATTTCTTCTCCCCTCCCTCGCAACAAACATACTCATCAAATAAATCCAGATGCCATGACGCCGAAACGGACCATCCAAATGAACACGCAAACCGCATGATCTGCGGTTACTGTTCACGAGAACAAGTCTACAGACCTGAGAACTGTGGAATCTGTAAAGCGATTCTCATTGGAAAGGCTGGTAGTGGGTTCTGGGAGGGTGGAAAGGGAACGAGGAATCGGGCTCTGATGAGTCGGAAAGGTATGTTTCCTTTGTTCATGTCATGGTGTTTTGGTTTTCTAATGGCACGGCAGATCCTCGGAAGTTTAAGAGAAGGGGTGGGAATGCTCCAACTTCGAGTTCGTCGAAGAGGAAGTAGAGGTGTTGTATTATGTATTGACATTGCGTTGCATAGCATTGCGAAGGGAAATACAAATAAAGAAAGGAAAAGCATAATATAGAGTAGATATCATTAGTCCCCAGGGCAAATGTGGTCACTTTTACATATTGGAGTTTCCAAAGTAATATAAAACGAAAAGATATTACGGATAGATACTGAGAATGCTTCACGAAATGGTGTTTGTCAAGGTATATTGCACTCTATGTTGGATAGTCATATCACAATTGTTTTGGTGAAGATTTCAAATGATCTGTGAACTAAGGATCGCTAAATGTACAAATGCAGGTGGCTCAACCGCAATAGCCTGGCATGAATCAAAAATGTATCCAAGGAGCCCTCGCTGGCATATTTCTTTTTCTCTTTCTCTTTCTGTCCTTAAACAAGGTTACCACGAAGCTCCTGCTCCCTCTCAATAGCCTCAAACAAAGACTTGAAGTTCCCAGCACCGAAGCCCTCAAAATTATGTCTTTGAATAATCTCAATGAAAACAGTAGGACGATCCATCAAGTGCTAAAAAGGCAAGTCAGCATACAGTCAATCACAATCCCAACTCCTAAACCAATTGATGTCCACATACCTTAGTAAAAAGCTGAAGCAGATAACCCCCCTCATCGAAATCAATCAAGATATCCAGACTGCGAATAGTCTCGAAATCCTCCTTGAGCACTAGCCCGGACTTCTTCAACCGGGCCTGCATATCCGTGTAATATGTCTCAGGAACCTTAATAAACTCGACGCCGCGCTCTTTGAGGTTTGTAATGTCGCGGATGATATCATCTGTTTGCAAGGCGATGTGCTGCACACCGGCGCCGTTGTAGAAGTCGACGTATTCTTCGATTTGGGATTGTTTCTTGCCTTTTGCTGGTTCATTGATGGGCATTTTGACGACTTCGTTTGGAGAGGCCATGACGATAGACTTTAGGGCAGAGAATTCGCTGTGCGGGTGAGTGTTAGTTGGGTGTGGGTGAGGGTAGATGGGGACGGAAGTGAAGTACTTACGTGCAGATTTGGCTATCGTCCACGGACCAGAAACGGTGGAATCCTAGGGCTTTTTCGTAGCTAGAGAGGAAGTGTTAACAGGTTTTCAATCTGGGACGATGGTGTATAACTTACTACTCGCAAATCTGATCCATCTCATCCCAATCCTGGTTTCCAACACAGTGATCAATCTTGGAGAGGTGAACACCAGGCAAGAACTTTGCCAGAGGGTCAACAATTCCTGTATCATCGCGATACCCAGGCAAAAAGGTACCATGGTACTGATTCCGCTCAATAAGCGTATGCGTAGTCTGACCATAAGTCTGGATAGTAGCGACCTTGACATGGCCATCCTTATCCTCCAGAATCTTAGGGTTAGAAACGACCTTAGCGCCGTTCTTCACAGCAGCGTTGAAAACAGCGTCGACATCATCAACCTCGAAAGCAACATCTTTGACTGCATCGCCGTGCTTCTCGAAATGACTGTGGATCTCTCGCAGCTCGGCCTGTTCTTCGGTGCTGAAACGGTCGGCTTGCTCCAAAGAGCGGAGCGGTGAAGTCAGGATGAAGGTCACGTTGCCGTTGCCGACTACGTGTGAGCAGACGGTGCGGCTGCCGGTTTCAAGGCCGCGGTAGGCGATTCGCTTGAATCCCATTCGGGTTACATAGTAGCTTGCCGCTTGCTTGGCGTTGCCCACGTACCAGTGTACATGATCGTAGCCGCGGTAGGTGGCTAGCGAGGATGTACCGCTTGTTGATGGAGGGGGGCTGCTTGAGATTGCTGAAGGTGCCATTTTGATCTTTTATAGATGTGGTGTGTGATGGATGGTTTCTTGTGAAGATAGAAGTAGAAGCAGAAGTAGTTGAAGTAGAGGTTGAGTTGATATAAATTATTCGACGCCACCCTTGCTTTTAAATCATAATCGACCTCTGGTAACCGTGAGTTACGCTCGGATATCTATTCAGTCCACTCTTGAAGCTATATGGCGTAGGCTCTGGGCGGCGGTTATTGCAGGATCCTGGAGTAGCCGGAAATAGCCGGGCCTGGCATCAATATCCGCACTTCACACCTCACAGCTGGAACTTTGAAAGCTTCCTTCCCAAATTTGATCTTGTTTTCTCTTTCAATTATTAGAAAATCTCAAGTCTCATCTCTCAGTATATCGGAAGTACAATCTACCAACTGCAACATGACGAGCATCGCATCCGCCCGCCCATCATTAACATCTAATGATTCGGCTGTACTTCAAGCACTTTTCGATGCTGAATCTTCTCCATCATCAGGAATTACAGTCGATCCATCCCTTCCCTCATGGCCATCCTCTTTGAAGATCTCCCAAGAAGATCTATCATCGCTCGGCCAGCGCGAAACAGAAATCATCCGCAAACTACAAGCAGATGAACAACCGAGCGAAGAAACAGTCAAGTCCGCACTAAACGGCTTCGACGCACTCCTCAGCCAATATCCAACATATCCCTCCGCATACACAAATCGAGCACAGACACTCCGTCTCTTGATCGATATCATCCACAACAACCACGAAAGCAAGTCGGATAATGTCCAAGGTTCAATCTCTGAACTAGACGATGCAGCCCTCTTCTCACCTCAAACCTCGGAACTATCATCTCGCATTTTCTCCGATCTAGGCCAAGCAATCAATCTCGCTACGCCTGCCTCCCCCGCTGATGCTGTATCATCTGCCCAAGCACGGCTCTTGGCCGATGCACACACGCACCGGGGTTACCTACTTCTCAAAGCTGCGCGAGGTAAAAAGGCCAAGACTGATGAAGCTGGGTCCGATATGTCGGGCCAGGAGCGGTTGAGAGGACTTGGGGCTGATCAGCTTGAAGAGATGGCGAGTCGGGATTTCTTCTTTGGGGGTCGCTATGGGAATAAAGTTGCGCAGCAGCTTTCTGTGCAGACGAATCCTTATGCGAAGATGTGTGGAGCTATTGTTAAGGAGGCGATGAGGAAGGAGGTTGAGGGGTAAATCAGTGAAATAGTATATACATGATTTGTGTATTGGGCAGATAAAACGATACAATGGACAATTGATTTGGAAACTAATTTCATACTGTAGCTATCTGCAAAGTATTCACATAATCTCGTCATCGTAGCTCTCGAGTACACACTCCAATCTAAGACTTTTTGTTAGGGTTGACAAAGTGCCGCTTCAAGGGCTTCCAGCTGTGCTCATTGTATTCTTCCTGCACCTTCTGGCAAGTCTTCAGGCCCCATTCCGAGACACCGACCATTAAAGAACTAAATTAATTGTCAGTAATCAAAGTAACTAAGCATTAGAGTTCAAAGCTCACCTCTCAAACATGAAAGCCATACTTCCATCACCAACCTTCTGCGGCTTCAGCTCAGCATTACTAGCGCCCTCAAAAGCACCTGAGTCAGGACCATGTGCACTCATAACATTATGCAGACTAGCCCCAGCAGGCTGGAAACCACCACCAATTTTCGCATCATAGTTGCCAGCAATCAAACCCATGAACTCTGACATGGTGTTGCGGTGGTACCACGGCGGACGAAAGGTATTCTCTGCTACCAGCCAGCGAGGCGGGAAGATAACGAAATCAGCAATTGCTGTACCGACGTGGTCTGAAGGACCTGTCAATACAGTGAAAATAGAGGGGTCTGGGTGGTCGAATGAGATGGAGCCGATGGTATTGAATCGGCCCAGATCGTACTTGTAGGGGTAGTAATTGCCGTGCCATGCTACGACATCGAAGGGGGTGTGGTTCTGGCGCGCGGAGAAAAGAGTGTTATTAAATTTGCTGTAGAGCTTGTATTCGCTCTCCTCTTCGTCGTCAAAGTCAGCAACGGGGGCTTGGAAATCGCGCGCATTGGCCAAACAGTTGGAGCCGATGGGCCCAAGCTCGGGAAGCTCGTAATGGCCTTGGTATAGTTCACAGATGTAGCCTCGGACAGGACCATCAGGGAGGGTTACGCGGTATCTGACACCGCGAGGAATGACACAGATCTCATTCGGACGAAGGATAATGCGACCAAGCTCTGTCTGGATATCCAGGACACCGTGCTGGGGCACAATCAAGAAGTCTCCATCCGCGGAATAGAAAGCTTCCTTGCCCATATCCTTGCCTGCGGCATATAGCAAGATTCCCAGTCCTTGCTTCATTGTCGGGTCGCCTGACCCAGCAACCAAATGCAGTCCGTGTACCCAATCGACCTTCTCATCAAGGTCGAATGGATTCCACCGCAATTGGTTAGGGATATGGTGAAGCTTATGGGTCTCGGTGGTCATGCGGGTGTGATATGAGTCGGCATCTTCCGCGAAGAAGTTCTCATGGGCCGCTGCGGGCAGGATGCGATACACCCATGTCTGTTTGTTTTCATGGCGAGGTGCTGTGAATGCAGTTCCCGAGAGTTTCTCTGCGTAGAGTCCATGCGGGGCCTTTTGTGGAGAATTCTGGCCGATTGGAAGAGCTCCCTCGACGGCTTCGGTCCTAAATATTTCGGTTAGTTCGCGTCATCCGTATACTTCGGGTATATGAACACGCACTCGTGGTACGAGCCGAAGCCCGTCTGGTACTTGTATGGATCGGGGTGGGTGAAGTTAGTGACAGGCATGATGGTTGATTTTGACTATGTGCAGCCCAGCTGTCTTTGTATAAAAAGACAACCGAGGAGCTCTTGAGCTCAAAACGTCAGAGCGGGAATCTTCGGCCGCGACTATCCTTTCTCTTCCGCGGTTGGATGCGGGGGAGCGGACTGATTCCGCACGCCCGGAACTGCGCGTCGAAGGGGCCAAACATCCGCATAGTTAAGATGAGGTTGCTTTGATCTTTTCCCTCTCTTTTCAACATTCCTCTCAGATATTCATCATGGCTTCTTGGCTCCAGATCCCCAAGAATTCGCCCTTTTCGCTGGCCAACATTCCGTTCGGCATCGTCTCAGCGCAATCCGCTTCAAAAGTAGCCGCAATTGCCATCGGTGACCATGCACTGAACTTGAGCGCATTCGCCTCTTCAGGAGGTTTTTCTCAGCTTCCTGCAATTCAGCAACACTTGGCTGTCTTCAACCAGCCAACATTGAACGAATTCGCTGCTCTGGGCCGCCCTGTGCACAAGCAGGTCCGCGAGTATTTACAGAACGTCTTCCGCGCCGACACACAATTCCCCCAAATCCTTAAGGACAACGCCTCTCTCCAGAAGTCAGCTCTGTTGCCTCTCTCTCAGGTAACCAACCATCTCCCCATGCAAATCGGAGACTACACCGATTTCTACGCCGGTCTGAACCACGCCTACAACATTGGAGTCCTCTTCCGTGGTCCAGACAATGCGCTCCAGCCCAACTACAAGCATCTGCCGGTAGCCTACCATGGCCGTGCCTCATCAGTTGTGGCCTCTGGCACACCCCTCCACCGTCCCCAGGGTCAAATCCTGGCCAACCCTACCGCCGACCCTAAGGTGCCTACCTTCTCCCCCTGCAAGCGTCTCGATATCGAGCTCGAGCTTGCCTGCTTCATCAGCAAGCCCAACGACCTCGGAAAGCCTGTGCCCATCAACGAGGCCGAGGACCATATCTTCGGTGTCGTTCTCATGAACGATTGGTCCGCCCGTGACATCCAGGCCTGGGAGTACGTCCCCCTCGGTCCCTTCAACGCGAAGAACTTCGGCACAACCATTACACCCTGGGTGGTTCTCATTGATGCTCTGGAGCCCTTCCGTGCCGCTGGTCTGGAGCCTGGCAACCGCGAGTCTCTCCTCCCCTACCTCCGCGAGAAGCGCGCCGAGAATGCCTACGAAATTCCCCTCGAAGTCGAGGTCACCAACCCCGGTGGTCAGCCTACCCTCATTTCTAAGAGCAATGCTCGCAATCTGCTCTACTCTTTCCCTCAGATGGTTGCCCACCACACTATCACCGGTTGCAACTTGCGTACTGGTGACTTGCTTGGATCAGGTACTATCTCTGGTACTGAGCCCAAGACCGAGGGTAGTTTCTTGGAACAGACCAATGGCAAGACCCCTATCAAGCTTGCTGATGGCTCTGAGCGTATGTTCCTCGAGGACGGCGACACTGTTACTCTGCGCGGTATGGCTGGCACGGAAGGCAACTATGTCGGTTTTGGCGACTGTGTTGGAACTATCCTGCCTGCCATCTCCCTGCAGTAAATGAACAAATCTCAAAATAAAGTATGTGATGTTCATTTGATTTTATTCCATAGTCTCTAGACAGCTTGCAATAACAATTCTCGGTCTGCTATCAATGAAACAAACCGGCACAATCAAAAAGCCATAGTCCTAAAAGGTAAACCCGAAACTTGACTTGACAATCCCATAAACCCCCACCTACTCCTTAACTCGAAACTCCTCAGGCGTATCCCCCTGCGTCCTCCAATGTCCCAATTTAACAGCCTCCTCAGCCTCCAAATTCCTCACAATCCCACTAATAACCGGAAACAACCCCAAATCAACCCCAACCCTCTCAGCGCCCCAAGCAGCAGGAACCAAACACAAATCAGCCAGTGTAATCTGATCCCCAACACTAAACCTCCCAGCCGACCCCGCAACAACAGCCTCGTAAGCCCTCAACCCATCAACAATCAAGTCCCTCGACCAACCAGCCTTATCAGCACCCAGCGATCCAACCCGCCTCAAAATCCGCAGGTTCGTCACTGGCTGAATATCACACGCAATGATATTTGCCAGGGTACGCACTGTAGCGCGGGTTTCCGGGTCTGACGGGAGCAGCGCGGGTCCCTTTTCTGGGAAGGCTTCGTCTAGGTATTCCAGGGCGGCCAGGGATTGGTTTATTGTTACAGGTTTCTTGGTCTCGTGTTGGATTACTAGGGCTGGGACTGTGCCCGACGGGTTGATGGCCAGGTGGGCTGGGGTTGATTGCTCGTTTCGCAGAAGGTTCACGTATACCGGTGTATAGGGAATTCCTTTTAGGTGAAGGGCTATCCGGAGGCGGGCGGAGCACGAGCTGCGGAAGTAGGTGTGTAGAGTGACTTTGCCGGGCATTTTGGGTGGTTTGTTCCTAGGAGAGGTCGATGGTGTGGCGTGGTAGATGTGGACGTGGACGTGGGTGTTGATGTTGGGATCTGGACGGACGGATGTAGTGCAGTGTTTCTAGGGATGAAAAGAAGGACTACTGTTACATTATACATTAAGTTATAGGAGGCGCGGACCTTGTATCCCGTTGAGGAGTTGGAATGTATAGTCCGGGGTCGCGGAATCAGTTCCGGGTGACGGCCGAGTCCAAGCGCTGCGGATTTCCGCTCTGTTCGTTTCTTTCTTGACTTCCTGTGGAGTAAGCTCGTCATATGCATGGTGATGCGAGGCAAGTATGTAGTTCCCGGTCAATATCCTTGTCTAGCTACTAGGAAGTATATGGTGTGCCCTAACTAACTAACTTATGACTTGGTGCCGTATAGATCAGGCATCATCCAGGCTACCTACCTATCTTACATTGCTGACTATGCTAGTATCGAGAATTCTCATGTTTGACATCCCTTGGTCTGTTCAAGCTCCCGGTTTATACTTTGGTCTCTATTGTGTCCATTGGTGCTGGCAGTGCAGGGTTGTGCCGAAGTCAACCTATCAGATCAGAGGCAACATATGCCATGTGTCACGGGAAAGACACTGTATTTCCCAATTACTAAATATCATAGCTAGCTGATTACACAGATCGTCACTAATATGATTGAATTAATCAAATTTCCCCATTAGCTCAAGGTCCGATCCTGACACACTACAATAGTTAGCACAATTAGCGCGGGACGGATATCGCCGGCTATTTCGGCGCTCGCAGCCATCTTCCATACCCTGCGATTATCCATCACCAAATATCCACAGCATCCACTAGAGCAGGAAACTACTGTTTCATCCGCTCAGGAACGGTTGAAGATGGATGGGATCAGGCCATCCCGGTCGAGCCGGCCGTACCAGCGCACTTACAAGGCATGCATCCCTTGCCGGCAACGCAAGGCCAAATGCGACCTAGGATCAGGAACCGAAGGCCGGACCGATGGCTTCCCGATCGGTCCACCATGTGTGCGGTGCCGCAGGGAGCTGAGGGAGTGTGTGTTCCCTGAGAAACGCGCGTGGGAGAGGTCCCGCAAACGAGGTGCGCTAGATTTCATTCTATGCTGACCATACCTGAATTGGGCGTTGTCTGACTGGTCAATGTTCTAGCTCGATCATCTGCGGACTATGAGACCGATGCCTCTCCTCGGCAGGTTGGTCATTTGATGGCGAGCTCACCTGAGGGTGCTGCTTCTGTTCAGGTTCGAACTGACCAGTATCCACCCACGGTCGATGGAGCCAATTCGAAGCCACAGACGAACCACTTTCAACATTCGCCTGGTTTTCAACCTGGATGGTCTGTTCACCGTGGTCAATCGCGGTCTCAATATGGCTCGTATGATCATGGCGGGGCTATGGAGCGGCCACGCGCTGATCCAACTGATCAATCGCCCTCTGGTACATATGAAAACAACAAGCACCGGTCTAATTCTTCGCTGTCAAACTCTATGATGCGGACGGTTGTTGCGAGCGGGAATGATGCATTGAATATTCTGTTTGAGGCGGCAACTGCTCAAGAAGATAACCCTGCCGATACGAGTTCGGAATCACTGGCTGGGCCTCCGTCGGCAGGTCCGAATACTCAAGACCGAACGCCCAGGAATTATGATGCTGCGTTTGACCCTGTGACCCGTGTTATATACCCTGTGCAGCTATCTGATGCCTCGCGGGATACTCTCAATGTCTGGGAGGCTTGTCGGTTTGTTAAGATGGGTTGGTTTACTGCCAGGGAAGCTGTTACGTTTATTGATTTGTGAGTCTCCTGCATGAAAGACAACATCTTCGAATTTAGAAGCCTGTTGGTTCTTTGATCTAGTGTCCATAAGAGATTCCTTATGTGCTCTGTGATTCTGGTACATCACGACTAACTGATATCAGATTCTTCAAGAACATGTCATGTCTATCTCCAATCCTAACGGACTTCTATGCCAATCATCGATATCACTACTGGCTGATTACCCGAGAGCCAGTCTTGTGCTGTACTATACTCATGATATCCTCTCGCTACCATGTTCTCCCTGGAGCTGGGGGTGAATCAAGAAACTTTTTCATCCACCACCGACTCTGGCTACATTGCCAGCAGTTGACTATGAGGCTCATCTTCGGACAGGAGAAAGCCACGAAATCCAAAATTCGAAGTCTTGGTACTGTGGAGGCACTACTGTTGATGTCAGAATGGCATCCTCGCTCGCTTCATTTCCCACCAGATACAGATGGCTGGGACGATGACTTGATCCCGCCACCTCCTAATACTCATGAACAGAATGATCAACCTGCCAATCGCTGGGTCGAAGATATGATTGAGCCAGCACGCCGATCTGATCAGATGTCCTGGATGTTACTGGGATGTGCTCTCTCCCTTGCACACGAGCTAGGCATCTTCGAGACCGAGGAGAGTAGCTCGCCAGCAGAAGAGCCAGAATGGCGAGATCAAATGACGCTTCGTTGGCAACGTGTACAGCGTCTGTTATACGTTTATATCAATCAATTAGCCTGGCGGATCGGATGCATGTCTCCAATCCCCCAGTCATTGAATCACGCTATCCTTGGTGGACGAAAACCACAGGGACTAAGCCAGCCTGGCAGCACTTGGTTGACATTTATGGATTCATGGATTGAATTGACCAAGCTAGCTAAATCTGTCACTGACATGTTCTTTCCGTCTGCTGCATTTGCTCGGCAACAACTGCATAGCGGCCGTTATGTCGGTCTGCTAGAGCATTTCCGGCCTCTCCTCAACCAATGGAAAGACAGATATCTGCAGGTGGAAGTCCTTGACAAGGCATTCTACAATGATCTGTTCATCGAATACCACTTCGTGCGGGTGTACACTCATTCCGTGGGGATGCAGGCAGTGGTAGAGCGAGCTGTGGCAGAAAACGATCCCAACAATTTCGACGAAGTGCGACCTATGGCGATCGACCCAACAGATTACGAATATATCCAAGAGGTGATTGAGGGGTGTTGCCAGATCTTGCAGAAAGTCACCCATCTAGCCGATGCAGGCGCACTGCGATTCTCGCCGGTGCGGATTGTCCTGCGTATCACCAGTGCCTCGATCTTCTTGATGAAAGCGCTCAGTCTGGGTACTCGGCATGCGAAGCTTCAAGAGTCGCTTCAGATACTGGAGAAAAGTATTAAAGCACTCAAGTCGAATGCATTGGATGATGTGCATCTGAGCACTCGTTATGCCACCCTGCTGGACATGCACGTCTCACGGTTACGGCGTAATCTGCTGGCGTCATCGAAGGCGAGGAAGAATAGTCGAGGCAACACGCGACGATCATCTATGGGCCCTCCTCCTTGGCCTGACGCAAGCGATCGGTCCAATACTATGAACACCCCCGTATCGCAGGACCTGACGTCCGATCTGGGCTTCATGCCGTCCTTGAACGATGTCGGTGCTGATGATTGGCTGTCGCTGCCTTTTGATCCTTCAATGGCGCCTTTTGGTATGAGCAATGGAGGGCAATTCCCGATGTATGAAGGTGGAGCGTTGGACTTTATCTGGAATCTGCCATCGTAAGCTCATCTGTGGGGTTAGCTGTGTACATAGCCCTGGAAATGAAGTATACCCCAGGAGGGACCTAAGAGCAAAGATAAAAATAACCTAATGCAGAGTGAAAAGTTTCTTATCCCTGCAGCGGCATTTCTTTTCCGAGCCTCAATATCATAGGCCCGGAAGTCAAATGTCAAGGAACAAAATCCCTGTATTCCTGAAGCTCCCGCTGATTCGGTGGCGAACGGAACGCACGTGACCTAGGGTCACGTTTCCGCCAAACGAAAAGTTCAACTCTTCCCCGACTTCTTATCGTTTATTAAGTGACGCCCCCTTCGTCTGGCATTTCTCATTGCTATCAATATCCACCCTTTAGATCCACTCTCGAACATTCAGTCTGTACACTTTTGACTGATCAGCTGGGTCTCCCTTGGTCGACACCTCGCGACCAAACAAACATCCTCATAACCCAACTCATCCGATAATCATCCTCCCTTCTATACAATGGATCACTCGAGAGATCCCTGCCCGTGGGTCGCGCTGAGCGACTTCGGTGGTGCCTTCTGTATGGGTGTACGTCTTGCCAGATCATCAACTCGTCAACCATCCGCATCAAGACAGATCAACTAATCATCTCTTTCTATACAACAGGCTATCGGTGGTGCTGTCTGGCACGGTGTCAAAGGTTTCCGCAACAGCCCCTACGGTGAGCGCCGGATAGGTGCTCTCACAGCCATCAAGGCACGCGCCCCGGTTCTCGGTGGTAACTTCGGTGTCTGGGGTGGTCTCTTCTCAACCTTCGACTGTGCCATCAAGGGCATCCGCAAGAAGGAAGATCCTTACAATGCCATTATCGCCGGTTTCTTCACCGGTGGTTCTCTGGCTGTCCGTGGAGGTGTCAAGGCTGCCCGCAACTCCGCTATTATGTGTGCCGTCTTCCTCGCCGTCATCGAAGGTGTCGGTATCGGATTCCAGCGAATGATGGCCGACAACACAAAACTCGAGCTTCCTCCTCCTCCCCCCTCCGAGCAAAAGGCTCTTGCTTAAATTTCTCCCCCCGACCACTGCGCCCGCGCAATCCGACTCACTCCTCCGGTGGACTACGATCCACCTCCTTTTCCGATCTCTTGTCTTTATAACACATCTCACATTGAGTCTCTCTTCTCAGGTGTTTGGTTTGGGTCATCATCATTAAACGACATGGCATAGAGGTTCTTGGCTTCCTTTTTTTTCTGTTTTAGCTTGCACTTCATACCACCCTTCCACTGTCTATGTCTTTGGAACTGTATTTTATGGATGGCGGGCTCGTTCTACGGCCAGTTCCTAGCATTGCCGTGTGTCTTCTCGGGCCAATTTGGCTTTCAAAAGGAAATCCTCTACTCCTGCAAAAGCGTCGGGATGGTGACGGATACTTGTACATTAACGCACAGCTACCAGGCATAATACGCAACTTCACTTTCAAATGTTTCACATATTGATCCCTTTTTTCAGAATATTGATGAGACACAGACTCAAAGTAGGATTCGAACTTGGACTTTGATGAGTATGGGATGCAGGGGCCGCATTACTGACTTGCAGTGTTATCTTCGCTCTCTTTCCCCGCACCAAACCACCAACCTCCATTGCATTCCATAACCAGCAATGACAGCACCAGCACCAGCTACATTCAAACCAACCTTAATTATCCACGGCGGCGCAGGAAACATCCAACGCTCCAAACTCCCCCCAGACCTCTACGCCAGCTACCACGCCTCCCTCCAATCCTACCTCCGCTCAACACACGCCCTCCTCAGAAATGGCACAACAGCCATAGATGCAGCGGTACACGCCGTCTCCCTCCTAGAAGACGACCCACTCTTCAACTGCGGCCGCGGCAGCGTCTTCACGACAGCCGGAACAATTGAAATGGAAGCCTCGATAATGGTAACATCCGTCCAAGCCCCCAACGAAAGCGACCCCGGCGCAATCAAGCGCGGCGCAGGCGTAATGGGCATCCGGAACGTGCGCCACCCAATCCGTCTGGCGCGCGAATCACTTCTCAGAACGGGCGTTGCGGCAGATGGGGGCAGTATGCATTCGCAGCTTGCGGGTCCGCATGTGGAGAGTCTTGCGCGAGACTGGGGACTGGAGTTCAAGCCTGATGAGTGGTTTTGGACAAGGAAGCGGTGGGATGAACATCAGCGTGGTTTGAGGGGCGAGGAGGAACCGCTGTTTTTGAGTCAGGGGACTGTTGGGTGTGTTTGTTTGGATCGGTGGGGTGGGTTGGCTGTTGCTACTAGTACCGGTGGGTTGACGAATAAGTTGCCTGGAAGGATTGGGGATACGCCGACTCTGGGTGCTGGGTTTTGGGCTGAGGCTTGGGATGAATTGTTGAGTGGTGGTGGTGGTGGTGGTGTTGGTGTTTCGGGGCCAGATGCTTCTTTCTCGGTCCGTGGCTTGTTGCAAGGTGCGCGGAGCTGGATGGCGGATTGTATGCCGCAGCTTGTGCGCGAACTGGGTCCACCTGCTTACTCGTCGCTTTCGCTTGTTGGTCGGCCTTGCAGTATTGGTACTACTCGGCGTGCAATTGCTGTCTCTGGGACTGGGAATGGAGACTCATTCTTGCGTGTTGCGGCTGCGCGCACGGCTGCTGCTATGATGCGGTTTTCTGGGCCGGGCTATTATCCTTCTACACTTGCTGATGCGGTGTCGGCTGTCGCCGGGCCTGGTGGTGAGCTGCAGCGTTCGGCTGGTTCGAGGTGGCTCGAGACTGGCGAAGGCGAGGGTGGTATCATTGGGATTGAAGCAGCACTTGCTGTTAATGGGGCTTTAGATGTTAAGTTGCACCGCGGCAAGGTCGTGTTTGACTTCAATTGTGGTGGAATGTGGCGCGCCTGGGTAGAGGAGGATGATTCTGGCAAGGATGTTGAGAGGATCATGGTCTTTCGAGAAGATTACCAATAAGTACAGGTACAGAGTAGACGACTCGAGCTTTAATTTATACCAGGTAGAGCCCTATCAGCTGCCAGATCTTTTGCCTTTCCAAATGAGTCAAATTTGTTGTCTACCTCGCAATGTAGTCTCGCTATATATATGTACGCGGTCCCCTATCGCTTCACTCCTGCCATATGATTTAAATCGACTTACAGTTACTATTCACTACCAGCACCTGATGTAATATTGACCAATTATTATTATTCTAAAAAAGCAATCACCTATCTAACTAACCCATTTGCTTCTCCTCGCTATTTAGATGATGCAGTGGTATGCAGCTTAGCTCCACACCGCCAAGGCCGCAAACCCTATAAAAGGCTCGAATCCCCACTGTAGCGGAGAAAAAGAAACAAATTTCAAAAACCAAAAAAGAAACTCCGATAGGGGGAATCGAACCCCCGGCTGTCGTGTGAGAGACGACGATGTTAGCCACTACACCATATCGGATTTTGGATGAAAACCGATGCAAGATTTGACATTATAGCCCAATTGGTTTAGCGCTATGCTCCAGCCTGCCACTCGGCCGGGTAATACGTTAGTTATGAGGGTTCTAACTACATAACTTAAGACATACGGAGCAACCTGGCACATAGTTATCCTCCGGTTTTACACAAGATGGTATCGACAGGTATTGACACGACGCTTCCGCCAGTGCTGCACCGCGCTGGATCACGCTGGGCTTATTCGACACTTAATTGGAATATATGAGACCATTGATAGATATATTTTCTATCAAACGGAGGAGCACCAATGACTAAGACTTTTGTGACAGGATGATGGTGTGATACTCCGTCGGTATGGCTCATAGCTGGCCAAGAACACGGTCTCTACTTAAGTAACGGCATCCTTCTTTTGGAGATTTAACTCGATTATATCTTGCTACCCCCGACGGAATGACCGCTCCAACATCTTCAGCAACAGAGAGCGTCCCGACCAAACTCGGTGAAAAAGTCCCAGTTGTTCAGTCTACAGTAGGCGATGGAGCACTGCAGCTGCTGGCTGAAGCCGGTTCAGTCGGAGTTGTTGATCCCGAGACATCTAGAAGACTTTTGCGCAAAATCGACTTGTATGTCATGCCACTGATCTGCATCGTTTACTTCCTGCAGTATCTGGACAAGATCGCGATCAGCTATGCCAGCGTCACCGGAATGCGCGAGTCAGCGAAGCTCTACGGCAACCAATTTAACTGGGTGTCCAGTGTGTTCTTCTTCGGCCAGCTCGCCTTCTCCTTCCCCACAATGCGCCTGGTGCAAGCATTTCCCCTAGCAAGATATGTGGCTGTCAACGTTACCGTCTGGGGCATCGTCCTGGCCTGCATGTCCGCTTGTCATTCATTTGCCGCTCTGATGGTCTGCCGCGCGCTTCTGGGCGCCGCAGAAGCCGCAGTCGTGCCTGCCTGGGTGGTCTTCACCTCGCAGTGGTATCGGAAGGAGGAACAGGCTTTCCGCGTCGGTCTGTGGTTCTCCATGTGTGGATGGGCGCAGATGTTCGGCGGCTACGTCGCATATGGTGTAGCAATTCACATTGGTGGGGATCCTAGCGCGTCCCTGCGAGGTTGGCAGGTCATTTTTCTGATCCTGGGCCTGCTGACCGTAGTGATTGGCATTCTCTTTTTTTTCATCCTGCCTGATTCCCCTGTTACTGCGGGATTCCTATCCCCGAAAGAAAAGGCGATGCACGCAGAGCGTCTTCGAGGCAACGGGCAGGGCATTGGAAGCAATGTTTTCAAAAAAGCTCAGTTTTACGAAGCTCTTACCGACCCGCACACTTGGCTCTACGCTTTCTGGGTCCTGGCGGCAAATGTGCCAAACTCCATTGCTACGAGTTTTGGAAATACCCTGGTAACGGGGATGGGCTACTCAGCAACACAAAGTCTCTTGCTTGTTACCCCGCTGGGGGCTTACGAGGTGGTGGTGTTAGTTGGGTTGACCTATATGGCAATGAAGACACAGCAGCGACTATTCTGGTGCATCATGGGCCATATCCCGGCAATCGTGGGGGCGATTCTTATGGCGACAACTGGCAAGGTGCCGGCCCTTGTGGGATACTACCTCTCGGGAGGCATTCCGATCGGGTGGACGACAATCCTTGGGCTCACCAGTACCAATGTAGCTGGCTCAACCAAGAAGATCACCGTGTCCTGCATCCAGACGATCGCCTACACTGTCGGCAACATCATCTCGCCCCAAACATTCCAAGCCAAAGACGCCCCAAAATATTTGCCGGCCAAAATCTCTATCGTCATTCTGTACTTCCTCATCACGATAGACCTGTGCCTTATCCGGTGGCTATCTATCCGAGAGATTCGTCGGCGCGATCAGGAGAAGGAGGCATTAGGTGGCGCGAGCGTCCTTCCAGAGAACCACGAGTTTCTAGACCTAACAGACAGGGAGAATCGGGACTTTCGTTATGCTATATGATAAAAGTTTGTGCACTTGAGTCGGCGATGCGGAGGAGGTATAGAGGTGATGAATAGATATAGTCAATGGAGGGAAGCGAATTTACAATAGATCTGAGACATAGACCCCATGCCAAGAATTCTTCAGCGATGGGATATTTCCAGGAATCAAACAAACATAATATTCATAGAGGTTTATTTGTTATAACGCTGTCTTTTGTCTGGTAAATCCTTACCTGCCCATTTAACCTTGGGCCATGCTGACATCTATTCAGCAGAATCAGCGCTCATAGCAATTCAACCCAAGATAACAACCACTTCCCGAGACGATCAAAGGTCCACAAGGATCTTAGGCCATCTAGGTGTTATTATATTAGTTTGAGAACACTTATAGCTTTAGGAGAGGGGATGTCTTACAGCCCTTCTGCTAGATCTTGTTAAGATCGGAATTTATAGAGCGGTGGAATCGGCCACCTCTAGGGGACGCAAGTAAAGATTTTTTGTTCGTATCGAGTCTACATCCACAGTTAAAGACGAGTTTTATATCCTGGGGAGGGTAGAAATTTCCTTTGGCCGCTTGAGGGTCGCTTTTCATGGTGACGGTGCTCAAGTTCTGATGATAATGCTGGTTCCTGGTCTCCGGCACAGCAGTCCTCCAATATACAGCCAGCCTCATCGGTCGTAGATAAGATTAAGACCTGGCACCTGTATCGGAATATAGGTCCACGACTATGTATGTCGACAATTATAGCAACTTGTGGCTCGTTTCTTCTGTATACTCTCCTCACCCCTGTCCCATCCCTCCAGGAGGAATTGATGTATCTTATTGTGAATATGTGCTATGCTAGATGCCCGTGGCGTTATATAGCGACACGCGGGCAAGATTTTGGGTCGCTATTTTATCGTTTCTGGCAAGTACAAGCATTTTTAAATTTCAGTAGGACTAAGCCATACCCTGAAATATTACACGCGCGCCACCGATTTTCGCTACTAAATGTATTCCACAACATAAACTTTGAAACGAATAGAGTATAGTGCCCTTGATTATATTTTCCTAGGTAGGTATTCTTTAAGGGCAATGTTAAAAGGACCCCCTCTTGTTGATATTCGGACCCCCTCTCCACCTGTCTAAGCGTAATTAAGGAAGGCTTAGTATGTGTATTTCATGGTGTATTTCCTTAGTAAAAATGAACAAAA
>ERZ1673737.1631-NODE-1631-length-20924-cov-8.531698_pt1 | contig 20924 bp, 15 predicted proteins | sample MGYA00580211_ERZ1673737 | MGnify/ENA primary metagenome ERZ1673737 (study PRJEB41218, sample SAMN15661789) | gut metagenome | host: Homo sapiens | place: Canada: London | collected 2015-08-20/2019-03-30 | study: EMG produced TPA metagenomics assembly of... | reverse complement strand
CCAACTGTGTCATCCAGCACAACACCGAGCGCAAGGGCAAGACCCTCTGGACCAAGAACGGCGAGGGCGACAAGGTGCAGGTCTACACCGCCGAGAACGAGCAGGACGAGGCCAGCCATATCGCGGACGTCATCGGCCAGCACCTCAAAGAGGGCGGACATCTGGCCGACCACGCCATCCTCTACCGGATGAACGCCCAGTCGGCCCCCATCGAAAGCTACTTCACCCGTGCGGGCATCCCGCATAAGATCGTGGGCGGCCAGCGCTTCAATGACCGCAAGGAAGTCAAGGACATCCACTCCTATATGTCCATCGTGGCGAACCCCCGGGACGATGTCCGACTCCGTCGTATCATCAACGAGCCTGCGCGCAAAATCGGTGCGACGACCATCGAAGTCATCGCGGATTTGGCGGCTCAGCAGGGCATCAGTATGCTGGATGTCATCTCCCATGCCGACCAGTACGCCAAGCTCAGCCGCGCCATCGCGCCGCTGTTCAAGTTCTGGGACATCTACCAGAAACTGCAGGAATCGCTGGAAACGAAGACGCTGGATGAGTTCGCCTCCGATGTCATCGAGATCACCGGCTACCGCGCCATGCTGGAAGCCGACGCCGCCAAGGGCCACGAGGATGCCGCCGACCGTCTGCAGAACCTCGGCCAGCTGGTCAACAACGTCAAGAGCTACTGCGACCAGCACGGCGAAGAGGCCTCGCTGGAAGGCTATCTGGAGGACATCGCCCTCATCAGCGACATCGACAGCTACAACGAGAGCGCCGACCAGGTGGTGCTGATGACCATCCACTCGGCCAAGGGCCTTGAGTTTCCCTATGTATTCCTCATTGGCATGGAAGAGGGGGTCTTCCCCAGTGAGATGAGCAAGTATTCCGAGGCTGACCTCGAAGAGGAGCGCCGCCTGGCCTATGTCGGCATCACCCGCGCCAAGAAGGAGCTTTACATCTCCAACAGCGTCACCCGGATGCTCTATGGCCGCACCCAGCGCAACGAGCCCAGCCGTTTTCTCCGGGAGATCGAACCGGAGTACATCGAAGAGACCCGCAGCCCGGTGCTGGAACAGCGCTCCCGTCTGGGCGGCTGGGGCAGCGGTTACGGCAGCGATACCGTGCCGGGCGGTGCGTCGGGCTACTCCGGCCCCTCCGGCTGGGGGCGTGCGGCTTCCGGTCACGGCTCGGGCTATGGCAGCCGCAGCGGCTATCTGAATAAAGAATATAACGCACCGATGTCTAATAACCGAGGCTTTGGCTCCGATCACGCGGGCCGGGGAAGTGCTTCGTCGGGTCATGGCGGCTGCAGCTCCGGTTCGGGAAGCAGCGGCTTTGGCTCTGGCTATGGCCGTCCGGCAGCGCCCAAAGCGCCGGTCAGACCCGCAGGCGGCGGTGTGACCTCTTCGCCCCGTCCGGCAGCGGCATCCACCGGCCCCAAACACTATGAGCCGGGCGACATCGTGGAGCACAAGGTCTTCGGGCGCGGCAAGGTGCTGAAGGTCAAGCCCGCCGCCGGCGACCAGATCGTGGAGATCAGCTTCGAGAAGGTGGGTGTGAAGAAGACTATGGCCAACTTTGCGCCCCTTGTGAAGATAACGACGGAGGAATGAGAAAAATGATGACTGTCCGATTGATAGCACATACGCCGGAGCCGGAGAAGGTCGTGGCGGCTGCGGCGAAGCTCTGCTACTCCGACGCCCACATCACCGACCTGCTGGACGGGCTGGATGAGGAAAAGACTGCCCGCTTCCTGACCATGCTCAGCGATTTGGGCCACGCCAGCCCCATCGAGCACGCAAGCTTCACCTTCGGCATCGAGGGCGTCAGCCGTACCCTGCTGGCCCAGATCACCCGCCACCGCATCGCGTCCTTCAGCGTCCAGAGTCAGCGGTACGTCCGTCTGGACGATTTCCGCTACGTCATCCCGCCCGAGATCGAGGCCATCCCCGAGGCAAAGGCGGCGTTCATCGAGAGCATGAACGAGGACGCCAGGCGCTACCTCGACCTCGTGCAGAAGCTGGAAGACGGCCACACCGCCCGCCTGATGGCCGAAGGTCTGCCCGAAAAGCAGGCCCGGGCCAAGGCTTCCAAGCAGGCCAACGAGGACGCCCGCTTTGTGCTGCCCAACGCCTGCGAGACCAAGATGGTGGTGACCATGAACGCCCGCAGCCTGCAGAACTTCTTCCACCTGCGCTGCTGCAGCCGCGCCCAGTGGGAGATACGGCAGCTGGCCGAAGAGATGCTGCGGCTGGTCTACCCGGTGGCACCCCATATCTTCCGCACCGCCGGCCCGGCCTGCGTGTCCGGCCCCTGCCCGGAGGGCAAGATGTGCTGCGGCCGCACCGCCGAAGTCCGCGCCCAGTACGCCGCGCTGAAAGGGGAGAAGGCAGAATGAGTAAGGGCAGGCTTCTTGTCATCGAAGGGCTGGACGGCTCCGGCAAGGCCACCCAGGCAAAGCTGCTGGCCTCCCATCTGGCCGAGAGCGGTCGAAGGGTGATGGAGATCACCTTCCCGGACTACGAGAGCGATTCCAGTGCGCTGGTAAAGATGTACCTCTCCGGTCAGTTCGGCGACAAGCCCGACGACGTCAACCCTTATGCGGCGTCCAGCTTCTATGCGGTGGACCGGTACGCCAGCTATAAGACCAAGTGGGGCAGCTTCTACGAGGCGGGCGGCATCGTCATCGCCGACCGCTATACCACGTCGAACGCGGTGCATCAGTGCTCCAAGCTCCCGCCGGAGCAGTGGAACGACTTCCTCCGCTGGGCCTTTGACTACGAATACAGGCTGCTGGGCCTGCCTGCACCGGACGCTGTGGTGTACTTACAGGTAGACCCCGCCGTGAGCCAGAAGCTCATGACCGGCCGCTATCATGGCGACGAGAGCAGGAAGGACGTCCACGAAAAGGACATCGAATATCTGGCCCGCAGCCGCCGTGCCGCCGAGTACTGTGCGGTGCATCTGGGCTGGGCCACCGTCCATTGCACGGAAAATGGAGCCATGCGCACCATCGAGGATATTCAGGCCGAGGTGCGGGCGCTGGCGGAAAAAGAACTCGGATAACCGCGAAAATGGGAGGGATACTATCAATGTATCGTTTGATGCAGCCGTCGGATGAGGCGGCGGTCGTGGCACTGTGGCAGAAAGAACGCGGCGACAGCGCCGAGTTCATCAAGACTGCTCTGGAAAAGTTCGCCGGGGCGGAAAATATCTACGTCGCTGAGGAAAATGACGAGATCGTTGCTGCGGCGCTGGCGGTCCCCGTCACCCTCAAGGGACGCAGCGGCAGCTACCTCTACGGCCTCTGCGGGCAGGGAAGCCTGATTCTGGCAGGACTCGTGGACTATCTCTGTGCGCAGCAGAAACTGCGGGGCGCGGGCTTCACCGTGGCCGTTCCGGCCGGACAGGAGCAGGCCGCGCTGCTGGAAAACAAGGGGTTCCAGCGGGCTTTTGCCCTCCGCTGCCTGCCCCGGGAGGTGTCCCGCAACCTGTGGAGTCAGGCGGAGTTCGACTCCGTGACGGCCCGCAAGCTCTGTGAGCTGCGGGAGCGCTTCTATCCCGATACCGTCCAGTTCCCGCCGGAGCAGATGGCCGTCGTGCTGACCGACCTCTACGCCCGGGGCGCGACCATCGTGTCCAGCGAGAAGGGCTACGGCATCTACTTCCGCCGGGAGGACACCCTCTATTTTGTGGAGCTGATGGCCGATGATGACCGCTCTGCCGAGGTGCTGATGGAAGCGGCCCGGGAGAAGGAGGTCATCGTGGAGCGCGCCGTCATCACAGTGGGCGCGGCTCAGAACCTTTTCCTCGGCGAAGGCACCCGGCAGGACTACGGCATGATACGGTTCGACGCGGAGCCTTTCGATGTGGAAGAAAGCTATATGCGGCTGATGATGGAAAGCTGAACGGAATGGTAAAGGAGTGTGTACATGGCACACGATGCAAAACATAAAAAGAGCAGAAAAGGCGGCGCAGCGAAAATAATTCTGATGGTGCTGCTGATCCTGGTACTGGCGGCGGGCGGCTGTCTGCTGGCCATCCGAAAAGAGATCAACGGCAGTACTTCCGCTGGCGAACCGGTGAGTGTGAGCATCCAGCAGGGCAGCGGCGTGGCAGCCATCGCCCAGAAGCTCAAGGCGGCGGGCGTCATCAAGTACCCCCACGTCTTCCGCTGGTATGCAGGCAAGCAGGGCGCGGCAGGCAAGCTCCAATACGGTGAGTTCGACCTCGCCCCCGGCAGCTCCTACGACGACATCATCGAGGCACTTTCCGCCTACGCGAAGGCCGACAGCGTCCGGCTGACCTTCCCCGAGGGTACGACGGCCATCGCCATTGCGAAAAAAATGGAGGATGCCGGGCTGTGCAGCGCCGAAGACTTCCTCAAGGAGGCCAACACCGGCGATTTCAGCCAGTACAGGTTCTGGCAGTACGTCCCCGACGACAAGGACGCCCCGGACCGCTTTCTCAAGTGCGAGGGTTATCTTTTCCCGGATACCTACGATTTCCTGAAGGATGACACCGTCCATCATTACGTTGAGACGTTCTATTCTCACTTCGACAAGCAGATCACCGACGAGATGTATGCCGAGATGGAAAAGCAGGGGATGACCCTCTCCGAGGTGGTCACTCTGGCGTCCTTCGTGCAGGAGGAGGCCGGCAACGATCAGGACGATAATGTGGCGCAGGTGTTCCGCAACCGTCTGGCCGAGGGTTCACCCTACCCCAAACTGCAGAGCAACACGTCCAGCTACGTCCAGAGCGACGCCGACAACAACTACCTCTGGAACTGGGTCGCGCCCTACTACGGCGGCTGGGACAGCATTCCGGAGAACATTCTGGAAGCCTACGACACCTACACCTGCACCGGCCTCTCCGCCGGCCCCATCTCCAACCCCGGCATCGCGGCCATCCGTGCGGCGCTTGCCCCGCAGCCCGACGATGAGGCGAAGGACGCCTATTTCTTTGTCACAGACCTTGCCGGTCACTACTACTACGCCCGCACCTACGCAGACCACCAGAAAAACTGCGATGAGGCGGAAAAAGTCAACAAGAACCTGAAATAAGAAGCGAAGCCCGCAAGCCTGACGGAAAAGGCAGCCGCTGACCGGCCTGCCAATGGCTCGCCCTCTGGGAGAGCTGGCACCGAAGGTGACTGAGAGGGCTAGAGAGGAATATCATGTTACAGATACCGGAACTTCTGGCCCCGGCAGGCGATCTCGAGCGCCTGCGGTATGCCATCAACTACGGCGCGGACGCCGTTTACTGCGCTCTGCCCGAGTTCGGGATGCGCTCTGCACCCACCAACTTCACCCCGGAGCAGCTGAGCGAGGGCGTCATCTATGCCCACGCCCGGGGCCGCAAGGTCTACCTGACCATGAACACCCTGCCCACCAACGAGGAGGCTGACCGTCTGCCTCAGGCCATCAAGGACGCTGCCGCCGCCGGTGTGGACGCCTTCATCGTGGCCGACCTCGGCGTGTTGGACGCCTGCAAGACGTTCGCGCCCGACATCGACGTCCATATGTCCACCCAGACCGGCATCACCAACTGGGCCGCTGCCCGCGCCGCCTACAACATGGGCGCGAAGCGGGTGGTGCTGGCCCGGGAGATGACCCTGCAGGACATCGCCACCCTCCGCGACAAGACCCCGCCGGAGCTGGAAATCGAGGCTTTCGTCCACGGCGCCATGTGCATGAGCGTCTCGGGCCGCTGCCTGCTCTCCAACTACATGGCAGGCCGCGACGCAAACCGCGGCCAGTGCGCCCAGCCCTGCCGCTGGAAGTACTATCTCAGCGAGGAGACCCGCCCGGGCCAGCTCTATGAGATCGGCGAGAACGAGAACGGCAGCTACATCCTGAACGCCAACGATCTGTGTACCGCGCCCTTCCTCGACCTCATCTGCAAGGCGGGCGTGGACAGCCTCAAGATCGAGGGCCGCGCCAAGACGTTCTACTACGTCGCCAGCGTGACGGCGGCCTACCGCCGCGCCCTCGACCAGTATCTGGCCGACCCGATGAACGAGAACTTCGAGCTGCCGGAAGAGGTTTTGGATGAGCTGACCCGCACCAGCCACCGCCACTATTCGCCCGGCTTCTACTTTGGCCGGGAGCAGGCCCGTCAGGCTACCGACAGCGCGACTTACATCCGCGAGTGGGAGTTTGTCGGTACGGTGGACGGCTGGGAGAACGGCGTCGCCAGCTGCCAGCAGCGGGGCAAGTGGAGCCTCGGCGACACGCTGGAAGTGCTCTGCCCAGATGGCCGCAGCATCCCGCTGAATCCCGCGTGGATCAAGAATGAGGCCGGTGAGCTGGTGGAGTCCACGCCCCACGCGATGGAGCGCTATACCATCCCCACCCCGGAGCTGCCGCCGATGAGCCTGCTGCGCCGGAAAGTCTGAAAAAACTGCGAATCCAGCGGATGTGTTAGAGCGATAGAAAAAGAGGGTCTGCTATGAGCAATGCGGTAAGCAGCAAGATAACCGGAAAAGAATATCCGCTTTCCAAGATATTCAGCTCGGATTTTGAATATCATATTCCGGGCTACCAGCGTCCTTATGCGTGGACAGAAGATGAAACTGGCGATTTATTCAATGATCTGTATGGATTTTTCCAGACGGAGAACACAGAAAATTTCTTTCTGGGCAGTATCGTCCTGATCAAGGACGAGCAGGACCGATACGCCGATGTCATTGATGGACAGCAGCGCCTGACCACATTGTCTATCCTGTTTGCAGTTCTGGCTGATACATTTGACAACGAAGACTATAAGGTGGACTGCAAAAAATATTTGCAGGAGAAAGGCAATGTGTTGGAGGGGATCGAGGCCCAACCGAGGCTATTTCTCAAGGAAAAGGATCAGCCATTTTTCCATAAGTACATCCAAAACATTCAGCTGGACGCATTGGGGCAGTTGGACCCGGCGCTGTTGGACACCGAAGCAAAGCTGCATATCCAGAAAAACTGCGCTGTGCTTCGCAAGAGTTTTGCTGAAATGTTCAGCAATGACGATGACAGGCTGAGATTTACACAGTTTTTGCTGACCCGCTGCTATCTGGTGGTCGTTTCGACGCCGAGTCAGGAATCAGCGTTCCGTATTTTTACGGTCATGAACAGCCGAGGCCTCGACCTACTGCCGACGGACATTATCAAATCCACAGTTATTGGCAGCCTTCCCAAAGAAAAGCAGCAGGAATATACGGAAAAATGGGAAGGACTTGAGGAGTTGACCGGACGTGACGGGTTCAACGAGGTATTTACGCATACCCGGACCATCTTTGTAAAAGAGCGCCAGAAAAAGACCCTTCGGGAGGAATTTGAAGAATATATTTTGAAGACAGTATCTCCGAAACGACTGATCGATGACTATCTTGTACCCTATACGAATGCTTACGTTCAGCTAAAAAATTGCGAGTTCACTGCTACACATCATGCGGACGAGGTAAACGGTCTGCTTTTCTGGCTGAACAAGACAAACAACTCCGACTGGATGCCGCCTGCTATCAAATTTCTCGCAGAGCACCCGAATGATTCGGAATATGTTCTCTGGTTTATCCGAAAGCTGGAAAGGCTGGCATCTTATCTGCTTGTGACAGCGCAGGACGTCAACCATCGTGTGGACCGGTACAAATGGCTTCTGGTGGAGATGGAGGGTCGGCCCGACAGCACATTGACCTCTCCGCTGAGAAACATTGAGCTTACGGATTGGGAAAAAGAACATTTCCGGCAGACACTGGATGGCGAGATTTATACGATGACAGCGCAGCGCCGCAACTACATCATCCAGCGGCTGGACTCTTTCATGAGTGACGGTGGAGCATCGTACAATCAGAAGCTCTTTACCATCGAGCATGTCCTGCCGCAGCATCCTCCCGTCCATGGAAGTTGGCCAGAACTTTGGCCGGATGAGCAGGAGAGGATGCACTGGCTCAACCGTATCGCAAATCTCGTGCCGCTGACCCGGCAGAGAAATTCTGCGGCACAAAATTATGGCTTTACAACCAAAAAGGAAAAATATTTCCAGTCCAAAGGCGGCACGAGCTCCTATGTCCTCACAACGCAGGTTATCAATGAACCAAAGTGGACACCTGATGTTGTGAAAAAGCGACAAGAAACGCTGAATGAAGTCTTTGCAGAAAAATGGGAGCTGAGTCCCTCCCGGCAGAGTGAAACGGACGAAGGCCTGTTTCTGCTGGCTGGTCGCGGGAGCAGCGCTATGGGGTATCCCATCGATAAAGACTGTTTTCTGATATTGAAGGGCAGCCGCATTGCCCCGGATGTGACGAGTGGATTGCCCCAGAACTATGTGGAACAGAGAAAGACTCTGCTGGAGATCGGTATAGTACAGAGTAACGTATTTACCGAGGATCACGTATTCACCAGCGCCTCTGCTGCGGCATCTATTATTCTTGGCCGTTCGTCCAATGGCCGCAGAGAATGGGCGAAGCTCGATGGCCGCACGCTGGCACAATCTGGACACTGAAAACCACATCATAACGCAAAAGCGCCCTCGTCAGTGCATTTCTGACGGGGGCGCTTTTGTCTATAAAGATTATTCCGGCTTGACCTGCAGCTCCTGCTCGCAGTAGATGCAGCGATACTTGCCGTTGGAGCTCAGCTCGAAGATCTGGTCGCACTCTTCCTCGATGGAGGAGATGCAGCGGGGGTTCTTGCATCGCACGATGTTGACCAGACGCTTGGGGGGCTGGGGCTTTTCCTTCTTGACAGCCTTGCCGTTCTCGATGACGGTCACGCTGATGTCGGGGTCGAGATAGGCCAGCACGTCGAGGTTGAGCCAGGAGGCGTCGCCCTCCACCTTGATGATGTCCTTCCGGCCCGACTCTGCCTTGTGGCTGCGGGCGTTCTGGATGAGGGCCACACTGGAGGTGCGGTTGCCCTTGATGCCCAGCAGGTCCATCAGGCCGATGGCCGTGCCTGCCTTGATATGGTCGATGACGATACCGTTCTGAATTTCATCAATGTTCAGCATCTCAGTTGCCCTCCTTTTCAGCCTTGGGGTCCTTGAGGCCCAGCAGTGTCATGATCAGCGCCATGCGGATGTAGACGGCGTTCTGCACCTGCTCAAAGTAGGCGGCACGGGGGTCGTCGTCCACGTCCAGCGTGATCTCGTTGACACGGGGCAGGGGATGGAGCACGGCCATGTCAGGCTTGGCAAGGGCCATCTTCTCTTTGGTGAGGATATAGCTGTTCTTCAGACGGACATAGTCTTCCTCGTTGAAGAAACGCTCCTTCTGGACGCGGGTCATGTAGAGGATGTCCAGCTCAGGCATGGACTCCTCGAGGCTGCGGGTCTCCTTGTAGGGGATGTGGTTGGCCTCGAGCACGTCGGTGATGATGTAGTCCGGCACACGCAGCTCTTCGGGGCTGATGAGGACGAAGCGGATGTTCTCACAGCGCGCCATGGTCTTGATGAGGGAGTGGACGGTGCGGCCAAACTTGAGGTCGCCGCACAGGCCGATGGTCAGATCGTTCAGACGGCCCTTGCGGCGGCGGATGGTCATCAGGTCGGTCATGGTCTGGGTCGGGTGCTGGTGGCCGCCGTCGCCTGCGTTGATGACAGGGATGCGGGAGTACCGGCTGGCCCGCAGCGGTGCGCCCTCCTTGGGGTGGCGCATGGCCACGATGTCGGCATAGCAGGAGACGACGCGGATGGTGTCGGCCACACTCTCGCCCTTGGATGCACTGGAGACGGTCTCGCTCGGGAAGCCGAGGACATGTCCGCCGAGGTTCAGCATCGCGGCCTCAAACGAAAGACGGGTGCGGGTGGACGGCTCGTAGAACAGGGTGGCCAGCTTTTTGTGGGCGGCCACGTCCTGATAAGCAGCCGGGTCGGCGCAGATGCGGTCGGCCAGGTCCAGCAGAGAGGTGATCTCCTGCTGACTGAAATCCAACGGATCGATTAGATGACGCATATTCTTTTGTTTCCCTCCGTCAAAGAAGCTTTCGAAGAATCGAGAAGTCGAAGAAGTTCGTGTAATAGCTCAACGAACGCATGACGGGATGGCAGAGCCGGTTGTAGCATATCTCATCCAGCAGCAGCATGGCCTCGCCCGGGGCCAGACGCATGGCGGCCCGGATGGGCTCGTCGCCGCAGCTGGCCTTGAGGTGGGCCACATTGGAGGCTACCTGCTGGCGGCACTCCCGCTCCAGAACATCGAAGATGTCACCCGACAGGTCGATGCGGGTGTAGTCCCGGCTCCCAAACAGGGCGCGGGGCAGATAGTCGATGGAGTAGATGACGGGGGTGGTGTCGGCGAGGATGCGCTTCTTGATGCAGATGACATCGTCGCCGGGCTCGATGGCCAGATCACGGGCCAGCTCTTCGCCTGCGCGGACGGGGTAGATCTGGATGCCGTCGGCGTGGGGGTAGCTGCCAAAGCTGCGGATGAGCGGGTAATACTCCAGCTTCTGGTCCAACCGGCTGCGCAGGTTCAGGACACTTCGGTTGACCACTGTGCCGATGCCGCGCACCCGCTCGATGTAACCCGCACGCTCCATCTCGCTCAGCGCATCGCGGATGACGGTGCGGCTGACGCCGAGTTCGGCGGCAAGGTCTACCTCAGCGGGCAGACGGTCGGTCTGTGCATAGCGGCCTGTGCGCAGTTCCTCCAGCAGAGCGCTGACGATGCGGTCGCTGATGACAGCACCACCCAGGCGGCTGGAAGGGGATAAGCTGGAATCTCTCATGGTTCGTTTCCTCCGGTACACGGGCAGGGCGGCCCTGCCTGGACTTCCGGAAAAGCTGTGCCTGAGCACAAAAACTCTTCCTGCAAATATTATAGCATAAATTGACAATGATTCAAACGGCATTTATACTGGAATCAGCCGGAAAGTATGATTTTATTTTGGAGGGATAGAGCAAGAATGGAAGTTCTTCTGCACAAAGTGTGCGGCCGGCCCGCAAGCCGCACCATGACCCTGCGCGCCGCCGGGCCGGAGGATGCCGCCGCCTTTTACGCTTTGCAGAACGAGGTGCGGGCCGCGATGCCCCACCCGGAGCAGTTCGTACCTGACACGCTGGAAAACATCGCCCGCTACCTGAAAGAGGACCTGTGCATCGGCGGGTGGGACGGCGGGCGGCTGGGGGCCTACTTCATCCTGCGGTACTGCGGGCAGGACGCGCACAACTACGCCGCCTTTATGGGCATCCCGCGAGAAGAGTGGGACGGCTGGGCCAACGCCGACAGCGCCATCGTCCACCCCGACTACCGGGGCAACGGTCTGCAGCGGAAGCTGCTGGAAGTGGCGCTTACCCGGCTCCGCCCGGGCATCGTGGGCATCGGGGCCACCGTCAGCCCGGAAAATCAGTACAGCCTCAACAACGCTCTGGCCAGCGGCTTTGAGATCGTCTGCCGCCGGGAGATGTACGGCGGATATGACCGGTATCTGCTGGCGAAGAGGCTGTAAAATGATACAGCTCCGCGTTTCTTCGGAAAGGCGGGGCTGTTCTTTTTTTGCTATGCCGGAAAAGTCACACTATTCATGAATCTACGCTGGTATGTCATGAAAAGGACTTGACAAAGATATAGGGGGGGGGGGGGTAAAATGAAAAAAACGGTGACCCTGCAAAAATATAGGAGGTAAAAAAGTATGCGGTTACGGAAAAATATGAAGCGTGCGGCGGCAGTCGCGCTGGCCCTGAGTGTGGCGCTTTCGGCGGCAGCCCCGGCGGCACTGGCAAAGGATTATTATATCGAAAACGGTGATATTACGGTGACCGTTACGGAAGAGGGCGACACCTATGTCCGTGTCGGCGAGGCGAAAGACAAAGATGACATCGGAGTGAAAGACGACACGGACGTGGTCATCAAGGGCGGCGAGGACCCGAACAAAACGGCTGGGAACAACTCTGACGGGGCGGCAGACGACGACACGGCGGACGAGGCTGAAGGACAGAAGCCGGTGGTGGATGCCGAGCCGGGAGAGCCTGCGGAGGAGACCGGCACGGAGCTCGTCGTCTGGCCTGAGAACGTGAACAGCGGGGAAGACCAGAAAAAGGACGAGCCTGCGGATGCCGAGCCGAAGACGCCGGACACGCAGAAGCCCGAAGGGGAAACCGACGCCGACACCCTCGAGGCATCGACTGAGCAGAAGCCTGTCGAGAAGGCCGCAGAGGACGAAGATGACGACAAGGACATCATGACCTTTGAGGCCAACACTGCCAGCACGTTGACAAAGGTTGCGAACGAAGCGGTACAGAATATCATCAAGATCATCAATAATTGCACCAAAAAAGACACGACGGTCACGATCGAAAACGTGAATATCTATCAGTACGCCTATGATTATAAGGCCGCGATGTCTGTCGAGGGCGCAGGCGACACGACCCTGAAGCTGGTGGGGGACAATACCTTGAGAGGTGGATTTTCTCGTGCGGGCTTGGAAAAGGATGATGAGTACTCTACCGGAAAACTGACCATCACCGCAGAAGATACAAGCGCCTCTTTGAAGGCGTATGGTGGTCAGAATTCTGCGGGCATTGGTGGAGGATCTTATGATAGCACCTCGAAGCTGGAAATTGCAAACGGAAAAATCTATGCAGAAAGTGGTTCCAATATGGGTGCAGGCATTGGCGGCGGCATGTACGGAAAAGGTGAAGTGACCATTTCCGGCGGGGATGTGACTGCTCATGGAGGGCATACTGCGGCAGGTATTGGCGGCGGTTTTAGGGGCTCGGGAGACGTTACCATCCTTGGCGGCACGGTAACTGCGATACCTGCTGAGGGCAGTAACTCTAATGTCACAGGCATTGGCGGCGGCTTTGGCTGCGATGAAAAATCGACCGTTCGTATCCTCGGCGGTGTTGTCGATGCCGTGGGCAACGGATGTGGAAGCGGCATTGGTGGAGGCGAAGGTGATGTAGAGGTCGAGATCGGCGGCGGTGCGCAGGTGACTGCAAAAGGCGGCCAGGGCGATAACGAGTTCAATCGCGGTCCAGGCGCCGCCATCGGCACAAACGGCGATGTAGGCGGCAAAGCCGGTAAAGAGCTGGATGTAAATGTCAGCGGTGAGTGTACAGTCACTCGTATCGACTCCAACTTGCCCGCTGATTGTGCTCATAAATGGACACTTGTCTCCTCTACTCCCGCGCCTGTCGGCCAGCTGGGCGAAAAAGTGTATGAATGTTCTTCTTGCGGCTCCACAAGGACTGTATACAAGTTTGTACTTCCGGAACCTGCACCTGTGGAGGAGCAGAACGGCAGGATCGTTTTGACAGTTATAGGCGCTCCCTATGAGATGCATCAGGAGTCTACCCGCTACATCGTCACGGCAGATTCTGATACCGCCACCCTCTTCGGCTGTCTGGGCAATCTGGCAGAACTGAAAGCGCAGGGCGTAGATACCCTCGTCTTCCGCACGAAGAGCCGCGAGACGGCGCTGGACATCGATACCATGCTGTCGCTGGACGCGGAGGACACCATTTTCACCCTCACCCACAGCGGTAGCTCTGCCACCCTCACCGTGGGCGGCGCAGACCACAGCGAACTGATCCACTAACTAACCAACTCCCAAGGCGGAGAGTTTCCGCATCCCTCCGCTTTGTACGAAAAGCCCCCGGCACGTTCCGCATCGTGCCGGGGGCTTTTTTATGGGCAGGCTTCCCTTTGTACAACCTCTCCGTCACGCCTGACGGCGTGCCACCTCTCCTGGTAGGAGAGGCCTTGGCATTCCGCAGCGTTTCGTCTTCAATAGGAAACTTTTCCGCTCCGCCAGAGGCTCCCCTACCAGGGGAGCTGTCTGCGAAGCAGACTGAGAGGTTGGACGAAGGCACAGCTTACCGCTGTGCAGCAGCTTTAAGGTTCTCGTTCATCTTATGCCGTACCACCAGCAGGCAGGCCAGATGCACCAGTGTGGTGAGGATCCAGCTGACGGGGTAGCTGAGGTAAAGCATCGTGGTGGTGTGGAACAGCCGGAAGATGGTGGCGATCCAGACGAGGCGGAGCAGGCAGCTGCCCACGAGGCTGACCACCATCGGCAGGACGGAGTAGCCCCGGCCGCGCAGACAGCTGGCCAGAACATCCATGCCGCCGCAGAGCAGATAGGTGGTGCAGATGATGTGCATACGGGCCAGACCGGCGGTCACCACGACCTCATCGGAGGAGTAGAAGTGGAGCAGCGGTTCGCCCAGCAGGGAAGCACCGCCGCCCAGCACGAGGCCGGTGACGGCGGCGCAGAGCAGGCAGTTGCGCATAACGCGGTCCAGGTTGTCGTACCGGCGGGCGCCCATGTTCTGGCTCGTGAAGGTGACAGCAGCCTGGGCGAAAGCGTTCATGGCGGTATAGACGAAGCCCTCGAGGTTGGAAGCGGCAGAGTTGCCGGCCACGACGATGGAGCCGAAGGAGTTGACCGCCGACTGGATGACGACGTTGGAAAGGCTGAACACGGTGCTCTGCAGACCGGCAGGCAGGCCGATGCGCAAGATCTGGCCCAGAGCCCCCGCATGGAAGCCCAGATGGCCGAGGTCGAGGTGGAGCGGGCCTTTCTCCTTCACCAGCAGGGCCGTGACCATGCAGGCGGAGACGGTCTGGCTGATGATGGTGGCCAGAGCGACGCCCGCCACGCTCATGGAGAAGAGGATGACGAACACGAGGTTCAGCACCACATTGATGAGGCCCGCCACGGCCAGACAGAACAGAGGCCGCTTTGTGTCGCCCACGGCGCGCAGGAGGGCCGAGCTGAAGTTGTACAGCATGGTCATGGGCATACCGATGAAGTATATCTTGAGGTAGAGGGTGGACAGGCCGATGACGTCCTCCGGGCAGCTCATCAGCTCCAGCAGGACGCGGGCGGCAAAAAAGCCCACCACGGCCAGAAAGAAGCCGCTGACGAGGCCCAGCGTCACGGAGGTCTGGACGGTGTTGCGGACGCCCTCATCGTCCTTCGCGCCGAAGCAGCGGGCCGCAACGACGTTCGCGCCCAGCGAAAGGCCCACGAACAGGTTGACCAGCAGGTTGATGAGCGCACCGTTGGAGCCGACAGCGGCCAGCGCCGTGCTGCCCGCAAAGCGTCCCACGACGACGACATCGGCTGCGTTGAACAGCAGCTGCAGGATGCTGGATGCAGCCAGCGGCAGGGAAAACAGGATGATCTTTTGCAGCATGGGGCCGCTGGTCAAATCGCCTGTCCGGGTATTCTGTGCCATGAAAATGCTCTGCCTCCTCAAATATCAGATGGTACTCACGAAAAAACGCGCCGCTCAACAGCGAGCGACGCAGATAGTATTATAATACGGTTTCAGGTAAAAGACAAGTAAAATCAAAGCTTTTTCCGTACAAAAATGCACCCCCGCACACAGGGTGCAGGGGTGCGGAGGTATGTTTGCGAAACAGAACGCTTACTTCTGGGGCTTCATGTAGATGTGGTGAGGCAGACCGGCGATGTAGAGCGGGGTCAGCTCAGCCTGGATGAGGGGCCGTGCGTAAGCGAGGAAGTCTTCCGTCATCTGGGTGTGATTCTCGTTCATCCAGCTCAGCGGCACCTTCTTCTCGAGATTTGCGACCTCGCTGATGGGGTGCAGCTCAGTGGTACACTGATAGGGGCTGTTGGAGATGCGCTTCAGGGCCACCATCTGGCCGGTGACGCCCTCAAACGCAGCCTTGACAGCAGCACCGCCGACCTGATAGGCCTCGGTGATGTCGGTGCGGCTGGTCAGGTGGCCGGCGCAGCGCTGCAGGGTGGAAAGCTCGATGCAGCGGGTCTTGGTGTCCAGATTGCGGGCCACGACGTTGGCCAGATAGCGGGCGGTGCCGGTCAGGGCCTTGTGGCCGAAAGCGTCCACCGCGTGGACATCGTCGGCCAGCTCACAGACATAGCGGCCATCCTCGAGCTTGACGCCCTCAGACACCGCGATGACGATGCTGGGCTTCTTCTCCTGCATCACGCGCACCTTCTCGATGAAGTGCTCCACATTGAAGGGGACTTCGGGCAGGCAGATCATGTCCACGCCCTCGCAGTCGTCGCTCTTGGCCAGTGCGGCGGCGGCGGTCAGCCAGCCGGCGTTGCGGCCCATGATCTCGACGACGGTGACATACTTGGTGCCGTAGACGGTGGCGTCGCGGATGATCTCCTTCATCACCACGCCGATGTACTTGGCCGCAGAGCCGTAGCCGGGGGTGTGGTCGGTGACCATCAGATCGTTGTCGATGGTCTTAGGCACGCCCATGAAGCGGATGTCGCTCTGGATGCACTCGCCGTACTCAGCCAGCTTGCCGATGGTGTCCATCGAGTCGTTGCCGCCGATGTAGAAGAAGTAGCCGATGTCCAGCTTTTCGAGGATGGCGAAGAGCTTCTTGTACACGGCCTCGTCGGTGTGCCAGTCGGGCAGCTTGTAGCGGCAGCTGCCGAGGAAGCTGGAGGGGGTGCGCTTGAGCAGCTCGATGTCGAGGTCATCGGTCAGCAGGGTGGACAGGTCCACGACCCGCTCCTCCAGCAGACCGGCGACGCCGTTGCACATGCCGTAGACGATGTCCGCGCCGCGGCTCTTGCAGCTCTCGAACACACCAGCCAGACTTGCGTTGATGACAGAGGTGGGGCCGCCGGATTGGCCAACGATTGCATTTTTACCCATGATGATTTCTCCTTTTTTGTTTTTCTGTTTCGGCTTTATAACGAAGCCGTTTTCTAAGCATTGCACACCGTCTGAGCGGTCTTTTTGCCTGCATACTGCGTTGCTTTCCCTTGCAATCCGTCAGGATTGCTGCGGAAAATCGCCTTGTCTGCCGACAAAAATCCTCGCCATTCGGCGTACCCTGCTTACGAAAACAACTTCTTTAATCGTGCAGGAGCACGAAAACAGACGCGGGGAAGGGGAGAAACGAGTTTCCTTACAGGCAGATGTGGCGGGGCGTACCGTTGACGTAGACGGGGGTGACCTCGTCGAGGATCAGCGGGCGGGCGTATTCCTCGAACGCCGCCGTCACCTGCATCCCGTCGGGGGTGATCCAGTCCAGCGGCACCTTCTTTTCGAGGTTTGCCACCTGCTGGACATCCACCGCTTCGGTGATGCACTGGTAAGGATACTCGGAAACGCGCTTGAGCGCGATCATTTTGCCCGTCTCACCGGCAAAGGCTGCGGCTGCCGCTGCGCCGCCCACGGCGTAGGCCTCGTTGACATCGGTGCGGCTGGCCAGATGGCTGGCGCAGCGCTGCAGCGTCGAGAACTCGATGGCGCGGCTCTTGCAGTTCAGCTTATCGTGGATGAGGTCGGACAGATAGCGGCTGGTGCCGCTGAGGATGGCTTTGTGGCCGAAGGCGTCCAGCTGGCCTGCCGTGGACACGAGGTCGCACAGATAGGTGCCGTCGGCGGTCTTGACGCCCTCGCTGGCCGCGATGATGACGTTGGACTTCACCCGCTGCAGCTCATCCACTCTGGCGAGGAACTTGTCCTGGTCAAAGGGGACTTCCGGCAGAAGGATGAGGTCGGGGCCGTCGCTGTCGTCGCCGCCTGCGAGGCAGGCCGCACCGGCCAGCCATCCGGCGTGACGGCCCATGATCTCGGCCACAGTCACGCTGCGGATGTTGTAGACGGAGGAGTCACGGATGACTTCCTTGAGGATGGTGGCGATGTACTTGGCCGCAGAGCCGTAGCCGGGGGTGTGGTCGGTGAGGCAGAGGTCATTATCGATGGTCTTGGGTACACCGATAAAACGCACCGCACTGCCTACCTGTGCGCCGTAGCGGCTGAGCTTGGCGATGGTGTCCATCGAGTCGTTGCCGCCGATGTAGAACACCGCGCAGATGTCGTACTTGTCAAACAGGGTGAACAGCTTGACGTAGGGCGTGGAGTCCGCCTCCGGCTCGGGGAGCTTGTAGCGGCAGCTGCCCAGATAGCTGGACGGCGTGCGCTTGAGCAGCTCGATGCTGAGCCGGTCGTCCAGCAGGACGTTCAGCTCCACGAGTTCCTCTTTTAGCAGTCCCTCGATGCCGTACTTCATGCCGTAGACCTTGTCTGCGCCCAGACTGCAGGCGGCTTTATAGACGCCTGCGAGACTGGAATTGATGACGGCGGTAGGACCGCCGCTCTGGCCGATGATGACATTCTTGGCCATGAGAACCTCCTTGTACCATTTACCGATAAATTGGACTTCCTGTGCGCCGCAGCACCGCTCCGCGCTGTCCCCCTTTCGCGGTCCGTACACCCTGCACAGTGTACGGACGGGGGAACAGCCAACAATCGATGACTGCAACTCGCACAAAAATTCTGGCAGGTCGTGCAAGCACTTCGAGAAATGTGTGCAAAAACCTGCTCTTCTTCTATTGTAACCGTTTTGCCTGTTGTATGCAAGTCCTAATTGGTTGCAGAGGCAAAAAAATTATGATAAAATAGGTACTGCACAGCTCTGCCGGGCCGGAAAGCGGGGATAACCCGCCGACGCCCGGGCAGACTAAGAGCAGAACCAAACGAAAGCGGGAACACCTTTATGGGCATTTCACACGATTATCATAGCACGGGCCGGCGCCGCAGAGGCGGTCCCGGCGGCGTCATCCGGTTTGCGGGAGCCGTGGCCGGCATCCTGCTGGTGAGCTTCGCCATCACGGCCATCCTCGAGCACGGACAGACACAGCCCGAAGAGCTGCCTACCGTGACGGCCAACGGCACGGCGCAGAACATTCTGGCCCCGCTGCCCATGCAGGGCGCGGCGGACAGCACCACCGACAGCGCCGTCAGCGGCGGGGAGAACGCAGCGGCAGACGGCACGCCCGCCGTGACCCTCGAGCAGTTCGGCCCGGCCCGTCAGACGGCGGGAGCCTACAGCGTCAAAGCCTACGACAGCAGCGTCATCCGCCAGCCCGCCAGCGGCCAGGTCGATTTGAGCTACTTCTCCGATGCCGCCTTCCTCGGCGACAGCCTGACGGTGGGCTTCTCCGACTATAAGATCAACCTCGGCGGAGCACTCATCTGCGGCTACACCGGCGTCGGTCCGGATGCCATCGTCAACCGCAGCGCCGTCAAGAGCAGTGTGCGGGGCGAGGAAGTCGCGCTGGACGTGCTGGCCGCTGCTCAGCCCAAAAAACTGTATATCCTGCTGGGTACCAACACTCTGACCACCGTGGGTGCGGCAGACCGCTTCCTCGCTTACTACGGCCAGATGCTGGATGTGCTGCGCCAGACGCTGGGGGAGGACTGCGTCATCTATGTGGAGTCCATCCCGCCCGTCCGCCCCGAGGCCGCAGCGGAGAAGCCGGGCCTTGCCTCGGACATCATCCGCTCGGTGAATGAGCAGCTGGCCCTGCTGGCCGCAGATAAGGGCTGTGTCTACCTCGATTTGTGGGAGACGCTGGCCGACGGCGAGGGCAACCTGAAAGAGGTGCTGGCTGCGCCGGACGGCGTCCACTTCTCGGCGGGCAACGGCTACGGCGCGTGGGTCACTTACCTGCGCAACCACGCCAAGTATTCTGCCGATAATGCATGGACGCCCGGCAGCGCCTATGCAGGCTGAAAGACAAAAGAAAGCTTACAAAGAGCCGCGCCCTGAGGGAAATACCCCCTCTGGACGCGGCTTTTCTTCGTCAAAATGTCCTGTTTCACAGTGCAATTTCCGTCGAATCTCCGAAATATCGTCAAATACTTGACAAAATTTAGGGGGGGGGGGTATCATAAAAATCAGCAAGACCCCCGAACGACAAACGAAAAAGTGGGAGGAAATTGACGATGAGATGGATGAAACGATTGGCCGCCGGCGTTCTGGCGGCAGGTATGGCGCTTGCGCTCCTGACTGCTTGCGGCAGCAGCAAAAATGACGGCGTTGCACCGCCGGTGCCGATCACTCCGCCGAAGACAGAGACTCTCAATGAGACCATTACCGGCCGCTATGTGGGAGGCCAGTATCGGTATCTCCAATACCGTGTGGTTGGAACATCCGGTATGGGCGAGCTGAAATATGTGGTGACAAACGGCAGTGATGGTGATACTTATGTTGGAAACGATGATAAGGGCGTGATCATTTCCCGTTGGAGTAGGGAGACGGATTACAGAGTAGATAATAAGGCGAGGACGATCGAGGGCTCTGACCCCTCTGCGAGAACATTCGACGAGTCAGCACTCCACTTTTTTTCTTATAATAATGGTGATTTTTCGGATTCAACGGAATTCAAATGCTACAGTGTTAAGTACAACGGAAAAGAATACCTGGCAGAAGAAGGTAGAGCTCGGAACGGTTACAAGTATATCTTCTACTACGAATCTGCGGCATCTACGGCACCAGCCTATATGATGATGGAGGAACCCGATGGGAGTGCGTCAGGTATGATCAAGATCGAGGGCTGGGTTGTCGGCAACGATATGGATTCCGTGATCCCGGAGCGGTATAGAACGCCGACGCCTGTTTATGTCACGGAGCGCTACTCCAGCTACACCGGGTATAGTGCTTAAATTATCGTTGTGTATTCAGAACGCAGGCTGCGATAAATGATCTCAATGCCCCGGGACCGGATATGGCTCCGGGGTTATTTGGTGCCTTCGGTGCAAAAAAATCCCGCCCTTTGCACATAGAGTACAGAGGACGGGACATTTTGTTTTTATGGAGAAGGGCAGAGGGATGAATTACTTCAGCTTGCTCTTGGCCTTCATGCGCTGCTCGTGGTTGAGGATCTGCTTGCGGATGCGCAGGTTCTCGGGAGTGACCTCCAGCAGCTCGTCCTGAGCCAGGAATTCGAGGCAGCCCTCGAGGCTCAGCTTGCTGATGGGGATGAGGCGCAGAGCATCGTCAGAGCCGGAAGCACGGGTATTGGTCAGGTGCTTGGTCTTGCAGACGTTGACATCGACGTCCTCGCCGGAGGCGGTGTAGCCGATGACCATGCCCTCGTAGACCTTCTCACCGGCGCCCACCAGCAGAGTGCCGCGCTGCTGCGCGTTGAACAGGCCGTAGGTGACGGCCTCGCCGGTCTCAAAGCTGACCAGAGAAC
>ERZ1673737.1629-NODE-1629-length-20927-cov-4.353057_pt1 | contig 20927 bp, 17 predicted proteins | sample MGYA00580211_ERZ1673737 | MGnify/ENA primary metagenome ERZ1673737 (study PRJEB41218, sample SAMN15661789) | gut metagenome | host: Homo sapiens | place: Canada: London | collected 2015-08-20/2019-03-30 | study: EMG produced TPA metagenomics assembly of... | reverse complement strand
GAGGATCGGGTAGTACATGTAATGCTGATATTTGACCGTGATCTTGGCAAAGGCATCGTACTCCATAATCCGATCGTAGTATGTACTGCGCAAACTACCGAAAAAGCGATGCGACAGCGCGAAGAAGGGCATGAGCTCGATATCGGGATCGTGCTCTGGCGCATTCGTCACGATGTGGTGGACGTTGTGGCTTCGTTTCCACCAGCCCAGACTCAATCCTCCCAGGTAATCGGCGATTATCATTCCGATCACCGTGTCGACTTGGTAGTTGTGTGTGATGCCCATGTGTCCAGCATCGTGAGCGGAGAAGACGAGTTGGTGCCAGAAACAGCCGAGGAAGAAGGCCGAGAGGCAGAACCAGGATTTGCCTAGGAAGAAAAGGAATAGGCTAAAGAAGATGGTGTAGCGGGTTATTTCGATCGCGTAGGCTGAGTAGTTGCAGTCGTAGAGACCGGCTGCGCGAATACGCTCGTTTAGCTGGCGGTATTTCTGTGTGATGTTTTCTTGGTGCTTTGCGTCTAGGGATGGGTATTTGGAGAGATCTAGGTCGATCTCTTGTTGGGTTCGGGCGTCTATCACGTAGCCTCGGGGTTTGTCTTCTGTTGCTGGGGGTGGGATTGCGCTTAATACCGAGGACATGGTTGAGACTGATAGTCTGCGGCGTAGGCCGAAGGCGTCTTCTTCAATCTCGAAGATTGGAGACGGGGGTACTGAGATCTCTTCGATTGATAGCTCGGAGTTCACCAAGTATTCAGTCTCGTCTGCGTCTGTTTCATGGTATGGGCGGAAACGACCGCCTTGGATTGGAGGCATGAAGTTGGTCCATCTTCCTTCGATGCGACCGATTTGGAATTTGTTCATGCGCTGGCGTGCTTCCTGTGAGTGTAGACTTAGGGTTGTTGGTCAGTATAATGGACTAGTTTTATCGAGGCGCTGTGTAGATGTGTTGGAGACTTACGCGTTCACTTCGTCGGTGGCATCTTTGCCTACCATGTGCTTGATGGCCATGTCGCCTCCCGGGTGGAATTTGATCCAGGCATCTAGCCTGAGGACTTTGTCGTCGACGATGATGATCAGCTTGTCTTCGGCAATCATGCCTTCGACCTCACGTCTCGACAAGACCCTGTCTCTGGCCTTCTCTCGGGTGGCCATGTTGTCGATCTGTGGTTAGAGAGAGAGGAAAGAAGGAATGAATGCGATCTTGGGCCAATTTGAAATATGTAAAACTTTTGACTTTTGGGGATAGAAGGGTATTGAAGTGAGTCCAAGACAATTATATTAGAACATCCTTTTTATGGAACATTTTATCTATTCTTCTACCTAGACTTAGCGCCACCCTGCAGGACATGGTCCTCTAGACCTAGGGGATACAAAGGGGGCAGTGTCGAGTGGTCCAATCGAATGGGCGTAGTATCCCATGGGGGAGTGGACTCTGGATATTGTGGAGAGACGACAAATACATGTATGGTGTTGGTAGCAGGACGCGTATCCAGAGCCCGAAAAGACACCGCACTCGCTGATATGTCGAGCTAAAACAAGCTTAAACTTTGGTTGCCCCTGTCGGAAATTGACAGATCGCTGAAACTAAATCCTTCCCCCCTATCCATGTGGTTGATTTTACTCCACTAGGGGACCAAAGGTTTCTAAATGATGCATGGAATCCACCGAGAACGTTCTCTGCGCCGATCCCACTCACAATATCGTATTTATAAGTCTCAAATGTGTCTCTTAAATTATCCAAAGACACTTGTGACCCCAATTATTCTAATTCCGTGGTGCGATTCCTTCGTATTCGCATAGTGGCCGGTGTATGCAAAGAAGCCTTGGCACGTGCTCACAGTAACCCTAGGAAACAACGATATCAGGCACGGGACACAGGCCATACGTAGCGCTACACTTAGTAAGTGTCTGATAAACTGTAAGTGGCAAATATATTTCTTTTGCCCCTCTGTTGCCGCTCGAGCCCCGCAACTAAGGTGACAGGCTAACTGTGTAACGTGGTACCCTGGTACGTACTTACGTACCAGATCCTCCATCTCAGGGCCAAAGTTGCCACTTGCCCGATTTGCCATATCCCCTGGTTTTGTTCCAGGGTTCAAGTACATCCCCACGTTTTACGGTAGAAAATGATTTCAGAGTTCCTGTCAAAGAATCAGCCAATAATTTCCGAGACAATGGTTTGGTTCGTCGCTCCTGATGTCTTCACGTATCCAGGGGTTTCATTCTAGAATCGGTGATCCCGATATTGATTGCTGCCTGTAGACTATTCATAGTGGGTCAACTATTCTGGGAAGACTATCTAGCCAGTAACTGTTCTAGCAGGTGCGACAAGGGCAAAAGTGTCCACGTGTTCTTGAAGGGGTACAACTGAACGTTTCTGCGCTAGGCAATCTATTGATAGTGGCGGCTATTTTGCCCAAAGCTTTCGTAGTCGTATCTGAATTTTCACATTAGTTTTCCGAGGCGATGGTCTGGACTTAACATATTTGAGCTTGGTGTCCAATTAAATAGCGTAGCTCGCGTGTGAATCTAGCGCTAAATTCGATTCTCTGAGGAATTCGATTTTTTATAACTCCGAATACGTCCTTGCCTCTATCCTTCTCCGAACTAAGTGAATTGTATGCCTCTGGCCGTCCTTGATCCTTTATAATGTCTCATAATTATCAGGTAGGTTGCCTTGAATTTAGGTCCTTCATTTGCTTGGAGGCATTGAGCACGTTATGTTAGTGTCGAGGTAGCCCCTTCACTTGTACAGTATGATTTTGAAAGCATAGTATCAACCGTGGGGCGCTAGAATAAGAGCCCGAATGATTGTTTTTCTATGCATCGTTGACTCTGGGTTGAACACATAATACGTGTCAAAAGACGAACACTTGTTCTCTTCTAAGTATTCGAAGGACTAAATGGTGAATGAAGCCATTGTGATGTAATTTGCCCCGGCTGGATTTGCCTCGATGCGGATGGAAATACTTCTAAGGTTGCTCTGCTACTAGTATGTTGGTTTAGACCAGCCTTGAACATCGGACCGACAGTTCATATGCGGTCTGACGACACGAAGATCCATGTACGTGCATGCGTGAAAACATTTTCATAATCACAATTTTGCGATCGAAATCTATGCATGTAGCTGAGACCGAGGTGCAGCTACTATTGACGATCTGCATGCAATGTTGATCACAGGCAGATGTGTACGGTAAGTATGCAACACTGGAGATGTCATTGTTGGAATAGGCATCTCTAAACGAACATCTTACGTATGGTTAGCTCTAAGGCCAGATGCCGGAACATGACCACATCCGATTTTTGACTCACTATGGGGAATGCCTAGATCCAGAAAACCTCTCAGGGAGACGGTAAAATTGCGGTCAGAAAGCGCGGAGGCCATGCTATCATTATTGTGGAGTAGGTATTCCGAAATAGCCAGGCACGATGACCGCTCAATCGATTTAGCACATACAAGGGGATTTCAAGCATCCACTTGTAGCTAGAGACCGCAAGTGAGGATCCTGCGCATCTACAGTACATGTACTATGTGAGATGACCGCGGTCCAGATAACTTTTCTTGAAATCCAGTAGACACTACTGGTTCTACGGGGAATAAGTAAACTTGCGCGTCTTTTGTACCTGCCCACTCCGCGATGTGCAACCTGAGACTTTGATATTACAGTACGAAATTGAGCCACGGGAGGGGCGAGACTGAACGAGTACAAGTCGCTGATCAATATTGAACTGCATGATAGCTGAACTACTGTAGCGTACATGTAAATCAGATCTCTCGGGTCGGTGAGCACAGATCTCACTACACGGGTACTTATGACATCAGTTATGGAGCATTCTTGACCTTTGAGTTTGTCCAGAGATCAATCAGGTCGAGGTAAGGCGCTCAAGGCGGTTCAATCCGTCATAAATGATCAAGGGTGGCTGTAAAGAACGGCACCACTTCCCGTGTGTCGGAAACTCATACTGCTGCAGTTTGCCAACGAGCTATCCGAATCCATATCTCTATATCCAACAGCCCTCAGGTCCTTGATTTCAAGATACTTTGATTATCGCTGACATCCTTAATTACAAAGGCCCGTCTAGTGATTCAGATGGTCGTACGTGCGACAACGCCCTCGAGTTTGATCATTGCTAACATCCTTAATTACAAGCCTCGGACGATGCTCAGACTAAGGACCCCGACGAAGAAACGACCCCGGGGCGAGTGATAGCGGGAAGTGAACGTATATCATCACATTAAATGCGATGAATTCCAGAGCTTAAGAGATGAACCACTACATTTATCGCAATTTTCGTTACCTTCATGTTTCCCGTCTAAAAAGCATATACTCGCAGGATCTTTGTCCACGGGTAGTACCGTCGTGATACGAGAGTAAATATGTTTCTCCTCCATTGAAAGAGGGAGCCATGGCTCAGTGCCTTTGAAACAGCAGTAAAGTCCTAGTCTTGCTGGCGTGGCCTAATGTTGGTAAATGTTCGGGTCAGATGTCGTCGTCTATCTATATGACCGGTCAGCGATAGCTCTAGACAGCTAAGACTGTAATGGATCTAGTATACAGTAGCAGCCAATTACTGACAATGTCATTATACAAAGGAGTAGCCGGGAATCTTATTGAGTAGAAAATAAATAAAGGTATTCTTTGCATCGAGTTCAATCAATCAAAGTTCTATTAACCTGTTGCAGCCTAACTTGCATCGACTTGGAGTCATACTCTACCTGGATTTGTATTGGAAAATGTTAAAAGGACCCCTCTTGTTGATATTCGGACCCCCTCTCCACCTGTCTAAGCCTAATTAGGGAAGGCGTAGTATGGACTTACTTTTCGGTTTACGATAGGGGTCTAAAAAGAGGTCTAAAAAACGGTCTAAAAAACGGTCTGTCCAATAGTGTTAAAACATCTGCTGTGTCACTGTACTAAAAAAGACACCGTGAAATACACATACTACGCCTTCCCTAATTACGCTTAGACAGGTGGAGGGGGGTTCGAATATCACCAAGAGGGGGTCCTTTTAACATTGCCCTAAATAAAAGTCGTTTGTGAGATCAGATAGTTATAGACAGTAGTGTGTCAATTCCAGGCGATGTCTCTCAACTTGTCTTTTCTTATGCAGCTGCATCTAGTGTTCCCTTACCTTTGGCACGCATTGTCCTGTAAATCTTTACGCGAGTTTCAGATAGATCAAGAGACCGAGAATATTTAATTTTCATTGGAACTAATTCTGCCTCTGAGCTGCGTGAATGTGCTCTATCAGATTTATGACGTATCATAAGCGCACGAGGCAGGAAACACGAGCCATTGCTAAATGATGGTTGGTGCACTCTATATTACCTTTTCAGGCTGACTTAACTATACGCATATTGCATATGCACCTCCGGTGGCTAGTTCTTACTGGGCCATCTACATCTTACTGTACTAGCGCTAGATCTACGTGTGCCATCTGTTGAACCGGGTAATCACACCCTCAGTCTGAGAAATGATCAGCAGGCCAATAACTTGCTTTCCTGGGACTTTGAGCTGTCATATTGGCATCTAACATGCAGATCTGTCAGAAGGATTGTACTTGAAGATGCGGTCTGGTTGAAAGTTGGCCCGTCTCTCAAATCGCCTACGGGTAATCGCAACGAAGGTTGCATGGGGCTCCAGTACCACGATCGATTAAGTACTGATACATATGCTGAATTCATATCTAATGAGATGAAACTAAAGACCATTGAGCGGTGTAAGGCTAACAGCAGGGAGAAATTGTTCTCAAACTATTCGGATTGACCTTTCTACTTTTTATCCAAAGTATAGATATGAATAGATATTGATCGTTGAAGCATCCTGCATTTCAATACTGACTTTACCGACAATTTGTTCCAATCCAGCCCACAGTTGTGATCCTCCCCCGTTTCTAGCGATAGACATCCCTAACGAAGCATTCACCGTCCTCAGCTTCGTGCCCGGGCCCCTTGTAGATACCGCCCGAGGGCCATCATGGGAAAATAGTGCCTATAGTAATCATATCCCAGGTAGAAGTGGTTCGGGAACCCAGTCCCAGTGTATAAAGCTTCAGGCCAAGAAGACCCAATTCCTTTTTCCGGTTTCTGCGATGACACCAGGTACTGGATTCCGCGTTCAATGTTGGCATCGTCAATGGGAAGATGAGCCAGCAAACCCATCAAAGCCCATGCAGTTTGCGATGCTGTTGATCCCTGCTTTCGCTGGTCAGGAGATCGGTACGAAAGCAAAGACTCACCCCAACCACCGTCCTCATGCTGCTCGGACTTCAACCACTGCAGAGCTGGCTTCACCATTCCACGGACCCGGTGATCATCAGCGAAGTATGCAAGACCACATATCGCATGGCTCGTGCCGTATACGTAGTTGCATCCCCATCTTCCGTACCAGGCCCCGCTGGCCTCTTGTGTAGATGCGAGGTAATGCACACCACGGGCACATGCTACACGCAGTGCAGGCATAATATCACTTATATCTGCTTTCGCGGTGGCCCGTTTCATCATCAATCCGAAGGCTTCTAGTATGCGTCCCGTGATATCGGCACAGGACGTATCGCATAGGCTGTCCATGTCGCTGAATGGGATTTTGTTGAGGAACAATTTATCGTTCTCCACATCGAAGGCTGCCCAACCTCCATCTGGATTCTGCATTCCGCAGATCCATGTGGCTGCTGCGAGTACAGAACTCGAAGTAAGGGAAGCAGCATCGTATTTTAGCTGAGCAAGGATGATTGCGGCCGTGTCATCGACGTCTGGGTACCAGCTGTTTTCGTACTCGAAACTGAAGCCTCCCGGTGCTAGCTGTGGTCGGTATATTTGCCAATCTCCCCGGCTCCAGAGTAATTGGCGGCTGCGAATCCATGTGATCGCTTGGCTTAGAGTCTGTCGGTTAGGTAGCATGGCATCGCAGAGCCCAATCGTCATGAGGGCTGTGTCCCAAACGGGCGAGACACAAGGCTGGATTCTCTTGCCATGCTCGTCTTCCCATGCAAATCTCTCCAGTGCTTCGATGCCAAGACAAACCTCATCCAGTGTGTAGCCTTCTAGTATGAATGCATATATACTGGCGTGCATAGGAGGGAAGATTCCGGCCCAATCGCCAGTCTTCTCTTGGCGCTCGAGAATCCATTGTGTGCATTGTTTCCGGGCGTATGATCGCATCAGAGGCACTCCGCGAAGTCCGTTTAGTTGGTAAAGGATTTTGTCCACAATTCCAAATGCAAGGCCCGTGATGTTTCCTTGAGACAGCATTGCCCAGAGAGATTCGCTGTAAGGTACATTCTTGTTCGTACAATCTTGCCACAGCTCATCCAGGTAATCGTTGCAGGCGGATTTTCTGTTGGGGAGAGGATAGATTGGTTGATGATGGCATATAATGAGCAAAGGAGCAATGGTACCGCGGGCCCAAGATGCAAATTTGTAGATGTTGATTGGAAGGACAGAAGGTAGAAGAATCAGCTCCACGGGTATGATAGGCACAGCATCCCATGGGAACAAGCCAAAGGTCGCTAGAAAAATGCGAGTGAAGGAATCTTTAGTGCAAGATAGGCGCCTCTGTTGAAGTTGATACATCTCCAGGTACTTCAGGAGCTAGGCTCCAGGAACCATCACTGTTCTGCTGGGACAGTATATAGCGACAATAGGCGGCACGATCAGCTTTCAAATCCAGACCAAGCGCCTGTCGGAGGAAGACATATTCAGCTGCCACAGTGACATTGCTTCTCAACTCACCGTACCAATGGCCGTCAGAATGTGCGGAACCGAGAGCATACTCACTTGCAAGCTTCAGAGCTTGCTCCACTTGAGAAGCAAGGCTCGCTTTGCTGGGTTTGACGTCCATGGCACGTTTTGTTTGGGGCGGCGTCACTGATTTCTCAGGAATCGATAACGATCAAATGCCAGTTAAAGGAAAAGCTTTATAGATTCCAATATATAGGTATGTTGCAGTAGACTTAAATCACATTGTACTGATAATATATTAAAAATAAAAAAAGGAGAGCCGGAACAAGTGGAAAATAGCCAGTTCCATCTGCTCATTGGCCATGGTCACGTATAGCAAGATGTACCAAGGATTTCACCTGTAGCATGGGTCAATTTTCAAGGATCTTCAAAGGAAAGGCAGCGGGCGGCTGGAGCATCCCGCTAGTTACTCCTTGCATGGAGCTGATCGGTCAAGTTCTTTTCGCCTACACGTACTTTAGACTTTTCTCCGCGCCTCGCAGATAACACATGAAAGCAAGGAAGACAATAATAGTACATGGGTAACATACGGTCGCCAGCATGTCTCAAGAACTGGCGCGAAGAGTCTATCTAGGTAGATGACCTAACCTTTGAAGGAGTAATGTATCCTACCACAGAGATGAACCAAGCGACGACGCATTTCTCATCCGGAGCTCTCGATCAAGAGAGACTTTCCAAGACATGCATCTTGGTTTTAGTAGGCATTGCTGTTTCTTTCCTGGCGCAAAAGCTGCTGCAGGTCCATCGACTGCGTGCACTTGAACGACTTCACGGCTGGGGTGAACTGCTCAGAGAGAGCGAATTTCAGTATGATTTTCTTGGTATTGCCAAAGCAATCCAGTTGGCTTCTCACTTTCGAAAGCGCACATCGTTAGCGTATACAAATGCGTTGTTCATGAAATATGGGGAGACGTATGTTTCCAATGTCATCGGCCACCGACCTATCTTTACCTGCAATGCAGACAACACTAAGCATCTGTTGTCCACGGCGTTCGTCGATTTCGATAGTTCTCCATTGAGAAAGCCTCTATTCGAGTACATCACCCCGCATGGCATCTTCACCCTTGATGGTCCCGACTGGAAGAAAAGTCGAGATCAGTTGCGGAGTCGGCTGTCTAATCTTCGCAAGATCATTGATCTGGACTCGTGCGAACAGCACTTCCAGGCCTTCCTTCGGCGTGTTCCTCCAAAAGGACGGGCCTTTGACGTTCAATCCTGTACATTTGCTCTATCTTTGGACATGCAGACTCAATTCTCTCTGGGTGAGTCTGTTGATGCCCAGAGTTTCAGTCAATCGAAAGAAAAGAAGCGGTTTGTAGAAGATCTGCTATATCTCAAGGAACGCATCGTCCAGGATGGTTTTCGTGGTCCTCTGCGCCACTTCTTTCCAAAGGGACGCTTTCACCAGTCTTGTCTAAGGGCGCGAGAATATGTGACACGTTATGCCACCCGGCAAGTCGAGCAACAGATCAGCAACAACGAGAAGAATGACGGAATACCTCCTGCGTCTGCTTTCAATATGAGAGACAGGGAGATTTCCCAGTGCACCGATCAGGCTCTAAGCATTCTCCTTGCAAATGACAGCATGAGCACGACTCTTTCGGGTCTTTTCTTTTGCCTGGCCCAGGACGATCGCGCCCTGAAGAAACTGCGAGCAAGTATCATTGCTACCGTTGGATCAACTCCTCCAACGTGGGGCCAACTTGGAAGTTTGCATTATGTCCGGTGGGTGATTCAAGAAGGTGAGAAAGCTGTTTCAAATCTTCGATTTGTACGCTGACATTCTTCCTTACGAAGCAATGCGACTTTTTCCTGCAGTAGTACTCAATGCGAGAGTAGCGAACAAACATTCGACGTTACCAACCGGTGGTGGAGCTGATGGGAGGTTGCCAGTTCTCGTACGAAAAGGAGATATCGTGGTGTTTTCCACGTGGGCTAGACATCGTCTAGGGAAGGAATTTGGAGATAACTCTGAGAAGTTTTATCCTGAGCGTTGGGAGGATTTAAGCCCTGAAATGCCTGGCTACATTCCGTTTAATAAGGGCCCGAGGATCTGCCCAGGTCGTAAGTCTCTCCCCTTTGTCTCTCTTGTTATTCTGCGAATCATGCTAACTGATTCGGTTTTAGAGCAATATGCGGTGATTGTGCTGACATACATCGTGACTCGCATGTTTCAAACGTTTTCATCTGTCTCCAATTACAACACTAAAGAATGGACGGAGAGAATTAGCATGACGCTCGAGAACGAGAATGGGGTTCTAGTCGGACTAGAGTAAATATGTCAGGATACAGAGGCATGCACAGTGCTGTCGTAGCTTGCCGTAGATTCTCATTGTTTCCTAGTCATATAGCCTCATACATCTTCATAGACAATAGATCATCCTCTCTCCCTCTCTTTCTCCCCCTCTCGGTGTCTTCGCCCATCAGAATAATCTGACGACAGGCAGAGATTGTCATACAACCACAAAGAAAGTGTCATATAATCCAATTTGATGACTTAATATTAATCCAATAGATCAAAACCCACCCTCTTCCCCCCTCGGTAACCATACTCAACCCTTCTATAAACCAAATTAGCCAAACGTTCACCATTCACCGCAACCAGATATGCGTATCAATCACTAACCTTCTCAACTCCCTTCCTCCTCCCAAAGAAAACATCCTCATACCTCCTAACCTCAAAAGGACTCCTCTTAATCAAAACCTCCTTCCCCTTCCTCGTCCACCCCCGAACACTCCTCAAATGCGGCACCCCCTGTACAACACCAACCCCAACCATAGGATCAAGAATCATACTAACCTCCCGATTACAAGGACTAACAAACAAAGGGTCATGCAGCGAATCACCCTCAAGTCTGTATTCCTCTTCGAGGGCTAGGTGTTCTTTTTCCGGTGTTGTGGTGCTCCGGTCGTAGGGGGATTTGTGGGAACCTACTTCGTCATCTGTGCCCGACGAGCAGGTTTCGGCGCGTTGCGGGTTTAGGATGCATCGCTCTAGGAGCATTTCTTCTGTTTTTGAGAGTTTTTGGGTTTGGAGGGGGATGGGGTTGGGGGTTGACTGCTTGGTGTGGATGTTTACGGGGTGGATTGTTGTGAGGGGTTTTGTTTGGAGGACTCGACTGACGGGTCTGAGGCTTTTCATGTTGATTGATTGTGATACTGGTGATATTTGGTAAGTGGAGAGATGATGAAGAGGTTGGAGTAAAGTTGGGTTGTTATAAGGTTTACCCCGGATTCTTCAGTGGAAATGACATCATGATTTCGTGATGGTGTTTTACTGAGAACAAATACATAAGGGAGTTGGGAATAAGAGAGTTAAACAATTCATTGACAGATAATCGTCAATTTCGCTTCATTGTGTCGCCGGGGCTGATATGCAATTGCTAGAATCGAAATTTATGTCACATCAAGTCATGTAAAAATATCATCCACTGTTGCTTGATATCCCAAGGGAATACAAATGCAAGTCGCTATTATATATGTTCTTAGCCAGGAAATCATTGCTGGGTGAGGAGAAACAGCTCCCCAATCATAAAACTCAAGTGCTGTAAAGGAATCTGGGGTTGCGATCACCCATTTCCTGAATATCTTCCTCGGTCAACGATGAGATCTTCTCATCTTCTAGACCTTGAACTCTGCGCTTGTTGATAAAGCGATAGCAAGCCCACATGGCGCCGTAAAGGATACCTGCAAATCCCACCAAGCCCAGAGTAACAGCGTTTCCTCGGACGAAACGCGGACCCTCGGAAGTCTTGTACAAGAAAGGGGACATGACACCACTGATATTGCCAAAAGTAAGCTGCAGACCCGTGGCAAAAGTGCGCTTTCCATATCGCGGCAGGTTGGTGGGTAACCAGGCGAGCGGCAATCCGACAGTGACATACAACCCCAGTGCAACCATCAAGGCACCAAAGTAATGCACACCCGAGGACGAGTCCGAGATCAGGATTCCATACCCAACAACAGATATCACACTGAACAGACACACAAAGGAAGCACGGTGCTGGGTGCGATCACTCAACCAGGCAATCCCCAGATAGACAATAGCACCCAATGCATAACAAGGAATAGTCAACGCCTGAACCTCAGGAGTCGACCAATTCCCCATACCCTTAATAATAGTCGGAAGGAAAGTACTATACCCGTAAAGCATAGTATCAACACCAAACTGGCCAACGGAAAACGCCCAGATCTTCCAATCCAGCGTCCCATCCTTAACATCCGCCCAGTGGAACTTCTGTGCAGACTCCGTCTGCCCAACATGGCGACCCCGCCGACGCGCAACGAGCTCGCGCTCTTCTTTATTCAAGTAGTACGCCGTGTCCGGGTCATCTGCTAACCCAAACCAGGTCGCTACCCCGAGAATGACAGTCGGCATCCCTTCGATAATCATGATCCAGCGCCAGCCTCGTAGTCCGCAGATACCATCCATGAACCCGATGCCGTATGCGAGTAAACCACCGAACGCGCCGGCTATGGCTGCGCTGCTGAAGAGGTAGCCAGTTCGCAGGGCGATCTCACGTTTCCCGTAGAAGAGAGTGAGGTAGGTCATGAAGCCTGGGAAGAGTCCTGCTTCGACGACGCCCAGTAGGATGCGGCAGGCGATAAGGCCGCCATAGCTTTGAGTAATTCCTGTGAGAGTCGCGATTATCCCCCACAGGACTGAGATGGTTGCGATGTAGCGGGATGGTCTTAGCTTTTTGATCACGAGGTTGGAGGGAACCTCGAAGAACTGGTGGGGTTAGCGTGTGTTTGGGGTTGGGGGCGGGATCTGCGTACGCAGTATGTTACAAAGAGGATAGATACGGCGATTTGATACTGGTCACCGACTAGGCCTAGATCCTCTTCTAGCCCGTATAGGCGTGCATTGCCAATGTTGACTGTGTAGGTCGGTTAGTAATTGTCCTCAATCGTGTCAATATTGGCTGGTCGGGATTGAAACAAGGGGTGAGTCAGACCCCGTCTGGTATCACTTACCTCGATCTAGGAAACTGAAGAGATATAACAGGACGACGAAAGGGAGGATGTGGATATCAATCTTCCGTATCACTGTCCGCTCGGCCTGTTCCTCATCCAGGGTCGGCACTGAGCTTGGGGATTCTGCATCCGATGCTGTCTCGTGCCTGGATGGGCTGATGTCGGCCTTAGACCGGTCCATGGGGATCAGTGAGAAAAGTAAGTTACACCCAAAGAGAAATACAGGACATGATATCTGATTCGGGGCGGAACAGAGTATTTTTAAGGTTGCCAAGTGCCAAGCAAAGGATCCCCGAGGACTTACAGATAAGGGGGTTTGACTAAGAGGCGGCACATGTCAATTAGGGATATTCAGAATGTTGCCTCAGGCATAATCTCACCAAACTGCTGTCAGTCGATTGTCAATCAACTGTACGGTACTTCTGTTCTGTACTTTGTTTGTCCTTCTGTTACTTGGCAGTTCTAGACTGTCACTTGGCCATCCTTGGGGCCGGATGAGGTCTAGCCAGATGACTAAGCGATTTCGGGCATATTCTGCAGGAGAGCCATCTTGGAATCAATGTCTCTCCAGTTTCTATAGAGAAGTCTTACACCCTACTCGCCCGTTCCCTGTGACTCAATCTCACTATGAGCCTTCACGCGCTGCGCGACAAGGCTTCATATCCAGCTCCCTAATCTGCTCTCGACAGAGCTCTCTCCTCAGCTCGACGTGCTGATCGCACCAATCCCCACAATCAAAATCATCAAAAAACCAAATCCACCACCAAACTCGCCAATGGCAACCCCTCCGACAACCCCCGTCGGGGAATTAGTCCTCTCCAAAACCCTCAACGGCCACACCGGCTGGATCTGGGACGTCACCCTATCACCCAATGGCGAAATCCTCGCCTCGGTATCGAACGACATGATGATCCGCCTCTGGAACGCCGGAACCGGGCTGCAGCGCGGCGCGGCCAAAGATAACGGCCACTCCAGCTGGGTGCGCGCCGTGCGCTTCTCGCCCATGGGTCGACTGCTCGCTACGGCCTCGGATGATATGTCTGTTCGCATCAGCGACGCCAATACCGGCTTCACTTATCGCATGCTCAAGGGCCACACGGGGAAAGTGCGCGCGGTCGAGTTCGCCCCTGATGGACGGACTGTTGCCTCCGCGTCGGATGATTATACTGTTCGGTTATGGAACGCCAGCTCGGGCGCGCTGCTCAAAACCTTTACGGGCCATCTCGGTTGGGTGCGTGCTGTGGCGTTCTCGCCGGATGGGAAGACTATCGCTTCGACTTCTGACGATCACTCGGTACGGCTTTGGGATGCGGCTACTGGGAATCAACTGCACCAGATGAGTGGGCATTCTGCGTCCAGTCGGGCGGTCTGCTTTTCTTCTGATGGTAAGCTGGTCGCGTCTGGGTCGCTGGATAAGACGGTGCATATTTGGGATACGGCCTCTGGGGCTCTGCTTCATGTTCTTGGTCATTCTGGTCCTTTGCGCTTGATGGCTTTCTCGGGGGATGGGAGGTGGATGGCATCTGCTGCGGATGACTTGACGATTCGGGTGTGGGATGCGTCGTTTGCATGTGTGCGCGTTGTCACTGGCTATTCCGGCTGGGTTCGGGCTATTAAACTCTCGCATGATGGACACTTGGTCGTTTATACGTCCGATGACATGACCATCAAGATCTGGTCATGATTTTCTTTTTCTTTTTGTTTGAGATACCCATCATTTGTTAATATATACTTCTTCATTCCATCTTGTCCGCATTATCTGAGACTAGTCCAAGTGATAGCTCTTGACCAGTAGTCAATAGGATAGATGTTGCTCTATTGCTTGCAGGGTCCTTTAGCAATACCTCGGCCTCCTATTTGGTCAATAGAAGCAGACCATTTGACTAGTATCAAATTGACAAATTTGGAATGTGTCTACTCCATCGCTTACGGTATGGTCTCCTCACTGTCTCGCCTAGATTGAGGTAATGAGCCGAGCAATATACCGAATCAGACAATTTCACCTATCAAGCCAAGAATATAGATGGGCATTTTAGTCGAGCCAAACTTTCCATCAACAGGTGTTCCGGCTCCTGTGGGGAGGTATAGGGGCTTACTTTGAGGAGTGGGTTCGCTGGGTAAATACATGTAGTGAGAGTGATAGGGCTGAATTTATAGATTTGAATAGAGACGTGGAGTCCATCAACTTATAGAATATGACACTAACTCATCAATATTGAAGATCACTAAAATGAAGCTCAACCTGGACCGAGGTCCCCCGCATCAGCCCACCGAATCCGGGCCGGGAGCTCTTTAGCTCACCTGGGCATCCATATCTTCAACTTCCAACTCACAAACACCTATATATACCATGTCCGGCAATTACGGCAGCTACCAGACCGAAATCTACGGCAAGGGTGCCCTAATGGGCACCCTGCCCAGCGTAACCACCGACCCTCGCCTCCTGGAAGAACAAGCCCAGAAGGCACTGGGAGTGCGCGCCTTCAATTATGTTGCGGGTGGCGCGGGCGAGAAAGCCACCATGGATAGCAATCGGCTGGCATTTCGGCAGTGGAAGCTGTAAGCTCGGAGATAATGGCCGTCGTACTCGATATCGACTAACAATGTGTCTAGAATCCCTCGGATGATGCGCAATGTACGATCCCCATCTAAAGCTCTCATACTCTACGGCGTAAGATACTAATGACGTAACGTACAGATGCACGACCAAGACGTATCAGTCGAACTCTTCGGCCAGAAATATGATAATCCCCTTATCATGGCGCCGGTGGGTGTACAAGGGATCTTCCACGAAGACAAGGAGACCGGTCTGGCCAGTGCATGCGAAGAAGTAGGCGTCCCCTACACGATGAGCACGGCGAGCACAAGCACCATTGAAGACGTCGCGACCGCCAACAAAGACGGGAAACGATGGTATCAGCTCTACTGGCCGAAAGACGACAATGTCACGCTATCGCTGCTCAAACGGGCTAAAGAGAATGGGTTCTCTGTGCTAGTGGTTACGCTGGATACTTGGTCGCTGGCGTGGCGGCCGGCTGATCTGGATAATGCCTATGTGCCTTTTATCAAAGGGGTCGGGAACCAGGTCGGGTTTAGTGATCCGGTGTTCCGGGCCAAGTTCGCGAAGGAGTCTGGATGTCCTGTGGAGGAGGATGTTATTGGTGCTTCGAGGGCGTGGGTCGGTGATGTGTTTGCAGGGAGTCCGCATGAGTGGGAGGACTTGGCTTTCCTTAGGGCGAATTGGGATGGGCCGATTGTGTTGAAGGGCATTCAGCATGTGGAGGATGCGAAGAGGGCGCTGCAGTCTGGTTGTGATGGTATTGTGGTTTCGAATCATGGTGGTCGCCAGGTGGACGGGGCCATTGGGTCTTTGGATGTTCTGCCGGAGATAGTCGATGCAGTTGGCGATCGAATGACGGTACTTTTTGACTCGGGCATTCGGACGGGATCGGATGTTATCAAGGCGCTGTGTTTGGGAGCCAAGGCGGTTCTAGTTGGTCGGCCGGTAATTTATGGTCTCAGTATTCAGGGCCGAGACGGGGCCAAGCAGGTCCTTCAGGGCCTTTTGGCTGATCTTTGGCAGAATATGGGCCTATCAGGCATTCGCAATTTGGGCGAATGCGATCGCAGTCAGATTCGTAGAGTTCAATACGGGGGAGACGTGAAGGCGATGATGTAAATGCTAGTCACATGTAAATAAAAAAAGTGTTGGGCCAGGAACCGAACCTGTTGATCATATCTTGTTCATGTTCACCACTTAAGTTAACTTCACGTTAACATTCTCTCTCTTCTAATGTATTCGCCATACCTTATGATTAATGGACTATGATTGCAGAGAACGAACCCGAGATCCACCCGGCTTCAGGCGCGACGCTACTCCCACGACCAGTGGCATCGCTGATCTCACTAATCACCCAGTCAACCTCCCTATCCCTACGACTGGGAACATTCTTCGGCGGGGCTGCCCTAGATGGCGCGCGAGCCACCACTCTCACCAGCCTAGAGCTAAGCCGAGCCTTGGTGGAGGGGATCCTAACAAGAGCAGGACGCGACGTCGCGATCCGTAGTGGGGATGAACATGGCAGAACAGAGGCCGAGTCTCTGCTTGAGCGGAGTGTAGGAGAATCCATCCTGACTCCTTGCCCTGGCTAACTCCGCCTAGTTGGCAACCCTGCACTCGACTGTGACCTCGGCTTCTTTTTTCGCGGCCGCGACGTTCCACTTCTCGTCAACGACTTTGGCTTCCGTTGCCAATCTCTCGCAGGCGCTTTTGTCTACGTTGGATGCCGTTCTTGGATCTACCGAGTCGTCGAGGGCTATTGCAGCTATTATCACGCTTATCAGACGCGAGTTTAGATCCGTGGAACCTGGTGCGAGTACTGAGAAGATTGGTGTTGGTGATCTACTAGTCGGGTCTCTGGGCTTTGCACTGCTACAGCGATGGGGCAAGAAGAACACTGAACGACATCTGCATCAGAATGGCGGAGACGAGATCGTCTGGGATGTTGTCATCCTGGACAACGGTGCCCGAGCAGACGTGATCGGGTCCCATGAACTACAGTTCGCCAACCCCAAGAATGAGGAGCTGGTGCGGCCTGGTAATGCTTCATTTGTGGTGCCGCAGAATGGCGAGGAAGCCTTCGATGCAGTCCGACGATCGAGTATGACTGAACCGTTTAACGGATCTCGTCTCTCAATTCCTTTGGATGGTCAGCAGCAGGTATCTGATGAGGACATCCGCGCTTATATCATGAGCCAGCTTCCTCAAGGCTGCCATGCATCCATCAGATCGGAAGTCCTCACGGCGCGAACTATCACCGTCGATATCTACGATGACGATATGGCAGAGATTGCAGCACCGCCTGGAACAAAAATGGTCGAGGAACGATTTCATCATGATACTGATTATGAAAATAATGTGACAGACGGTAAGCGACGCTGCCCAAGGCATACAGTGGTGTTTAGGACTGCTTTCAACAAATCCCAAAGCACTCAACTGCGACCTCATGACAGTTCTACCGATGTCCTACCTGAGCCCGACCATCTCAAACGATCGCCAGGAAAAGCATTACCTAGTCTTCCGGTGGGATCACAGCATGACCGGTCGCACTCACATCCTGATGTCATAAATGGAGGCTTCAAGCACCATGTGACGATTCCTGACTCGCCGAGCGCAACACCCAAATCCGCAACGGGCAGAGGATCACTCAGCAAATTTGCACAGAAGGTCAAGCCGCCTGGTTTTGAGAAAAGTGATGCCAAGCGTCCAGCAAAGAAGCCATTTATAAAGTCGCCCACTTCTTCCGCACTCCCTCTTCCTCGTCTGCCTCCTAGGCCGGTAAAAGGAACTGCATCTGTAAAGGAGGCGACTGCACGCGAAACGTCTACCAGACCCGATCTCAAGAAGAGACAAGCAGAGCCGATAGACTATCGACCGACAACACCTGTCCCGAATCGAGGCTTAAGAAGGTCGCCATTCCCCAACTCTACCCAGAGACAATCATCGCAGCAAGCAAAACGCGCTCCATCACACCATGCACATAACCAAAGAGGTCCACGTGGGCATTATGCAGTGCGCGAGAAGAGTCAGGAATCTCTCCTCACTCAAACAGATGCTTTCTTCTCGCATCGGACTTCAGATATGCGGCCTGGCTCACCTGCGATGTCTCGGACTCATGTTCGCAGTAGCAGCTCCTTGTCCGTGAGTAGGTCTGAGACTGACGGAGCGGTGTCTGCAAATGACAACCGACCCAGTTCGTCAGCTCTGCATCACAGATCCCACTCATACACTCCCAGTCTATATTCACTGGCGACTGCCGGGTCTGAGACATCGCTCGTACTTGCACATCGGCCTCGCAAAAGTGCCTACGAGGATATGGAAACCATCCAGGCGCTAAATCGCGATGGCCTCGTCCCGGGAATCTTCCCTGAGAGACACTTTGTCCAGAACATCCGCCGGTTTTGCCGTTTCTCGTCCGCCTCTTATGGCTCCAATGCCCTCAAGGTCATGGGCGTCCCAAGAGGCACAAAGACTCTGCCACTTGCCAGGTCAGACACTCACGAGCACAGCGCCTTCTCGGATCACGCCGGTCTCCCTCCCTCTACAATCCTCCTTTCTTCCTTCGTCGATCCAGCCGGTGGCTCCAACGCAGCTGGCGAGACAGAAACAGGATTTCCACTCGTCCACTACCTCTCCATTGACCATGATTCCAAAGCCGTGGTCCTAACTCTCCGAGGGACATGGGGCTTCGAGGATATCCTAACAGACATGACCTGCGACTTCGACGACCTCGAATGGCAAGGCAAAAACTGGAAAGTACACAAAGGCATGCACGCCTCGGCCAAACGTCTCCTCGAAGGCGGCGGCGGCCGAGTAATGATCACCCTCCGCGCAGCCCTAGAAGAATTTGAAGACTACGGCGTAGTCCTATGCGGCCACTCCCTCGGCGGCGGCGTCGCAGCCCTCCTAGCAACAATGATTTCCGAACCAAACCCCTCCCCACTCGGCACCTCCTTCGTAACAGCCTCCTACCAACCAACTCCGCGACCGCCCCTCCTAACAGCATCAACCAACACCCCATCGTCCCTTCCCCCAACCTCCCCCCTTCCCATCCCAACCGGCCGCCCAATCCACGTCTACGCCTACGGCCCCCCAGCCGTAATGTCCCCCTTCCTCCGCCTCGCTACACGCGGCCTAATAACAACAATCGTCAACGGCCAAGACGTCGTGCCCAGTCTCTCCCTGGGCATCCTACACGACATGCACACAGCAGCAAGCAGCTTCAAGGACGACGCCTCGGGCGCGAAATCTCATATCCGCACCCGTCTCCGCGAATCACTTCGTCAGAGCATCATCCATAAATTCTACGTGAATCAGCCTCCGCTCGTTGTCAATGCCGGTGACGGCGTTGGCGAGGATGCGTGGGCGTGGAAAACGCTTACGTTATTGCGGGATGAGATGCGCGCGCCGAAACTTATGCCCCCTGGTGAGGTCTTTGTTGTTGAGACTATGCGTGTTTTGCAACGGGATGCGTTTACGGTGCCGGATTTTGCGGGGGATGGTTATCCTCGTCTCGGGAGGCCCGCTACTAGGGTTCAGATTCGGTTTATTCGTGATGTTGATGCTTGGTTTGGGGAGTTGAGGTTTGCTAGTGGGATGTTGAGTGATCATAATCCGGCAAGGTATGAGACTAGTCTTGCTGCTTTGGCGAGGGGGGTTTTGGATGAGTGATGGGTGTGGGTAGGTCCACGGTATGGATGGTTATGGTTATGGTTATGATTTACGATGGGTTATTATAGGGGTGGTAATTGGACAATTAGATACATCCGGTATGGAAGGTTGGGAAGAACATCCTTGGTGAGGCATCTAGGGCTCAGATAAGACACAAGGTCGCCATGTGAAACATTCTCATGTGAAACCATTTAAACCATACAAAGACAACCATACTTCCACTATACTACAACTTCTATATGATATACGATACAATGTTACGAGAAGAACCAAATAAATCATAGAATATACATTTCGAATCATAATTTTATAGTGTATAACCCGATCCCAACCAAAAATAAAGGGGGAATCCGATAAAAAGAATCAAAACCAAGATCCAGGGTATCACGGCCTCACACACTCAACGCCATAAGAAAACAAAGGGAACACCACCATTTTAACAAAGGAGACACATAACATAAAACAAAGAGAATCAAGGAATATCCAACCCATCCCGACTCTCATTCATTCCACAGCTGCTCCATTCTAAACCACAAGGGCGGTAGCAGCAGCAGGAACAGGCCGTCCGGAATGACATCCTCGCTCATGGCGCTTCATGTTACTCCGTACGGAGAAGGCCTTGCCACAGCCCGCATGTGTACACCGGAAAGGCTTCTCGCCGGTATGCGAGTGGCTGTGAATGCGCAGCGAGGAAGGACGGGAGAAGGCCTTGTGGCATGTGCGGCAGATATACCGGTCGTGGTTTTGTTGGTAAGGTGCTGCAGTGGAGGGGGGGAAGTAGTGGTGGTGTTGCCAGGCCGGGGTCACGGGCGAGATGAGAGCCGATGAGGACTGGGAGTTGGAGTGGCTGTGGGCGTGGTGGTGTTGGGTTTGCACCGTTGGCATTGGGGCTGGCACTGACACTGGGGTGGCCGGCGCGAAGGTTGAGGCTGTTGGTGGGCGGGTGTAGTACATTGGTTGTTGGTGGTGTTGATGTTG
>ERZ1673737.1621-NODE-1621-length-20969-cov-8.889309_pt1 | contig 20969 bp, 10 predicted proteins | sample MGYA00580211_ERZ1673737 | MGnify/ENA primary metagenome ERZ1673737 (study PRJEB41218, sample SAMN15661789) | gut metagenome | host: Homo sapiens | place: Canada: London | collected 2015-08-20/2019-03-30 | study: EMG produced TPA metagenomics assembly of... | reverse complement strand
CAAAAAAGACGGCTTAAAGGTAAGCTCGTAACAGGGTGTAGAGGGCTTGTGATGGTCCTTTGAGGCGTTCTACCATGTCTCAAGAAGCCCCGCCCGTTCGCAAGAACGCGCGTGGGAGTGTCACATGTATACTGGTTATCATGCAATAAATGGTGAACTGTACTATTTCAATGCAGATGGAAGTTGCTGGGGTAAGTGTGGACCGCAGAGTGGTTGGTATCAGGCAGAAGGAAAGTGGTATTTTATGAAGGGCGGATATGTTACAACAGGAAGTGTCTATATTAATGGTATAACATATCAGTTTGATAAAGATGGTGTAATGCAGGAATGAATTAAAAGATAAAAGCAAATAGCGAGTAGAAAAGAGAGGCATTGCAGAAAATGCAGTGCCTCTTTTTCATTGCAAAAATATTCAAAAAATAAAACATAAACGTTACAAAAAAACATTGAAAGTGGTATACTGAAAGAAAGTTTACGGGCAAAAATAAAAAAGAAATGTGAATCCGTGTTGCCCAGGGAAGGGAGAAACTACATATGAGAAAATTCTCAAGGAAACAGATCGGTGCAGTAGGTCTTGCAGTGATGATGTCTGCGCAGGGACCGGTAATGGCGGCAGAAGTAGCACAGGAAGAAACTACATCTGCTGTTGAAGTTCAAACTGAGGAAGACGATGTTACTTTGCCGGAAACAGTAGAAGAATCAACAGAAGAAACTACAGAGCAGCTGGCAGAAAGCGAAAGTACGGAAGAAATAACAATTGAATCGATAGAAGAATCTGAATCTGAGTCAGAAGAGGCAGAAATTGAATCCGAGTCAGCCTTAGAATCCACAGAGTCTGAGAATGCTGAATTAGATGAGACAGCCGAAGCAGCATATGCCGAGGCGCAGGCAGCAGAAATTGGATCAGCTCACATTTCTGGTTGGTATCAGAATAGTAAGGGAACCTGGTACTACTATGATGAAAATGGAAACAGCGTACGCTATAAGGCAATGACCATTGATGGAAAGATTTATTATTTTGGTGGCGATGGAATGGTGGCAAACGACTTGTATTATTTAGATGGAAATGCTTATCTTGCAGATGCAAGTGGTGCACGTGTTCTGACAAAAGGCTGGTATTGGCAGAAGGGCTATTGGTATTATGTAAATGAGGATGGCAGTTTGTATATTGGCCTTTTAAATGACGGTGGCCATACATATAAAATGAATCCGGTAATGGTAGTAAACCAGCCGTTCTTTAGTGATGGTGACAGCGGTGATGCATATGCGGTTGATGAAAATGGTTATGTAATTCAATGTGTAGATGGTTTTTATAATATAGTAGATGGTGGTCCAATGTGCTATGTGAGTGATGGAAAAATCCTCAAGAGTACATGGCAGTATATTGACGGAAACTGGTACTATTTTGGAAATACTGGCATCATGGAAAGTAATGGTTCTACAACGATTGAAAATAAACGATATTACTTCTATTCCGATGGAATCATGGCAGCAAATGGATGGGTTTACAGTGGTATCTGGCATTATGCGTATGCATCTGGAGAACTTGCGACTGGCGATACATGGATTAATGGAACGCTGTATCATTTTAACGAAGATGGAAGCTTGAAGACAGAGGTCAATAAAACGGAAAATGGATACACACTTTATGGAGATGACGGAGAAGTAATCGGAACAATTGATTCAGAGGGATGGAATCTGGTCGATGGAAATTATTATTATCTGGCAAATGGTTCTTTGGTAAAAGGAACGGATTATCAGACACCAGATGGTGCATGGTATGTATTTGATTATCAGGGAAGAATGGTAAAGAACAAGTATGAATGGAATCGCTGGCTTAGCGAAGGCGGCTGGGCGTATACTGGTTGGATTTTAAAGGCTGGAACCTGGTATTATGCAGATTTGCGGACTGCACAGCTGTACAAAGGTTTCCAGACAATTAATGGAGTCGAGTATTACTTTGACGAGGACACTGGTGCAATGTTAGTTGGTGAAAAGGTTGTCGATGGAAAAATCCTGACGACAGACGCATCGGGAGCTGTTACAGTAAGTGAGATTGCAGCAGATGGCTGGAGTCGCTGCGATGGTGAGTATTATTACTATCAGAATGGAAAGCCATATACCGGCTGGGTTGGCGCATATTATGTAAGCAATGGAATGATGCTGCGCGATACAGCTGTTGTTGATCAGAGTGGAAACCAGTATTGGGTAAATGAATATGGTGTTTACCAGACCAATACTTGGGTCAATGATGGAAACAGCTATGCAAAGGCAGATGGTACACTAGCAGAGGATGAATGGCTGGCAATTGGCAACAAGACCTACTACTTCAGTGGTACAGGAAAGATGACGGAGGATTTCTATCTGGATGGCTGTATCTATGTGTTAGATGAGGATGGTGGATATGTTCTTACGGCAGATTTACATGATGGCTGGAATCTGATTCAGGATGAATATTACTATCAGGCAGGAAGCAGACTGGCATCTGGAAAAATGGAGATTAATGGAAGCACCTACTATTTCAAGGATGGAAAAATGATGACCAATATGGCAAGTAAGGATGGTGTCTTTGATGGGTATTTTGATTACTGCTATGGCGCAGATGGAGCAATGCTAACTGGTGCAGGATGGAAATCTATCAATGGAAATTGGTATTATCTGAATAACAGATCACAGTATATAAAGTACTGGGCAAGAATTGATGGAAAGATGTATTATTTCATGCCTGGTTCTGAGTATGCATATGAAGCTTATTGGGAAGATATTAATCTGGATGAAGTCGGAATTATGTGCACCGGATATCGTGTGATTAATCATAAGCTGTACTATTTTGATCAGGACGGTGTATGCCAGGGCGTATGTGGACCAAAGGATGGCTGGTATAATGCAAATGGTATCTGGTATTTTATGAAGGGCGGAATCGTTTCTACCGGAATGATTTCTGTAAATGGAGCAAACTATATCTTAGGTCCTGATGGAAAGATGTATGCAAATACAGTTGCAAATAGTAATGGTCTGCGTTATGTCAATGCAGATGGTGCAGTTGTAACAACACATGGCTGGCTTTTAACATCTGATGGATATGTATACATTCAGGCAAACGGAACTGTATGCACAGGAGTACAGGTAATTGATGGTGTTACCTATTACTTTAGTGCAAATGGAATTTTAATTGCCTAATTTGATAATCAATCATCGAAGTGATGGTAAAAGAAAATGTAAAAATGTGATTGATAATCAAATCTAAGTTTTAAATGAAAAAGCTGGGTGGTAAAAGATGCTGCCTGGCTTTTTTAAATAGGGACAAAAGTTGTGTGACAGAAATGAGCGAAAAACTGTCACACATATTGAAAAAATATATGTGAGAACCTATACTGAAAAAAAGATAAAACGTTGACGAAAAGGAGCGTTGATGAAAGTAAATAAAAGAAAAAACATATAGAGTAAGTGAAAGAATATGAAGAGATTTTTAAAAGAAATGATCGGTATTATGGGACTTACTATCCTTATATCATCACAAAGTCCGGTGCCAGCGGCGGAGAATGCATTGTCAAAGGTATTGATAGAATAACAAATTTTAAAAACACAGACATTTAGTATGCCGACTGAAGATCAGAATAAAGAGCTTGCAGATAAAGTAGAAGAAATTATTCAGTATATTGATTTAGATGGAAAGGATGATTACAGTAAAATATTTGCAATCTATAATTATGTCTGTCAGAATGTAGAATATGATTGGGCAGTACCGTGACGGCAATGGTATTGTAAAAACTGGTTGGGTTTACTTGAATAACATCTGGTACTATTTGAATGAAGAAGGAATTATGGCAACTGGTTGGAAGATTGTTAATGGTGCGTGGTATTTCTTCAATGAGAGTGGAGTGATGCAGATTGGCTGGCAGATTATTGGTGGTGTGCGCTATTACTTTGATATGGAAAATCATGAAATGGTTACCGGATATCGTGTAATTGACAACGTCTTATATTACTTTGATGCAAATGGCGCTTCACAAGGTATCTGTGGACCGCAGACTGGTTGCTATCAGGCAGATGGAAAATGGTACTATATCAGAGGTGGCAGAGCTTTAACATCAGAAAGAACCGTTATCAATAATGTCTGGTATGAGTTTGATGAGAATGGTGTTTGGGTCACTGAGTAATCAATGAGAAATACGAGACTCAAGGGATAATTTGACATTAAAATTAATTCAGAGAAAGGCGGATTGAACTAGATTGCAGAAAGGGCTGTGCGAAAGCATGGCTCTTTTTGCGTAAGTGTGACAAAAAATGGAAACAAAAGTGTGACAAAAAAAGGCGAAAATTTGTCACACATATTGCAAAGGGGAACTAACAGCGATATACTGAAAGAAATATTTGAGATTAGAAACGCTTTGTATGATTTATATGGTTTTTATAGCGTTAATTGTATGAATACGATCTCAAGGAAGGGGAAGGTATACGCATGAGACGAAAATTATCAAAAAAGCAGATTGGAGCAATGGGACTGGCTGTGATGATGGGTGCCCAGACGCCGGCAATGGCGACAGAAATTTCACAGGAGGCAGCAACGCAGGAACAGCAGATTGTAGAACCACAGACAGAAGTGCCGTTGGCAGAGGAAGTGGAGACTACAGAAGTGCAGATGGAAGAAATTTCGACAGAAAAAGTGGAAACGGAAGAAAATCAGACCGAAGAAGCACAGAGTGAGACACAGACAATAGAAGTTCAGGCTGAGACACAGGCAGAAGAAATTCAGACTCAGGAGCTGGAAAATACAGAACCACAGCAGACAGAGGAGCAGAAACAAGAAACATCAACAGAGGCTTCAACAGAAGGATTGATTGATCAGTATGCTCTCACAGAAACTCAGGAAGTGCTGACAGACGGTTGGCATCAGGACAGTGATGGAAATTGCATGTATGTTAAGGACGGCGCATATTTAACAGATACGGTAGCTGAAATTAATGGCAATTATTACGGATTTGATTACAACGGAATAATGTATGCAGATACTTACTTTGACCTTTGGGATTCAGAAAGCCAGCGGTGGGTTTATTATCGAGCAAAATCAGATGGAAGTCTCTATGTAAATGAATGGTATTTCCAAGATGAAGATTCGCATATGGCTCCGTATTATTATGGGGGGGATGCAAAAGCATATTCCGGTCTGCACGAAATTGATGGAACACAGTATTATTTTAGTGGTTCAGGACAGGTTTGTAGGAATCAAGGCGTTACAACTGAGGATGGAGAAACATATTATTGTGACACAAATGGAAAAGCAACAAAGGTTGAAAACAACGGCTGGTTTGAAACAGAAGGAAAGTATCTGTATGTAAAAGAAGGAAGATTTCTGGAAAATTGTGTCGAAAAAATTGAAAATGCATACTATGGATTTGATAATCGTGGAATTATGTATACAGATTGGGATTTTGGCAGTTGGGATTGGGAAAGTCAACGCAACTTTTATTATAGAGCAAAGAAAGATGGAGTGCTTTATGCAAATGAATGGTATACGCCAGAATATGGGGCTCCATATTATTATGGAGAAGATGCAAAGGCATATTCTGGTCTGCATGAGATTGAGGGAATATTCTATTGCTTTAGTGATTTTGGACAGGTTTATAAGAACCAAATGGTGACAACAGAAGATGGTGAAAATTATTACTGTGATGAAGACGGAAAAGCAACAAAGGTTGAGAACAATGGCTGGTTTGAAGCAGATGGAAAATATCTATATGTAAAAGATGGAAGGTTTCTAGAAAATTGTGTTGAAAAAATAGACGGTGTATACTATGGATTTAATTCCAATGGAATCATGTATGTAGATGATTATTTTGACATTTGGGATTCGGAAAGCCAGTGTAGTATTTATTATCGAGCAAAACCAGATGGAAGCCTTTATGTAAATGAATGGTATACACCAGAATACAGGAATCCATATTATTATGGAGACGAAGGAAAAAACTATACAGGCTTGAATGAAGTAGATGGAACCTTGTATTATTTTGATTATGACGGTGAGAGTTATCGAAATCGAAGCGTAACAACAGAGATGGGAGAACTCTATTATTGTGACTCAACTGGAAAAGCAACAAAGATTGAAAAGGATGGCTGGCTCAAGGCAGATGGAAAGTATCTATATGTAAAAGATGGAAAGTTTTTAAAAGATTGCGTTGAAAAAATCGGAGATGCATATTATGGATTTAATTATAATGGAATTATGTATGCAGATTGCCAGTTTTCCATTTTGGATTCGGAAAGCCAACGCAGTATTTATTACCGAGCCAAGGCAGATGGAAGTCTTTATGTAAATGAATGGTATATTCCGTCAAATTCTTATGAGGACTCATATTATTATGGCGAGGGAGGAAAGGTTTATTCTGGATTACATGAAATTAATGGAATACAGTATTATTTCAGTGATTCAGGAATACTTTACAAGAACCGAGGCATTACAACGGAGGATGGAGAACTTTATTATTGTGACTCAAATGGAAAAGCAACAAAGATCGAGGTAGATGGCTGGTTTGAGGCAGATGGAAAATATCTGTACGTAAAAGACGGAAAGTTTTTGACGAGTAGTGTAGTCCAGAGTAATGGTGTCTATTACGGTTTTGATTATAATGGAATCATGTATACAGATACAACCTTTTCGAGCTGGAGTAGTGAAGATGGAGTTAGTAATTATTACCGAGCAAAACAAGACGGAAGCCTTTATGTAAATGAGTGGTATGGAGACTATACGAAGTATTATTACGGAGAAGAGGGAAAGGCGTATTCTGGTCTTAAGACGGTAGATGGAAAGCAGTATTATTTCGATTCTGATGGTGAAATGCGAAGAAATTATTGCACTTCAGTGGACGGAAAAAATATCTATTGTGATAACTATGGAACCGTTTATGAACTGAATGATGATGGCTGGAATAAAATTGATGATGAGTATTTGTATGTAAAAGATGGAGAGGCCTTAAGGAATTGCGTAGTTCAAATTAATGGGGCATACTATGCGTTTGGCTCTTCAGGAATTATGTACAAAAACTGTACATTTAATATGTGGAGTGATAATTACAGTGAGGAAAATTATTACTGGGCATCACCGAGCGGCGCTTTGTATACCAATACATGGAGCGATAGTGGATACAGCATGTATTATTATGGATCAGATGCCAAGAGATGTAAGGGTGTACAGACCATTGACGGTGTTCAATACGGTTTTGACAGCAGGGGAAATCTTGTTATGTCCGAGACGCTTACAACAGATGGTGCAAATTATTATTGTGACGAAGAAGGCAGAACTGATGTGATACCAGATAATCAGTGGTATAAAGACAAGAATGGATATTGGTATTATTCACTGGATGGAACACTTTTAAGAAATTGTTCTGAACAGATCGGAAATACATGGTATCGATTTGATGATCATGGAAAAATGCAGACACATGGTCTAAATGTAAATGCAGATGGAAGCCTTCGTATCAATACATGGGTCTATGATGGTGATTGGCATTACTATGGCGAAGATGGTCAGGCATATGGAACTGGAATTTATGAGATTGCAGGTGTAAGCTATTATTTCAATAGTGGAAAAATGATTACATCAAGTGTCATCAGTGTGGATGGTACTTCTTATATAGCAGATGACAACGGATACTTGACAAAAATTCCTGAAAATGGCTGGATTCAGGCTGGAAGTGATTATTATTATGCAGAAGATGGCAAACTGGTCAAATGGAAAGTGAAAGAAATTAATGGCGCTTACTATGTATTTGGAGAGTCTGGAAGTATGTTAAAAGATGGCGAATACGTGTGTGATTCTATCCGGTGCCGTGCTCGTACGGATGGAAGTCTGTATGTTTCACAGTGGTACCAGGAGTCGGATGGAAGCTGGTACTATTACGATCAAAATGCAGCATGTGTAAGTGGTGAAGCAGAAATTAATGGAACTCACTATTTATTTGATACGAAAAATTCATTAAAAATAAATGGTGTAGTGAAGCAATCAGGAAAATACTATCTGGCAGATGAAAACGGCATCTGGGTTCAGACACCAGGATGGGTTCAAAAGAATAACTGTTGGTATTATGTGCAGCAGGATGGAACCTTGTATCAGGGACTTATGAAGGATGGCGGCTATACCTATTATATGAATCCAAGAATGGTGACGGATTTAGAATTGACGGCAGTTGATGGCGTTGCATACACTGTTGATAGAAATGGGCATGCATCTGTCGCAGCCGATGGTTTCTATACTGTGGGATTGTCAAATCCATTATTATATTATATATCTGATGGAAAGTCCGCTGAAAAAGGCTGGAAACAGATCAATGGAAGCTGGTATTATTTTGAAGATGCTGACCTGAATGGAATGCATTCAGCAAAAACTGGCACTTGCAGCATTGACGGCAAGTATTATCGCTTCAACTCAGATGGAAAGTTGGCTTCTGCGGGTTGGCACCTTGAATCGAGTGGAATTTGGTACTATGTAGATGCATCAGGTGCTTTAGCCAAAGGCGATACATGGCTGAACAGTACTTTATATCACTTTAATGATTATGGTGAGTTAAAGACTGGGGCGATTGTAGAAAATGGAAAATGCAACTTATACAGTGATGATGGAACATTGCTTGAAAGTGGAGCTGCACAGGGCTGGAATTTCATTGACGGAGCTTATTACTATCTAAAAGGTGATTCATTATTAAGGGGAAGCTATAGGCTTGAAGATGGAAAATGGTATACATTTGACAACGAAGGAAGAATGCAGGTAAACGCACAGGTAGATGGTCGCTGGTATGGAGAAAGTGGAGCTGCACAGACAGGATGGTTTACGGTTGCTGGAGATTGGTATTATGCCTCCCTGATGAATGGTCATCTGTACAATGGACTTCATACAATTAATGGTGTTCAGTATTATTTTGACAATACAGGTGTAATGCAGACAGGTGAGATAGTATCAGGAAATTATGTGTTAACAATTAACAATAGTGGTGTCGTGACAGGTACGAAAGAAATGCAGGATGGTTGGAGCTGCTATGACGAGGAGTGGTACTATTACCAGAATGGACGACCATATACGGGCTGGGTTGGTTCTTATTATATCAATGCAGGTAAGATGGTTCGCAACTCAGAAATAACCTGGCATGACAATGGATATTATCTGGGAGAAGATGGTATATATAAAACCAATGCATGGGTTTCGAATGACAGATATTACGTAAAGGCAGACGGATCTATGGCAGAAGACGAATGGCTGGAAATTGATGGAAAGCAGTATTATTTTAACAACTGGGGAGCAAATATAAAATACCAGAATTATTATTCACCAAAGGAAACAGGTGTATATCGAGAAGATGGTGTGTATATCTCACCTGAAGGCTATGCACAGGGATGGACCTTGATTGAGGGAAGCTATTACTATAAGGAAGGAGATAATTTCATAGTCAATCAAACAAAGAAGATAAATGGAGATTGGTATTTGTTTGATGCCCATGGAAAAATGGTAACTGGTTTTTCAACATATGAGTATGATGAAAACACATGGAATAGCTATTACTATGACTGGGGCAAATTCTACTATGGACAGGATGGAAGAAGATGTTACTATGTCGGCTGGCAGGTAATTGATGGAAAGTGGTATTACTTTGATACTGCTTCTGAGTCAGCGACTGGTTGGCAGATTATCAATAGTGTGCGTTACTACTTTGACACAGAAAGCCATGCAATGGTTACTGGATATCATGTAATTAATAAGAAGTTGTATTACTTTGATGCAAACGGTGTTTGTCAGGGTGTTAGCGGACCGCAAGATGGTTGGTATCAGGCAGATGGAAACTGGTACTATATCAGAGGTGGCAGAGCTTTAATATCAGAAAGAACCGTTATCAATAATGTCTGGTATGAGTTTGATGAGAATGGTGTATGGATTTCTGAATGATAATTACTATTTATTCTGAATGATACTTGATATTTGAAACACATTTATAAAAAAATAAAATGTTGTGCAGAGGAAAAAATCTTCTGCACAGCAGCCCATGAGGGCATTATAAATCGCAGCTTACCATTTTAACATTGTCAAGAAACTTTTGATGAAAATTTTTTTTACGTGTGGCAAAAATAAGGAAAAGCCTGTTACAGATATTGCAAGAAGCAACCATAAACATTATACTAAAGAAAAACGTTAAGGACATTTAATGCCGAAAAAAATATTGTGTTGCCATTTGCCATGTATATTACAATATATGTCGAGTGAGAGATAAAAATTTGAATTAAAAATGGAGGGAGTTTTTATGATGGTAAGAAAATTGTTGAAAGCTGCAATATATATTAAAGTGATAGTAGTTACCACGTTAGTGACAATGCAGGAACCTATGGCAGATGAAGTAATGGATGAATTTGTAACATCAGAAATAATGGAAGAAGAAACATTAGCAGAAGATACTGAGCCTTTTGAAGAGGAAACAAATGAAGAATTAAATATGATTGCTACAAACGAAGAAGAAAATTTAAATGATGTGATCGATGATACAGATTTTTTAGAATGTGATGGAGAAGATGGAAATAGCATTCAGCAATTTAAACCAGTTTGTTCAGATGGATGGGAATTGGATGAGACAGGATATCATTATGTATTAGACGAAAATAGAATGAAAAATTGTATAATGTGGATTGATGATGGATACTATGGATTTGATGAATATGGAATTATGTATTCCGAAGAATGGATCTATACATCATCAGGAGTTTGGTACTATGCTACTGCATCAGGAAAACTTGCAGTTGGCGATGTAATGGTAAATGGAACCTGTTATCATTTTGACAGTAATGGAATCATGAAAACTGGCATGATTAAGACTGAGAACGGCTATACACTTTATGATTTAGATGGATATCAACAAGGCACAATCAATAAGGAAGGCTGGAATTTACTGAATGGAAATTATTACTATATTAAAGACGGAGAAATGTTGACAGATACAGATTTTCAGACATCGGATGGGGCTAGATATACATTTGACAGTCAGGGAATAATGCGAAAAAATGAGCAGTTTGAAGGAAGATGGTACAGCGAAGGCGGATGGTGTATGGTAGGGTGGATTTTTAAAGCTGGTTCGTGGTACTATGCGGATCCTGTTACGGCACAGATCTGTACAGGTTTTCAAGTGATTAATGGTGTCCAATATTATTTTGATGAGTTAGATTACACTATGCTGATTGGTGATAAAATAGTGGATGGGAAATTGATTATTGCAGATGAAAATGGTTCAGTTACTATCACAACTATTTTAGCTGAAGGCTGGAGTTGTTATGGAGGTGAGTATTACTACTATGTAGATGGAGAACCTTATAGCGGTTGGGTAGGCGAGTATTTCGTTGATAATGGCTGTATGCAGCGAGAAAAAGTGATTGGAGCTGAGGGAGAAAAACATTTTTTTGTGGATGGATATGGTGTTCGTCAGAAAAACAGATGGGTAAATGGGGGAAGTAGTTATGCGAAAGAAGATGGAACGTTGGCAGAAAATGAATGGCTTGAAATAGATGGAAAAAAATATTATTTTGAAGGAATTAATAAGGATACAGGTCTGGTTTATCAGGAAGGCGGAGCAGCTGATTTATTTGATGCAGATGGAATATATATAGGTTCATCTAATGATATGAAATTAGGATGGAATCTTATAAATGGTGAGTGGTATTATAAATATGGCGCTAATCTTTTGAATGGTAAAGCAGAGATAGATGGAAAAGAGTATTGTTTTGAAAACGGCATAATGATGAAAAACACAGCGAGTACAGCAAATTTGTCAGAGTATTGTTATGGAGAAGATGGAATTAGATTGTCTGGTACGGGTTGGAAGCTGTTGGATGGAAAATGGTATTATTTAAATTCAAAATCAGAGTACATCACAGGATGGGCTATGATTGGAACGGAACGATACTATTTTTTGACAGAAGAAGATTGTTTTGCAGAGAAAAAAACTGACAAAATAAATTATGGAAGACTTGGTGTGATGTGTACAGGGTATCGCGTGATTAATGGAAGGCTGTGTTATTTTGATCAAAATGGAGCTTATAGAGGAATAAGAGGCTGTGAAAATGGGTGGTATTACGCAAAAGAAGAAAATGATTGGTATTTTATGAAAGGACAAAGAGTCACGACCGGAAGAGCTACAGTAAATGGTATTGAATATATTTTTGCAAGTGATGGTAAAATGTATGCAGATACAATCGTAAAAGAAAACGGTCTTCGTTACGTTAATTCAGACGGAGCAATTGTGACACAAAAAGGATGGAGATTGTTAAGTAATGGCTATATTTACATACAGGATAATGGTACTGTTTGCACAGGAATCAAAATGATCAATGGGGTAATTTATTATTTTGGAGAAGATGGAATATGGATTGGCTGATATGAATAAAAAATCTGTCACAGGTATTGCAAGAAATAAGAATAAACGTTATACTAAAGAAAAACTTTAAAGACAGAAACACTTTAAAAACAGAAAAACCTTATCATTTTATATAGTGTGAATACTGTCTTATGGAAAGAATTACTATTGCTATGAAGATGGAAGCATTATCGAACTGGATAAGGACGGCTGGAATAAAGTCGGAGAGGAATATCTGTATGTAGAGGATGGAGAACTTCTGACAGATTGTATTGCTTTGATTGATGGTTCTTATTATGCATTTGCTGAAAATGGAGTTTTATGCCGTGATATGATGTTCAGTAAATGGAATAGTAATACAAAAGAGAGCGACTATTACTGGGCATCATCAAGTGGCGCTTGCCAGGGTGTTGACAGAAACTATACCGGATGGCATTTGGATGACAGTGGAAACTGGTATTACATCAGAAATGGTCATGCAGTGACTGGAACGACAGTTATTGATGGTGTTATGTATGAATTTGATGGCTATGGAGTATGGAATCTTAAGAGTTGATCGCTATGGAAAGAGTCTTGCGTAAGCAGGGCTCTTTCTGCTGCTTTCCAGCTTCCTTTTTATTGTAAAGATTTTTACCGTCAAGATTTGGGTTGCGAAGAGAGCGGTTAGACGGTATACTGAAGATACCAAAAGAGAGGAAGGAGAACTTTATGATTAAGAAATTATTGGTAGGATTGGCGGTGCTCTCATGCACGATTAGCCCACAAAGCAGCTTTGCCGCTGAGAATGGAACGGCAGCAATCTATCATTTGGGAAGTCAGGCAGCAGGAAATGAAACAGCACTATCCCAGTCTGGCAATGGCTTAGCTCCGATTGGAGTGAAGCAGGCAGATGAGGAGATGGAGCAGCGGTATGCCAAACGGGAGGATAACCAGATTAGTCCGCAGAGTTATGTTTCTGAATATCAGATTTATTCAGAGATTGAGAGACGTGTGAAGGATGCCATGCTGAGTGGACAGACAACGGTCGATATTTCGGATATGAATATTTATGAGACAAAGTGTGTCTTTCCTTATTATTATGGATATTCTCCATATTTCCCAGAAGGATCATTTGTAGCGCTTTATTATGCAGAAGATGGATTATATGTAGAGGCAGACATTCAAAATCCATTGTCAATAGAGGAAACAAAAGCTTATTTTGCACAGGTCGATGCAAAGCTTGCTTTTTATCAGTCTCTTGTAAATGACAGCATGACACAGGAGCAGAAGGCATTGACAATCCACGATTATATTGTTAGCCATTCAGAATATGATACATCCTATTCCATTTATGCATGTGAAGGTATTTTTATGCGTGGAATTGGAGTATGCCAGTCTTATGCGTGTACCTATATGTACATTTTAAATTCACTTGGTATTGACTGTTATTTTGTGCCGAGTGATGAGATGCGGCATGGCTGGAATATTGTTCGTATTAACGGACAGCTCTATCATGTAGATTGTACATATGATGATCCAGTGAGTGATAGATTTGGAATGGCAAGCCATGAGTATTTTTTACTTAGTGATAACGCAATCAGTCAGATGGATCATTACAGTTGGAATGCGCAGGGTATGACCTGTATAAGTAATGCATATGAATCTGCGTTTTGGAGAAATAGTGAGTCTCCGATTGTGCTTGCAGGCGGCAATAGCTATTATATGGATTCTGATTGGACTACATTGATTGAGAGAAACAATAGCACTGGTGCAGAAACGATTTTGACAAATACTTCAACCAATGATACTGGTGCTTACAGCGGACAGCAGGATACTGGATTGTTCTATTATGATGGAGGTATCTGCTATAACTCAAGTAATCAAATTTTAGAATTTGATCTGTCTGATCGTACCGAATATGTATTGTATGATTTGGAGGACTCTGTTGGAGCGATCATAAATGGATGCAGAGAAGAGAATGGTGCAATTACATTTGTTGCAGACTGGAGTCCATATTATTCAACTGGCGATATATATGAAATTGTTTGGAATGATGGCTGGTATGAGACAGATGATGGCTGGGTATATATTGTAAAGGGTAAACCTTTGAAGGGTTGGAGAGAACTTGGTCAAAATTGGTATTATTTTGATTCTGATGGTATTATGCTTAAAAATACATGGGTTACAGGCCGTTACTATGTTAAGGAAGATGGAACGATGGCACGTTCTGAATGGGTTGAAAATGGCAAATATTATGTAGATGAAAATGGTATATGGGATTCCAGTAAGATAGCCAAATGGCAGATTAGTAATGGTCGCTGGTGGTACAGCCATGCAGATGGAAGTTACACAACAAATGATTGGGAGAACATTGATGGAGAATGGTATTATTTTGATGCGTTAGGTTATATGTTATCTTCAACTTGGGTTGATGGCCGTTATTATGTGAAAGATAATGGAAAGATGGCACACTCTGAATGGATTGAAAATGGTAAATATTATGTGGATGAAAATGGTGTATGGGATTCCAGTAAGGTAGCAAAATGGCAGATTAGTAATGGTCGCTGGTGGTACAGTCACGCAGATGGAAGTTACACAACAAATGGCTGGGAGAGCATTGATGGAGAATGGTATTATTTCGATGGGTCTGGCTATATGGCATCATCTTGTTGGATTGGCGTTTATTACGTGAAGGAAAATGGAAAGATGGCACATTCTGAGTGGGTTGACAATGGCAGGTATTATGTCGATGAGAACGGTGTATGGGTTCAGGGAGTGGCTGCGTACTGAATTAATACTTTCCATTTACCATTAGATGTGTTATAATTGCTCCGTATAGTTTCTGTAAAAAGAATGTAACTATATTGAATGATTTCACGTTGCCTGCATGACAGGCAGGGGAGAGATGGATATGGAGGAAAAAAATAAGCCGGGTGAAACGGTACCGGAGCCGGGTGAATCTGAGAGAATATCGGCAGAGAGAAAAGCTGCTTTGCAGGATATAGACAGAAAGCGCGAGGAGAAGGAAAAGCTTCGTCAGACGCAAAAGCAGGAGGCTGTGAAAGTACATGGAAGCTTAAGTGCGTATATGAACTGGCCGCTGCTTGTATGTATTTCGCTTTTGATTCTAAGCATCATTATCACTATGATTGACTGGATGGCTGGTGTGGCGGCAAGCGCCTGCTCAATTGTTCTGATCATAGGTCTTATGGCGCTTTCAATCTATTATCACCGCAGAATTAACAGTGACATGGTTGGCTTTGGCGCAGGTTATGCCCAGATTCAAAAGCAGCTGCTGCAGGAAATGGAATTTCCATATGGTGTGGCAGATGAGATTGGCCGTCTAATATGGATGAATCAGTCATTTCAGCGAATTGTTCAGCTAAATAACAATGCACATAAAAACTTGGGTACGCTGTTTCCGGGAATCGACAGACAGTTTCCAAAGAATCAAAGAACATCACAGGTCCATTCGGAGTATCTGGGAAGAAAATATCAGATCACGATTAAGGCTGTGTCGATTCGTGATATTGTGGAGACGGTTGTTGATGAAGAGGATCAGGGAAAAAAGGCACCAATGATGTATGCAGTGTATTTGTCAGACGAGACACAGATGCTTGAGTGGAAGCAGAAGGTTGAGGATGAAAAGCTTGTTGCGGCGCTGATTTATCTTGATAACTATGATGAAGTCCTAGACTCCATAGAGGAGACGAGACGACCTTTGCTGATAGCGCTGATTGACCGTCAGATTACAAAGTATATCAGTGCTTATCATGGTGTTATTAAAAAGCTGGAGAATGATAAATATTTTGCCATCGTAAGCAACGAGCATTTAAAAGAGATGCAGGCAAATGATTTTTCACTTCTTGAGGATGTAAAGACGATCAGTATCGGAAACACGATAAATGTTACGATCAGTATCGGACTTGGCATAAACGGCGGAACGTATTCGAAAAATTATGACTACGCGCGCATGGCAATTGACATGGCACTTGGACGCGGCGGTGATCAGGTTGTTCTTAAAAATCAGGATGAGATCACCTATTATGGCGGTCGTACACAGAGCCAGGGCAAGAATACGCGTGTTAAGGCGCGTGTCAAGGCACAGGCGTTAAAGGAGCTTATAGAGGCATCTTCTGATGTGCTGATCATGGGTCATTCAATCAGCGATGCAGATTGTATTGGTGCTTCAGTTGGTATTTATCGCGCAGCCAGAACATCTGGTAAGGATGTTCATATTGTGCTGAATACTATTGCAAACAGCATAAAACCTCTTCTAAATCGTCTTGCCGAGGATGAAGAATATGGAAAGAAGCTGTTTATTGATAATGAGACTGCAATTCAGAGGATAACAGAAGGAACACTTCTGATTGTGGTGGATAATAACAGACCAAGCCGAACAGAGTGTCCGCAGCTTTTGCAGTTAGCACAGCATGTGGTAGTGCTTGACCATCATCGTCAGTCGCGTGACTGTATTGAGGGTGCAGTGCTTAGCTATGTGGAGCCTTATGCATCATCTGCCAGTGAGATGGTGGCAGAGATATTGCAGTATTATTCAGATTCAATCAAGATTCGTCCGACTGATGCAGATGCAATGTATTCTGGAATTGTTGTAGATACAAATAATTTCATGAATAATACAGGTGTCAGAACGTTTGAGGCGGCGGCTTTCTTACGTCGAAATGGTGCCGACATTACAAAAGTGCGAAAGCTCTTTCGTGATGATATGGAGGATTACAAGGCAAAGGCAGAGGCCGTGCGTGAGGTGGAGATGTTCCATGAGCGCTATGCAATCAGTGTATGTCCAAGTGACATGACTGGAAATCCGACAGTTATTGCAGCACAGGCAGCAAATGAGCTTTTGGGTATTCGCGGCATTCGTGCATCATTTGTGATGACAGAATATGAAAATCAGATTTATATTAGTGCCCGTTCTATTGATGAGGTAAATGTACAGACCATAATGGAAAAGCTTGGCGGAGGCGGTCATATGAACGTCGCAGGTGCCCAGCTTCGCAATGTCACACTTGGAGAGGCCAGAAGTATGTTGAAGGATGTGCTTATGGCTCAGGAAGAAAAGGGTGACGAAGTGAAGGGCTGATATAGATATTAGAATTGGAGGAGAAAAAAATGGAAATAATTTTATTACAGGATGTAAAATCACTTGGAAAAAAGGGTGAGCGCGTAAAGATTAACGATGGTTATGCAAGAAATTTTGTGCTTCCAAAGAAGCTTGGAATTGAAGCAACAGCAAAGAATTTAAATGATCTGAAGCTACAGAAGGCAAATGAGGATAGAATTGCGGCACAGAAGTTAGAGGAAGCAAAGCAGTTGGCAGCAAAGATTGAGGAAAAGTCAGTTGTACTGAGTGTTAAGACAGGTGAGGGCGGCAAGCTGTTCGGCTCTGTATCCACAAAGGAAATCGCTGCTGCATGCGAGAAGCAGTTAGGTCTTGAGATTGATAAGAAGAAGATGGTTCTGCCAGAGCCTATTAAGGCATGTGGAACTACGATTGTTCCGGTTAAGCTTCATAGAGAAGTAACTGCAAAGCTGACCGTTAAAGTTCAGGAAGCATAAAAAACATGGAAGAGGCATTAATAAAACGAGTACTCCCGCACAACACAGAGGCCGAACAGTTAGTAATCGGCTGTATGCTCATGGACAAGGAAGCCATATCGGCAGCCAGTGAGATTATCCATTCGGATGATTTTTACGGACGGCAGTACGGTGCCATGTTTGAGGCTATAACGGAGCTTTACAATGAGGGAAAGCCAACAGATCTAGTAGCCGTTCAAGAGCAGCTAAAGACCAAGGATGTGCCGCCGGAAAGCTACAGCATTGCTGCATTCCGTGAGCTGCTTAATATGGTGCCGACTTCCGTTAATATTCGCTATTATGCCAATCTGGTGTATGAGAAGGCATTGCTTCGACGCCTGATTCGTATCAATGAAGAGATTGCAAATGATTGCTACATGGAAAAAGAAGACGTAAATACCATTCTGGAATCTACGGAAAAGCGTATTTTTGGTCTTCTGGAAACAAGAGCAACAAGTGACTATGTGCCGATACGTGATGTAGTTATAAATGTTGTAAATAAAATTGAGATTGCATCGCGAAATCACAGCATGGTAACTGGCCTTTCTACTGGATATACTGATTTGGATCGTCAGACCTCAGGTATGCAGCCGTCAGATCTTATTTTGATTGCGGCGCGTCCGTCCATGGGAAAGACGGCATTTGTACTTAACTTAGCACACAATATGACCATAAAAGACAAGAAAACAGTTGCAATCTTTTCTCTTGAGATGTCAAAGGAGCAGTTAGTAAACCGTCTGTTGGCCATGGAGTCGCGTGTGGATTCTCAGACACTTCGTACAGGAAATCTTTCCGACAGTGATTGGGATCAGGTTGTCGAGAGTTCTGGTATCATTGCAAACACAAAGCTTTTGCTTGATGATACGCCAGGTATAACGGTGGCAGAGCTTCGTTCTAAATGCCGTAAGTTTAAGCTTGAGCATGGTCTTGATTGTGTCATGATCGACTATCTTCAGCTTATGAGCGGAAGCGGAGCAAGAAAGGGAGACAGCAGACAGCAGGAAATCTCAGATATTTCACGTTCTCTAAAGGCACTTGCAAGAGAGCTAAATGTACCAGTCATCGCACTGTCACAGCTTTCACGTGCCTGTGAGTCAAGAACGGATCATCGTCCTATGCTTTCTGACCTTCGTGAGTCAGGAGCAATTGAGCAGGATGCAGATATTGTAATGTTTTTATACCGAGATGAATATTATAATAAGGATTCGCCGTCAAAGGGAATCACAGAGGTTATCATAGCCAAGCAGCGTAACGGTCCGATTGGAACTGTTGAGCTTGTCTGGATGGGAGATTTGTGTCGCTTTGGAAATAAAGAGTATACATCACAGTGATATTCTGGGATTTAAGATGGCAATAGAAAAGATCAGTGAAAATGGAATTTACTTCCATTTTCACTGATCTTTTTTGCGAATGGGGTTCTGAATAATTACCTTTTTTTAACTATTAGATATGTTCTTAATAAAAAGAAAGTCGCACTGCTAAGAGCTGCTGATTGGAAAAATCATAGCTTACAATGTTGCAGCCGGCAGCGTGCATGTTAATGAAGGATTGGACCCAGTCATTATATGATGCAGCAGCATCAGCGTAGTCAGATGCATTTTCAAAACGAATCATTACAAGACCTTCACCGCCGCCTTCCCAGATGCTTTCTGCCTGCGCGACAAAGAGTGCTCTTGCACGGTCAAGTGCGGTACCAGAAGCAGGGTCACTTGACGAAGGGTCATCAGCAGAAATCCATAGACCGGCCTGAACATGAAAATTAAAGTCCCAGCGCACAGTGGCAGGGTAGCCTCGTCTTTGGTAAAAATCATCTGCCGGGTATGGATCAGATGAGATAGCTGATTCTGGAATATTAAAATATGCGTAACATAAAGGCTGCTGAATGCCGTCATTTTCATTGTCATCATAAGTCGGATCGACATTGTAGTCATAGTCTCCGATGTGGGCGATGACCCAGGCATGTGTATTTCCAGTTATAACAGAGCTTTTGATGCCGAGACTTCGAAGTCCCCAGACGAGCGCCTTGGCGCGGCCGTCACATTTAGCCTGACCATCAATCAGAGCACCATAGGCACTCTGGCAATTGTCTGCCTGAGTAGAATATGCACAGTTTTCAATTATATAATTGTAAATAGTAAGCTCAGCCTGATAAGCACTTTGTCCCGACAGCGTTGTCTGCCAGCTTTGAATAAGTGTATTAACAGCTGCTGTCTGCGCATCAAAAGTTTCCTTTGATATTGTGTACTCAGGTGATACAGATACAACAAGACCAAGCAGATTTGAATGTTCAACCCATCGTGATGACAGCTGCATCAGCTCAGGACATTCATTTGTCAGAAGATGCATCAAATCGCTGACATTATCAGAACTGACGGCAACAGGGAGTGAAATAGTGCTCTGAAAACCTTGTATGCCAGCGTAAAGAGCCTGAAAGTTTGCTGCTTCATCATCTGCAAGAGAAGGCAGGTAGTAGCTATAATCTGCATAAAGTGGGGCACAAGAGATCGTTTCTGTAACAGATGATACAGGTGCAGATGAATCTGCTGCTGAAGAGAAAAGATCAACCTCGCTTCTTTTACCTAAGACATCGTCAAGAAGCTCATGGTAGGTGCTAAGACCTGCATGAAAGTAGTAGAGCGGTGTCTGGGCAGGGACACATCCACAGACTGCCATAGAAGACAGCATAAAAATAAAGCTAAGTGATAAAAAATGAAATAAGCGTTTCATAAAAACCTCTCAGTGTCAATATAAGACAAAATGTAAGACATTTTTTGCATCAGTTATTATATCACAAAAGAAATTAGAAGCAAGTGGAAGAAAGCACAAAAAAAGAAGATCTTTACGACCTTCTTTAGATAAGAGCGCGAGACGGGATTCGAACCCGCGACCCTCGCCTTGGCAAGGCGATACTCCACCACTGAGCCACTCGCGCATATATGATACAGAATCACTTCTGTAAAGCGGGTGATGGGAATCGAACCCACGTATCTAGCTTGGAAGGCTAGTGTTCTA
>ERZ1673737.1620-NODE-1620-length-20995-cov-4.481041_pt1 | contig 20995 bp, 16 predicted proteins | sample MGYA00580211_ERZ1673737 | MGnify/ENA primary metagenome ERZ1673737 (study PRJEB41218, sample SAMN15661789) | gut metagenome | host: Homo sapiens | place: Canada: London | collected 2015-08-20/2019-03-30 | study: EMG produced TPA metagenomics assembly of... | reverse complement strand
CAAGTCATGGTAGAGCTAAGTTTGACTGGACGTTATTCTATTCGTCAAATTGCAGAGATGAATTATTGTTCAGATAAAACTGTAAGACGTGTTCTCAATGAATATAAAAAGAAGCTTGAAAACACTCAGGTTAACCCCACAGAGAAAGAGCCTGATGATAAGGCAAAAGCATCTTAAATCCTAAAAGGAAATTAAAGTTTTTTTACTCTGAACTTTAACCAAAAATTCACAGCCGCCTTTTTCAAAGGCGGCTTGTTTTTCTAAATCCCTAAATGCGGCGGAATACCATAACGATTAGTTTTACTCTTGCCTTTCATGCACATAACCACAATATTTATAATTAAATAAAGCAAAGCTAAGGCTAAAGAAGCAAAGAAACAGTAATGCCAATAATTTTGTGTATCAGCACGATATTGATAATAAAAGCCTAAGGTAATCATGATAAAGCCTAAATTTTGCACTACCAGCTTACCTGAAAAGCCTACATCATGCGATCTACGTATCAGAGCTCCTAAAATTGGTAGAAACTCATATCCACCAATTAAAAACCATGCATATCTAGGAATATGCAATTGTTTAATAAAAGCATAACAGATAAGATTCACAACAATGGCAATTATTGCTACAACCCAAAAGTCAAATCTTCCCATTCGACCTGAGAATTTACAATAATCCTTTGTAAAGCAGTCGCGCAGAAGACTTAGAATTTTCATATTAGGCTGGAACTCCCTGATTCATTATTGAAAAGACAACAACAATAATTATAAAAGCAGCGGCAATACCTAATTTTTTCCAATTAGAAGCACGGGCATACTTTTTAGAGTTAGGACCTACATATTTTTCATAATATTGACGCTTAAAGTCGGTTGAAGGCTGACGAGGCTTCTTGCTTTCCTCAAGGTTACACTCTAAGAACATATTCTCATCATTCTTTAAAGCTTCGGTCTTCCACATGCTGATATCGTGAGCAAACTTTTTGCATTTAAAGAACATATAGCTCATGTCTTTACACTTAGAGGTATCCCAAGAGCTTAAATCCTGATCAAAAATATCACAGCGATAGAACATACCCTTCATGCTTTCAACATTAGAGACATCCATCCAAGATAAATCTTGATTAAACTTACGGCAAGAGGCAAACATTACCTCCATATTAGTAACCTTAGAGGTATTCCAGGAACTAATATCAGCATTAAAATTAACGCAACCGGCAAAAACACCTAACATCTTAGTGACGTTAGAAGTATCCCACTTTTCAATACCCGAGAAGTCTTTACGAGGATTTTCCTGAACTCGAGCATTTGAGTAAATGCTAAAGGCATAAGTGAGATCGGTAATGTTTGAAACATCAATATCACCTAAATATAAATTGGTACTATTTATAAATACGCGCAAAGCTAAGGTATCTTTAGGAATAAAGCGGAATTTAACCTCATCACTAGTCTCAAGATTATTGATCTTTAAAAGCTCATCCTTGATAAGCTTATAATCCACACATCTTGAGGCTAAGACTGACAAGATCTCTCTATCTTCTTTATTGAAGATTTCAAATTTAGGATCTAAATCAAAGGTTGTATTCTCGCTCTTTACTACATATACATCTTCTGCATTAGGTTCTAATTTGACACTTTCAACACCAAAAATAGCTTTATCTTTTGAGCTTTGAGGCAAAACATCCTTAAGCTTCTTTTGTAAAGACGAGGAAATACTCTTTAAATCGAAACTACCTGTAATAGTCCATTTGCAGACTACGGAATTATCCGCATCTTTTTCTAAGACAAAATTACCCTCAACCTCAGGCTTTACAAAGAAAGCCTCCTGAATTATTTTAAAAAGTTCGATTTTCTCTTTGTTTTTAAATTTAATCACAATTAGGCCTTATTATTTAAGTGATATCGTAATTATTGCTCAACTGGCACAGCAATTGGCTCTTTACCTAAGAAAGCGGCAATTGTATCAGATAAACGTTTATGATCTCTTAAATGCGGTAAACCTGAAACACAAGCGATACCACGTAAAACACCATTTACCTTGATAGGGAAAGCGCCTCCACAGAAGGCATAATGAAACTCATCTGCCATCCACTCTTCAGTCTTGCCCTCTAATTCATTTAAAACAGCACGACGCAAAGAGCAATGACCTGTACGCATAACAGTAGCACATTTGCGATCCATCCAGCGTAAATTGTCAGCACCGGTACCGCTCATCAAATACTGAAATACAATATTATCATCTAAAATAATACGTACAGCTAAGGGACGTTCCTCAAAAGCTTTAGCATCTGCAACTAATTTTTGACCTAACTCTAAACACATATCCTGAGTAATAGACTCAAAAACATAGCTCTTCTCAGCAGCATCTAAAGCTTCTAAAGATTTATTTGTGTACATGGATAACTCCTTATTTGTTAATTATGTGGAGGCCACTCTTTTAAAACACGAGCGATCTCATTTTCAATTCTTCTATCAGAAACAGGGCCTTTTACACCTAATTGCTGCGCAAAATAAGAAACACGTAATTCCTCAATTAGCCAGCGTACTTTTTGTAAGTCCTGAGGTAAATCCTGATTTTTATAACGGCTTAAGGCATTTTTATAAAGTTCAGAGACCTCATCAATAATACGCTGTCGTCCTTTATCTGAAATTGGATCTCGGCTGACCTTATCTAAACGCATTAAAGCCGCTTTTAAATATCGAGGATACTCTTTTAAGCATTCAAGCGGAGTTGAGGCAATAAAGCCTTTTTTAATCAATAACTTTAATTGATTTTCTACATCAGCATAACAGATCGATACAGCAAGTGAAATTCTATCTTTTAATCTACGTTTCAACTCATGAGCTAGCTCTAAAATTTGTCCTACTAACGTGCCTAATTCTAAAGCGGTGTCGTTAAGTTTTCCTCGTACAAGATCGCGTAAACGATTAAAAGACTCCTCATCATAACAAGGGGCATGCTCTTCAACCATAATCTTATCTACTGAAGCTAAGCGCAAATCATCTAAAAGCTCTTTAATTGAACCTAAAGGTTGATAATACATAGAAAGTTTAGCTTTATTAGGTAAATGTTGCTCAAGATAACCTACATTTTGTGCACAGCTTAAAGCTAAAAGGCGACGTTGACCTTGCCACATCATGCTCTGGGCTGCCTGTGAGGTAGCACATAACTCTAAAGTTACACCATCTATATGATCGCAAAGAGCAGGATAAACCGTAACCTCCATCGAACCATGGCGACTTTGCATCTGAGGTTTAATATTGCCAAAAGTCCAAGTCTGACTTGGAGCTTTAGCTTTATGACTCTTAACAGTTTTTTGTAAAACTTCATGAGCCTTACCTTGTAACTTAGTAGCTAAGGCATCAAAATTCTTACCTGTTGCAATAATCTTTCCGTGCGCATCTTCAATGGTAAAATTCATAAAAAGATAAGACGCAATAGAGCTTAGATCAAAGTCTTGACTTTCTATTTTCTCTCCGCCCATACGGGTAAGTTTTTGACAAGCTAATTCTATAAGATCGCCACTTACATCATCACCTAAAGCTTCTTTCAAGGCTTTAGCATAATTAGGGGCTGGAATTAAATTACGACGCAAGCTCTTAGGCAACGATTTAATTAATGCGGTAAAGAATTCATCTCTTAAGGCCGGGATCTGCCAAATAAAATCTCGAGGATTTACCTTATTGATAAAAGCCAAAGGAATATGTACGGTGACACCGTCATCCTTACTCTTAGTATCAAAAACATAGCTTAATTTGAGCTTTAAATCCCCACAATGCCAATATTGAGGGTAAAGATATTCCTTATCCTCAATATGTTGATCTTTTTTCAACATTTCTAAATTAAAATCTAGAAAATGCGCATCGTTCTTACTCGTTTGTCGCCACCATTTATCAAAATGACGTACAGTAACTATGCTCTCGGGGATCCTCTCTGCATAGAAAGCTTCTAAGACGCTTTCATCAACTAAGATATCTTTACGTCTTAACTTATCTTCTAAATCTAAAACCTCAGAAATGAGTTCTTGATTATGCTTATAAAAAGGAAAATTACAGTCTATATCTCCACCAACTAAAGCATCTCTGATAAAGAGTTTATGGCATAGAATTGGATCTATGGAGGTATAGAGAGTCTGTCTACCAGTTACGATTGGTAGACCATAAAGAGTAATAGTTAAGGAAGCAACACAAGCGCCCTGCTTTTTAGACCAATGAGGTTCAGCATAAGACTTTTTAATTAAATGACTTGCCTGGCCTTCAACCCACAAAGGATCAATTTGCGCTACATTACGAGCAAAAAGGCGACTAGTTTCACTAAGCTCACCACACATAACCCATTTTGGTTTGCGCTTAGAAAGATTTGAACTTGGATGTAGTACAAACTTTATACCACGTGCTCCTGCATATAATTGTTTGTCATTATCATCAAAGCGACCAATTTGGGATAATAAACCTGAGAGTAAACTACGATGGATACTTTCATAATCAGCCTCAGTTTCATTTTGCTTAAACTTAAGCATATTACAAGAGGCGCGCAATTGCCTTAAAACATCAAACCACTCACGCACTCTTAAATAGGAAATAAATTCTTTTTTAAGGGTTCGTCGCCATTGTGATGATGACACCTCAGCTTGTAATTTAACTATATGCTGATAGAGTTTTAAATAACTTAGAAAATCTGATTTTTCATCATTAAAGCGTGCATGAGCTTGACGTGAGGCTTCTTTTTTATCCCAAGGGCTCTCACGAGGATCCATGACTGCTAAGGCTGAGACAATAATCAAAACCTCTTTCAAAGCTCCAAGCTTAGCGCCCTGCAAGATCATACGGCCTAATCTTGGATCTACAGGTAAACTTGCAAGATTTTTACCAATCTCAGTTAACTCTAAAGTTGCAGTATTTTGTCCTCTTACATTTTCAAATGCGCCCAATTCCTCTAAAAGACGCATACCATCAGTAATCTGCTTAATTTGGGGTGGGTCGATAAAAGGGAATGACTCTACATCGCCTAAACGCAGAGCGACCATCTGCAAAATAACTGCAGCTAAGTTTGATCGTAAAATCTCCGGATCGGTAAAATCCTGTCTTAAGTTGAAATCTTCCTTAGAGTAAAGACGTACACATACTCCAGGGCCTACACGACCACAGCGACCTTGACGCTGATTAGCGCTAGCCTTAGAGATCTTCTCAATCGGCAAAGATTGCACCTTAGTACGCGGAGAATAACGTAAAAGACGAGCTGTACCCGGATCAATTACATAGCGAATGCCTGGCACAGTCAAAGAAGTCTCAGCAACGTTAGTGGCTAAAATAATCCTAATACCGCCATGTGGCGTAAAAATCTTATGTTGCTCAGAGCTTGCCAAACGCGCAAACAAAGGTAAGATCTCTACCCCTTTTAAATGGGACTTATTTAAAAATCCCAAAAGATCCATAATCTCTCGTTCACCTGGCAGAAATACTAAGACATCCCCAGGTCCATGCTCATGCATCAAATACTTAAAGGCTTTAAGTACCATCTGCGGTAATTCTTGCACAAAGTCTTCATCCTCCTCATCCTCATTTGGAATTGAAGGAGGCATATATACTACCTCTACAGGATAAGTTCGGCCTGAGACCTCAATAATTGGTGCATTGTTGAAATGAGCAGAAAAACTTTGTGGATCGATAGTTGCAGAGGTAATGATGAGTTTTAGCTCAGGACGTTTTGCTAATACAGTTTTAAGATAGCCTAAAAGAAAATCAATATTCAAAGAGCGCTCATGAGCCTCATCGATAATAATGCAATCGTAGTTAAGCAAGAGGCGATCAGATGCTGTCTCTGAGAGCAAAATACCATCGGTCATCAGCTTAATTAAACTAAATTTAGAGGTAACGTCAGTAAAACGCACCTTATAACCAACGCTTTGACCTAAACTCTCCCCTAGCTCCTCAGCAATACGCTCAGCTACTGCGCGTGCTGCTAAACGACGAGGCTGTGTATGACCTATAAGACCACGCACGCCACAACCGGCCTCAAGACACATCTTCGGGATTTGCGTAGTCTTACCTGAGCCTGTCTCACCACAGATAATTACAACTTGATTTTTTTTAATTGCCTCAACAATTTCATCATGGCGCAAGCTTACTGGCAAATCCTCAGGATAATTAAGCTTAGGGATACTGTTTTTACGATCAATAACCTTTTCATATGCCTCAGCTGTAAGCAAGCTTAATTCATCACACCAGTTTTTTAAACGAGGATCATCCTCTTTTAAATTTAAAAGTTTCTTAAGCTTTAAACTTATAATGCGTCTATCTGCATAAGCAATCGTCCCAAAAGATTTTTTAATCCCTTGGGCAAAATTTTTCAAATCATCCATTTATTTACTAGAAATCTCTGGTTTGGCTATAGGTTTAATTGTAGTAGCACTTACAGGTTTAATAGAGTTACGTCTTAAAGCTGAAAGATGCTGACGTCTCTGCCTCTCAAAAGCCTGAGCACTCTCTGAAGCTAGATATAGGCCTACAGAAGCAATCTCGTCGCCATTTAAAGAAGCCACCACTAAGACCACATTGATAAGGTTAACCATATCGCCTGTTTGAGCAAAACCACCGATGTGATAGGACATAAATTCAGAGACATTCAAGCCTCTTTCATAATCGGTAAGTTCAATTTTATATTTATCTGCCAAATCTGACATCATAATAGAACCATCAAAGATCTTATCACCGTTATAGATAAGCTTTTGTTTAGCAGTGATATTCTTTGAGAACATTGAGTTTAATAAAGGCTCATCGTTATCTGTACCGATAATTGACAGAATATCGCCATGGCGCAATACAGTATTACCCACGGTCTTAATCATATGACCATCACGGAACATACCGGCAATCATAGTACCTTTAGGAAAATGGATATTGCGTAAACTTAAGCCTTCCATACTCTCATTGCGAATTCTATAGTTATAAAGCTCATAATCGTTTGCAAGCTTAATTCCCACATTAGCCTTAGTCACAGGCATTGCTGATGACGGAGCATAGACTTTAAATAAGCGTGAAACTGGATTTAAAGTTGCACCCTGTACTAATAAGGACACAATAACTACCACAAAGGCAACATTAAAATACAATTGCGGATTTTCGATATTCGCAAACACCGGATAGATAGCTAAAACAATCGGTACAGAACCACGCAAGCCCACCCATGACATAAACAATAAATCGCGATTAGTAAAAGCTCTAAAGAAGGGCTTAACACATAAAAATACGGCCAAAGGTCTAGCTATAAAGGTAATAGCCACTGCCACCACTACACCCTCAACAATGTAATTTAACATCTGATGGGGTGAAACTAGGAGACCTAGCATTAAAAAGAGGCTGATTTGACAAAGCCAAGTGATGCCCTCTGCTACCGGAAGAATATAGCTTATCTGTCGGATATTTTGATTACCTACCATCATACCGATGATAAAAATAGCTAAAAAGCCTGAACCACCCATAGCTGCGGTTACAGAAAAACCGATAAGACCTATACCAAAGACTAAAAGAGCATAGAGTCCTGAGCCTATAGACATTGAGGCAATAATAAAGCGGCCGATAAAACCAAAAATCACACCAAAGACTATACCTAAACCAAACTGCATAGCAAAGATGACTAAGCTTTCAAGCCATGAGGTAGATTGTCCCGAGATGATAGCCAGCATGACGGTAGTCAACAAGATTGCCATCGGATCGTTAGTGGCTGATTCGATCTGTAAAGTTGAGGATACTGATGACTTTAAGCTTACATCATTGCCACCTAAAAGCGAGAATACTGCACCAGCATCGGTAGAACCTACAATCGATCCTAAAAGGAGAGCCTGGATGATACTGATATTGCCTAAGCAATAATAAGCAATAATTCCTGTGACTGAGGCTGTAACTAAAACGCCTACCGTAGCTAAGATCGTCGATTCCGTCGCCACACGTTTAAAGGTACTAAAATTAGTTCGCAATCCACCATCTAAAATGATAAGCGCTAGCATAAAGTTTGCGAAGAAATATGCGCTGTTATAATCATCATAATGGATATTGATAAAGATGCCATCTTCACCTGTGAGCATACCGATTGCTAAAAACAAAAGTAACAACGGTGTACCAAATATTGAAGATAATTTTGAAGCTAAAATGGCAAAGGTTAAAAGTAAACCTGCAATGAAGAAAATGTAATATATACTGTTTAGTTGATCCACGTTGGCCCCCTCAGCGTTAGATCTTAAATGTCCACCTACAAAAATTTACAGAAAAAAGTTAAAAAAGCATTACCACCAAAAGAAGCTAAAAGCTCTATAAGATTTGATGAAAAATGAGAATTTTAGCCTTGAAAACCGCGTATAAATTTTGACGTTATTAGATCTCAAAGTCAATGCAAAATTATCTCAATTAAGCACGAATTATTGCTTTTTAAACTTATGAATTAAGATCTTGTAAAAACAACCGTTTGATGATTTTTGGTCTTGAAGATAAGGACGAGATCGTTAAGTAAAATTTAATTTTTGAGACTCTACTAAATGACTTTTAGAATTTGACAGGAAAAATCTTATTTTTGATCTAAGATCAAAAGAAATTAGGTCAAAATCCGAGGCTTTTATGCGAAATTTGCTCATAGTTGCTCTCTTAATTTTAATCTTTGTGATTTATAAAAAATTAAGAGCTACAAATTTTAAGTCTCAGAACATTTATCTTGATAAGAGCACGGGCCACATCTTAGAAAACGCTAAAGATTATACCGGTCTTGTAAAAATCTACGATAGTTTTATGAATAAACTTCAAGATCTCCCTTTAGGTTATAACTATTTTTATAATGGTTTATATTTTGGTTTTTCAGGAGAGTTTATCCCTATTTTTAAAAGACCCTGCCCATATATCTTTTCTAAAAACTATCAAAAAGATCAAGTTTTCACCCTCCAAAAGAATTATCAAAAGCACGTTTTATATGAATTAACTAAAGATAAGATCTTATCTTTTGAAGAAATCGATCTTTTAAAGCGAAGTGTACCAATTTCCTCCCCCACCACCTTAGCTAAAGAGATAATTTTAACTTGCGAAGACAATAAAAAAATCCCACTTTTTAAAACCTTAATGTTCTATGCAAATGGCGTCATTATGCTTATAGACGTCAAAAATAAACATGATGCCACCATCTACAATTTAATCTTTGATTCACTTGGAACTGAATTTAACGAAGAACACAAATTTGATTTTAAAGATACGAATTTTTTAGGCTATCCTGATATATTGGAGTTTTTACACAAAAATACAAAATCTTCTTCAAAAACATAAAAGTTATTTTTTTAGCACTTATCTCCAAGATAGATAAACATAATTTGTTTTAAAAATTTTAGTTAAAAAAGCTCCAATATAGCTCTCTTTTTAAACATAATTTGTTTTATTTTTGTGCAATATTTTTTGATTATTTTTTAACCTTATTTGTAAATCAATTTATTAAAGTCAAATTTTTGCTTTTAATAATTCATTGTTTTTAATATGGTTATTTTCTATTTTTCAAATTTATAGTCGAAGATTCACCATAATTTAAAGCCTATTTTTAAGCCAATTTCTCTTTTTGTCTTTATGCACCAAAAGAGTGCATAAATTGCCTCTATTCAAAAAAAGCATCTAAAATCATCTCACCAACAATTATTTATAAGGATTTTTATATGTGTTCCATTTTCGGTATTTTTGACATCCAAGAGCATCCTGAAGCTCTACGTCAAACAGCTCTGGAAATGTCCCGTAAGCAGCTACATCGCGGCCCAGACTGGGAAGGAATTTATCAGGGCGAACATGCAATCATCGTTCACGAGCGTTTATCTATCGTAGATCCGCAAAATGGAGCTCAGCCTTTATACAATGACAATAAAACCCATATCTTAGCGGTTAATGGTGAGATCTATAACCACAAGCAACTCAAAGAGGAGTTGAGTGTCGATTATAAATTTAAGACCGGATCTGACTGCGAGGTAATCCTTCCTTTATATGAAGAATTCAAACGTACAGGAAGAAACTTTGTAGATAGACTTATAGGCGATTTTGCTTTTGTTATCTACGATGTTGAAGATAATACAATCTTTGCCGCTCGTGATCATATGGGTATTGTGCCTATGTATGTAGGTACTGATAACGCAGGTCGCTTCTATGTAGCCTCCGAGATGAAGGCTCTAACCCCTATTTGTGACTCCGTACGTGAGTTTGAGCCCCGTTCTTACATCTATTCAAAAGATGGTTATGATTTCAAGCGCTATTATCAACGCGATTGGTTTAGCTATGACAATGTAAAAAACTGCAAAACTGACGTCTCTCAATTAAAAGATGCTTTAATGGATAGTGTCAAACGTCAGCTTATGTGCGATGTACCATATGGTGTCTTACTCTCAGGAGGTCTTGATTCCTCCGTAATCTCGGCAATTGCCAGTCACTATGCTGAAAAGCGTATTGAAGATGATGGTAAGTCTCAAGCTTGGTTCCCTCGTCTACACTCCTTTGCTATCGGCCTTGAAGGAGCACCTGATTTACAAAAGGCTCGCATTGTTGCTGATTATTTAGGTACAGTACACCACGAGATCCACTACACCGTCCAAGAGGGTATTGATGCCTTACGTGAGGTTATATACCATATTGAAACTTATGATGTAACCACCATTCGTGCCTCAACTCCGATGTACTTAATGGCACGTTATATCAAAGCTATGGGAATTAAGATGGTACTCTCAGGTGAGGGTTCTGATGAAATCTTCGGTGGTTATCTCTATTTCCACAAAGCTCCAGATGCCAAAGAAATGCACGAGGAATTAGTCAGAAAACTTGAGCAATTACATCTTTATGATTGCCTACGTGCTAATAAGTCCTTAATGGCCTGGGGTGTTGAGGGTCGTGTACCATTCCTAGATAAGAAGTTCTTAGATGTAGCTATGCGTCTAGATCCTGAATCTAAGATGTGTAAAGGCAAGTGCATTGAAAAGAAGATCTTAAGAGAGGCCTTCAGCGGCATGTTGCCAGATGAAATCTTATGGCGTCAAAAGGAACAATTCTCCGATGGTGTCGGTTATTCTTGGATCGATGCTTTGCGTGATTATGCTGAGGAGATGGTATCCGATCGCAAATTTGCTGAGGCAGCAATTCGCTTCCCGGTCAATACTCCTGTAACTAAAGAAGCTTATTTATATCGCGAGATCTTTGAAGATCTATTCAAGCTTCCTTCAGCTGTACAAACTGTACCTTATGGTAAGTCTGTAGCTTGTTCAACTCCTACAGCTATTGCCTGGGACGCTAAGTTTGCTACAATGGCAGATCCATCAGGGCGTGCCGTTACCGATATTCATGACGATGCTTATGAATTAGGTCATAAGCTCTGATTTGAGCTTACACTAAAATTATTTGTGAAAAGCCACGCTATGTGGCTTTTTTTATGTAGGAAGATCTATGCTAACACCTCATGGGCTGTGTCGGGTTCCCTATTATCCTGAACTAAACTGTATCAACTCTTCTTTAGCAGATCAAAGTGCTCTGATCCTCTCGATTTTGCTCTATTGGCATTCAAAAGTGCCGCATCAGCGCTTTAATGCCCGCGCCCATGTAAGACAACTTGCGCGTAATTTAAGGATGGATGAGGAGATCATCAATGCCGCTTTAAAGAAATTAGTTGCTTTAAAGATCTTAGACTACAATGCCCATGCCTTTAAAACTCAAAGTACCAATCCACAAAAACAAGAGAAAATTGACGAGTTTTACGATCTAAACTTTCATAATCTCCATGAGGTTTTAAAATCTCATGGTCTCAATATACCTATAAAAGTTTTATCACTTGCTGCAGATGATAGCTTTGATCATATGGCCTATATTAGTCCTGAAAGACTGCCAACCCTTCAAGGTCTTTATGGCATGCTCAAAGGTGAAAAATACGATCAGAGTGCGCTCAATATTGCCTATATTCTCTGTGGTATCTGCAAAGATCCTAGCTATGAGGACTTCTCCTATAAAGCTTTAGCCCCTGGCTGGAGAATGCTTGTACAAGCAGATGCCGATCCTAATTTAGTCGCTCAAAGATGGATGCGTGAAGGAGAACACTCTATTGATGTTGATTTAGGTGATGGTGCTTTCTTTCTTCCTGATGGCAATTATTTTGGCACAGAAAAACATTATATTTGGCACACTAAAAAAAATCGAGAACCCAAAATCTTAGCAGCAGCTCTTTATTTAGTCGCCACTGCTTTTAGCGATGAAGTCGCCTTTTTCTCAGATTTAAAGCTTGAAGATTTACAAGAAAGTTTCTATCTTTTACATCGCTTTACTAAACTTTTAGGTAAAATTGATGAGCCTTATTATAAAAATCTAGATCTTTTAGGTGAAGATAAAACTCAAGCTCAAAATTACTATCAAAGACTCTTAGAGGAAGTCCAAAAAGCCCCTACTTGTCTTTTTTATAGCTAAGCTTGCATAGCCCTCTTGTGAGGGCTATTTGCCGACATCACGCCCAAGAGTAATCTTTTGCGTCTTAAAACTTTGAATACTTACAGTCTTTTCATGAAAATGAGGCATTAGTCTTGCTCTTGATTGATGACTATAAAAAGCATCATCTTTATTTATAGGCAAGCTTATCTCGCGCTTTTCTACCGCTGACTTATAAATGCCCATAATAACTTCAATAACATCGCGCCCGCACTCACCTGTGGTCTCTAAAACCTCCTCACCATTGACAGCTTTAATAAAGTGCCGCAATTGTGCTCTATGGCCCTCAAGATCGCAAACAGGCAAACTGTTATAAAGGCAAGTAAGCTCCTCTTTTGTCTTTTCATCTGCTGCCGGAAAGCCGTTTTCTAATGCATAATTAGCACTTATAGCAAAGGGGACACTTAATTTAGCTCTCTGCCCTTGAACAACAATCTCCTGCTCCTCTCCGTGATTTACAATAGAGACCGTAAGATTAGCTACCATGCCGTTTGCATAACGCAAAATTGCGGTTACATAATCCTCACATTCACTATTTTTATGATCTAAATTGCACATAAATGCACTTATAGATTTAGGGGAACCAAAGAGCCATAAGAGTAGATCCAAATGATGTGTACCATGGCTTAAAAGACAACCACCACCTTCACTCTCCCAAGTTCCACGCAAGAAGATATCGTAATAACTATTACCACGCCACCATAAAGAATTTACTGTAACTTGATTTACCTTACCTAAAGCTTGACGATTTACCAGCTCTTTTAGACGCATATGCGCGCTTTTATAACGATTTTGACAGATTACAGCTAATTTGCAGTCATAATCTTTTGCCGTATCAATCATTAAATTGCTCTGCTCTAAAGACATTGCCATCGGTTTTTCACATATAACATGAATATGTTTACGTAAAGCTTTGCAAGTGTATTCACAATGTAGCGCTGGTGATAAACAGATAGTGACACAATCGATCTCTACCTTTGAAAGCATCATTTCATAATCAGAAAAACACTGCGCTTGGAGCTTTAAATTCTTTACTAAAGCTTGTGCCTTTTCTATATGTCTGTCATAAACTGCGACAATTTCACAGAGATCATTTAGTGCTAATAAATCCTCAGCCTGTACGGAGGCGATGGCACCTGCTCCAACAATTGCAAACTTAAGCATGAAAATCACCTATCCTTACTGCGTTATATTGCGCACTTATAGCTAAAGCCATCACCCTAAAGATATACTCTTGATCCATAGCCGTATTAGTATTATCTAAAATATCGCGAATCATCTGCTTAAAAAAAGGAAAACCATATTTTCCAGAGGCATTGATATAGTGCTCTCCCTCTTCATCAACATAGAAAACATGATCTCCCTCAATATTTGAGGTGACATTTATATATTTACGCATTTCAATATAGCCTTTATCACCAATGATAAAGGTACGACCATCGCCCCAAGCATGTAAACCTTTAGGGGTAAACCAATCTACACGGAAAAAACCTGAGACGCCATTATCACATTCAAGCATGACCTCGCCATAATCCTGAAAATGAGGATACTCCTTATGGGCATAATTACCAATGCGACTGCTGACAATACGGGCATCCCGCGCTTTACCAAAATACAAAATCTGTTCAATCTGATGGCAACCAATATCCGTGAGAATGCCACCAAACTGAGTATCATCAAAAAACCACTCTGGACGTTTTTGAGCATTGAGACGATGCGGACCAAAGCCTTGAACCCCTATAACCTTGCCAATTTTGCCTTCCTTTATCAATTGCTCGGCACATACGGCTGCTTCTACATGCAATCTCTCAGAAAAATATACAAAAAGACGGCAATTTGAATCTCTAACAGCCTGACATATAGTATGGAGTTGCTTAAGGGAAGTAATTGCTGGTTTATCAATAAAAACATGCTTTCCATGCTTAAGACATAAAAGCGCAATCTTTGAGCGTAAAACCGGAATAGCCGCAATGGCAACTAAGTTGATGCTTGGATCTTCTAAAATATCATCAATACACTGACAATCTTGGCATAAAGGGTATTTTTCAATAAACTTAGACCTCTTATAGATATCTTCATCATAGACTTTATAAATACTTGCCCCGGCTTCAAATAGGCCATTACACATACCATAAATATGCCCGTGGTCTAAGCCTATAACTCCAACTTTAAACTCACCTTTAGCACAAATAGGAGCAAATGATCCTTGAGGAGCATAATTTTGTCCATCATATTTAATCTGCATCTTTAAACTCCTAATCTATAGCATTTGGTAAAAAAGTCACAAGCGAAGGCACAAATAATAAAAGCATCGTCAAACTAATAATTACCGCTAAATAAGGCAACATAGGTTTTACGCTTCTCTCAAGTGGCAATTTACCGATACCACAGCTTATAAATAAAAAGGTGCCTACAGGTGGCGTAATTGCACCTATCTGCATAACGATTACCATTAAAACGCCATAATGAATAGGATCAAAATTAAAAGCTTTACCTACAGTTAATACAGTAGTAGCAAACATCGCAATTAAGACAGTCGGATCTAAGAACATACCTAAAACTAAAAAAACCGACATTAAAAATACTGAGGCTAAATAAGGGTTTTGAAGCACATCTACTGCCAAATATAAGACCTGAGATTGAAAATGTAATCTTACTAAGACATTTGAGAGAATACCCGCAGCTGCAATAATCAACATGACAACCGAGGTAGTCTTTGCACTTTCAAAAATTATCGGACCTAGATCCTTAAGCTTTAAAGTATGTGTTATAAACATGCCATAGATAATGCCATAACCTATCGCTAGGACTCCTGATTCTGTCGGGGTTACTAGGCCACTTAAAATACCAACTAAGATAATCAAAGGCATAGTCAAAGCGCCGGAGGATTTTATAAACATCTTCAAGATATTTGTAAAAGAAAAAGTATCTGAAGGAATTTTATAGCCACGCTTTATATAGAGAAAATAATTAACGGCAATGAGCGCTGCACATAACATCGCCCCGGGGATAAAACCTCCTATAAAAAGCTTACCTACAGGAACTTCGGTATAAAATGAATATAAAATCATAGCAATGCTAGGCGGAACTATCGGGCTCATCATTGAGGCCGCTGTTGTTACTACTACAGCATAATCTTTAGCATAACCTTGCTTTTCCATAGCGGGGATCAACATACCCCCTATAGCAGAAGCATTGGCAATACCCGAGCCCTGAATACCACCAAACATAAAAGAGGCAAAGGTAGTACAGTGAGCCAAACCTCCTTTGGTATTACCTAATAAGGCCTTAGCCAGACCTACTAATTTATCGGTTATCTGCGCCTTGGTCATGATATTGCCAGCAATAATAAAGAACGGAATGGCCATCAATGAAAATGAATTGATACTGCCAAACATCTTGATGATTACCATTTGAAAAGGTATGCCCATCGCTAAGGATGAAACTACGGCTACAATGATGATGGATATAAATATAGGTATGCCTGTAAAGATTAAGAGAAGTAGCCCAATTAAGATAAATAAGCCCTCAAGCATAAGTAGCCCCTTAACGCTTTTTTGATTGTGGATCGATACCTAAAAAAAGCAGTAAAAATTCTATAAAAAGAAAACCAATTCCTATGGGAATAGCGCTATAAAACCAAGCCATCGACATATTTACATTTTGGAGCAGGCTATTTCTCATCGAAAAAGTATAAGTTGCCCCATAAAAAGCAATCGCCGCTAAAATTATTAAGACTAATAATAAGGTGAGTTTTTTAATAATGAATTTAGCCCGAGCTTTAAAATATCTATCGATAAAAAAATCTACCGTCATATGAGCGCCTTTACGAGCGCCACAACTTGAGGCTAAAAATACTACCCAAATAGAGGTCAAACGCATGATTTCATCCCCCCAGGCAAAGGGGGTTAGATCCGCAGGTGTGAAATAACGCAGAACCACCTGCATAAAACAAAGAATAACAATGAAACTTAATAAAGAGATTACTGCAAGTGTACGGATCTTATCAAAGATTATGTACATTTTTGAGAACATCTAAAGTCCCTAAGGGGCCCTTAAGGCCCTCTTTGTACATTATTTTATTGATTCAATTTTTTCTATAAAGCTCGACCAATTTTCGCCTTTATGCTTATATTCCTCAAGCATTGGAGCGCAAGCATCTTTCCATTTTTGAATATCTTCTATATAAGTCACATTTAAACCAGATTGTTTCATCGTCTCAAGAGCTTTTATTTGATCTTCATCGTCAAGTTGTGCCTGATAAATTGCCGCCTCTTCAGCACATTCTGAGACTATTTTTTTTAAATCATCCGGGAGTGATGAAAACCAATCTTTATTGAAGAAATAATAAACACAAGCGATGATATGGTTAGTAATTGCCATATATTTGGCTTCATCTTCAAAGTGCATTGAATGAATCATTGAAGGTGAGGCTTCCATGCCATCAATAACATTAGTCTGAAGCGCAGTATAGATTTCATTCCAATCCATAGTAGTACCAGCTGCACCTAATTTTTTGAACATATCAATATAGATAGCATTAGGACCACGCATCTTAAGACTCTTCATATCTGCAATAGATCTTACAGGTTTTACAGTTAACATATGACGAGCTCCCTGAGATTGGCCTGCCATTGCAATAAAACCATATTCCTCAAGACGTTTTGAAACCTCGTCCTGAACACCTGCTAAAACACGGCGATAATGCTCATTATTGTCGACTAAAAAAGGAAACTCAAACATCATAAGCTCAGGCACCCACATGCCAGGACCGGTACCAGGAGCTGCGACAACCATTTCAAGAGCGCCAATCCTACACATCTCCACTTGCTCACTTTGCGAGCCTAATTCAGAACCAAAATTAGCTGTAGCCTCAATGCGCCCTTGAGTTTTTTCATTAACTAAATCTACAAATTTCTGTAAAGCTTTACCTACAGTTCCTGTAGCTGCTAAATTAGAACTTGCCCGTAATTCAAAGTCTGCACCATAAGCCACGCCTAAGCTCAAAGCGAGGGTTGCTCCTAATAAAGTTAATTTCTTCAATAACTTCATAAATAACTCCGTATATTTTTATCTTTATATACTTACTAGATAACAATTGAGCGACCATGATTGAGCTTACATGGCACATACTCATTTACAAATTTATTCTCTGCAATCTCTCCTTTAATGATAGATAGCATCAATTTTGCAGCTCGCTTACCAATTAAAGGACCATTGAGATCGACACAAGTAAAATCGTTTAAGCCTGAGGTTGCCCATTTAGGTGCACCTACAATTGATACTGAGATATCTTGTCCTGGGATCATGCCTCTTTCAATAAGATATTTAATACCCATACGTGCATGAATATGATTTGCAAAAACCATCCCCTCAAGATTAGGATCCATCTCTAAAGCCCGCTTAGTTAACTCATAGCCCGTCTCTTCGTTTAAATTTCCTTCAAGACAGATACAATTATCTTTAAGATCGTTCTTTTCAATGACATCCATAAAAGCTTTGCGGCGACGCTCTAAGCCTCCAAAACCGCTAGTCCAATCAATAAAGGCTAAGGATTTATGAGAAGCATTGATAAGTTCTAAAGTTGCTTTCTCAGAGCTTTGATAGTTTTCTGTAAGAATACTGTGATAACCAACTTTTATCCTATCAAAATAGCGATCCATCACCACAAGCGGAATGCCTCGCTTAATTAAACTTAAAGTAAAATCCTCTGTATTTGGGGTGGGAACCATAAAGATACCATCCACACGCTGTTCAAACATGCGTTTAACAATCACCGCCTCACGCTTAGGATCGTCAAAGGTATTACAGATGGAAAGAATATATCCTTCTTTTTCAAGTTCAACTTCAATTTCAAGCGCCATCTGCGTGAAAAATTCATTGAAAAACTGAGGAATTAGAACGGCAATGAGATTGCGCGGGCGACCTTTAAGATTGGATGCTACATTACTTTGAATATAATTAAGCTCTTGGGCTGTAGCAATAATCTTTTTACGCAACTCTTGAGAGCAATAGCGCTTAGCTTTTCCTGCTGAGCCATTTAAAACAAAAGAAACTACACTAGGGGAAACCCCTACTACTTTAGCTATATCAGTAATAGTTGTAAAACGAGATTGAGCGGCCATACCTACTATCCAACAAACATTTGTCTACAGATTATAGAAACAAAAAAACTGGCTAGATTGCTAAATTTTGCAAAAAGAGAGCTATATCCCAAAATTTAAAATTTTTACTTAAGCTCTCTTTTTCCGCTCTTTTCGTACGTAAAAGATAAGGTTATTTTACCTTAGGTCCATCAGAGATGTTTGAAAAATCAAAGATATTTTTATCATAAAGGTGGGACGGGATCACATTTCCTAAAGCTTTAAAGGCAATATCGGCACGCTTAGGATTAGTTTTATCCCACTCCCTTATCATTTTAGCCATAGCAGCACGCTGTTGATCTTCTCCCCAGCCGCATAAACCTTTAGGTAATAAAGGATATTGCTTAAGCTTAGACAAAGACTTCAAATCACGCTCCCGACAATAGACTAATGGTCTTATTACCGTTAAATCATCTTTATCCGTACGTAAAATAGGCGGCATGGATTTGATAATACCTGAATAAAATAGGTTTAAAAAGAAAGTAGCTAAAACATCGTCTTTATGATGTCCAAGAGCAATCTTATTTGCACCAATTTCTCGGGCGATACCATAGATTTTACCGCGTCTTAGACGTGAACATAGCGAACAATAAGGTTGACCTTCAGGGATCTTTTCTTTACAGAGATCAAAAATCGGGTATTTTTCGATAATGTATTCAAGACCTACTTTTTTCAAATGCTCTTCTAAAAGATATGTTGGGGCATTAGGAAAACCAGGATCTACATGAACTGGAACTAAGGTAAAAGGAATTGGAGCTGAACGCTTTAACGATAAAAGCATATCTAAAAGCGCATAACTATCCTTACCACCTGACATGGCAACGATGATCTTATCGTTTGCCTCAATCATGCCATAATCACCTATAGCATGTCCTACCTTGCGGCGTAAGCGCTTATAGAGCTTATCTGCCTTATATTTTTCCTGTTTATCAGCAAGATTAAAATAAGGGCTAACATTACGTCCGTAAATGTCAGCCTCTTTTGATAATGAAGTATCGTTTTGCATATTAGATAGATTTATTATGCTCTGAAGTTGGGATACGCTCTATTACACTCTTAGGAGTGATTACTGCCACATCACAATCTAAAGCATCGACTACACGCTCACAGATATTACCAACTAAGGCTACAGCTATACCCTTACGTGCTGAAGTACCAATGAATAAAGCTGTCGGATTTAATTCTTTACATAAAGCCGGGATAACTTCATCAGGCTGTCCCTCACGAATATGACAATTCTCAGCAGGGATTTTATGGCGAGCGGCAAAGGCTAAAACAGCTTTACAACCCTCTTTAAGAACACTATCGGCAAAAGCATTTGAAGATAAGCCTGGCATATCTAAAGCTGCCGGAGGAACAAAAGGTGGGATAGCATTGATAATATGCACAGTACAACCTGTATATTTAGATAGTTCCTGTGCCTCACGTAAAAGACGTACATTAGTAAGTCTTACTGACATATCATCAGGCGTACTCAAGTCGATAGCTACTGCAATAGTGCCAGTAGGCGACCACATATGATCCTGAGCGATGAACACCGGTACCGGAGAATGCCGTAATAATTGCCAATCTAAAGGAGTGAAGATCACTGAATCCAAAATACCATGAATATCAGCTGTCTTAATTAAGATATCACAGCACTCTTCCTTAGCAATGGCAGTTAATTCCTTACCTAAACTACGCGACCAAATGATCTTGCGTTCAATCGGTACCCCCATAGCATGAATGGATAAATAAGCATCAAGCCAGCTTTTATATTTTTGTAACAAATTCTTTTTCATCTCAGAGGTCTGCTCAATGGAGAGAACCTGTGTTAAATCCCAAGAATTATCAAAAACAGGCATTACCGCCACAATGCGTAAATCAGGACGCTTGACCCCCTGATTTTTAAATTGACGCACTTTTTGCAAATTATATAAAGCTAAAGCGCGCTCTAAGGCTGGTTGGCGAAATTGCTGTTGTTCAATCACAACCAGAATGCTTTTAACTCTTCTCATGCATAGCTCCTTAGCATGTCTGCTTTATTATTTAGACGCCATTTTAAGTCTTATTTAAAACATGATTTTAAGACTATCTAGGCTCATTAGGCCTCTAAAAAAATAGAGCTTATATTTTATATATCAGTGACCTAGATAAGATCGCAAAAGATCTTTAATAATTAGTTATATATCAAAACAAATTTATCATTCTTTGTTTAAAAGATTAAAGCTATTTAAAATTTGATATATACATCAGATTGTTATACTTAAGTATATTATTTTCAGCTAAGAAATTTAAAAAAATTTTTTACAAAATTTGCATTTTTATAAAAAATTTTAATTTTTTAAAGCTCATGCTTTCTTTTGGACATCAATTGACTTCCTCCCCTTGCTAAAGCAAGGGGATTCCTAC